>Ga0209370_1000392_pt1 | contig 63382 bp, 92 predicted proteins | sample AgamicAtPrz_FD_187164 | JGI IMG/M metagenome (GOLD analysis project Ga0209370, IMG submission 187164) | Agave microbial communities from Guanajuato, Mexico - At.P.rz (SPAdes) (version 2) | ecosystem: Host-associated > Plants > Phyllosphere > Phylloplane/Leaf | place: Guanajuato, Mexico...
CATGAAGCGCAGTAGAACAGAAGTAGGGCGCTGGCGCATGTTGCGACAGGTGAGTCGTCGCAAGGCTCGTTGGCTGGAAGCACAATCCCGCCGCAATATGCGTATTCACGCCATCAGAAAATGTGGAATGACCCGGCATCGCAACGCGTTGCTGTTCGCAGTCCAGGATATCTGAGTACCATGAGGGCACCGTAATGGTGCCCGCTGATTTTATAGGATCTGATTTTTGGGAGTAGCGTGGTTGCAGCGCTATTCCTGTTGTGTTGAGCAAAAGGAGGGAGAAGTAGTGTTTGCGGAGTTTGGCGTACTGAATTTCTGGACGTATGTTGTTGGCGCGTTTTTTATCGTGCTCGTACCGGGGCCGAATACCCTGTTTGTGCTCAAAACCGGAATTGGACACGGCGTTAAAAAAGGGTACCTTGCCGCGTCGGGTGTATTTATCGGCGATGCGGTACTGATGTTTCTGGCCTGGGCGGGCGTCGCGGCATTAATTCAGACCACGCCGGTACTGTTTAATATCGTGCGCTATCTCGGCGCCTTCTATCTGCTGTGGCTGGGCGGCAAAATGCTCTGGTCGGTCATTACCCGGCAGAATCACGCTCAGGAGAGCGGTACCGAGCCTGCCAGCGCGATCATGAAACGTTCGCTGGTATTGAGCCTGACGAATCCAAAAGCGATTCTGTTCTACGTATCGTTCTTCGTTCAGTTCATTGACGTGAATGCGCAGAACACCGGTACCTCTTTCCTTATCCTCGCGACGACGCTTGAGTTAATAAGCTTCATGTATATGAGCTTCCTGATCTTCTCCGGTGCGTTTGTCACGCGCTATCTCAAAACGAAAAAGAAACTGGCAAAGCTGGGGAATGGGCTGATAGGGCTGCTGTTTGTCGGGTTTGCGGCGAGGTTGGCGTCGCTGCATTGATGGATGAAAGGCTCCTGTGGGAGCCTTTTTAATGTCTGGCGTAGCTGGAAAGCCGCGCCAGACAAGGCTTCACGTTTTACTACTAGCAGTCAAAAGCCATAAAAAGCGGCTAGGGTGTGGACACATTGTGGACATTCTGACCACCATTAGCACCCTTCAACGGGTTAAGCGAAATCGCGTCCTGCAGGTACTGAGGAGCGAAGTGCGCATAGACCATTGTCTGCGCAATTTTCGTACAGCGCTGAGCTGCCTGATGTTGTGCGTCGGCTGCACACCCGCGCCGCCTGCGCCTCCGCCGGTCATTGCTTACAGCGCCTGCCCGAAGGTGAGCTATTGCCCGATGCCGGGAAGCGACCCGCCACTAATGGCGATCTGAGCGCCGATATTCGCAGGCTTGAGACCGCGCTCACCGCGTGTGCTCTGCAGATTGAAACCGTCAAAGACTGTCAGGATTAACTCGATGAAGAAAGCACGCAGCCCGCGCGAAGCGCTGATTAAAGCCGTCCCGCAGCTTGAAACAAACCCCGAAATGATGCGCATCTTTGCCGATGAGGGGAATATCGATGCGCGTCTCGCGGCCTCGCTGTCGCACGAGATAATTTACACCCTGAATGTGATCGTGTGTGACTTTGTAGGCGACCCTGACATGATTTTCGTGCCGGTGGCCGCATGGCTCAGGGAAAACCAGCCGGATATCTGCACGCTCGATGACGGCCGCAAAAAGGGCTACCGTTTCCAGATGGATTTAAACGACGGGGACAGTGTCGATATCAGCATCAGCCTGCAGCTCACCGAGCGCACCATTATCAAAGAGGAAAACGGCGCGCTGCACGTGAGCTATGCTGCTGAGCCTCCACTACCGGAACCCGTAACACCACCAAAAGAGCTTTATCTTGACGGAGAGCTGGCGAGTAAATGGGATGAGTGAATTTAAGCCCTTTGACGACCGGCTCAACGGTATGATAGCTGCCCTGTCACCGGCAGCGCGCCGGAAGCTGGCTTGGGAGATAGCAAAGGAACTGCGCAAGTCGCAACAGCAACGTATCAAGCTGCAGAAAGCTCCTGACGGCTCCCCCTATCAGGCGCGAAAGCGTCAGCTTCTCGGATTAAATTTTGACAATAAAAGGTATATTGAAAGAATTATTTTTGCATTTTTGACTTGACTCTTTTGCATTAAAATTGATTATAGTTAATTTTAATGTGTCTTTGATGATAACTAAGTTCAATCATGATCATATATTTTCAGGTCTTATATGAAATTGCATGTGTCAAAACTAAAAAAGAGTGGGTGTGACGAGTAAGTCTCTAAATGGATTAGGTTTTATGTATGTTTATAACGATGTAGTCATGTTAACTAAAAAGTAATACTCTCAGGGGGTTAAATGATTAATGTAACTTTGAAGGTTTTAGCTTTATTAAAACATATCACAATGAGGGTGGAGTATTTATTTCAAACATCTTTCTCTACTACGACGCGGGATGATGTGATAGAGAAAATAAAAGTTCTAAATAAAGAGCGAAATGAAATATATGTGCGTTATGCCGTCTTTACAAAGTTGAGACGTTTAAAAGAAAATGGTGTTGTCATTGAGCGTTCAAAATTTTTTGAAAGTAAAGAGTTGCCTGATGAGGAGTTGAGTGAGATATATGAAAATATAGAGATTGTTGAATCATTGCTGGAGACAGAGCAAGAAAGCGCATACGCCAATAAAAATGAAACTGTTGTAAATTTATTTTTATTAAGTGAAAAGAAAAAATATTTCAAGTGTAAAGCTATTGCTGTTTTGACTTTGATAATGAGCGCGGTCTCGGTTGTTTTTTTAAATGTCCCGTATTGGACAGTGTTTATTGGTTTTGTATTGTATGTTTTGTTTGAAGTAAAAGATCAAGTAGTTAGTTATCGTGTTGCAAAAGGATTTTTTGGGACCACGACTACTGAAGCAATAGAATTAATCAAATTCATTCGTGACAATATTGAAGATATTGACTCTGGAGATGGAGGAGGGACGGGACGGAAGGTACTTAATCCAATAAAAAATGCAACCATCGATGATACGCTGACCCGAGGGGAGTTACCTAATGTCTAGTATCGATATGGATATTGTTTCTAAGCGTTTGAATAAATCACTGGATATTGTTTTTTTGCGTCATCCTATTCGCACAGCCTTTGGGTTTATTGTTGGCTATCTTATCTATATGTGTGTGTATACCGCTAGGGGGGTTATTGGTGCGAATTGGTTCGAGATTGATGTGGTGCATTATATAGGATGCTTTATTTTGGGTGTTGTACTGATGCATATAAATACAATCATTGATGCCTATAATGGAACAGCTTTGGATGAGAGGCTTTCTACAGTGTTAAAGGCCGTGGAAAGTAGGACTGATATTTCTAAGGAGCAAAAGAGAATGATGGTTATTAGCATATTAAATCAGGAGATAAAGTCTCTGACGGCGCACGATCTAGATGCGGCTGAAAAAGAGATTGCTGATAAATAAAAATGTAAGATTTGGCTGGGTTTTTAATTTTCTAATGTTGTGTTGGGTGATGGTTTAATTATGGGTTGTTGGGTTTTTTATTGAGGTTGGTATGGTTATATATAAAAATCGTATTTTTGCTATGTGTTGAATTTTTTTGTTTAAAATGTCGAAGCAGCAATCAGTGGTTTAGAAGTTAATTTTTCAGTAGCAAGATATAGGCATCCATAACTCTTTTAAATAGTTATATTGTGCATTTGTTGTCTCGTCCGCCACAAAACCCCGCTCAATTGCCGCCGGTCTTGCCCGGCGGCATCCTTTCCCTATGAATAATCTAAATTCTCTGCAGGAAATCGCACGTGCGATCCGCAACCTTATCCGCACCGGCATCGTGACTGACATCGACCACGACGAGGGGCTTTGTCGTGTCCAGACCGGCGGCATGGAAACCACCTGGCTGAACTGGCTAGCCTGCTGCGCCGGTCGCTCACGCGTATGGTGGGCTCCATCCGTTGGCGAGCAGGTGCTTTTGCTGGCAATCGGCGGCGAGCTCGATACGGCATTTGTGCTGCCCGGCACTTTCTCTGATGACAATCCCGCACCGTCTGCCTCCCCTGATGCGCTTCATGTGTCCTTTCCTGACGGGGCGGTTATCAAGTACGAACCCGAAAACGGCGCGCTCACCGTGTCAGGCATCAAAACCGCTGACGTCATCGCGTCTGAGTCCATTACGGCCACCGTGCCGGTGGTGCTGGTGAAAGCCTCGGCCCGTATCACGCTCGATACGCCGGAGGTGGTTTGCACCAACAAGCTGACGACCGGCACGCTCGAAGTGAAGAAAGGCGGCATCATGCGCGGAAACATCGAGCACACCGGCGGGACACTGAAATCAAATGGTGTGCAGGTTGATAACCACGACCACGGCGGCGTCGAACGGGGCGGAAGCTGGACGGAGGGCATCAAATGACGGTGCGTTATCTGGGAATGAACAGCCAGACCGGGCTCAGTATCTCTGAGGTTGAGCATATCCGGCAAAGCGTGCGCGACATTCTGGTCACGCCCGTTGGCTCGCGCGTCATGCGCCGTGAATACGGCTCGCTCCTGTCGCAGATGATTGACCAGCCGCAGACCCCGGCGCTGCGCCTGCAGATTATGGCCGCGTGCTACTCCGCGATCCAGAAGTGGGAGCCACGCGTCAGCCTGACGACCATCACCTTTGAACTGTCAGACACCGACGGCGGGCTGTATGTCGATATCACCGGCACGCGCACGGAAACGAGCCTGCCGTTTTCTCTGACCATTCCAATGAGTTAAATCACTATGGCAACTGTTGACCTGAATCAGTTACCCGTTCCCGATGTGGTGGAGGAACTGGACTATGAAACCATACTTAGCGAACGAAAGGCGACGCTCGTCTCGCTGTACCCGGAAGACCAGCAGGAAGCTGTCGCACGTACGCTGACGCTTGAGTCAGAGCCGATTGTGAAGCTGCTGCAGGAAAACGCCTATCGTGAAGTTATCTGGCGTCAGCGTGTGAACGAGGCCGCCCAGGCGGTGACGCTGGCCTATTCAACCGGTCACGACCTTGACGTCGTGGCCGGGAACAACAATACCGAACGCCTGACCATCACCCCGGCTGATGACACCACCATACCGCCAACGCCTGCCGTTATGGAATCAGATGCTGACCTGAGGCTGCGCACACAACAAACTTTTGAAGGATTAAGTGTCGCGGGTCCGGTCGGTGCATATGAGAATCACGGCCGCAGCGCCGACGGGGGGGCGCTGACGTCTCGGTCGCGAGCGAGCGTGGCCGCTGATTGACGGAACGGGCATGATCCACGGCATGTATGTGATCGACAAAGTGACGCATACGCACACCGAGCTATTCAGCGACGGAGCGGCGAGAAAAATCGAGTTTAGCCTTTCGCTTAAGCGGGTCGATAAATCGCTGGCGGCCATTTATGGCGACCTGAAAACGCAGGCCGACAATCTGGTCACGTCTGCCGGTGACTGGCTGGGAGGGCTGACGGGATGATGACGGGTATGAATAATCAGGCCGGGGCGAAGATAGCCCCGGCGTTTATGCTCAAGCTGGATAACGACGATATCACGCAGGATTTGAGTGACCGCCTTATTAGTCTGACCATGACCGACAATCGCGGATTCGAGGCCGACCAGCTCGATATCGAGCTCGATGACACTGACGGTCAGATAGCTTTGCCACCGCGCGGCGGAACGTTGACGCTGTGGTTAGGCTGGCAGGATTCCGCGCTGATAAAAAAAGGGACGTTCACTGTAGACGAAATCGAGCACAGGGGCGCGCCTGATACGCTGACCATCCGGGGGCGAAGCGCCGATTTTCGCGGGACGTTGAACTCACGCCGGGAACAGTCATGGCATGACACCACGCTCGGGCAAATTGTCGAGACGATTGCGGCACGCAATAAACTGTCGGCCAGCGTGGCCGACACGCTGAAAGCCGTCGCAGTGCCTCACATTGACCAGTCGCAGGAATCCGACGCGGTGTTTCTGTCCCGTCTGGCTGACCGGAACGGGGCGGCGGTTTCGGTCAAAGCGGGTAAGCTGTTATTTCTGTGGGCGGGGAGCGGTAAGACGGCCAGCGGGAAGCCCATTCCGCAGATGACGCTAGAGCGCGGTGACGGTGATCGTCATCAGTTTGCCATTGCTGACCGGGAAGCCTACACCGGTGTTACGGCAAAATGGCTGCACACTAAAGACCCGAAACCGCAAAAGCAGAAGGTGAAGCTCAGGCGTAAGCCCAAAGAGAAGCACCTTCGCGCGCTGCAGCACCCGAAAGCGACCAAAGCCCCGGTAAAGGCCAAAGCCAAAAAAGAGGGGGAAGCGCGCGAGGGTGAGTATATGGCCGGTGAGGCTGACAACGTGCTGGAGCTGACGACCATCTACGCGACAAAGGCGCAGGCCATGCGCGCCGCTCAGGCGAAGTGGGACAAACTGCAGCGCGGCGTTGCGTAGTTTTCAATCTCGCTGGCGATTGGCCGGGCAGATTTATTTCCTGAAACGCCAATCGCGGTGAAAGGGTTTAAGCGCGTCATAGACGATCAGGCGTGGATAATCAGCCGGGTGGTGCATAACCTCAACGGGAAAGGCTACACGACGGGCTTAGAGCTTGAGGTTAGGGCCTCTGAAGTTGAATATGAGAGTGAGGAAATTGAATGAAGTTTTTGTTTATCTATTTGTTTTATATTAATAAAGTGAGTAATGTTAACGCACATAAATCGTTTAGAGGTGCACGCCATGTTTCACTGTCCCAAATGCCATCACTCCGCCCATGCGCGCACAAGTCGATACTTCTCTGATACCACAAAGGAGCGTTATCATCAGTGTACAAATATTAACTGCAGTTGCACCTTTGTTACGACTGAGACCCTTTCACGTTTTATCGTTTCACCGAGTGTGGTTGTGCCAGCACCACCTCGCCCAACAACGTCAGGACAGCAGCAGATTCAATGGATGTGACCAGCGAGAAAGCCCCACATAGGCGGGGCTTCAGAATAGCAAACTTCATCGTGTAGATTAAATGACCATGGGGAAGTGACTAGATCTACGTTGTATACATCACCTTGCTATGTTTTGAATAGCTCACCATCGAGCATGTTTAGTCGATCAACAGGTTACTAACTAATAAATTTATGCTAAGAGACTTACATATCACTATTTTTTTTGTTATATATTTAGTTGTCGATGCAAATTAATTTTTTGAGGGCGGTAGCTTTGTATAGTGAGTTTCTTTATGGGGAAAGTATTAAAACATTTTGGTGATAACGCTATATTAAAACTATTCTCCTCTAAATATATATTTATAAAAAAGACATTTCATGTCTTTTGATTTCTATTTACATAAAGGAGTTGGAAGTGAATTATTATTATTCGGAAACATTACAAATTGATAAATACCCAGGGATTCACTTGCTTCAGGACCATATAGGAACAAACTATAGTGTCCCATGGGATGATTTTGGGTATGTGATAACATTTAAATTATATTATGTAAGAGAAAGTGATAAAATAAAAATAGGCAATATGAAAATGCTTTCAAAGGAAAGCGAAAACACATCAAGCTATTTTAAAAAATATGGTGATGAAATCGAATCTAAAGTTATTTCTATTAATAAGTTATTGGATGAAAATAAGCTTGTTTCGATTGGTGAGGATATTGACTATTATAAAAAAATCAATTCTCTCTTTAAACCTGAACAAATAGATTCTATACTAGAGTCTTTATGTGATGCTGGGTATTTTCGCAGGAATCAAGAAAAATACTCTGAATGGGGCGGATACTCAGGAAGTTTAATGAGAGGAAGTTCCTCTGCTGCAATCTTGAAAAAAGGTTATCAGATAGCTGTTGGGAGATATAACCCCACAACTAAATTCGACTTAAATATTGAAAGTCTTGGAGACAGTTTTGACCCTTTAAGTTTTAAATTTGATTTGGATAGGAAGGTAGGTAAATCAAACATTTGCCTTCTGATAGGAAAGAATGGTGTTGGTAAAACACATATATTAAAGAAAATCAGCGAAGTTATAACAGGTGTTACCGATGGTGAAGAGCATCCTCCCTACTTTCATAAGTTAATAGTTATTGCGTATTCTCCATTCGAGGACTTCTATACTGAGAAAGAAATCTTTAATAAACTTACCCTGAAGTATTCTAGGGAAGGTGCCACATCTAATAAAAAAAGCTTAAAGCGGCAGCGTCTGCATGTGAATGAATACTCTTATATTGGATTTAGAAATCAAGAGGGTTTGTTTGAAGCTAAATACCCAGTTGTGAAAAGTGTTGAGTCTATTATTAAAATACTGACTTATGATGAAGAGAATAATTGGTGGAATGAAAACACAAGATTTAGACTACTAAAAGAAACATTATCAATTTCAATAGATTTTGATTCAATATCGATATTAGATAATGACGGAAAGGAGATTATTATAGATGAAAGAATTAAAGTTAATAACATTAAAGGAAGTATAAATCTAGAAAATGGATTGATTTTCAAAAAAGGAGAAGCAATTATTCCACTTAGCTCAGGCCAAAAAATTTACACATATATGCTGCCTGCAATCATATCTGAGCTTGAAGAAGAGAGTTTATTAATCCTTGATGAGCCTGAGCTTTATTTACATCCCGAGTTAGAAGTGGGATTGATAAATATGCTTAAATATATTTTAAACGAAACAAAATCCTTTTCCTTAATTGCAACACACTCATCAATATTGACGCGTGAAGTTGAGCGAAAGGCTGTGACTATATTGCGAAAAATTGAAGGGAATACCAAAGCATATCAATCTTCAGTTGAAACATACGGTGAATCAATTGATGTGATAGTTTCGGAAGTGTTCGATGATGAATATGTAAGAAAGCCTTATCAAAAAGAGATTGACAAGTATTTAGTTCATGACGGCTCATCTATTTCGGAAATAAAAAAATTCATTGGTAATGATGCACTTGCCTATGTGCTTTCGAAATCAGATGATGAAAAGATCTCTGTCGAGGATGAATAATGAAATACTTAGGATCTTTTATAAAAAATCAACCGTGCACATGGCTAGAGGCGGCAATAGAAAGTAAAAAAGAAAATGTTCAAGATCTTGAAGATATTGCTGATGATATAGCGGAACATTATGAGTTATATAATGGTTTTATAACCTCGTTTGATGAGGAGTTATCTGAAAGTTCATTTCTGCAATATTCCGATCTATTAGTTGAGTTTTACGAAAAGTCGCCGAGCAAATTAAATAAATTATTACTTGAAAGAAGAAATGAGCACGAACTTTCTTTTTGCCCTTATTGCGGTAACCCAATGATCCCTGATACTTTAGATCATTTTATTCCTAAAGGAAAATGGCCTGAGTTTTCAATTTTTCCTAACAATCTAGTTCCCCAATGCAGAGGGTGCGCACCAGTAAAAGGTGAGAATTACTATTGTACTAAAAGCAATTCAGCTATGTTTATTCATCCCATTTATTTTGATTTTTTGGAGAATTTCCGTTTTTCTATGAATGTTACATTAAATGGAGATGAAAATGAATTATCTGTGGAGGTTAAATTAAAAAAAGTCATGGCAACACGGATTGAAGATCAAAAAAGAGTTATTCTTCATGCGGAAAAATTGAAAATAAAATCACGTATTATTAATTATTGCAATAAGGATTTTAAACAGTGGAAGCGCAGATTGTCCAATGCCAGATTCGATATTGAAACGGCGTTGCAACAACGCTTATCGGAAGTTCCTCAATCTGAAATTGGTAAAGATTGGCAGAGTGCCTTTTATTTTGCTCTATTACAAAACCAAGATATTATTCTTTACTTGAATTCTTTGTGCCCTGTAGATAATCCTCATCAACAATTCGATAACGTGGAAGATTTAGATTTTTAATAATTAATTAAAATTTTTATTAGCTCTATGAAAATGATAGGCTAGAAATGTCATGACGATGGTCGTTAGTCTCTGAAAAAAACAACTATCATCCCTTAAAAGGCCGCACCTAATTAGGCAAACTAGTTTAATCAGTTAAAAAATAAGCCCCGAAAAGCGGGCTTCTTCTTTCGATGTGGTCAATCAGTGGACATGAACTAAAACAAATCCTTTTATTTCATTACGTTGAGTCATATAAAAAAGCTCCTGCGGGAGTCTTTTTTATTCTGTTTGACAATCCCTCATCATTTAGTTGTATAGTACAACTAAATGATGAGGACACAACATGCACAGCGAAACTCCGGTAGTCAGTGTTATTCGACGTTCCTCGCGCCTGATGGTGCGAGAGTTAGGATTTATGGGGTCTACCCTGGCCTCAACGAATTACTCGCCTTCGGCCGTCCATACTCTGGTCGAAATTGCTTTACGCAAAGAGATGACGGCGAGCCAGCTGGTGCAACTGCTGGGCCTGGAAAAGTCCAGCGTCAGCCGGATGCTGGCTCGCCTGATTGCCGCCGGCGAACTCGAGGAAGTCATTTCTGTTGAGGATGCGAGAGCAAAGAGCCTCAGGCTGACCGCGAAAGGTCACGAGACGGTCAGCAAAATTAATGCCTTCAGCAATGAGCGCGTGGTCACAGCAATAAAGCGTCTTGCTCCTGCCCAGCAGCAGACCATCTCTGAGGGGCTCTCCCTTTATGCCAACGCGCTGCTGGCATGCCGCGAGGCGGGCAACGATATGCAGCCCGACGAGCTGAAGATAGTGCAGGGGTATATCCCCGGCATGATTGGCCGTATCGCGGAGATGCATGGCAGCTATTATTCGCGGGAACATAACTTTGGTCGCTTCTTCGAGGCCAAAGTGGCTTCAGGGCTGGCCGAGTTCAGTGAAAGACTGGAGAAGCCCTGTAACCAGATTTGGCTGGCAGTACTCAACAACAAAATTGTCGGCTCGGTGGCAATCGATGGCGAGGATCTGGCGCCGGGTGAAGCCCATCTTCGCTGGTTTATTCTTGATGATGGCTGCCGGGGACACGGCGTGGGGAAAAAACTGCTGAATGAAGCGATGCGGTTCTGCGACAGTGTCGGTTTTTCTGCCGTGCACCTCTGGACATTCAATAAGCTGACCGCCGCCCGGCGTCTGTACGAGTCGTTTGGGTTTACGCTGGTAAAAGAGTGGGAAGGCGACCAGTGGGGGAGCCTGATTACAGAGCAGCAGTTTACCCGGTACAGAGGCGCGTAATCGCCGCCATAAAAAAGGCTCCTTTCGGAGCCGCTTTGGTATCAGAACACTTTCTTGTACGGTCTGACCGTCACTTTTGCATACACACCCGCTGCAACGTACGGGTCTGCGTCAGCCCAGGCCTGAGCAGCTTCCTGGGATTCAAATTCAGCAATAACCGTGGAGCCTGCAAAACCGGCAGCACCCGGATCGTTGCTGTCTACTGCGGGCATGGGGCCAGCGGTCAGTAATCGGCCTTCATCCTGAAGCAACTGCAAACGTGCCAGATGCGCAGGGCGCACAGACTGGCGTTTTTCGAGCGAATCAGCAACATCTTCTGAGTAAATCACGTAAAACACGGCGAAGCTCCTTAACCGGTAAAAGTGTCAGTTACGTTATGTGAAAGGGCAATCGACTGCAATGTAAAATAAAAACAATGTTAATACCCTGATCTGAATGCGCCTTTTTTGGCCTCTCAGGCGCTAAAGTTGCGCCAGAGCAAAGTGTCTTATTGAATATGATTGCTATTTGCATTTAAAATCAGGGTTCGGTTTTTTAACGTTGATGACTATGACTTCGATGACCCTTGATTTACCTCGCCGCTTTCCCTGGCCGACGCTGCTTTCTGTCGTGATTCACGGTGCCGTTGTGGCGGGTCTGCTGTATACCTCGGTTCATCAGGTTATTGAAATGCCCGCGCCCGCGCAGCCGATTTCCGTGACGATGGTCTCGCCAGCGGATCTTGAACCGCCGCAGGTTGCCCCTCCGCCGCCACAGCCGATGGCTGAACCGGAGCCAGAACCCGAACCCGTTCCGGAGCCACCGAAGGAAGCTCCGGTGGTGATCCACAAACCTGAACCGAAGCCAAAACCTAAGCCGAAGCCAAAGCCGGTGAAGAAGGTCGAGGAGCGTCCGAAACGCGAGGAACGTCCGGTTGAACCGCGCGCGACCCAGCCGGTCGAAAATGCAGCGCCTTCACGTCCGGTGATGAACAATACGGCAACGACGTCAAAGCCAACGGTTACCGCGCCAGCGGGCCCGCGAGCCGTAAGCCGCAATCAGCCTCAGTATCCGGCGCGAGCTCAGGCCTTGCGTATTGAAGGCCGCGTACGGGTGAAGTTTGATGTCACTGCGGATGGCCGCGTGGATAACGTGGAAATCTTATCTGCGCAACCTTCTAATATGTTTGAGCGCGAAGTGAAATCTGCCATGCGCAGATGGCGCTATGAGCCAGGCAAGCCGGGTAGCGGATTGATCGTCAATATTGTTTTCCGCCTGAACGGCGGGGCGCAGATGGAATAAAAAAAGCCTCCGAAAGGAGGCTTTTTTTTTGCCTGTCGATCAGGCCTGTGGAAGTTGACGAGGTTTACCCTCGCTGTCCACGGCGACATAAATAAACAGCGCTTCAGTGGCCTTATAACGTTGCCCAATCGGCTCAGAAGAGACTTTCTTCACCCAGACTTCGATGTTGATGGAAATGGAGGTATTACCGCGTTTCACGCAGCGCGCGTAGCAGCAAACCACATCACCCACCGCAACCGGGCGCAGGAAGGTCATGCCGTCCACTCTCACGGTGACCACGCGCCCGTGGGCAATCTCTTTTGCCAGAATTGCGCCGCCCATATCCATCTGCGACATCAGCCAGCCGCCAAAAATATCGCCATTGGCATTGGTGTCAGCGGGCATTGCCAGTGTGCGTAAAACCAGTTCGCCCTGAGGGGCGTTAGTTGTTGTCATTGTTTTAACTCGTAACGGAAGACTTCAGGCGGGATGCTACTATGATTCGCGTGCGGAGAGAATAGACCAGAACGCCCGTCGTTGACGTTCTGGTCAGTCAGTAATCAGTGGTTGTCGTCCTGAGGAATACTTTCTTGTCTGTTTGCAATTTAATGCGCTTTATTATGATTTAATCTAAAGCCAGCTAAGCTGCACCTCGCCTGACTTTCCTGTTTATAGTGATTTAACGTGTTTTAATTTGAATGGATGCAATTTAAATGATTTGTGTACACTTCTGCGTACATCACCAGGGAGTGTACACGATGCTCACAGATACTAAGTTACGAAAGTCGCTGGGAAAGCGCAGAGAGAAGGTTGAAGTTATCTCCGACTCAAACGGCCTTAACGTGCGTCTAAGCATAACCGGTTCGATCACATTCTTCTATCGGTATCGCTGGCAGGGAAAGCCTGTGCAGTTAAGCATCGGAGAATATCCAACCATTTCTTTGTCACAAGCACGAGACAGAAGGCAGCAGTTCAGGGCGTGGTTGAGTGAGGGGTATGATCCTCGACAGAAAGTGTTGGTAGAGAAAGCTGAAAGAATAGAAGCGCTGACAGTTGATGAGGCTTATGAATATTGGGTGAAGCATTACTGCATCCCGGAGGGGCTCATCAAAATTGATGCTAATGGCAAGAGTTTCAGGAAGCACATCAGCCCCCGTATCGGAAAGGCTATCGTCGACCAGACAGTGAAGGCCAACTGGCTTGAAGTTTTTGATGCGATGGGAAGAAGTGTTATATCAGGCGAGATGCTGTCCCTGACCAAGCGTGCTTTCCGGTTCTGTCACAACAGGGGGGTTATCAAAAACAACCCTCTTGAATCGCTGCGGCGGTCAGATGTTGGGATCGCTGCCAAAATGAAGGAAAGGAAGCTATCAGACAGTGAGTTAAAGCAGGTATGGGATACTCTTTTTTCTCTTCCACCCTCACAACAACTGGTTATCAGGTTCATGATCCTGACAGGCTGCCGTGCTGCAGAAATTAGAAAATCTCGATGGGACTGGTTCGATTTCAAAGAAAGGACCTGGACAGTACCAGCAGAGGATTATAAGACCGGAAAAACTATCCGTCGCGCGCTGCCAGATACGGCGATACGACTTCTGCAGGAGCAACAGCGCGGATCAATAACTAAACACGTTTTAACACCTGCCCAATTCCGAGATAAAGAGGATGTGCCGCCGGGCCAGACCTTAGTCTCGACGTACGCTATGCAGGTTGTACGCCGGAACGGGATGAAGGAGTGGTCTTTGCATGACTTGAGGCGAACGGTGGCCACGCGCCTGTCCGAGCTTGGCGCTCCGCCACACGTTATAGAAAAGTTGCTCGGACATCAGATGGGAGGGGTCATGGCCAGATACAACCTTCATGACTATATGGACGATCAGCATGAATGGCTGGATATCTGGCAGAAGCACCTGCAGGAGGTTATTGGATATCCCCTTTAGTGAAGTTGACCTTATCTTCCCATGACTTAATCTCCGATTCGCGCCACCGCTTAGGGTTCCCTGGTATGGTTGGTTTCGGGAACGGGCATGAAAAGCAGGATGGCATGCGTTCTGGCGTGCTCCAGAAATAGAGCGTGCTGCGGGAAATTTTGTAACGAGCAAGGATTTCGCTTGTAACCAGGATGCTGTCATTCATCTGTGTTCTCCAGGCAAAAGGGATGACGTTGCAGTGCTTTCGCACCCAATAGCCAGCTCATAACTGGCTATCAGTTGCGTCAGTCTGTGAAATAGCAGAAGTCAGAACTGCGCGTTCGCACAGCAATCCACCCAGGGGCTGGTTTTCCTGTTCTTGCTGCTACATGCCACGAAACGTACTGCATTTGCTGCGTATTGCTGCGCCAGTGGTTCATGCCAAGCAGGCGTCGCGCTGCCGCGTTACTCTTCATAATCTCTCCTTACGCCGCGCGCTGGGCGCGCAGCTTCTTCAGGTGTTCTGCTGTTTCGATTTCTTCGGCGATCCGCTCGGCCTGCGCTTTGGTCAACGGCTCGAATTCATGCTGAAAGCGGCCCATGCTGGCAATGCAGGTGCGACCGTTGCGGGTGTAGTGGATGACTTCGTGGGTAGCGCGGAGGATTTTGCAGGGCGCGCCGTGGGGATCGGCGTACCAGGTATTAGGCTGGATTATCCTGAACATGCGGGCCACCTTTTACGAAAATCACCCAGTGGGTTTTGTCAGCCTTGCCGGTACGCTGCCAGATGACCGGTTTCTCGTCAGTAAGCGCCAGGATATTGCTTACCGGGATCTGCGTTTCGTTCCATTTGAATATGAGTACGCCGTTTGGCCACAACACCCGAAATGCTTCTGCGAATCCGGCACGCAGATCATCGCGCCATGTTTCTTTGTTGAGCCGACCATACTTTTTCCCCATCCATGCGTTATCACCGACACGCTCGAGGTGCGGCGGATCGAACACGACGACAGGGAAAGTGTTATCGGCAAAGGGGAGGGCGCGGAAATCAGCAATAAGGTCCGGGCTTATAATCAGCTGGCGACCGTCGCAAAGCTCATGCTGCTCGGCGCGGATGTCACTGAACACCGCGCGCTCGTCCTGCTTGTCGAACCAGAACATTCGCGACCCGCAGCACATGTCTAAAATTGCCTGCTGCATTACTGCCCCCTCTGCTTATTCCTCAGTTCGATCACACCCTGGCACTCAGCGCATGTCTGGCAGCCGGGAACGGCAGCGCGCCGCGGCTCGGGAATGCGTTCGTCGCATTCTTCACAACGCTCAGCTGATACGGCGTTGCGGTCGATGCGGTGAGCGGAAAGGGCAGCGTTACGCTGAAGCTCTTCTATCTCTGCTGCGGTATCGATGATGTCCATGGTCAATGCTCCCGGAACTGTCGGTTAATTCGGTTGAATGTGAACGCCAGCAATAAAAAAGGCCGCTTTAGCGACCCGTGGAATTTTTTTGTCATTGTTCGGCTCCAAACCGCCCGTTAAGGCGGCCAGTTTTGACGACGAACTCCAGGAGGCTAACTCCCAGAGCTTCAATTTTCTTGTGATGCTTGTTGATGATGGGAGGCACCGTTTCATTCCAGTTAGGCTTTGGCTTCTTGCGCATGGCCTGCTGGATTTCCTCGGTGCAGCAGCGGCAGGCGGCGCGGATGGCGTTGTCTGTTTCTGGCGTCATAACCCCTCCATATAAGCCCGGATGAATTCAGCCGCAGCCTGTGCGTTTATAGCGTTCCCGTAGCCCTTAAGTCGGCCTGTGCGGTTGCATCCAGCCATTGCTCGTAATGAGGACTTGCCGTGTCCCAGGCTTTTGGCAAACCTTGCAACCAGCGGGAATGTGCCGGGTTCAACTGGACGCCATTGCCCATCTCGACAAAACACCCAGTCCGCATCTCGCCAAAAACCGTTAACCTCAAGGGGCCTACTGTGTAAGCCTGCCGCGGTAACTGATCCAGCCGATCTTTCCCTTCCCGATACGCTGTCATCCCTGATGTGTCTTTCCAGTCGCGAGTTGTCGGCGTAACCCATCCCGCAAGTAACGCTGTTCCCGGCAACTTCAAGCACACTTTTGGTGATCCGTCCTGATTCTTCCCGCTGTAGCAATGAGTCGACCCGGTTGAGTCGTTCGCCACCGGTGTTTGCCATCCGGCCAGAGTCACAGCTGTTTGAATATTCATCCCTCCCAGTCTCCCGGACGTTCCCGCGCCGGTCACTGATGATGCTGTTGGTGTTTGCCACCCAGTAGGCCCGCTCTCTGATGTGCGGCGCACCGACGCCCGCTGCCGCAAACGGCACAAGCCCGAAGGCGTATCCCATTCCTTCCAGGTCAGCTTGTACAAGGTCGAACCATGCATTTGCGTTACCAGCTGCAACCTGTTCGCCAAAGACATGCTCAGGTCTGCGCTCGCTGATGAGGTGGAAGAAGTGGGGCCAAAGGTGCCGCTCGTCAGCAAACCCATCTCCTTTGCCTGCCGCGCTGAAAGGCTGGCACGGGCATGATCCGGTCCAGACAGGCTTATCGTCAGGCCATCCGGCGAGGCGCAGGGAATGAGACCAGACGCCAATTCCGGCGAAGAAGTGGCACTGTGTGAATCCTCGCAGATCGTCAGGTGTGACATCTTCAATACTCCTTTCATCAACTTCGCCCGGGGCGATATGTCCGCCAGCGATCAGGTTACGCAGCCATTGCGCAGCGAACGGGTCGATTTCGTTGTAATAGGCTGCTGTCGTCATGCGGCCTCCCGGCGGGCGAGAAGTTTCACCCCGAAAGCCATCAGCTCGTCCCGGTCCACAGTTGCGAAGTGGCAGTGTGTACGCGGGTACGGTCGCCAGATGATGAGCATCGAACCTTTGTTATTTCCCGATACTGGCTTACCGGTCACCGGGTTGATAAATGCCAGCCGCCCGGCGGTGATAAAGCGTACCTCGCTGGCTGTCTGGATAGCCTCCTTGAACCAGCCAACCGAAGTGTCTGCCGGTACCAGCATGACTGTGCCGATCTGATTTGCGCTCTCGGTGGCGGCCTTCTTAACGAACGGCGTGATGTCGCTGTATGGCGGGTTCAGCCAGACGTAGCCGGGAATGCTCAGGTAATCAGCCCAGGGCGTTTCCAGCGTGTTCTGCTCGGCGGTGATGAACTTTCGGCACAGCGCGTTATGCGGCGCCGCGGCGGCGTCCAACTGGAAGCAGAATTCAGCATCAAGGGAAGCGAAGAGAGCTGGTGGAGTGCGCCAGAGGTCGCGCTGATCTGCTGGCGTGTTGCTGCCGGTGTAATCAGTCATGAGGCGTTTTCCTTTCGTGATAGTTTGCGCCATGAAGTGTCCTCATGGGTAAGCCTTTTGCCATGGATAAACGCATGCACGCTATGGGCTGGTATCTCCATTTTTTCAGCTATGACTGCTTGTGACAGGCCCTCTTCATGAAGAGCTGCACACAGAGATACGTCGTGATCACTGTAAACTGCATGATGATGTCTTTCGCCAATACATAGCAGGCTTAAGCCCAACAGGCTGGCTTTCCCTTTAACAGAATCGAGAGTGCGCCCGAGCTTTCCAGCAATTTGAGTAGCACTCATGGTGCCCGCACACGATCTCAATATCTGAAGCTCTACTGAGGTCCACCTGGTGTAACTTTCTCGAAGATTGAGGGACAGCCTCGTACTCATCGTACGTACCGCCGCGTGACTGCGGTTAAGTTCTGAAGCAATATCACGCAACGTCATTACACCGGCCATTCTCCGGAGAAAAGCAATGTCGGATTCAGACCAGGGCTTACCATTTGGATAGTTATGCTGCGGCATTTTTTTCCTCCAGTGCACCGTTTCTTATTACGGACACCAACCTTTCAGCAGCTGACTTCTGCGCCGGAACGGAGGCAATAATCGTTGGACGGTCTTTTTCGGCATTCACGCAGACACCACCCCATCGGGAAATCAGGAAGAAGTCTTCCATCTCAGAGGAGCCCGCATTGCTTGCCAGACCCTCAATCATCTGGACGATATCGACTATTGAGTGGTCAGCCATCAGCCGCTGAACGGCGTAGCCGAAAGCGTTGATCATCACCGCGTGGAACTGAATGTAGTCGCGCTTATAGTCTGCCTGGCTGGTACCGTGGCGAATCGCTTCGATCTGCGTCATGGCCAACCAGGCCTCCCAGATGGATTCGATGTCACCCATTTCCAGCGGCTTACTGCCCGCGTTGGCAAACTTGGCCGTCGCGTCGCTAAGCGCCTTGAAGCTCACCCACAACTTACTTTTCGCCGGAACGACGTTGTGCTCGAAGTCTGTCACCTCTGCGAAGGTGTCGTTCTGAGACAGGAACGTCACCATCCCCTGTGCAACTTCATTACGCCCGTCATAGGCCATGTTGATCGCAGCGGAAGGTTTAGAGACGTTGTTATTGATATCGGAGAAGAACTGCTGGCGTGCCTTCAGTGGGAGATTATGTGTCAGCATCAGCGGGATGCTGATTGGCTCACCGTAAGTCCGGCAGAACTCCGCTAACCCGGCGGCGCGGTGCTGGCCGTCGAACAGCTTGATCACCGCATCCATAGGGAAGCGTGCGACGCCCACATTCGTATTTCCGAACTCTTCAAACTCAATGTCCGCGTCGCAGTTGCCGACCAGTGGCGGGATGATGAAGGGCTCTTTATTTTGGTATGCATTGACGAGGTACTGGTAAAACTTCTTCACGCGCGCCTGGTTAATTTCGCGTTGAGAACGCTCGAGCGTGCTGCCGTGATTGTCGGAGGCAAGTATGCGCGTCAGCGCGCGGGCTGGTGCCGTTATCATGTAAGTCGCCGTGCCACCCTGCATGCCGCGCGAAGCCGGGAACTCGAAGAAATAATCGCCTACTTTGCTCATGCATCCTCCCGCTCCGGATCGTTAACATCCCAGCCATTACGCTCAATATTGGTTTGCAGCCGCTTATCTCCGACCTCTTCAATGCTGCGGCTGGTAATCTCTGCGACTTCAGAGTTTGAGTGTCGCCACAACAGCGCCAGCTCTTCGAGTGACCACGCTTTCATAGCACTGACTCCATTTCGTCGATGTAGAGGCCCTGAGCAATCAGGCGGCGACGGCGTGCTGCACGTTCAATGCACTCCTGCCGCCTGCCTTCTTGCGATTGTTCTATGGCGCGCCGGGTGAACAGCCGCGATTTGCCCTGCGGCGTTACAACCTTCGGCTTCGTGACGAGGTCGAAAGTACGGTCGCAGATGCCGTCCTCGTTGAGCCATTTTTCCGACTCAACGATCTGCGCTATCTGTCCGGAGCCGCGGGTGATGCCGTTGGCCACCCGGTTAAACTCGATCAGCGTTACGCCAAACTTCTCTGCTATTTCGCTTCCAGTTACCGGGCGGCCGCGCGTCTGAATCATCCAGATAACTCGCTCACGTAGGCCGGAGAATTGCCCGGTTCGCCCGGGCCGGCGGTAGAAGGGTGTGCGTTTCATGCTGCACGCTCTGTGATTTTCTGAATTTCCGATTCCAGATCTGCAAGGAAGCTCTTAACCTCAGATTCGATTTCGCGCGCCAGCGCTTCATCGAAATGAATCCGCTTCTTGAAATAGGCGAGGTCAGGCGGCAGGCGATCATCGAAACTAACGAAATCACACCATTTCCGCCCGGTGCACATCATCTGCGCATGCATTTGCAGCATGTACTGGCGCTTTGGCTCGCCAGTTTTCAGCGTTTCAAGATGGGTCCAGGTGTTTGGGCATTTGATTTCGATAAGCCCGTCGTCGTTAACAAGTCCGTCCGGGCTGGCTGCGAATCCGGTTATGGTTGGGTGATCGATGAGTCCAACTTCAGTGATTTCCGCATCGAACTCATTCAGCGCGTACATCTCACGCGCCACTGGCTCCAGTTCGGTACCGCGCATCATCGCGGCATTCGAAAACCCTTCTTCCAGCTTCCCGGTCAGCCGCTGGCAAATCAGCTCGGCCATGTAGTTCTGGCGGCTGGTGGAGTAGCCTGACTTAGTCCGGGCCATGACATCAGACAGGCGACTGGCAGTGACCTTGCCGCAGCGCGCAGCAAACCATTCAGGGGTGCGTTGCTCCATCATTCAGCCTCCGTCTCTGCGACATTGACAGGTTCGGCGTTGTCTACAGCAAGACTCATGTCATACATGCGTCGCTTCTCAACTGCGCCGATCACCTGTTTCTCTTCAGCGCTCAGCGCCACCCAGAACTCCTGATACTTAACGGTTCCAAGGCGTGCGGCAGATTCACCTTTTGCGATCAGATCCGGGCGACGGCTATCTGATTCATGACCCGCATGAACCTCTGCCGTTGTTCCTTCAATCACTCGCTCGGCCTCGTCCTGGTCGAATATGCCAGCGAAACCAAAGGCCAAGCGCGCGCATTGGATAAGCGTCTTATGGCGAAGCATGCGGGTAGGGTGGGACTGCCAGGGTTGAGTATTGCGTTTACACTCTCCCATGTACTCGGTAACGATGGTCGGGTGCTTACGGTCTTTGCGGTAAATCTTGCAGGTGCACGCGCCTTCCTCCTTGTTGTAGGAGAACTCCATGCCGTCAAACTTAGGATGCTCGTTGATAATGCGAGCCCATCCATCAACGCCGACGACCGGGACAATCCCGCCTTTATCTGGGAATGCGTAAATCTCTTTGGTCCATGGATTCAGGCCGTACTGGTTGGCGACGATCAGCAGGGCTGTGAATTGCTCGTCCGTGACGTTGCCACCTTTGAACGCTGTATTCTTCAGCGTATTCATCAGGTCTGTACCGGCATCCATGCCGAGGCGTGCGGCCAGTTTCCCGGCCATGGTGGAAAGTGCAGTACTCATTGTTAAATCCCTCAAAAATTAAAACGGGCAGCCGGTACGGTGTTCCCATTCGTATTCCGCCTGGGCGTAAGCAACTGCCGAAATGAAATCGTTATAGGCCTCGCCAGCTTTATCGCTGCGAAGTCCTTCGTATGGGCTGGAGTCAATCGGGATCGTGAAGTGGAAAAGGCCGGACGGTTCTTTTGGCATCATGTCGATGATTTGCTGCGCCCTGTCGTCGATCCACTTCTCTTTCTCGTCGGTGAGCTGCTGCTCAACCCAGCACCGCTCTTCGATGCGGTCGTAAGTTAGGTATGCGTTCATGGCTGAACTCCTGAAATTTGGATGTGCAGATCCCGCCCGCTTAATGCCAGGCCGATCGGTTGAATAGGGTGGTTAGCGGTTTAGCCAGTCGTTACAGTGATGCATTGCAGCCTGGCACTGCTCTACGGTGAACCAGCCGAAGTGGCATTCATGAACAGGTATACCCATATTGTCAGCCAGCCATTGGTAAGCTTCAGTGCGAGTCATGGCGCCTGACTTCCAGATACGTTCAAATGGCAACTTGCAGCTCTTCCGGGCATCACGGGTTGGCTTGTCTGCCAGAGTCCCAAGCGGGATAGAAGTGAAAGGATGAAGTCCGACGTATGCTCCGCAGCATTCGCAAAGATATACATACGGCCAGTCACTGAAGTCGCGCCCATAGACTTCCCCATGAGTGCCGATCCGCACTGAACCAGAGCACAGGTGGCAACTGGTTGGCGCGGGAAGAGGATTCTTTACCCTGGCCGTCGCCTTTTTGCTTGGGTTGGCTGGCGTTTTGATTTCCATATCAGCGTCCTCAGTGAACGATTGGGTTGCCGTGACCGTCCAGAAGGACGTCAATCACGCAGTCACTGAGGCGGATGATTTCTGCATCCGTGTGCAGGTACACCCATTTGCGCTCCTGAATGACTGCTGAGACGCGATAGGTGCGGCCTTCATGCATTGCCATCATGCCGGGCGTGACGCACTGGCGAATGAGCGGGGTGGTGCCGTAGTGGTGCATCATGCCTTCACCTCAACCTGTTTCAGGAGGCCAGCGATATGCATCTGCCAGCGGTTAAGCGTCAGCTTGTCGCGCGGTGCCGATACCGACGTCAGCTGCCACTCGTTATCGTTGAGTTTTTTGGCGGTGTACTGCTTGCCGTTGTGGGTGACTTTCATGATGCCTCCCGGGCGCGGAGCATTGCGTCTGCAACGTCATAGGCAACTTCTGCAACTGCCATAGAGAAGGTTTCAAAAGAACATTCAGGGCTCTGCTTTGATACCAAGAGCGCGGACTGCATGGCTTTAGCTGCGAAGTAATCGCGTAGCGTCATGCCCTCGATAGGATAATTGTGCTCACTACCTGCGACCGGGAATGCCGGACCGCCATGATTCTTACTCATAAATCCTCTTGGCCTTATCGCGGCGAACGGAACTGTTAATACAAGACTTCTGCGCATTTATTCAGTGTTTCAATGGGCGGTGGATGGCCGCCGGTTGTCATAACTAAGCCGCCTCGGTGAAGCGACTGAGGTATGAAAGTCGTTTGATTACGCACCATTGCCGCTCTCCCTGAGCCCGCCGGGCGTCCGACGCATGGTTTACTGTCGCGCCGTTCGACTGACCGAATCTCCACTTCGCCGCTAGCTAACTTCGCTCAGCTGTCGATGTTTCGTTTCGATGAGTTAACAATAGCTAAAGCGATTATTTGAGTCAATCGCCAAAACGATATTTATCATCGATAAAGCGATAATTCATTGAATGTTAAAGCGATATTTTTTTATTTTCTGAAGAAAAAAGTGATAAGGATTTGGTTTTTAGAGGGGTGGGAAAGAGAGGAAGGATCTGCGGACAATAAAAAACCCGCCGGAGCGGGTTATGCGAATCGTTTATAGTCGACTGACTGTCTGAGTAGCACCTTTGCCATGACGTAGAACGCGTCCTCGTCCTCTGGCTCAACGTACCACTTCTCGTAAATGGGGTTGTCGGATATTACTGCCAGACGGTCACGCTGCATCTGAAGTCGCTTAACATGCAGTGTTTTGCCGAAGACGAAGACGTATACTCCGTCACCATCAAAATGCGTAACGCCGGTATCAACGAAGATCTGATCGCCGGGTGAAATCGTCCCATCCATACTGTCGCCATTTACGGTAATGACCTTAACGTGTGTAGCTGGCCGGTTGCCGAACAACGCGCGCGCCTGCTCATTCGTGTATTCGATGGCCCGGATGGTTTCAATGAAATCGCTGGTGACAATAGTGCCCGGACCAGCGCTGGCTTTAACGTCGAGTACATCCACGCGGTAAATCCCATTCAATGACGGCTTAACCTGGTATAGCGCAGTAGGTTCTCTTGCGCCACTGGAAGCCATTTCCCCTTCACCAGTTGACAGCCACTCCGGCCGCACACCCAGAACAGAGGCGATCTCAACAGTCTTACGAGAGCCGTTAGCGTCCTTGAGTAATTTATTAACGCTGGACTGAGCCATGCCGACATCTTTGGCTAATCGGCCTTGTGTGTATCCAGCATGTTTCATTGCCTGCGCCAGGCGCTCCGAGAATCCCATATTCACCTCTGTTAATGACTCCTTTAACTGTATCGCTCAAGCGATTATTTAGCAAAAAATCGCCTATGCGATTGACATTCGCTAAAGTGATATCCATAATCGCTTTAAACTGATAGCTGAGGTGATTATGAAGACCCCAACAGTAGAGAAGAACTCCGCAGTAGAGAAAGCGATCGCCATCGCTGGCAGCCAGAAAGAACTGGCAAAACGTTGCGGCAAAGCCCAGTCCACTATCTGTGACTGGCTTAACGGAAAGAAACGTATCTCCCCGGTTCACGTTCCTGAACTGGTGAAAGCGGTTGGTGGTGAAATCCAGGCTCACGAATTCCGCCCGGACCTGCCGTCCATCTTTCCACACCCTGACAACCATGCCGCTTAACGGCGGCCCTAACAACGAAAGGGAAAGCAATGCATTCACTTGCGTATCAACAAGGTAACAAATTTTCGCCAACGGCGATGATTTACCAGAATCGCCGGGAGTCTGATTCAGCGGCGTTAAACATCGATGGGATCCGCGCAGCGGTTCGCGCCTGGGCGGCTGATTGCCGCAGCCGTGAATTTGTCGCGGCGCTGATTGTTGAAGAGTGGCGGGCAACTGGCGGCACCGGTCTGGATATCCCGACTGACTCACACCGCCAGATGCAGAAGGTTTTCCGCTGGATCGACGGCGACACCGAATACGCGGCCAACAATATTCGCCAGCTGGCGCCGGCAATCATGTCCGTCCTGCCGCTGGAGTATCGAAACCGCCTGGCACCACAGAACGACACGATGTCGCTGATAGCTTCTGCGATGAAAGAGTGCACCGAGGCTAAGCAGGCTGTCCTGCTGGACGCTCCAGAGCATCAGAAGCTGAAAGAGGTAAGCGAGGGTATAGCGTCACTGTACCGCCTTATGCCTGAGCAGGTAGGGCCGTTGATGACGATGGTCACGTCGATGCTGGGCGTCATGTAACCGGAGAAGACCATGAACCACATCGAATTTATCGAGAAGCATGTGCGTGATGAGCTGATTAAACAGGGATTCACCGTAGCGGTGGCTCAGGGGGGGGCATTTCAGGCCGTCGATATGTACAAGCGTATGTCACAGGCCAGTCGTAAGGGGAGGATTTTCGATGACGTGTTACGACACGCAAAACTCTGGGCGGAGAAGCAGCAGGTTCCGTCAGACAAGTTCGAAAAGAAGCGCGTTAAGCGTGTGCAGCAGCCTGGTCTGCTCTGAAAAGGCGAAAGCCGCGGTGCTCGAACACCAACGGCTTTCAGGTGCAAATGCAGATAACAATTGCGGAGTCAAGTATGTCAAATACCGCTGAAATTATCAAATTCCCTGCGCAACAACCGGCGCAGCAGGAGAATCGCATGGCCGATCTGGAAAATGGCTATCTTCGCCTTGCTAACCAGATTCAGGATGCCTTGTGTTTCGTAGAGCTTTCGGGGCGTGAGTTCCGCGTGCTGAATGCTATTGTTCGCCTGACGTATGGCTGGTCCAAGAAAGAGGACCGGATCACCAACAGTCTCATTGCAGAAAAAACCAGACTGGCCGTTAAGCACGTTTCTGAAGCTGTGCTCAGCCTGGCTTATCGCAACATCATCAAGATGCGCAGAATCGGGCAGACACGTTACATCGGGATCAACACGCTCCTGGATAGCTGGGCTTACACAAAGCCAAAATGTGCAAAGTGCCCGGTCAGTTTTCCGGTCGCTGAAGCTGTAACGCATGTTATTACCATCCCTGAAATCGGGGATAGAAAGATCATCCCACAAACTATCCCTGAAAACAGGGATAACCATCCCCAAAAACAGGGAGAGGTATCCCTGAAAACAGGGAACACCAAAGACATTCTTTCAAAGACAAATATAAAACCTAATACCCCCTCTAATCCCCCAAGGGGGAAGGACAAATTTGATCCGCTCAGTGTTGACGTTCCTGAGTGGCTAAATCAAACCGCCTGGCAGGAATGGGTTGCTTACCGCAAACAGTCTGGCAAGCCGATCAAAACTGAGCTGACCGTCACCAAGGCGTTCAAGCTGCTGAAAGAGTGCCTGGAAGACGGACACAATCCGGTCGACGTGATCAACACCAGTATTGCGAACGGTTACCAGGGGCTTTTTAAGCCGAAGTTCGCTGTCAAACCAGCCGCCAAGCCGGATCTGGACTTCAACAACACTGACTGGGCCTACGGGGTGATGCCATGAAATCTCTTGCAGAGCAGATGCGTAACCACGACCGCGAGCAGATGAGCCGCGTGGCCCATAACCTTCCAGAGCAGTACCAGGAGCGCGCGCCGGTCGAGCAGGTGGCGCAAGTATTCAACGGACTGTTCAACCAACTGCGTGCCGCGTTCCCGGCCAGCATGGCGAACTTCCGCACCCAGGACGACCTGAACGAATTCCGCCGTCAGTGGCTGCTGGCGTTTCAGGAGAACGGGATCCACTCAATGGCGCAAGTCGATGCCGGAATGCGCATTGCCCGCCGCCAGGAGCGTCCATTCCTGCCGTCGCCAGGGCAGTTCGTCGCCTGGTGCAAGCAAAGTGGCGGCGCGCTTGGCATCACCGTTGACCAGGTGATCGCCGAATTCTGGGACTGGCGTAACCGTTCGTTCGAATTCACCTCCAGTGAGCAGTTCCCCTGGTCGCAGCCGGTCATGTACCACATCTGCGTCGAATTGCGCCACCGCAGTACGGAGCGCCAGTTAACGCATGGTGAGCTGGCACGCGAGGCGGGCGACCTGCTGGACATGTGGGAGAAGCGAGTCACGGAGGGTAAGCCAGTGCCGCCTGTACGCCGGGCGATTGCAGCACCGGCTGCCGAACACGGGCCGACGCCGATCCAGCTGCTGCTGGCGAAGTACAACCGCAACAAGTCGAACGGGATGGTGTGACATGGCCATAACAATCCGTGAGCAGGTGCTGGCAGCACTGCGCAATAACCCAGGACTGAACAACGCCAAACTGGTAGGGCTTATCGGCATGGACACCAAAAAGATATCCGGGACGGTGAGTACGCTGCTGGCCGATGGGCTTATCAGTTGCGAAGGGAAATACGGCCAGCGCCTTTACAGCCTGACCAGTTACGGCATGCGCTTCGCCCCTAACACGATACCGGGCATGAAGCAGGGCAAGTCGAAGTTAATTCAGCGGACGGACACAAACGTGATCTGCCAGGAGTGCCGCAACAGCGCAGCAATGAAGCGAGTTCTGATGGTATGGGGGAGAAATTTACTGTGATGGAAATAGCAAAAATGCAAAAATGATGAGCTGAATCATGATGAGTTGTCTTGGAGGCGGGTAATTTGTCAGCAAAATTTTTTTCACAATAAAGAGTATTCAATAATGAAAGTTTTAATGGTGATCGTGGCAGTTTCTGTGTTGGCTGGCTGTACGAGTGACACCCGCTCAATGTGGCACAGCCGTTATGCATTCAAGACTGTCGGTCAAGTCTCTGCAATGTGTGATGATGGTGATCGGGACGCTTGCTATGCAGCTCGTGATATGGGTGCAATGCAGGTTGGTCTTAATCAAGCAAACCAGACCATTCAACAGCAGCAAGCTCAGCAAGCAGCAATCGATGCCGCTAACAGACCGATTACAACTAATTGTAACCCCACGATAAATGGCGGAATGAGTTGTACAACCTACTAATCTGGCGCGAGAATTAGTAGCGTCACGAACCTTTCCGAATCGGATGGCTCTATGAAACAGTCTAATACTTCAACGCTGCCAACTGTTGAGCAGATATTATCCGTAGCAAAAGAGCGCAACATCCCGCTTACGCCAAAAAAAGCGAAGGAACTGCTTAAGCGTTGGAAGATTGATTTAGAAAGAATAGACATACCTAAAAGTTCAATTCCTGGCAATATGGACATCTTCTCACGTTATATTCAACCGGGGTATGTTGTAGCCAATCCAGGAACAAAAACTGCATATTCTGTCCCGCGGGTGACGAAGAAGGGGAGATGATGTCAGACCATAATATAGCGGCTAAATCCCAAGAAGAGCGCGACAAGGTTAACGTTGACCTGGCTGCCTCCGGAGTGGCCTATAAAGAGCGTCTGAACATGCCTGTTATCGCAGAGGTGGTGATGCGCGAGCAACCCGAGCATTTGCGCGATTATTTTTTGGATAGGTTGCGGTATTACAGGGAAAAGAGCCTTGAACTGCCAAAGGCAAGCGATCCAAAATACATTGAGATGTCAGATGCGAACAAAAAGTAACCATTGAGGAATAGGGATGCAGGACTTATCAATCAATCAACGGAAAATACCGATAGATGGTGAAGAGTGTATTGTTACTTGCAGCCAGCGTAGCAAGACGGTTTGGGTAGCTGTTGGTGAGTGCAATGGGAAATTTATCCAGGAGACGGGATCAAGCAGAAATGTTGCATTCAGTAACTGGGAACGATCTGCATTATTCATGAACAACTAATTCGTAAATTGATTTTCCATAATCAACCCACCATAATCATGTCATCGGAGCCTGAACAACTCCGGTGACTTCTGCGCATTTAAGGGGACTTAAATGCGACCACAATCTGAAACTCTTCACCTGTCACAGATGCTTAACGGCACCTGCGATTTTCTGCATTCTGCGTTACCTCTCGGAGGTGGCGTATGAAACAGCACTACTGCATCGTTAACGATACCGTCAAAGACAACCTCATAGCGTACATTCGCACCCTGCCAGTAAACCCTCGCGCGCCGATGGTGGTCGAGGCCCGGGAAGAGACCCGCACCGACAAGCAAAACCGCCTGATGTGGCCGCTACTGAAAGACCTGTCTGACCAGGTTGTCTGGCACGGCGAAAAACTGACCCGCGAAGAGTGGAAGGACCTCATCACCGTTCTGGTGAACCAGACCCAGGACCAGGAGCAAAAATCCGCGCCTGGCATCAACGGCGGCCGTGTTTATTTCGGCGTCCGCACATCCAAATCCAGCAAGCGCTACATGGTCGACGTCATCGAGGCGATTTACTGGTTCGGTACCGACCGCGGCGTGAAGTTCTCAGAAGCATCCAGTAAGCGCATCGCCTGGGCGCAAGAGTGGAGGGCTTCCCGTGGGTAGTCCTCTCGCACGCGTCATCACCAACGAAATCTTCCGCGTTCCGGCGCGCCGCCAGCGCAAGCCCGCGGTTAAGCCGTCCGACATCCGGACGCTGAAGGGCTACACCGCCCGCCTGGTGGATCAGAAATGGCTGCGTCTCGCGGCTCGGAGGAATCATGCGTAAACCATCCCGCCGTAAGTGCAAAGTATGCGGTGAATACTTCGTGCCGAAATTCCACGATATCCGGATCCGCTGGTGCTGCCCGGAGCACGGCACAATCCTCGCTATGGAAGAACGTGAAAAGGAGAAGGTGAAAGCCGCGGCTAAGCGCATGAAGGAGCGCAAAGAGAAAGAGCGCGCGGAACGCCGGGATCTGAAAGCGAGAAAGGTGGCGCTAAAAACGAAACCGCAGTGGAGGGCTGAAGCGCAGGCGGCTTTCAACCGGTATGTCCGTCTGAGGGATGCTGGTAAGCCATGCATCAGCTGCGGCAGGCTTCCGGAGCAGAAGTTTGGCGGAACCATGGACTGCGGCCACTACCGCACCCGCGGCGCAGCGGCGCACCTCGCTTTCAACCTTCACAATACCGCAGCCCAGTGTGTCTATTGCAACCGGGATCGGGACGGTGCGCAAAAGGCATTTGAACAGGGCCTTATTGATCGCATCGGTGCCGAAAAAGTTGAGGCGATAAACAACGACAATTCCGTTCGCCGGTTCGACATCCCATACCTGCAGCGCATCAAATCCATTTTCACACGCAAAGCCCGCGCGCTGGAAAAGCGTCGGGCCCGCCGGCAGGAGGCCGCATGAACCACGCCGACTTCCTGCGGTACCAGGCAGAAAGCGTTAAGCGCGCCAGCATGCCGCCAGTAGCAAAGCACAGCCAGACCAAAACCAACCAGCCACAGAAGGAAGCCGCATGAACAGTCAGCAACTGGAATACGTACGTCAGCAGCTCATTGTGGCGACCGCAGACCTCAGCGGGGCGACGAAAGGGCAGTTGGTAGCTTTCGCCGAGAACGCGCAATTCACCGCGACGGCGCGCAGTCGGGGCCGGAAGAAAATCACCGACCCGGTCACCGGCCGTAAAGTTAACCCTGACGGTCCGCCGATGAGCGGCAGCCAGTCCCGCGCAAAGGGCTCATCCATCGCGCTGGTTGGCCCCGTTGAGTTCGTGACCGCATCCTGGCGCCGCGCCGTCCTGTCGCTTGAAGACCACCAGAAAGCATGGCTGCTGTGGAGCTATAGCGAGAATATCCGCTTCGAGTACCAGGTGGCGATTACTCAGTGGGCATGGGCAGAGTTCCGGGAACATCTCGGCGCGAAGAAGGTGGCCGGCAAGACGATAGAGCGGCTGAAGAAACTTATTTGGCTGGCGGCACAAGACGTCAAAGCGGAGTTGGCAGGCCGTGAGGCATACGAATATCAGGCACTGGCGGAGCTGGCGGGCGTAGCGAAATCTACCTGGACGGAAACGTATCTGCCTCACTGGCTGGCGATGCGTAACAGCTTTAAGCGCCTCGATAGTGGTGCGCTTATCTCAGTAACGAGATCACGTTCACAACAAAAGGCGACAAATTTAGATGTAAGTCTTGCAAAACCGAACTGAAACGCATATGTTTAATGTAAATCTGATATCGTCGCCATAGCTTTGATTGTCGACTGAACATAAAAACCTCGCCACCGTGCGGGGTTTTGTCGTTTCTGGAGCCAGCATGTCCGAGAAAATCACAGAGCAATTGGTATTCCGCCCTGCCAGTGAAAAGCTGACAAAGGATCTGGATGGTGAGTGGGTGATCCTGCTCAACCCATGCGATGGCTGGCATATTGCCCATGTGGTGGCTCTGGAAGAGGATGGCGAGGTCTACCATGTCGGCGCATATCAATTTGCAGGCGGCGAGTTCGAGCCGCACGAATTTTATGTTGCCTGGGCTTTGCTTCCAGACTCAATAAAACTGTCTGATCGCTTTGAAGATCAGAGGATGAGTCAAGAGATTAGAGACGCTCGCTGGCGTGAATGGACAGCCAGTATCAGTAAGTGATTTCAAACCAGATTCGCCGGTCTAGTTCAGTGGCAGAACGGCAGCCTTGTAAGCTGCGCGTCAGAGGTTCGATTCCTTTGCCCGGCACCAGAACCCACTGCCTGGGACCCTTCGGCCAACGAGCCGACATTGCCTTACCCTCATATTGCCCGCTTGTCTCGGGCTTTTTTATTTCGGCCGCAGACAATCAATTCCAGATGCCCCGTAGCTATCGTGTCTGACGGCCTTTCTCTTACTACGACACAGCACCCCGAAGCCGGAGGTGTGGAATGCAACGTATGAACCCAACAAATGGACACGATCTGCCGTACTGGTGGTCGGCGGCCTTGGGCCTGTTCTCTTTACTTAGCCTGCAGGATTACGTGTTTATTATCGGCGCGCTGATATCGGCGTTCTTCACGATAAAAACTTATTACGCAAAACGGAAAGAAGAGCGTGAGCGTATGGCTGAGGAGAGGAAACGCACCCAGCTGCTGGAAAACTACTTATCTGACGTAGGCAAAAAACCCCACTCCGATCGCCCGGCTGCCGCCGAGGTGGTAACGGAGGCAATGCGGAGAATTTCCGGTGGCCCAGTTGAAACTGAGTAAGAAAAGCGGCGCGGCGGGCATTGTCTGCTCCGTCGGAACGATCATCGCCATCGTGATGAATGCGGGGCACGTCAGAACAAACGAGCGCGGTCTGGAGTTAATCGGCAACGCTGAATCTTGCCGACGTGATCCGTATGTCTGTCCAGCTGGTGTGCTGACTGACGGTATGGGTAACACGCATGGCGTAAAACTCGGCACCGTTAAGTCTGACCAGCAGATCGCAGCCGAGTGGGAGCGCAACATCCTTGATGCTGAGTCCTGCGTTAACCGCTACGGAAATGGACGCAAGCTGTCTGACAATACTTTCTCGGCAGCTGTATCGGTAACGTTTCGTGCTGGCTGCGGAAACATGCGCACCTCCACGATGTTCTCTCTTCTCAGGAGTGGGGATATCACGGCGGCATGCCACCAGTTCCCTCGCTGGGTATGGGGTGGAGGTAAGATTCTTCCTGGTCTGGTTACTCGTGCCGGCAAAGAAGAAGCGCTCTGTCTGGATGGTGTGAAATGAGCCGCATTACCGCCATCACCACCGCGGTAGTAGCGTGCCTGATTGTCTGTCTTGGTTGGCTGGCGATGCACTACCACAATGCCGCCAGTAAGCAGCAGACGCGAGCGGAAACCGCAGAGCAGCAGATTAACGCCGCTGAGTCAGTGACCTCTAACGTCCTGACCACCATGACCATCTTCAACACCATCTCCGAGGCCAATCAGCATGCAAAAGAGCAGATCGCACTGGACGCATCGGGAGCCTCGGCAGATATCAAGGTTGCTGTTGCGAACGATGACTGTGCTCGCCGTCCTGTTCCTGATGGCGCAGTTAAGCGGCTGCAGCAATACGCGGACGGTTTACGTCAGGGTGCCGGTGGTTCCACTCCCGGCAAACCTCACAGCTGAGACGCAGCAACCGGCAATCCCGGATCCGATGTCATGGGGCCAAAGCCTGGATCTAAATGTCAGCCTGCTATCAGCTCTCGGGCAGTGCAACCGCGACAAAGCCGACATCCGGGAGGCAGAGGCGAAGAGGAAGCAACTAAACGGCATTTCAGAAGCCCTTCACTGAGGGGCTCCGATAATGATAAAAACCGTAGAGGTGAAAAAACTTCAGAGCACCGAGCCTTTGAAGGTAATCGATGAACCTTGATATCCAGCAGCAACACCGTAATTATTGCTTCTGGTAATCGGCAGCTCGTTAATCATGTGAAGCATACATCTAACAAGCAAGCCGTAAGTGATGGCCGCATAACGCAGTTCATGAGGGCATGTTTCTGAAGATAGATTATGTTTTTGCTGATGTTGGCCGTCATCAATGAAAACCATGTAATCTTCATCCCCTAAGGCCTTGTGGTCATATGAAGGAAGCTTATCTACGTTTTCAATAATTTCAATAAATTCACTGTGAGTCGCCCCTTCATAGTCGTGTTGATGTGCAAAGTTGTTTCTAATGTTGTTCAGCTTTTCAATGATGCGGTATGCAGGCAATGGTAATCCCATGCGCTGGGCAAGTTTGGCTTTACCCATAAAATTCATAGAAAATCGAACCTTGCTTTTGTCTTTGGAGTCGTTAACGAAAAGGTCTTTAATTCCAACGTAAGAGCATATCCACGCCTCAAGAAAACGCTCAATTGCTAAGTGAGTTGTTAAGCAGCTAGCTAATTTATTATTGCCAAGCATTATTTTTTCGAATGTTTTATGGTCGAATGTGAATCCTGAAACTTCCATAAAAATGTCAAAATTCATTGACATGAGACCTCCTGAATTAACTAAAAATGCCACGTTCGTTTGATTATAGAGGCGACAATGTCCGGCATCTACCTAATCACGCTAACCACCCAAACAGGCGAAACCTTCACGGGCAAGATGTCACGACGTCAGCCTGAGCTTGTTAATGGCTTTGTGCCGCTGGCGACGGAATCGGGTCAGTGGCTGTACTTCACTCCTGCCGATGTGAAGCGCGTGGAGTTCACGCCTATGACTGATAGTGATGAAGAAAAGGGCGAATGATCGCCCTAATTGTTAACCGCGAGCCTCTCGACCTTCTTCGTCTTCATGAACGCGGTATCGCCAGTATTTATCTGGCTTAACCCAAACGACATCTTCCCCGCTATCAGTCCTGAATTTATTTATTACTTTGGTTGATAGAGCCTGGTTTCCATCGGCGTTTTCTTTGAGATGCTGCTCGTTGTTTTGCTTAACGAGATAATCGACAACATCCTGCTGGTAAAGGCAAGCGTCAGATTGAAGATTTTTCATCATCCAGGCAGAAACATCAGAAACAGATAGCGTCGGCGTGTTTGGGATTACGGCTTTGGGGTTGCACGCTCTAGTGAATCTGGTTTGAAATATCCTTGCTCTAGTTTTTTTCCAGCAAACCATTGGCAAAGGAATGAATTCCCCTGAGATGTTAAGAAGGCCTTAATAGTCATGTCCGGGCCTCCAGACTTGAGCTTAACAATATCGCCTGTTTTAAACTCATCACTCATAACAAACTCCTTTTGGAAGAAAAATGGCACTCACCGACAAACAAGAAATGTTCTGTCGCGAGTACCTCATCGATTTAAACGCCACGCAAGCGGCTATTCGGGCGGGGTACAGCGCAAAGACAGCTAACCGCACTGCGTCCGAAAACCTGTCAAAACCTGACATCCAGTCCAGAATTGCCGAACTTAAAGCGCAACGCAATGATCTGGTTGGCATAAATGCGACATATGTCCTGAATCGTCTCGTTGAGATAGACCAGATGGACGTGCTGGACATCCTGACCTCCACCGGGGAGCTGAAGCCGGTGTCTCAGTGGCCGAAGGTCTGGAGGACGACATTGTCCGGACTGGATGTCGTCGAAATGTCAGCCGAGGGGAACACAGCCGCGCTTCTTAAGAAGATTAAGTGGCCTGATAAGGTGAAGAACCTTGAGTTGATTGGTAAGCATATCGACGTCCAGGCATTCCGTGAGCAGGTGAAAACCGAGCACGTTGTCGATTCAATCTCTGACCTGATGGATTCACTGTCTCAGGGGGCGTAATGAAACCTGAGCACATCAAGCTGCTGGCCGACAAAGACTGGCGGTTGAACAATCTATACTGGATCACCGACAAAGAGGGAAAGCCGACGAGGTTCAGGATGACGCCTGAGCAGCGGGAATACTACAAGGGGATCCACACCCGCAACATCATCCTGAAAGCTCGCCAGCTCGGGTTCACCACAGAGGTGTGCATCATCCAGCTCGACGCGGCCCTGTTTGAGTCGGCGAAGTGCGCACTGATTGCCCACACGCTGAATGACGCAAAGCGCCTGTTCCGCGAAAAGGTGAAGTACGCATACGACAAGTTGCCTGTCGAGATAAAGGCGGCCAACCCGGCCAGCAATGACTCTTCCGGCGAGCTCGTCTTTAAGAAGGGCGGCTCACTCTACGTCAGCACGTCGTTTCGTGGTGGTACGCTGCGTTACCTGCACGTTTCAGAGTTCGGGAAGATATGCGCCAAGTATCCGGATAAAGCCCGTGAAATCGTCACTGGTGCCTTTGAGGCGGTATCGACCGGATGCTTCGCTACTATCGAGAGCACAGCCGAGGGTCGGGCGGGGTACTTCTTCGATTACTGCCAGACGGCAGAGAAAGCGTTGCTGCAGGGGAAGCCCTTATCCGCGCTGGACTGGAAGTTTTTCTTCTTCTCCTGGTGGAAGAACCCGCAGTACGCAATCGACCCGGTTGAATCGCTTCCGGTACGCCTGCTTGAGTACTTTGCTGAAATGGAGGCGAAGCACGGCGTAGTCGTCAATGAGCGCCAGAAAGCCTGGTACTACGCCAAAGAGAAAACTCTCGGCGACGACATGAAGCGCGAATACCCGACCATTCCGGCCGAGGCGTTCCAGCAGTCGGTCGAGGGCGCGTACTACGCCAAGCAGTTCCGCTGGCTTTACAGCAACAAGCGGATCGGCCAAATCCCTGATAACTCGCACCTCCCGGTTCATACGTTCTGGGATATCGGCGTTGGCGACTCCACGGCGATCTGGTTCGTTCGCGAGGTGGGCGAAGAGTTCCACATTATCGACTACTACGAAAACTCCGGCGAAGGTCTGAGGCACTACATGAAGGTGCTGAAAGACCGCGGCTATGAGTACGGCGAACACTGGGGGCCGCACGACATTGAGAACCGCGAGTTTGCTGCTGATGCGAAGTCACGCAAAGAGTTGGCGCGCGAGGGTTACGAGATTGACGGCCAGATGTATTCGATAAACTTCCGCGTTGTGCCGAAAGCCGGCATTGATACCGGCATTGAGTCGGCACGTGAAATCCTCCCGAAATGCGTATTCGATGAGGAGAAATGCTCAGAAGGCATCTCTCATCTTGAGGGCTACCGGAAGGAGTGGGACGACAAGCGCGGCTGCTGGAAAGACAAACCTCTCCATGACGCCACTTCGCACGGTGCCGATAGCTTCCGTTACTTCGCAGTGACGAAGAACAACCGCAAGCAGGTCGGCACAGTATTCTTCTAAGGAGCATCGCCAGTGAGCGAACAAGATAACGGCCTTCAACTGGCTGTGAACACCCTCGCCACTGAAATGAGGCGAGCAAATTACCTGAATGCCATCGGCATCGGTGGTGGGAACACGAAGCGACCGACGCTTTACCAGGAATTTGGCTACCCGCGCACGATCACCTTCAACGACTTCTACAACATGTACCGCCGCAACGCCGCTGGCTTCGCTGTGGTGCATCGTCTGCTGGATGGTTGCTGGCAGGATTACCCAATCATTGTGGACGGTGATGAAGCTCAGGAGGCGAAGAATACAAACGCCTGGGAAAAGAAAGTCACCAAGTTCATGAAGAAGCTGTGGCCGAAGGTGAAGGATGCAGATCGCCGCAATATGGTAGGGCGTTATTCAGCGCTGCTTCTTCAGGTGAAAGACAATCGGAACTGGGATCAGGAGGTAGATACTGCTTTAGTAAAACGACTCGGCGAGTCAGCGCTTGTAAAACTTATCCCGGTATGGGAGCCGCAGTTAACAGTCGCCGAATGGGATAACGACCGTCAGTCTGAAACGTTCGGCCAGCCGAAGATGTTCAACTTCAACGAGCAGCCGGTCGGTGATGAGCCTTTTGTCGGCCCGCTGCGCGGCGAACCGGTACACCCGAGCCGCGTAATCCTGTTCTGCGAAGGTTCTGAAGACGACAATGTGCTGTCCGGCATCCCGCTGCTGGAAGCTGGATACAACAAGGGCCTCGACCTTGAGAAAGTATCTGGTGGTGGCGCCGAGGGCTTCCTGAAGAACGCCAGTCGTCAGATTGCCGTCGAGTTCAGCAAAGAAACCGACATGAACACGCTGGCAGACCAGGCCAAAAAGGCTGGATATGCCGATCTCGGTGAAGCGATGGGCGATAAGGTCAATAAGCTGAACCGAGGCACCGATGCGGCCGCCGTAATGCAGGCCGGTCAGATGCATGTTCTGAGCGTTACACCCGGAGACCCGGGGCCGACATGGGAAGTCACGGCGAATGAACTGGCCGCCTCCGTGCAAATCCCTTTCACCATCCTGTTCGGTCAGCAGACCGGGAGACTGGCGAGCGATGAGGATAAAACGGACTGGGCTATCCGACGCAACACGCGGCGTAATGGCTTCCTGACAGACCGGATCACCGCGTTGTTGGAGCGTTTCTGGACGCTTGGGATTATCGACCCGCCGACCAAAGGTGAGGTCACCATTTCGTGGAGTGACCTGCTGGCGCCCGGCGAGAAAGAGAAGATCGAGAACGCTTCGAAACTCGCTGACATCGTGCAGAAAACCACGCCTTACTATGGTGGAGACGCGCCGTTTACCGCAAATGAGTTGCGCGAGATTGTGGGTCTTGACCCGCTATCGGAGCAAAAAGAACCGCCGAAACCGGACGAGAAGGTGACTACCGATGATCCACTGGCCGATGACACCAGAACAGACGGCAAAGGTGGGGCTGCCGATAGTTCCGCGCAGCAAGGTTGACCCTACCCGTTCGGCAAAGCAGGTAACCGCGATGTACCGGGATATCGAAGAGCGGTATCTCGGAATCAAGCGCTCGCTGAAAGCTCTGTTCGACCAGCGCCTGACCGGGAGAGAACGAGAGGTAAACAGCCATAACTGGCACTTTCTCTGCCACGACCACGGCGAGGATGCGCGGCTCTACCAGGTAAACGCCGGCAAGTTCATCTACGACATGTCGGCGCAGGAACTGGCTGACCTGCTGGAGGCGGTGCAGGCTATTCTCGATGACCATCTGCTGGAGGGTGGCGAGCAAAACCTCTGGGCGATGGATTACGTCGTCGCAGAAGCGCAGCGCGGCACGCTGGAGGCCTTCAACAACCTCTCGCAGCAGTCGCAGGTTTACGCCAGCCAGACGACGCTCCAGCAGCTTTTAAGCAGCCCCGGTTATCTGAACCAGATATCGGCGGCCAGGTTGACAACGTACAGCGACTGGAAGGTCATCAGCGATACCGCCCGCGGCGACCTGACCAACATCATCACCGATGCGGTTGCGCGCGGCGTGAATCCTCGTGAGACGGCCAGCGTCATCAGCAAGCGTCTCGATGTGTCGATGTCGAAGGCCAAAACCATCGCTCAGACTGAGCAGGTCGGCGCGCTGCGGCAGGCACAATGGAACGAAACGGACTGGGCTGCTGACCGGCTGGGGCTGAATACCGGTCTGCTGTGGCTGTCAGCGCTCAAGCCTACGACGCGAACCTGGCACGCTAGCCGTCACGGTAAGGTCTACACCACCGAAGAGGTGCGGGAATTCTACGCAGAGAACGGCAATCGGTATAACTGCTATTGCAGCCAGATTCCGGTACTGCTCAACGACGACGGCAGTATTTTCAACGAAGGGCTGGCAGATAAGCTGGCAGCCGAACGTAAACAATGGGCTAAAGCAGCCTGAAAATCAGAGGACGCAACGTGAAGCTATCCAGCATCCACGTTAAATCCCTCGCCATCAACGCCTCCAACATCTCAACGACCACCATCAACGGCCAGGAACACTACGTCATTCGTGGTGCGGTTCCGATCGTCGATGACATCGTAATGAATGGCGGCCTGTACCCGGCGGAGGAGATTAACAACAGCTACCAGACGATGGAGCGCAAGTTAATGCCGATCGGCCACCCGATGGTGAACGGCAAATACGTCAGCGCCAACGACCCGCAGGCGGTCAACGACTACTACGCAGGGGCGTGGGCTCAGAACGTCAGCAAGGCCAACGACAAGGTAGTGATGGACGTTTACGTCAATAAGGCTGTGGCAGATACCAAGCCTGACGGTAAGCGCCTTATTCAGCGCCTGGACGACATGATTTCGGGCAATAACGCCGACCCGATTCATGTCTCTACCGGTCTGCTGCTGAACAAAGAGCAAAAGGCAGGTGAGTCGAAGCAGAAGAAATACTCCTGGGTCGCTCACAACATGCAGTTCGACCACATCGCGATCCTGCTCGATGAGCCTGGCGCCGGGACGCCTGATGAAGGTGTCGGCATGTTCGTCAACGCTGATGGGCAGCAGGTCGATGTTGAAACGACGAGCCTCATCGATGCCGCCAACAGCATGAAAGACGGCTGGTGGAACAAAACCAAGTTTTATTTGAGCAACGCCTCGAATTACTCATTCGATGAAATCTGCGCGGCGCTGCGAAACAAGATGAGCGAGGGTAAGCCTGAAACATATTACTTCTGGCCGGAAGCCGTCTGGCCTGATCGCTTCATTTACGAGGAAAACGGCAAATACCTCCAGCAAAAGTACCTCATTGACGACGATGGCAAGGCTGAACTCGTCGGTGATCCAGTAGAAGTCGTGCGCAAACCAACTGAGTACGAAGTCAAAACCAACGGAGAAACAAACCCGATGAAAGATAAGATGATCGCCGCGCTCAATGCCGCAGGCGTTAAAACCGAGGGGCTGACCGACGATCAGGTCTGGGATGCCTACAACCAGCAGATGCAGAAGAAAGAAGGTGGCGGCGACCCGGGCCAGGCTCAGATTAACTCTGACGCGATTACCGCGGCAGTGAACCTGGCAATTAAGCCGCTTACCGACGAGATCGGCACGCTGAAATCTCAGCTGCAGGCGAACGCTGAAAACGACCTGAAAACCAAACGTGACGCGGTTAAAGCGAAATTCTCGTTCATGACCGAAGCGGCGATCAACTCGCTGGCTGGCGATGCGCTGAACGACCTGTACTCACAGTGCCAGACCAGCACTGGCCTGAACCCATCTTTCCAGCAGGTCAATGCTGAAAACGACCAGTGGAAGGACTACGACCTCAACGCTGGCATCGATCAGGAGAATAAATAATGGCTAACGTCATCTATCGTGGCCCGGTCGAGCGCGAGCCGGAAACCATCAATCTGCCTGTTGCTGCGGCGCTTACTCCTGGCGTGGCTGTAAAGGTTGCATCTGGCAAGCTCGCAGCCGCCGCTGATACTACCGGCCGCTGGTTCATCCTCGGTAACCGTCGCTTTATCGGCCAGGCAATCACCACTGCATACGCAGCGAACGAAACCGGTGTGGCGTATCGCGTCGAAGGCGAGCAGGAATACAACGTTCGCCTGGCGGCAGCGGCCTATACGGTAGGCCAGGAGCTGACCATCGGTACCGGCGGCGTATTCAAAGCGGCCGCAACCGGCAACCAGGTCGTCGCAACGTTCGACGAAAAAGCAGGGCGCACTCTGGCGGCGGAAGGTTTCGCCGACGTGGTGATCCTCTCCACTCCGTACGCCAAGGCATAAGGAAAACACGAATGTTAAAGTTTACTCCACAACAGCAGGGGCTGATTATCAACGCTCGCCGTCGCTGGGACATGATGCAGCGCAATATGGCTGCACAGCATGGCTTTGCAGTCAACGAAGCTGGCGGTCAGTTCATTGCGTTTGATGATCTCGTCGGTAACGCCTCCGTGCTGCCTAAAGATGTCTGGGGCGAATGGGACCGCTCAGCAATTACCGTTCAGCGCGACGTGCTGTCAGTGTTTAACGACCTGGCAGCCAGTGTTTCCCGCCCGATGGCCCTCGGCAAGATCGTTCACTACTTCATGACCCTGTCCGATTCCGGCGATGTAAACATCAGCCTGGATGGCCGCGGCAAGGCGAAGGGCGATCAGCCTGTCATGGATTACGAAGGCACGCCGCTGCCTATCATCGACAGCGAGCTGACTTTCGGCTGGCGCCAGATGCTGGCAGCGCAGACCGAAGGCTACTCTCTGGACAGCGACGCCATTTCCAACCATCAGCGCAAAGTAGCTGAGAAGCTGGAAGACATGGTGCTGAACGGCGATCCAAACATCAACGTCGGAGGCGCGACTATCTACGGTCTGCGCACTGCGCCAAACCGTGCAACCGGCACCCACGGTCTGACCCTGAATGGCGCTACCGGTGCGCAGTGGGTTGCGGCCATCTCCAACCTGATTAACCTGCTGCATACCGAAAACTTCTATGCGCCGGTGACCATTTACCTGAACTACAAAGACTGGTTCTACGCGTCCGTGAACGACTACGCGGCAAACTATCCGAAGACCATCCTGTCCCGCATCATGGAAATCCCTGGTGTTGCGGCTCTGGTTCCGGCGTCGAAGGTTCCGACCGATGAGCTGCTGGGTGTGGTTAAGCGCCCTGACGTTGTGCAGATCCTTAACGGCATGCCGATGACCATGCGCCCTAAAGCCCGTCAGAATCCGGAAGACGATTATGTCTTCTCTGTACTGGCCGCCGCGGCGCCGCAGTTCAAACACGACGCGAATGGCCAGGCCGGTTACGTCCAACTGACCAAAGCATAATTCATGGGGCTCCGGCCCCATCTTTTTTACGGAGGCCGTATGGCTGGTAAAGAACAAAAATGGTTGCTAACCCACGACAGCCACGAACTGAAAAAGGGTGAAGTCTACAAAGGCGAGACTCTCCCGCTGTGGCTGGTAGGTAAAGCGATCCCGGTAAGCGACCAGGTCCTGGAAGTGGCGACCCCTGCCGACGTGCAAAAGCTGCAGGCTGACCTCGACGAGGCCAATGGCAAAGTTGAGTCGCTGACCGCTGACAACACGAAGCTGCAGGCTGACCTCGACGAGGCTCAGAAACAAATCGACGAGCTGAAGAAAAAGGCGAAATAACCATGGCTGACCCAATCACAGCGGCAGACGTGCAGGCGTTCCTCGGTGAATTGGGTTACTCCATCCCGGGCGCGCTGCTGGAGCCAATCCTCTGCGTGGTGAACAAGATTATCCCGTGCCTCGATGGCGCGGGCTATGACGAGTGCACTGCGAAGCTGATCCTGATGTATGCCGCCGCGCTTATGGCTACTTCGTCCGGCGCGCGCCGCATCAAATCGCAGGGGACACCGTCTGGCGCGTCCCGCTCGTTTGAATATGGTGACGACAGCATTACCTGGTTGCGCGACTCGCTGGCCCGGCTTGATACCAGCGGTTGCACCGGTGAGTTACCAATCAGCGCTGGTAATAGTGTCGGCCTGTTCATTGTGGTCGGAGGCTGCTGATGACGTACAAATCAGTTAAGCACGGGCTGCCGCGCTCATTTACCCGCGTCTGGGTGATGACCGACACCGGGCGGGAGACTACCGGTTACGTGAAATCGGACGGCGAGTGGCATATCAACTGCCCGCGCATCCGGGCTACTGGCGCGAAGGTGCTGCGCTGGAAGGAGGGCTGATGTCATCGGTAGCGAACTGGAGCTATACCGCGACGGCGACCATCTGGCGGAAGCTGGAAGGCAATGACGAATACGGCGATCCACTGGGCTATGCCGATCCAGAGCAAATCCTCTGTGATTACGAGGGCGGGCTCAGCAAGAAGTTAGCCAGTCTGGGCGCTGAAATCGTCGTGAAGAATACCGTCTGGACGGAGTTCGCGCTGGCGGCCGCGGGTGATTACTTGTTGATTGGCGTGTCTACCGAACCCGACCCGGTTGTTGCCGGTGCCGACGAGGTGCGGCAGGTTATACGATACGCCGACACGTTCGAGCGACTGGCTGATGATTACGCCATCCTGACAGGAGTGTAGCCATGGGCATCAAAGTGAAGGGCATCAGCCAGGCGAAGAAGCACCTGAACGATGTCATCAACGACGTTAAGGGGCGCAAGGTAATTCGCGCGTTGCAGTCGGCGATGATTCTTATCGGTGCCCGGGCGGCATATTACACCCCGATCGACACCTCAACGCTGATTAACAGTCAGTTCCGAGAAATCGACGCTGGCGGCGTGTTCATCACCGGGAGAATCGGCTACTCAGCCAACTATGCCGCGTACGTTCATGAAGCATCAGGCAAACTGAAAGGCCAGCCGCGCGCGCACTTCGGCGTGACCCGTTCAGGCCAGCAGTTCGGAGGCGGTACCGGAACAGGCAATTACTGGGATCCGCATGGTGAACCGCAATTCCTGACCAAAGGAGCGAATGACGAGCGCGATAACGTTGACGCGGTTATGCGCAAGGAGCTTTCGTTATGACACCCATGATGCATGAGCGGGTGCGCAACATGTTCGGCGACGCCGGGCTAACGACTGGCTTTACGGTGCAGCAGTTGATGTACGACGACCCGGGAGACCTGTCGAAGGCGATCATGGTGTTCAGGCCAAACGGCGGGTCAAATATCCGTACCGATCTAGGTTCGGAATATCACGTCCTGGTCGACGTTGTCGGCGCGAAAGATAAGCGCAAAGACGCGCTCAGTGCCGTGCAGCGAATCGTCGATTACGTCCAGGCCAATCCCATGGCTGACGAGTGCGTCGGCTATATCCAGAACATGGGCGCAATCCCCGCGCCGGTGCTCACAGAAGAAGGGCGAATAGTCTTCCGACTCCAGTTCGCCTGCACTTACGGCGAATAGCCATCCCAACCAAATAACCCGCTTCGGCGGGTTTTCTTTAATACGTCAAAGAGGAGTTTCACATGGCTAATTGCCAGAACTCGAACGAGCGCCTGTTCGGCGGTGCGGTCGTGCTGGAAGTCGCCGATGGCTGCCCGGACGTCAAGCCACTCGAAGCGGAGTGGATGGCGCTGGCTGCTGGTACAACTAAAGGGTTTGACTTCAACCCCAATACCACTACCAGTGATGCAGATGATGGCGGTGGTTACGTAGAAACTATCGTCACCAATAGCGACTTCACAATCTCATTTGATGGTGAGGTCAGGGTTAAGGATAAGCTTGATCAGTATGGCTTCGGTCGCTTCACTAAGTATTTCCATACCGAAGTAGCTGCCCGTCGCCAGCCTGGTATTTGGGTTAGGCTGAACTATGGCCCGGTAGAATTTATCGGTTACATGAATATTACTGCCCTCAACTCAAGTGGCGGGACTAACGATATCACCCCGTTCACCACTGAGTTTAAGGTTGGTGACGCAAGCACTATCGAGGTTAATGAAAACAACTCGGTAGCAGTGACTGGCGTGACGGTAACCCCGACAACCAGCACCGGCACGGCAGGTGGTACCAGCACCTTCACGGTGAACATCGCACCAACCGGCGCTACCAACAAAGACTTCACTGTAGCGACTACTGATGCGACCAAAGCAACGGCCACTGCCTCGGGCAACACCGTTACCGTGACGCGCGTCGCCACCGGCAGCGCGCAGATCATCATCAACACCGAAGACGGCAACTTTGTGGCCGTGCATACGGTTACCGTTACCTAACGGACATTCCAAAGGGTGGCGTGCTGCCCTTGATAATGACCGTTTACTGGAAGGCTTATGACCGCTTTAACCGATATTGGTGAACTCTCTATCAGCGACAGCCGCGAAGGCGGGAAAGATTACCTGCTCCGGCCTTCATTTGAGGCAATGACCAGAATCGGCTCGCCGGAAGAAATTGTGCAGGCGTACGCCACCATCCACGGGAATGATGTCGCTCAACTCATTGAGGTGTGTGCTGGCACGCTAGGCCGATTTCCCGCATGGCTATCTCCATCATTCAACCGCGCTGCCGAGAAGCTGTTATCAACGAGCATGCTGGTGCTGCAGGCGTGTTGTGAAGATGACCTGACGCCAATGGTCGGCGAGTGGAAAGGGTGGCGGCACTGCGTCGTCTACCGCCCAGGCCAGATGCCGAAGAACGACATCATCGTGCTGGCGCAGCACCTTATGCAGCACGGTGTCGTCGGCAAAGCTAAGGTCCGCCAGCTTCAGCGCCACGAAACAGGTGCGAGAACGAACGAATTCAAAGCCTTCGATTACATCAGCGCGGCACGCAGCCACTTTGAGATGAACCGCGCCGAAGCCTCTCAGTTAACGATGACCGAGTTCCAGATGCTGCTGGCGGCGAAATACCCGGACCAGAAAGGCTTCACTCGAGAAGAGTACGACAGCATCGCCGACGAATACCTGGCTAAACAGGCCGCACGCAGGGCAAAAGCAAAGCAATAACCGGAGAATGACATGGCAGGTGAGAAGAGCGCCGGTAGCATCGTTTATGAAATCAGCGCCGACGTTGAGCCGCTGCTGCAGGGCGGGAAACAGGCCATTGATGCTCTGGATAAACTGGATGCTGCAGCCCAGCAGTCCGGCAAGGGAATGGATAACCTCGACCAGAGTACGTCTCAAACTGGATCCGCGTTTACTGAACTGGCCGGTTATGCCAACTCCATGGATAACCAGCTGCGCAAGCTGAACACAAGCGTTAGCGGTATTGCGCGCGCTATGGAGGAGGCTCGCACTGGTACCGGAAGCACAACGAGCGAGTTCAACCGAGCAAATGCTGTTATTGAGGCACTCGGTAACCAGGTAGCGATCCTTGAAGAGGCGCAGGTGAATGGAGCCCGCAGTGCCGCAGTATTCGCATCACAACTAAGGGCTGGAGCGAATGCCACCGAGGAAGAAAAGCGCACTATCGCGGAACTGGCCGGTGCATTTTATGACATGAAAGCCTCATCGGATGCGGCAGCCAAGTCAGCAGCATCAATAGCAGCCGCTACGCAGCGCGCGGAATCATCAATATCTGGGCTGGAGAAAGAAGTATCCATCCTGAATACTGAAATGCAGGCTGGATCGCGAAGTGCAGCCATCCTTGCGGCTCAGTTAAGTGCTGGAGAAGGAGCATCTGACGCCCAAAAGGCCAAGATCGCTCAGCTCGCAGGTGCTCTTTTTGATATGCGTGAGGCGCAAAAGTCAGCCTCAGCCGCATCTGCAGAAGCCGCTAAGCAACTTGCCCAGCAGGCGAATGAAGCCAACCGAATCAGCGGAATAACCTCTGACCTCTCTAATCAAATCGCGATCCTTAGCGAGCAACAAACCAATGGGGCTCGCAGCGCCGCGATTCTGGCCGCCCAATTACGTGCAGGCGCAAGCGCAACAGAAGCCGATAAGCAGAAGATAGGTGAGCTTACCGGCCAGTTGTTCGATATGAAGCGCACGACTGATGTTGCAGCTGGTGGGAGTAAAAACTGGAAGTCCAGCATGCAGCAGGCTGGTTACCAGGTTCAGGATTTCATCGTGCAGGTACAGGGCGGGCAAAATGCCCTGGTCGCGTTTTCACAACAGGGGTCACAGCTTGCTGGCGCATTCGGTCCTGGCGGGGCTGTGGTTGGTGCCTTGATTGCGCTGAGTTCTGTTATCGCAGGCGTGCTGATTACTTCGCTGAATGGCGGTAAAAACGCCATGGACGCACTGAAAGACGCAGCTGAAGCGATGGATAAGGTGATCACCATTTCCTCGCAAGGCGTGGCTGCGCTTTCCGACAAGTATGCTGCCCTGGCGCGCGTAAATGCCGACGTGGCTACTTTGCTGCGCAATCAGGCGCTGCTCGAGTATAACCAGGCAATCTCAAAGATTCCGAAGGCCATTAGTGACGCGTCTGATGCTTTCATTACGTTAGGTGATCGCGCACTGGCGGCGGTGGGCGGCGCTTCGCCAAGCATCAAGAAATTCAACGATGAGCTGTCAGCTCTTGGCGTAACCACCAATGACTGGAGTCAGGCCATTCAACAGGCCAACAGCCAGGGACAATATGCCTCAGGTATTGTGAACTCGCTTTCTGCAACGGTGAGTACGCTTTCATCACGTCTCGGTATCAGCAAGCAATCAGCGTTTGATCTGGCAAGAGAACTATCAGACCTGAGCAACAACCCGTCCCCGGAAGCACTTCAGGAACTGGCGAAAAAACTTCAGGAAATGAAGTCATCCTCCAAGGATGGTCAGTCAGCCATTGCTGAGCTGGCAGGTAAGCTTGTCGATCTGGCGAGAGAGGCGGCCAACGCGAAGATCAACGTCGACAGCCTCAACAAGTCCACTGACAACCTCACGGCCGGGCAGAAGAACCTCATCAAGCAGTCTGAGCGCAACCTTGCGCTGTCGAAGTTGCAGGGTGAGGCTCGCGCCCGGCTGCAGGCGCAATACGCTGCCGAAGATGCCGGGTTTGCGAAGGATGATCCGCACGCCAAACAGATGGAAGATGATGCTGCCGCTACGTACAAAAATACGCAGGCGCAGAAGACGCTTCAGTCCGAGCAGAAGAAGGGAGCCTCCCAGGCTGATTCTATTTCCCAGAAGCTGGCGAACCTCAAACAGCAATCAGAACTGGCGGCAGACTCAACGAACAAGCTGAGCCGCGAGCAGGCCATCCTTGCTGCGCAGCAGTCGCTTGGGAAGGGTGCCACCAAAGAGCAAATAGCTCTGGCCGGACAGTATGCGGCAAAAAAATGGGATACGGCCAATGCCATCAAGGCGCAGGCCGCTGCCGAGAAACTCCTTCCAGAAGCGCGCGAAAACGCCAGCTATAAGCAGGATATTGAGGACCTGAATACGGCTCTGGCTGCGAAGAAAATCAGCCAGGAGCAGTATAACCAGACCTCAGAAAGACTGGCGGCAACGCACCAGGCTAACCTCGCGAAAATCCAGGCTCAACAGGCCGTAACGCCACAGCAGGAAGCGGTTGGCGGGATTGACCCTGTTCAGCAACTGGCTAACGAGAATGCTCAGAAACTCGCGCTTATTCAGTCATACGAGCAGCAGGGGCTGATTACTCACCAGAACGCCATGGCATTGCGTGCCGCAACTGATACGCAGTATGAACAGGCGCGCATCGCTGCGCAGTGGGAGATTTTCCGTAACCAGAGTCTGGGTAACCAGATGCTTGCAGCGAGCTTTGACTCTCTCGCTGGCAATGCATCCAATGCCTTTACCGGGATCCTTACCGGAAGCATGTCGGCGCAAGAGGCTATGCAATCTCTCGCCAGCAACGCCCTGAACAGCCTGATCAACGGCTTTGTTCAGATGGGTGTTGAGTGGGTTAAATCAGCTATCACCGGAAGTGCAGCTCAAATTGCTGCTACTACAGCTACAACTTCGGCGGCTGTAGCTGGTACGGCTACGACAACCGCGGCGAGCGTTTCTTCTGCAGCGGCAACCACTGCAGCATGGACTCCTGCAGCAATCGTCGCATCTATCGGCTCGTTCGGTGGTGCTGCGGCCATTGGTATCGGTGCAGTTATTGCCGCCATGGCGATGGCTGGTGGTATCGCAGGTAAGCGTAAAAATGGCGGTCCTGTATCAGCAGGCTCTATGTACCAGGTAGGCGAGGGCGGCATGCCTGAAATCTACCAGGCCAGCAACGGTAGCCAGTACATGATCCCCGGCGACAACGGAAAGGTCATCAGCAATAAGCAGATGAATGCCGGAGTGGGAGGCGGATCGGTTCCTGTCACTATCAACATTCAGAACTATACCGGCGCGACGGTTGATGCCCAGGCCACGCAGGACGGCAATGGGGTAACCATCGATATGATTGTGGCTGATATCAATAACGGCGGTCGTGTCAGTCAGGCCATTCAGCAAAACCATCAGGCACCACGCAAAGCAAGGGGATAACATGCCAATTCCGTACCCTGACTGGCTGCCGTTGGCCCAGAAAGGGAAATCACCCACTACAGATACCGGGTTTCGCGTCGACCAGCCGACGGTCGGCGCGCCGGTATTTCAGAAATTAACCGACGACCTGAAGACCTCCTTCTCGTTGACGTGGATCTTCACCCAGGACCAGCACCGTGCATTCATGCAGTGGTTGCGCAGCCCGAACTACCTCGACAACTGCAATCAGTGGTTCACGATGCCGCTCGGCACCGGGACAGGAGATACCGGCGTCGAGATGCAGGAATTACACTTTCTCTCCTGGCCTTCGTGGTCACAGTCCGGGTCCATTTTCACGTGGAGCGGTGATGTCATTGCGCGCGAGCTGGTTAACTCAGATGACGAGTTTGACGACATCATCATTGAGCTGCCGCCACCATGGGCGTCCTGGCTGGATATCATCGTTACTGGCTATCCTGACGGGCGCGACCCGGAGAGTTTACCGAAGGTGCCATAATGCCGACGCTCAGAGAATTCCAGAGCCGAAGGCCAAACCGAATCCTGTACGAAACGATTACGTTTTACAGCCCGGTCTTTGGCTATATCAGGCTCGTTAATAACCAGATTTTCCCCAAAACGCTTGGCGGACAGGTATACACCCCATGCAGAATGGAGTTAACCGAAAGCCAGCAGAGCAACACGCCGATCCTCGACAGCACTGTTAAATTTGGCCGCCTGGCGCAGGACTTCAAACAGCAACTCAAACAGTGGAAAGCCTACTCGCGTATCACGCCAATCTCGGCGACGTACCAGCAGTTTGACGCAGCTGACATGACGACTGCCATCAAGTCGTGGACGCTCTACGTCAGTGACTGCTCGATGGACGACAAGGACGTGACGTGCAGCCTGACGCGCGTAAATCCGCTCAATCGCAACGTCGGGCGACTGTACACAGTCGAAGAATATCCGGGACTCCAGAATGCTTAAAGACGATTTCATCTCGAGGGTTGAGGGCATCCCCTGGAGTAACCGCGCCTGCGGCTTTGACGCTGCTGACTGCTGGGGCCTGGTGGTCATCTATTACCGCCACGTTCTGGGGATCGAAATTCATCAGACGGTGGATTACGAATCCGGGCGCGACTTCATGACGTGCTATGACGCTGATGTCGTGTTCTGGCAGCGTGCCGACACGTTCACCGAAGACGGGATATTCGTCGCCTGGGTCGGCAGCCAGCCTGTGCACGTTGGACTGATTGTCTGCGGCCGTGCGCTGCACAGTCGCGGGGAAAATGGACACGTCCGGTTCGACGCCATTCGGACAATTCAGAAGCTATTCACAAGAGTGGAGTTTTACACCTATGCCGGTAATCGAGATTCAGCGCGTTCCGGGGATGCCGAAGGACAGGGCGGTAGTTAAAGCCGGCACGGTTTTTTCGGGGTGGCTAGAGCAGGAAAGTTTTCACCGCGAAATTCGTATTAACGTTAACGGAAAAGAACTGCAGCCAGATGATGAACTGGAATTTGTACTTCAGGACGGCGACAGAGTAATCGTCTTCGATCAGCCAAAGGGTGGCGGCCTTATCGGCACGCTGTTAAACCCGCTTGAGCATCTTAACCCGATCAAGTTCACGCAAAAGGTTTTGTCTTCACTGATGCCGAAGCCAAATGCCAGTGCTGCTTCAGGCAACAGCAAAACATCGCCAAATAACAGCCTGAAGGGCCAGACTAACATCGCCCGCAACGGTGAAGCAAAGCCGGATAACTTCGGGCAAATAAGGGCTTACCCTGACCTGACTCAAGAGTCTCTTTTTGAGTATGAGAACAACCTCAAGTACATCACAGAATTGATGTGTTTCGGCCTTGGGCGTTATGACATTTCGTCAGTTCGATTCTCTGAAACAAACCTTGGGTCGATGGCTGGTGCGACGTATACCATCTTTAACCCGGGCGCTGTCATTCCGCAGGTATTTGAAGGCTATCAGTTTGATGACGTAGACGGGCAGGAAGTGCCTGGCCTAAATGAGAGTGGTGATTTCCCGATAGAGACTGCAACGGCAAACACAGTTATCAGCGGCACTTATGCAGGTGGTCAAATAGCAATGAAGATAGTCAAGCAGGCTTCCTTTGATTACTTCGCTGACCTGGCATTTCCACACCCGGTTACCTTTACGATCAACGTTTCTTATCCTGTGACAGGTGGGACAAAAACTGAGGATATTACTATTTCTGCAAATTTAATTAGCTTTGCAGAGACGAACAACGGCGCGGTTGTGAATCCTGTTTTTTACTACACATTCACATTCGACCGGCTGGATGGACCAAATATCCCGATCGAAAGCGCGACGATAAACACAACAAAATTCATCCTTAATGATAACGCGGCGCTTATTGTAGGTCCTTTCTTTTCACCTCTGCCCTCCAGCCAGTTGTGGCTGCATACGCAATCCGGGCTCGGTGGTGATAGTGAGACGAACTGGAAGGTCACACTATGGAAGGTTGATGAAAACAACGATCAGATACCAGGGACTGAGCAAACTTTCATATACAAGCAGACAACGCCACATGACCACACCTCTGAGACATTTTATCGCACAGATAAAATTACTCCAGTTGGAGGGTATGGCCGGTATGCAATATCCTTCCAGCGCACCGATAACAGCAGCGACGCCAGCAAATTGCAGGTTGAAGAAATTCATGCGGTTAACGTGCGGACAAATGTAGTCCATCCTGACGATACGCTGGTTATGGTAAAAGTCCGGGCTACAGAAAACGCCACCGGTTCACGCGATCGCAAATATAACGCACTCATCACACGACATGTCATCACCTACAACATGACGACGCAGCAGGTTGATTATACGCTCCGCCCATCACGAAAATTCGCTGATATCGCGTTGTTTAACTGGCTGGTCGTCGGGCAGCAGCCGGAGTCGAGCATTGATATTTATGGCCTGTACCAGATCCAGGCTGAAATCGACGCTATCGACCCGCGTCTTGGGTATTTCGATTTCACCTTTGACGATGAGGATGTGTCGCTAGGTTCGCGCATGGAGACAATATGTGACGCTGCCAGCGTCTCGGTTTACGACGACAATGGCGTGCTGTCATTCACCAGAGACAGCAAAAAGACGTCTGCGGCCACGATATTTAACCGCTCGAATACCAAGCCAGATGGCTACTCGCTCTCCTACGACATGACGCTGCCTGGCGGCTATGACGGAGTTGAACTGCAGTATCGTAACCCGGACACTAATAAGCAGGACTTTGTCAGGTACCGGATATCAGGCAATTCCATTATTGAAGGGGCACCGACAAAGGCTAAAAAGTTCGAAATGCTGTACATCAGGAACAGGTTCCAGGCTGACGAGCGTGCTCTGCGTGAGTGCAAGCGGCTTATCTATTCCCGCATGACCATGCAGCTAACAGCCATGGCGGACGGAGAGTGGGTTAACATTGGCGACATGGTTCAGGTTCCTGACACATACGACACCAACCAGCAGGCCGGTTATATCGTGTCGCGGGTAGGGAATGACTTCGAGACGAGTGAGCGCATCAACTTCACCGGAATCATGTTTGTGCAGGTCACGGATTCATCCGGCGCCACCACAGCGCGATACCCGGCGTCTCCGCGTGCTGATACCGCGTTCGGATTTACCGCTGCCATCCCGAACATTGAGCTCAACCTGTTTGATGGTGTCGACGTCCAGTCACCTTCCCGGTACGTCATTGCCACGTCTCAGGAGCTTGATGCAGGGCAGTGGACTATTACGGCTAAGCAACCAGACGGAAAGGGCAGCACCGCATTAACCCTCGCTGAGTATAGCGATCTTATTTACCAATAAGACCCATCCCGATCATCCCAACCCGGCCACTGCGCCGGGTTTTTTTATGGAATCAATATGGCTACGCAACCTACTCAAGACTCAGTACCAAGTGAATCACCTCGCGACCTGAAATTTAACGCGGGGAAAATTGACGAATTCGTCACATCGATGGGATGGACTTATACCGATCGATTCGGTGTGCAGCATTACACCATAGAGGGCATGCGCTGGATTGCGCAGCAAGCGATCGCGGGATTCGGCTATATCACGATCGACAGCTTCGAAGACGGCAACACGCTTACTCTTCCTAACCAAGTTCTGCGCCTGGAGGCTACTGGTGAATATTACCGATGGGATGGAACATTCCCTAAAACTGTTCCATCTGGCTCAACTCCGGAAACAACAGGTGGGATTGGTCCTGGCGCTTGGCTTAGCGTTGGGTATGCTGCACTGAAGCAACAATTATCCAGCGCTGCAGATGGAATGGGTGACAACTTAGTAGCAGTTAAGCAACCATTCACAGGCTCAAAAGCGACAACGGTTCACCAAAAAATGCGAGAAATCATTGCGATCAACGATGGCTCGTCTTCCGGTGCTGAGCCTGATGGTGTCACTGATTGCTCATCTGCATTGTTGGGGCTTGTAGCCACTGTAAACCCTGTTGTGCGTCTGCCCTTCATCCCTGGCACGGCAAATGTTTACTACTTTTCAACCTTTGATCCTGATGCATTGCAGGGCATTACATTCGATGTGGACAGAGGCGTGAAGTTATCCGTACCAAACGACTGGCTGGCAGGAAAGGCATCAGCACAGAACATTAAATTTATACGGGCAACACAGTTTGTTTTCAGAAGCCTTAACACCGAATACACGGCGATGCCCGGGAACAATGAAGTTTACGCGGCAAAGGATGGGTTTCTGGAAAGCTACGCGTTCGATAACTCTGAGGTTCAGGTTATTGATGCAGCGGCGAACCTGCTACCTTTAAAGATATCGTGGCCGTCTTCTGATACCTGGGTTGCCGATACGTTTTCAACAGCTGACCAAGGCTCTGCCTCGATAACAGTTGCGACTGGAGACAACTCGTTTCATATCGGTTTCCTGGATGTTCTGCCGGGACAGGAGATCAGTGCCTGCTTATTAGTTAATGGGACGCCTCAGTTGAGCGCTGTTGTGCGTTCTTCAGGTGGGTATTCTGGCATTTTTGCATCCTCAACAACTTCTGGGATAGTCGTTAAGTACTTCGTTAAGAATACCGGAGCGTCACCTGTCGAGACGGTTATTCAGTTCCCCATGCTTAATGATCATGCATCGTATTTCCCAATTAACAGTGAATGGAAAATCAGGGTTAATAGTTTTAACAATTATGATATTTTGTTCAACGGCTATACTGTTATTACTATTAATACACCTGGTTATATTCTTGATGCTGGCTTTGGTGCATTCTTCAATTCAGGGCTAAGCAACCCTCTTGTTAATATTTTTAACCCTGTAAAAATAGTCAATGCTAAATACAGCAGAAACTCATTCCTTGCTGTTAAAGTGTTTGGCGATTCAATATCTGCGCCGCGGGTGGATTGCTGGCCAACATACCTCAAAAGGGAGTTAGAGTTTTCTGAGGGGCTTCGGGCCTGGAACATCATCAACAAGGCGGTTCCGGGAGATAATGTTGCCGGGCAACTTGCTGTAATGCAGTCCGTCGGGGTTGCTGATGCTGACGTAGTAGTTATTGCGATCGGTACGAATGACGGACAAGGCCAGACTGATTACACCGCATTCAAATCCAACCTTTCTGCGATGGTTAACATCTGCGTTACTGCAGGAAAACCTGTCATTTTGTGTAAGTTTGGCCTTTGGTATACGCAGACTCAGGCTGGAACAGGCAAAGGGCAGCCGTCAGCAAACTACGATAAGGCATTTCGTTACCGAAACATTGTTGCCCGAGTCGCTGCAGAGACAGGAGCAAAGTTGCTGGACTTCACGGAGGTGGAAGGGCCGATTGCTGCCTACTATGTCAACTCTGGGCTGTATGTAAATATGGTTGGGAAGGGGGATAGTTTTGTTCATGACAATATTCACCCCACAACTATGGCTACCAAAGTGATTGCCCGGTCTGTAGCGAGGTCAATCATGGGGCTTCTTTCTATTTCCAGGAAAAGAAAAGCCTCAGGAATGCGCACTCCAATAGCAATGAATAGCTGGTCGATAAATTCCGGAGATCGGCCTGTAAGGGTTGATGTATCAGAAGGAGGAGTAGTATCTTTATCTGGAATAATTTTTAAATCGACAGGTGCAGTTACGGCAGGAACTCAGATTGCGCAACTTCCAAGGAATATTGCACCTCAATACGAGATGCAATTCTCTGTATATTCAGATACTGCTGGGGTGAGCCTACAGGTGTTGCCTACAGGCGCGGTGAAAATATATGGAGCGACAACATCAACAAACTTCGTTGGTGTGTCTGGTTTGACTTGGGTTATTAAGCAATGATATGAAAAAGGCCGCTGTAGCGGCCTTTTCTATTACGCAACCTTTTCGTCAACAGGCAGCTGTATAGTTTTTGGTTTTAAAATTCCGTTGATGAATTTAATTGAAGGTTTTTCAATTAAAACATAGCTCGTGTAACCAACAGCTATTCCGCATAATGCCCAAATCGCAAGACTTAATGCGTGAGGCAGTTGCTGTAAAAGCCCTGAGTGCTCGAACCATGCCAGCATAGTCTGGAACGTAAGTTGATGCCATAGATATAAGGAGAAGGAAATATTACCAAGGAAAAGAAGTGGTTTCCCAAAGTTAAATCTTTTTTCCCTCTCAGAAACTACTGCACCATAAATCATCATGGCTGAAGGCAAAGTAAGGGTAAGCGTTCTGTTCCATGGATCCCAGTTTGCAAGATTTATGTTTACACAGCACATAACAGCAAAAAGAATTCCACCGGCAATAAGAATTTCTTTACCAAATCTTGTTTCAAATTTTGTGCAGATAAAAGCCACGACGCAACCAGAGCAGAACTGCAAAATTTGTGGGCTAAGCGGGACATATCCAGCCAAATTTTTGTTATAAGTATTTGAAACTGCTATCAATACTATCTCAACAAAGATCCAGATAAACAAACAATGCCAAAACTTTTTCCCTGACAATACCAATATGGCGAGAACTACATAGAAAAACATCTCATATACCAGCGTCCACGCCACCATCACTTTATAATTATATGTATATGTGAGCGTAAGCAGAGAGAGTTCTGATGCTTTTGGTAGCCAGTCAGGCGCTAGCCATACATACGGAAGGAGCAAAGATGCAAATGCAAATACTATCCAGTAAGCTGGGTAGATTCTAAATATCCTCTTAAGCATAAAAGTTAAAGATGAGCTTTTAGTGTTAGCTGAACCAGCGGATTTTGCAGCAGCAAGCGTGACAACGAAACCTGATATCACAAAGAATATGTCTACGCCACCTGGACCAAAAACATAAACACCTTTCTCAAGCCAATCAGGAGCCATGCCTGGTTTAGTGCTCAAAAGATGAACTATAAAAACAATAAGAGATGCTATGCCTCGCATTGCTTGGATGTTATTAAAGAACATTAATGATCCTTCCGTGAAATTTTGCTAACAATCATATTAATTGTTTTTTTTGTATCAGGCATATATTCATACTCAGCCTGAAGCCAGATACCTAGATATACAATATCTAAAATAACTCCTGTCATAGAAAATCCAGGCTGCCTAAATGCCGACACAAAAACCACGACGGCTCCTATCCTCAATAACGTAAGTACAAAAAGTTTATTAAACATTCGTCTAAACCAAGCATAACGTAAAAAATATAAGATTATTCTCATCTTAGCATGAACGCGACAGCCTGCATAAGCTTAATGATACTTTTGCCATCAAAACTTGATGCATTTCAATAATTGGAATACTGTGTATGTATACAGTATTTGTCTGAGGTGCAAAATGGTGTCCTCCTCGCCAGCAGTAAACAGTCCGGCCGCATTTGCAGTTGTAGCAGAACAATTTCTTCCTACTTCTGCATGCATTGTTGAAACGCAGGAAGGCTATGATGTCATTGATAGCTCATCGGCATGCAAGCGCGGTGACACATTGCTCATCTGGTTTTGCGGACGCCAGCAACATGCGTACTGGGCCGGTGAGGCGCTCATTACTGATGATGGTGAGGCAATCGAAGGTGAGGCACTTGATGATGTTCGCCTGGTTGGTGTAGTTACGCATACCATTCGCCCAGTTGTTTCAGACGAGAATCCCTTCATGTAGTATTCAAAGTGAGCAATCAGCACTCTTCCTTCTGAAATTTACAAATACCAAAAAACTAATAGCGTTACAGGTTTAGAAACGAAGCGGCCAGGAAGTAGCCAAACATAAACAAGCGGCCATCTTGATCAGTGCCTCAGTTAAAACTACTGTATATAAAAACAGTGTTCGAGGTATGCATCATGGAGTTCTTCAGACCGGCAGAGTTACGCGAAATTATTGCTATCCCGCTCTTCAGCGATTTGGTGCAATGCGGGTTCCCCAGCCCGGCTGCTGATTACGTTGAACAGCGTATCGATCTCAATGAGTTACTTGTATCTCACCCAAGTTCGACATATTTCGTCAAGGCTGCCGGCGACTCGATGATAGAGGCAGGGATCAGCGACGGCGATCTGCTGGTGGTAGATAGTTCGCGTACAGCTGAGCATGGGGATATCGTAATCGCCGCGGTAGAAGGGGAGTTCACTGTTAAGAGACTGCAGTTGCGCCCGACAGTCCAGCTCATTCCGATGAACAGCGCTTACTCACCGATCATCGTCGGCAGCGAGGACACGCTCGATGTGTTCGGCGTCGTGACTTTCATCGTTAAATCTGCGAGCTGAATATGTTTGCTCTCTGTGATGTTAATTCGTTCTACGCATCATGCGAGACTGTATTCAGGCCGGACCTGAGAGGACGACCAGTTGTCGTTCTCTCAAATAACGATGGCTGCGTGATCGCGCGCAGCGCCGAGGCCAAGGCCGCTGGAATCACCATGGGGGAGCCATTCTTCAAGCAAAAGGAAATTTTCCGGCGCGCTGGCGTTGTTTGTTTCAGCAGCAACTATGAGCTTTACGCTGATATGTCGAACCGGGTAATGACGACGCTCGAAGAAATGAGCCCAAGGGTAGAAATTTACAGTATCGATGAAGCTTTTTGCGACCTGACGGGCGTCAGGAACTGCCGGGACCTTACCGAATTCGGCAAGGAAATCCGCGCTACAGTTCTGAAGCGTACGCACCTGACTGTCGGGGTTGGCATTGCGCAGACAAAAACACTCGCTAAGCTGGCCAACCACGCTGCAAAGAAATGGCAGCGCCAGACTGGCGGGGTAGTTGACCTGTCCAATATCGACCGTCAGCGCCGATTGCTCGCTATCGTGCCGGTAGAGGACGTATGGGGCGTCGGCAGGCGTATCAGCAAGAAGCTGAATGCCATGGGCATCAAAACGGCTCTGGATCTCTCTGAGCAGAGTACATGGATTATTCGCAAACACTTCAATGTCGTCCTGGAGCGAACTGTCCGGGAGCTGCGCGGCGAACCATGTCTGGATCTGGAGGAGTTTGCACCAGCTAAACAGGAAATCGTCTGCAGCCGGTCATTCGGCGAACGCGTTACTGAGTATGAACAGATGCGCCAGGCTATCTGCAGCTATGCTGCTCGTGGTGCTGAAAAACTTCGGGGTGAACATCAGTACTGCCGCTTTATCTCTGCGTTCGTGAAAACCTCTCCCTTTGCGCTTAATGAGCCGTATTACGGTAACAGCGCGTCAGTGAAGCTTCTTACCCCCACTCAGGATTCCCGCGACATCATCAACGCCGCGGTAAAGTGCCTGGACAAAATCTGGAAAGACGGACACCGGTACCAGAAAGCTGGCATTATGCTGGGAGATTTTTTCAGCCAAGGGGTGGCCCAGCTCAACCTGTTCGATGAGAACGCACCGCGGGCAGGTAGCGAAAGGTTGATGGAAGTGCTTGATCACCTAAATGCTAAAGATGGAAAAGGCACGCTCTACTTTGCCGGGCAGGGCATACAGCAGCAGTGGCAGATGAAGCGAGAAATGCTTTCACCACGGTATACGACGAGATATTCAGATCTGCTTAGAGTCCGATAAATTTTTCTGATGTCTTGGTCCGCTTTGTGTCAGAAGCAGACATTACTAGCTCGAAACAAACGTAATAATAAGTGCTCACGCCTGTATTCCCTTACTCCTTGCCAGGTTAATCCTGTCAACGCGCTCCCTCAATGCTTTGACTTGCTCCGGAGAGAGTTCAGATTCATCAATGTTGGCCAGAAGAGCATTGAGGGAGCGCTCAATACAATTTTTTGTTAACCGTAAACAGATAACCTTAACCCAACGTGGCGAGAACTTGCTGCGCCCGATTGCTCTTGTGATTCGTAATTTCATGGCTTGCCTCTAAACCACCAGTGTGGAGATTTTCTAACTCGCTTATAACACGCATTGGATAGGCCTTCTGTTATTAATTCACCTGCAAGTTGACAATAGGTGTTGCGTCTCGGAGCAACCAGCTTTCAGCAATCATTAAAATTGGTTTTCTAACAAAAGTTATGCCCTGGACTACAAACAACCGGAACTAGACGTAAACATTGTCGAATAATCATCTCTATTTTGTCCGCTTCTCACTCATTTCGGACGTGACAGGTCTCTTTTGACCTTACTATCTTGATGCCTCGATTAGCTCCGGCCCTTGGTTCTTCACATTTCCCACGGCGCGCGTAACGGCGTGCCAGATAAACTTGTCGGCAGGCACGGTGCCGTCGGCCACTATCTCTTCAGCTTCTTTCCCGCCGATATCCTGACGCATCCACTCCCTGGCTGCTTCCGGTGACAGAACCAGTGGCCTACGGTCGTGAATGTCGACCAGACCTTTGTCAGCTGCAGACGTCACTATCAGGAAACCTTCTGCTTCATCGCCACGCTCGAACGGCGTGCTGCCGATCGCCGCCATGAATATCGGCTGCCCGTCGGCCCGGTGAATGAAGTAGGGTTGTTTCTTGTCGCCTTCTTTCTTCCATTCGAACCATCCATCGGCAAAACAGATCGCCCGGCCATGCTGCCACAGAGGTTTAAACATTCTGCTGGTGGCCGCAGTTTCTACACGCGCGTTAATCAAAGGCGCTTTATCCCACCACCCGGGCGCGTAGCCCCAGAACACCGGATCGAGATGCAGCTGCTCGTCTCGTTCGCTCAGCAGCAGAACTTTGGTACCTGGCGCGACGTTGTACCGGCCAATCGGCTCAGGGTCATATGCGATGTCGCGATCGGCTTCATCGGCCAGGTGCGCCAGATATTCTTCACGGGTTTGGGCTTGTGCAAAACGTCCACACATAAAAACCTCCAGCCAGATGCCAGACTGAAAGTATAGGGCAGGGAGAAAAAACAGGTGCGCACCGAAACTTTATGATTTTGAAACAGGGGCATGATGATGGAAGTCAGCGAGGCGGTAGAGCGGGGCGTTGCGAAACTGGAAGGAGCTACGCAAAACGCAGCTGGAAAAAAAGCACGCCTCGCACAAAGTGTACATTAAAGTGTGCTTTTAACCATGATCACACATCCAATATTAATCTAACTATTTGATATAGATATGTAATTAATGTAATTTATTACTTCTCGTCCTGCGGCATATGACGATAGATGTATACACCACTTAACAGCGTGAAAATAAGCGTCAGCGCAGTCAGGCCAAAGACCTTAAAGTTGACCCAGATATCCTGCGGCAGCCAGAAGGCGATATAGATATTAGCGAGACCGCAGAGAATAAAGAAGATTGCCCAGGCAGTATTCAGACGCGACCAGACTACCTGCGGCAGCGTGAGTTCTTTACCTAACATGCTCTGGATAAGGGGCTTTTTCATGAACCATTGGCTGAACAGTAATGCTGCTGCAAACAATGCATAAATAACAGTCACCTTCCACTTAATAAATTCAACATCATGCAAGGCAATGGTCAATCCACCGAACACCGCCACTAGGATGAACGTAATAAGCGCCATTTTTTCGACTTTGCGATAGCGAATCCAGCTATAGATCAGCACAACGGCGGTCACAACGATTAATGCTTTTGTTGCAGCAAAAATGTCGTACAACTTATAGACAGCGAAAAACACCGCGAGTGGTAAAAAATCAAGAAACTGCTTCATTCTGTGATTCCATCTTCTAGGCGGGGCGGGAGACATCGATGCCCCCCGCCTCGGGATTACTGACGAATTAACATATACAGGCGGAACAGATAGACGAGCAGTACCGCTGAAATGAGATTGCTCAGCGTATTCGCCACCACGGCGCCAACATTAGGCGTTAAAACCGCAAAATTCGGCGCAAACAATAACAGCAGCGTTTTGGCCAGCAGCCAGCCGATCACGGCGGGCGCCACCAGACGCATATTAGCCCATGCCAGTCTGATGCTGTTGCGCATCGCGGTAAAAATACCCATTTTATCCTGCACGACCATCACCGGGGCAAATGAGAGCACGATAGCCAGTAATACGCCCGGCACCACAACCAGCATAATCCCCATCTGCACCAGCAGGGTGGTCAAAAAGATCAGGATAAACAGCTTAGGTAAAACCGGCGCGCTGGCACCAATCGCCCGTAAGGCGCTGACCCGGTGACCCGCCGATACCAGCTGAATCATCAGCAAAACGCCGCCCGCCAGAACCGCATTACCAATCAGGCCTGAGAACGTGGACGCGGCAGAAGCGCGCAGCAGAATTTGCTGCTGCTCCGGCGTCATGTTTTGCACCAGCTCAAACAACCCCACGCTACCCGCAAGATGGTCGCCCTGGCTCAGGCTGGCAATCTGTTCTTCACTCGGTGAGAACGCATGACCCAGCACCACCGTGATAAAGGCGCAAAGCAACGCGATCAGTAAAAAGGTAATGAACTGATTGCGGAAAAAGTTTCCCGTGTCACGGTAGACAGACTTCGCCGTGATAGACATGCACTCTCCTTGAGTATTGCAGGTGTTAATTAGCCGGCAATTGTACACCGGATGCACCTGCTGTGGCAGCATCAAGGCTTGTATGGAAAAGCATATCTTTGTAAAGCGGCGGTAATCCAACGCGCGCCCGGGCGCGATTGCAGGCTTCGTTAACCTGGCCATCTTCCCCCGACATGGCAAATTCCCGGCACGGGCTGGGCCGATCCTCATAGATGGAACACCGGGTAGAGACCCCGGGCTCACCCTGTAGCGCGACGCAGCGCACCTGCTTTTGGTTTGTGCCGCTCATGCAGCGCAGAAAGGGCGTTAACGGCTCAGTAAGATGAACCGGAACGGTACCGCCGCCATCGCTGGCTTCGGCCCAGTAGAAAGAGACTCGAAAATACGCACAACAGGCTCCGCACGTCATGCACGGGTTGATATCACTCATGGCACACCTGCAAAAGAAGAACGCATCAAATCAACTTGTGAGAGCGATAAATTATCCAGCCGTCAGAGGAAGAGCAAGAGGGGGAAAAGGGAAAATTTTGTAACCGTGAAATGCCAAAAAATGACATGGAAACAACTTATCGCTTTTGGATGCGTAACAAAAAATTAATCCAGATCAATGAATGTTAAGTTACTGGTTTTAATGTGATCTGTAGCAGATCACTTATTACTCATTTGTGAGTATATTCTCACCCGCGATTAAAACCACAACGATGGAGCGGATATGAAAAAATTAGCGGTGGCAGCCCTTGTATTAAGCAGTCTCTCTGGCGGCGCGTATGCGCATGAAGCAGGCGAATTCTTTATTCGTGCCGGTTCGGCTACGGTTCGCCCAACTGAAGGATCGGATAACGTGCTGGGAATGGGCGGTTTTAACGTCAGTAATAACACCCAGTTAGGTTTAACCTTTACCTGGATGGCGACGGATAACGTGGGCGTTGAGCTTCTGGCCGCAACGCCGTTCCGTCATCGCGTCGGTTTAGGACCAACCGGTGATATCGCCACGGTTCACCATTTACCGCCAACGCTGATGGCGCAATGGTACTTTGGCGACTCAAGCAGCAAGGTGCGTCCATATATTGGCGCCGGTGTGAACTACACCACCTTCTTTGATGAGAAATTTAACGATACCGGTAAAGAGGCAGGTCTGACGGACCTCAGCCTGAAAGATTCGTGGGGCATGGCGGGACAGGTCGGTCTGGATTACCTGATTAACCGCGACTGGCTGATCAACGCCTCGGTCTGGTATATGGATATTGATACGGACGTACGCTTCAAGGCGGGCGGCCAGCAGCAAAGTATCAATACTCGCCTGGATCCGTGGGTGTTTATGTTCTCTGCGGGTTATCGTTTCTGATCCCACGTCAAACTGGCCACAGGGTGGCCAGTTTGCTTTGCTCACTTCAAAACGACGGATAAACCGGCCGCTCATCAAGCTTTACGCAGTGCCTCAGGATCGTTTCCCCATCATATAAATAGCTGAAAGCGTCGCTGGACAGGGAATGGAAGAGAATATCGCCGTTGGCAAACGGGATAATTTCGGTGTCACCCGCACGTTTATGTCCCGCGCCGGTTTCAAAATGACCGTGCCACCGTTCCTGGGTATGGTCATAAACGTGCAGAATAACCTCGACAAGTCCTCTTTGCGGACAATTAAGGCGCAGGAAGGTAGAAGAGAAATTCAGGGACAGCGCATGGAAGGGAATCAATAAGGCGAAAACCAGTAAAGCTCGTAAATACATCAAACCGCGAAAACCTCCTTCAAAAGGGAAATGAGATTTTACTTAAGTCAAAAATCACGTTTTTGCCGTGGATCAAGATGTCTTATAATTCAATACGATAAAGGCCCCTGACGGGGCCCTTAACGATCATTTTTGAATCAGATAGCGAATGGTTGGGCCATCCTGCTGGATATCCAGCACCGTATAACCGTGGTTTTTCGCATCCAGCGGTATGTTGTTGATGGACTGCGGGCAGTCGCTGACTACCTCCAGAATTTCACCTTTCTTAAGCTGCGGCAGCGCTTCAAGCGTAGCCACCGCCGGATATGGACAGGGCTCGCCAACCATATCCAGACGATAATCAGGCACAATCTCTTTCATGCTGCATTCTCCTGCGTTTCTGTTTTAACGCTCGCACGGCGGAAGAAACGTCTTTCCTGTGCGACGACCAGTAAAAAAGCGACCAACAGCAGGGCGTAGGTGACGAGCAGTCCGCCGAGAGGCCCGAAGGTTTTCAGCAGGTTGACCTTATCCCAGTTGGTGGCCAGGACGGGAGACACGTCATCCCAGTAGTACGCCAGGATCGTCGAGCCAATCACATTTCCCAGACCCACCCACCAGTAGTGCACCTGGCCTTCGACGGCGCGATACATCCAGCCGGTTTCACACCCGCCAGCCAGCACGATCCCGAAGCCGAA
>Ga0209370_1000393_pt1 | contig 63134 bp, 61 predicted proteins | sample AgamicAtPrz_FD_187164 | JGI IMG/M metagenome (GOLD analysis project Ga0209370, IMG submission 187164) | Agave microbial communities from Guanajuato, Mexico - At.P.rz (SPAdes) (version 2) | ecosystem: Host-associated > Plants > Phyllosphere > Phylloplane/Leaf | place: Guanajuato, Mexico...
AATCACTCCTGGTCTCCTGCTGCACAAGAAAGCAGCAGGCTAGGGTTAATGCGTGGGTCAGATTGAGATGGAAAAACCGGGGGCTAGTGGGTCACTTCTGGGTGGAAATCAACACCATCAGCCATCGCTGGACCAGGATCCACGTCGGACGGCCGGAAAGAAATACTGCTATCGATCCTGCAAGCATGGCAATCGTGGCGTTCACACTGACGCTGATCACAATCTGGGTGAAGCCCAGAACCAGGGATTGCGAGAGCACGCTGCCATGTTCAGGGCTGATGAATTGAGGCAGCAGTGACAAATACATCACGGCGATCTTCGGGTTGAGAAGATTGGTCAGGAACCCCATCAGGAACAGCTTCTTTGGGCCGTCCTGCGGAAGGTTCTTGACTTCGAACGGAGAGCGGCCGCCCGGCTTGACGGCTTGCCATGCCAGATAGATCAGGTACAGAGCCCCGCCAATGCGCAACGCATCGTAGGCATAGGGTACCGCCATGACGATCGCCGTAATGCCCAGTGCCGCGCACATCATGTAGAACACGAAACCAAGAGCAACTCCCCCCAGGGAGATAAGCCCGGCGACACGCCCCTGGCATATCGATCGGGAAATCAAATAAACCATGTTCGGTCCTGGAGTGAGGACCATTCCAAGGGAAACAAGGCCGAAAGCAAGCCAATTCTCAAAGCCAGGCATGATGGTTTCTTAAGTGTTGTTGCATTTGAATATATCAGTCGAGGTCTGCTCCTGGCCGAAAGCAGCAGCACTCGACCCGAATCAGGCAGCCGCAGAGTGAGACGCTCTCTCCAGTCGTATGCGCCCGATATTCATCAACAACATGCCGAAGATGGCCGTAGCGCCGCCACCCAGCAGCGAGCTGGTAATGGGCTCTCCGAGCCAGACGCTGGACAGCAGCATGCCAAACAGCGGCACCAGTGACATATACGCAGCTGCGGCGCCAGCACCCAGCTCCTGGACGCCCTTCAAGTACCAGGCGTAAGCCAATGCCGTAGCGCCCAGGGCCAGCGCCACAACGCTGTACCAGGCGACGGCAGGGGCTTTTGCCAGGCCAGTCCAGGCGGACGAGCCCTCCAGAGCAGTGCTGGCCATAAGAAGCAGTCCAGCGCCAATGAGTGCGGTTGCCGTCGTCGTGGTCAGCGCATCCACGCGGGACAGAACAATGCGTCCTATCAGGGTATAGGCAACCCAGCATGCAGCGCAGCCAAGCAGCAGCCACTCTCCCATGCCGGACGAGGAAGACACCAGCTCCCCCAAAGCACCGCCGCTCAGCGCATACAGGGCGCCCGTCACGGCCAGCCCCAAGCCCAGGCACATGATGGCATTCACGCGCTCACGAAACAGCAGCGCTGCGAACAGCATGGTCAGGACCGGGTTGAGCGCCACCACCATGGCCGCCTTGCCAGCAGGCACGGTCTTGAGTGCCAGCAAGAAGAACACGGAGTAGCCCAGCACGCCCACGGCAGAAGCGCAGGCCAGACCCGCCCATTGGCGAGGTCCCAGGGCACGCAATGCACCCATGCGCCCGCTGCGGTACAGCCACAGCACCAGCAGGAGACCAGCCAGAAAGAAGCGCAGGCTGGCCGCAGCCAGCGGAGGCATGGCTTGCGCGACGATGCGCCCCCAGGGCCAGGAGGCGCCCCACAGGGCAGCCATGCCGATCAATCCCAAATGGGTGGAAGTTCGTGATGTGTTCATGAGACGTTACTATCTGATAATCAGTATTCATCGTCGAATGAGTAAAAGCTCATGACATTCACGCAACTCGAAGTCTTTGCAGCGCTCGCCCGAGTCGGCAGCTTCTCTCGCGCAGCGGGTGTGCTGGGTATTTCCCAGAGCGGCGTCAGCCATGCCATCAAGCAGTTGGAGACAGAGCTGGGCGTCGCGCTTTTCAAGCGAGAAGGAGCAGCGGCAACACTGACCGAAGTGGGCGCCAGGCTACTAAGCCGCGCCAATGACATCCTTCAGCAAAAAGAGGCATTGCAGCAGGAAGCCGATGCGGAGCATGGCATTGCCCGGGGCTCCTTGCGCATCGCATCTTTTGGCGCCACCTCGTCGCTGCGTCTGCTGCCGAAGCTCCTGGCACGTTTTCAGCAGAAGCACCCCCTGGTCGAGGTCCACATTGAGGAAGCCATGGACGACACAGTCGTTCAGTGGCTGCTGGAGCGGCGCGTGGAACTAGGCTTTGTCGTCTTGCCCGACGAGCGCTTTGACACCCTGACCCTGGCCGAAGACGAGCTGGTGGCGGTGCTGCCTGCTGCGCACCCCCTTGCGTCCCAATCGGCCATTGCTGCCATGAGCTTTCATGGACAGCCCTTTATCCGTACCAGCGCAGGCTCAGGCCCCCATATCGATGCTTTTTTGGCCAGCCAGGGCGCCTCACCCAGAACTCTGTTCAAGTTTGAGCAGCTCACCTCGATGATGGGCTTTGTCGCGCAAGGCGAGGCAGTCACCATTACCGCACGTCTGGCTCTGCCCGAGCCCCCGGCAGGTGTTGTCTACCGCCCGTTAAAGCCCCGTTGTCGCCGGAAAATCGCGCTGGCCGCGCTGAACTTTGACAAGCTCTCGCCCGCTGCTTTGGCTTTTGTCGAGCTGGCCCGGAAAAGCAGAGGCAGCCTGGCGATTGAATAAACCTCGTCATCCGAAGCAAGTGGTCTCCCGAGTGCCTGGAGCCAAAGGTAGTCTGCAAAGGCCATGCAAGGCAGATTGCCATCTTCGATAAGGCAGCCAGTCATGGCCGAGCGATGAATGCAAGGTTCATTGCATGACTGGATATCGGCCAAGCAGCCTTCGCCGTCATGGCAGGCTCAAGTCCATGCCGAGCATATTGGCAAGGCCGAAGGTGAACAGCAGCACACACAACAGCGCCAGCATGAAGGCGGCAGCCACCTTGCCGCCCGTGCGCAGCAGCGCGTGCCTGTCCATCCCCTTCTTGCCTTGGTCGTAATGCCACTTGATGGCGAAGAACATGCATGCGCCGAAGATGAGAACCTTGAACGTAACAAAGATTACAGGGACCCAATCGATCATTTTGAAAATTTCCAGCCTATGACTTGACACTGTCTACCGTGAGGAACACCGCCCCCCTAGGGAGAGAGGCGAAAACGTCGGCGATTGCCATACAAGAATGGGGTCGCTACACGCTCTGAGGCATATTACTTAAAAGCAATTTCCATACATTGAGACAAAATGTCTGCGTATGAAAACCATACAAGATGACAGTTTGCCAGTTTGGCTGCCGCGATTGGCCGTGCATGGCGGGCCGCGCTTCTTGCAGATTGCGGATGCCTTGCAGTCGGCAATGGCAGACGGTTCGCTGAAACCGGGTGATCGTCTGCCCCCGCAGCGCCAGTTGGCAGCACAGCTGAACCTCGACCTGACAACGGTCACGCGCGCATACGACGAAGCCAGACGCCGCCATCTGCTCGAAGGCCGCGGCGCGCGAGGCACCTATGTCGCAGCACCGAGAATTGAACTGACCTCGGTCCTCGACCTCAGCATGAACACTCCTCCCCCACCCGCTGGCGTGGACTTCGACGACCTGCTGAAACAAGGCCTTTCTCAGGTAATGATGGGGGCAGACACCGCATTGCTGATGACTTACCACCTGGGCGGAGGAAGCGACTCCGACCGCAAGGCAGGAGCCAGATGGCTGGAGCCGATGTTTGGAGCTCTGGATTCAGCACAGGTTGTTGTCTGTCCGGGCGCTCAAGCTGCAATTGCCGCATTGATCCTGGCGCTGACGAAGCCTGGCGATGTGATACTGACAGAGCCAGCAAGTTATCCGGGCCTGCGTACTGCTGCGACCCAGTTCGGCCGGCGCATCGTTGCGGTGGAAGCGGACCAGCACGGGATGGTGCCCGAGATGCTGGAGCAGGCCTGCCATCAGCACCAGCCTGGGCTGCTCTACCTCAACCCTACATTGCAGAACCCGACCGCCATCACCATTCCGGAGCGCCGGCGCAAGGAGCTCGCCAACATCGCGAAGCGCTGCAATGTACGCATTGTCGAAGATGATCCCTACTGGCTGCTTGCCGATGCACCGCCACCACCTATTGCCACGTTTGCCCCGGAACAGGTGTCCTACATCTCGACCCTGTCGAAATGCCTGACGCCCGGCTTGCGTGTCGCCTTCGTGCTCATACGTGACCCGCATGAACGCGAACGTTTCCTGGTCGCGCTCAGGTCATTTGCGCTGATGGTCGCTCCTCTGACGGCCGCACTGGCCACACAGTGGATTCTCGACGGTTCGGCTGCTGCTTTGATGGAGGGCGTACGCAAGGAGGCGCGTCTGCGCCACTGGATGGCCAGGGATATTCTTGCGGGGAGGTACAGCGGCACTGGAGACGGCCTGCATGTATGGCTGGAGTTGCCAGGGTATTGGAACTCCTCACAGCTTGCGCGTGCGGCCGACAGCGAGGGCATCGCCGTCACGCCGGCGGAGGCATTCGCAACCAGCGCCACCGGCAGCGGCTCCGTCAATGCCATTCGCATCTCGCTGGGCAGCATCAAAGACCGTGGACGCTTGCAGACGGGCCTTCAAAAGCTGTCTCATCTGCTTGCACGAAGGCCAGAGCCGTTCAGCGCTGCGGTGGTTTAAGTGCCCGGGAAAGACGGTGCACCATTCAGGAGCACCCTCAATGCGGTCGCATCCAGGCCGGCTCAACCATCGACTGCGCCGGCTTTTTTCGCAGAGGACTAATACGGCCGCGACACCGGCTTCACCGATGACCTTTCCTGACTTTTCGCTCCAGACGTACTTGCTACCATGCTTTCAAAACAGTCTGGAGGGTGTACGTGGGCAAGGCATTACCGCTGCAAGCTCAGCACAAACAGTCAATGCGCCCCACCGTGCGCATGGCGACACTGGGAATGGCCGTTGCGTGGCTGACCTTGGTGGCTGCTCTGGGGTGGTGGATGTCAAAGCGAGTCGTGGGTGCAGAGCTGGATCGCCTGGCGGCCAGCGCCGAATACGAAGCCAAGACGACCGCACGCATCATGGATCGGCTGTTCACGGAAATGTCGAGTGTGGCCAATATGGTGGCGCGCCAGGGCTCGGTGATCCAGCTGGCCACCCGGTATCGCGACGATCCGCCAAGTCTGGCCAGGCTCACGCGCCAGCAGCGCGCGGCGCAGTTCACGCAGGATCCGTTGGTGCGCAAAGTCGGCAACTTCATGCATGAACTCTCCAGTGATCTGCGCTATGCCCGCATCTACATGAACAACATGTCGGACGACACGGTGACGGCCAGCAACTGGAACGAGCCTGACAGCATCGTGGGCATGATCTACTCTGGCCGTCCTTATCTGATCGATGCATTGCGTGACGGCAATGGCCATTCGTTCGGTATCGCCCGGCTGAACAAAACACCATCCTATTTTGTAGCCAGCCGCATTGAGAACGAAGACGACATGCCTCTGGGCTCCGTCACGGTGAAGTTCGATACCCCGGAAATAGCGCTCTACCTGACTGGACACCACATTGCACTGATCGTGGATCGCCAGGGAAGAGTGACCACCGCTTCGTCCGCTCCATTCATGCTGCGCAATGCGGCAGGGCTTCTTTCGCCGGGTACTGCGCAGTCTTCCAGCACGCCCTCTTCGCCAGACAATGGAGAAGATCCAGGAATAGCTCTGGATGTGCAAGCCATGACCAGCTCCGGCCATGCTGATCAGTGGCTCATCGATGGCAAACCCTATCTGCTGCAGCGTGAGCCGCTATCCAAGACACAGTACCAGCTGATCACGATGGCGGCCCTGGATCACCTGCCTGCCATGCGTCGACAGCACTATTGGATGGCAGGGCTGGTGGCGGCGATCGGCTTGCTTTTCATCCTGCTCTCCAGCCACGTGATCGGGCAAATGGTGGCGCGGCGGCAGGACGAGCGACATGCGGCGAACCATGATGCACTGACCAATCTGCCGAACCGGCGCAATGTGATGGCCCAACTGGATCGGCTGTTCGCTTTAGCGGGCCGCACGCAGCAATGGGTCCTGGTGGCCTTCATCGATCTGGATGGGTTCAAGGCGATCAACGACACCTACGGACATGTGGTCGGTGACCAATTCCTCGTCGAAGTCGGCCGGCGCATGTCTGCAGGTTTGCGCAAGAGTGACATGCTGGGGCGACTAGGTGGTGATGAATTTGTCGTCATCGGGCTGATTGCTCCGCCTGACCCAATGGATCAGGACAAGGCTCTTGAAGCCATGCGCAGTCGATTGGCACCGCTGCTGATCGGAAGCTATAAATTTGCCGAGTGCAGCTTCGACTACCCAGGAGCAAGCTTTGGTATTGTGAGTGCCGATCCATCCGCCAGCTCTCCACAGGCTGTGCTCAAGGAGGCTGATCAGTGCATGTATGCGGACAAACAGGCGCGGCGAGCATCGCAAATGCAGTCGGCCCAAAGTGATTCAACCATTGAGACACGCGAATTGGCGGAGCGCCTCCAGGCTTCTGCTCCCGACTTTGGCTCTGTGCGAACCTGAAACAGAGCAAGAGCAAAATTCCGGCTTCGCCCGACCCGCGTTGACGGAAATCCCTCATTGCCACAGGTTTCTTGCCGCCGCATTGTTGTGCCCTCCGCAAACTACCCCAAGAGGTGCCCCATGGCTGAACCATCGACTCCCGACAAGCAACCGCAACCCGATCCGGCCGAACTCAATGCGTTCTTCCCCTCCCCCTACTCGCTCAGCCAGTTCACGTCGCCCAAGTCCGACCTGAGCGGCGCCGACTACGCGAAAACCTATCAAGGCAGCAAGAAGATCCTGATGATCGGCGCAGACGAGCGCTACCTGCTGACCGATAACGGCAGCTTTTTCTCCACCGGCAACCACCCGGTCGAGACACTGCTGCCCATGTACCACCTGGACAAGGCGGGCTTCGCGTTCGATGTGGCCACGGTGTCGGGAAATCCCGTCAAGTTCGAGTTCTGGGCAATGCCTTCCGAAGACGAGACGGTCAAGGGCTTCTTCAACAAGTACCACTCGCAATTCAAGGAGCCGCTGCGCCTGTCGACGGTGCTTGAGCAAGGGCTGGAGCAGTACGCAGCCATCTTCGTCCCCGGCGGGCATGGCGCGCTGATCGGCATCCCCGACAGCCGTGACGTAGGTGCGGTGCTGGAATGGGCTGCGGCCAACAACCGGTTCGTCATCTCCCTGTGCCACGGACCTGCTGCCTTCCTTGCGGTTGGCGACAGCGACATCTACCGAGGCTACAAGATCTGCGCCTTCCCCGATGCACTTGATGCGCAGACCCCGGCCATCGGCTACATGCCGGGTCACCTGACCTGGAAGTTCGGCGAAAGGCTCAAGGCCCTGGGTTTCGAGATCGTCAACGACGGCATCTCGGGTGCCGTGCACCGGGACCGCCAGCTGATCACCGGCGACAGCCCTCTGGCTGGCAATGCGCTTGGCAAACTCGCGGCCGAAACCTTGCTCAAGGAAGTCACGGCCTGAGATGAGCACTGCAATCGCGCAGGCGGCATTCCACGGAGCCCTCGCCATCGAGGGCGCCCGCAGCCTCGCCGCAATCCAGGATACGGTGCGTGCTGTCGGCGCGCCGCTGGGGTACGACCGTTTTGTGCTGTTCTCGGCTTCCAGCGCTCGGGACGATGCGGTGGAGCGCATCTACTGGATCGAAGGCGACTGGTTCGGCACGGGCGCGCCTGTGGATGCTGAAACCTACGTGCGGCACTGCCCGGTGACGCGCCATATCCTGGAGACGAACCAGCCCTTCTTCTGGACCAAGACGAACGGCGCTCAGGGCGAGCGTTACAGCGTCGTCCGCGCGCCGCAAGGCCCGGGTATCCACGGTCTGCAAGTGCCTGTATTCGGCCTCCTGGGGCTCGAAGGCGCAATGAGCCTGGGCGGCGAGCGCATCGATGCCTCGCCGCAGGCCCGGCTGGCGCTGGAGCTGATCGCCCAAACCGCATTCCGCACGGCGCGCAGGCTGCTGGAGCTGCCCGCGCAAGAGGAGCTCGGCCCCTTGTCCGATCGCGAACGTGAGGTGCTCGCATGGACGGCCGCCGGCCGGCGGCAGACGGAGATTGCCGCAACCCTCGGCCTGTCCGAACGCACTGTGGAAAACCACCTGCGCCGCATCCGCAAGCGCCTGGGCGTCGCCACGACGGCGCAGGCCATTCGCGTAGCGATCCGCAACGGAGAGATCGTCGCCTGACTATCCATGTCGGCTCACATCTCAAGTATCCCTTTGGAGCATGTAAACGGGGGCTGGAGCCGGCCGCAAGTGCTCTTCAAGACACAGCCCTGCCGGCTTCTGCTCCCGGTTCAGATCTATGCTGAAGTGGGTAGCGCTTTAATGGAGCGCAGAACATTGCGTGTGATGCTTTGCCGTTTGGCAAGGTCGGCAAGTCTGTTGGGAGTGTCTATGTTCAAGGCGAAGAAGACGGGGCCGCTGGGCCACTCTACCCAGCCCACCCACCAGCCGATTTTTCCGGTCCAGCCCGTTTTTGCACGCAGTATCCAGTCAGGCCCCGCTTCATTGACCATCACGTCCTTCACAAGCCGCTGGTGCTCGACCTGGAAAGGCAGTTGATTGCGGTAAAGCCGTTGCAAGAAAGCAATCTGCTCGAAGGATGAGATGGCGAGGTCGCCCTCAACCCAGAATGGCTTGTCGCCAGTGGCGACCGCATTGCCATACCCAATCTTTCGCATATAGGCGGTCTCGCGTGCATCGCCGAGTTCCTTGGCGAAGCGCTCATACACCCAGACGGTGGAGTTCCTCATCGCGGAGCGCAGATTCTGATCCACGTTCCAGGCCTCCACAGGTCGTTTCACACCATCCCATTGAATGAGCTGAAATTCGTCACGCAGCAGCCCTGCATCAAGCGCAAACAGGCTGTGCGGAATCTTGAAGGTAGAGGCTGGCGAGTAACGCCGAGCGGAACGCGACACGTTGTAGACGTGGGTAGTTTCAGAGTTATCGCGTGCATCGAGAACAACGATGCTGCCTTGCGCATCGGCTTCTGTGAAAAACCGAGACCACTCGGCCATTTCTTGAGGCTGGGAGCCTGCCGCCGTCACTTGAGCAAACCCTGCGGCCAGGGCGGATAAGACCAGACTACGTCGATTCATGCGGCTAGTTTAAGGGTCAAACGAACCCGTCCTGAGGTGACAGGGACAGTGGCGGTGACACCTTGCCGCGATGGGGAGCGTCTCTTGCGGGCCGGACAGCGACAGCCGCAATCGCTTGAATCCACAGCCAGAGGCTGTCTTTCGAGCAACCAGATCGGACATAGCGAACACTCTGGGAGTTCGGACTGCCGCCTGAGTTGTCAATCGGCGCTCGCTGGCCCCTTAAGTTCAAGCTGATTGCCGTCCGGGTCTTTGCAGTAAATGGACAGGCCCATGCCGTCAGCGCCAAAGCGCCGCACCGCCCTATCCGCCTCAAGACCATGGCCTGCCAAATGGGTGAGTATGGCTTGCTCATCAAAAGGCTCGATACGCAGGCAAAAATGATCGACATTTCTGCGCTCGCTTGAGGCCGCAGCTCCGCCCGCACGGCCTAAAGGGCCCTCAACATCCACCAGGTCAATCATGGATGCACCAGCTCGCAGATGAACCATACCCAAATCCTCGCGACGCTTCACCAAGGTACAGCCCAGGACCGCTTGGTAAAAGCGGATGCTGCGCTCCAGGTCGGTGACGCGCAACACGATGTGATCAATGTGCTGAATACTGAATTTGCTCATGGCGATCTCCTGCTCCAGGCATGCACACTCCTACCGTATGCACTTGGTGTGATGGAACCCCAGACGTTCGGCGAGCGTCAGGGACATTTTTTCGATCCTCGCATTGAGCATTTCGGCGTGAGGCGCTGATTTCCATTTCCTTTCGAGAAGTGCTCAGCGCACTGGCGCCGCGCCAGTGGGGCCATCACTATTTTTGTGCTCAAGCCAAGCCCACGCTGGAGGTGGCGGGGATCGCTGTGGCTGCAGGCCTGGCTGCTCCTGCTCCCTGGATCAGGAACACCCCGCCAAGAATCAGGAGCACACCCAGCACACGCATGACGTTGATGGGCTTGGGCTCCAGCCCCATGACACCGAAGTGATCGATCAATACCGCCACGACCATCTGTCCTGCGACCACGGCAACCAGAAATCCGCCGGCACCCAGTTTTGGTATCAGGGCTGCAGCACTGGCGACGTAAACAGCCCCCAGGACACCGCCGATCCACAACCACCAGGGACCGTGAAACGCGTTGCTGAAATTCGGCATGGGGGCCTTGACCAGAATCAGCATGGGCACCATCACGGCCAGGCTGATCACCAGCGATGTGGCAGCCCCCCAGAAAGGGTGACCAAGAGCACGGCCTACGTTGGCATTTGCAGCGGCCTGAAAAGGCAGGATGGCCCCCGCCAGCAAGGCCATGCCCAGTGAGGCGACCGTCATCAATGCCATCTTGCTGTTCATATCTGCCACTCCTTCAAACGTCTACAAGCAATGTTTGAATGGTCTCGCATACGGATTAATTATGGAAATCGTTTATATGCACGTGTACTATTCTTCACATGGATGATCTGCGTCGTATCGACCTCAATCTGCTGCTGGCACTTCACGCGTTGCTGACCGAGAAGCACGTGACCAGGGCTGCCATGCGCCTGCACAAGAGCCAACCGGCAGTGAGTCATTCGCTAGCTCAGCTGCGCGAACATTTCAATGACCCGTTGCTGGTGCGTAAACAGGGAAAGCTGGAGCTGACGGCCCGAGGCAATGCGCTGCTGCAACCACTCTCGGAGGCTTTGGGCAGCCTCAATACTCTGCTGGGAACACCTCAGTTCGATCCACTGCAGGCACAACGACGATTCAGGCTGTCACTGTCCGACTATGCGGCTCGTCTGGTACTTCCGGACTTGATGCGATATGTCCGCAAACATGCGCCCGGCTTTGACTTCGCCATCAGTCAGGCCAGCCGGGATGCCATGCTGGTACAGCTGGCAGACGGTGAACTGGACCTGGCTCTGGGGATCTTTCCCGATCTTGCACCAGACATCCAGGTCGAAACACTGTTCGAAGAAGATTTCATCTGTCTCGCAGACAAGGCTGTCAGTCCGGAAAAAGGGGGACTGTCGCTAGAGGAATGGCTGACGCGCCCTCATGTCATGCTGGCATTGAGGCCGGATGCGAACGACGAGATCGAGCGCGCACTCGCCGCCAAGGGACTTAAAAGGAGGATTGCGGTGGCCTTGCCACACTGGAGCGCTGCGGTTGAATTGCTGCCAGGTACCGATCTGGTTCTGACGATTGCCCGTCGTGCTGTCGGCCCGCTGCGCTCATTCAAGAATCTGCGGCAGTTTGCGCCTCCACGCCAATTGCAACTACCGAAAATGGCATACCAACAGGCCTGGCATGCGCGAAAGCACAATGATCCCGCGTTGGCCTGGCTCAGGCTTGCTGTGATGAACAGCTGCAAACCGAATGCTGGGCAGCAGTGAGTTGCCACAAGTCGCGCCTTTTGCGGTAATTTTTCTTCAGTCTCCTGGACGCTGCCGATGACTGCGCATGTAACGATGAACGCCAAACAATTTGTTGAAAACTGGGTCAAGCTCAAATCAGAACTTCTTTTGTCTTTCATGAATGCTCATGAGGAGTCGGAGGTCGCAGCGCGGATCGAAGCCCTAGAGCTCACGCCCAAGCAGCACGAGCAACTTCGAGCGATTCTGGATGCGGTGCTGAAAGACACCATGTATACCTTGCTGCTGGGACTTGATGGCGCCGCGAGCATTGGAGGTGAGCAACAAACGTATACGCTGCATGATGAGGACGGCAATCTCATCTCTGATTGCGGTGAGCTGGAAGCAGCTGCATGGGAAGCCTTTCACGGGCAGGATCAGGCACCTGAGGGCGATTGACAAACCATGCGCAGCAGCTGGTCTGCGTCGTTTGCAGTCCTGAATTCATTGGTGAAGTAGGCGTAACTACGCGCTCTTGGTGCTTGCATCTCTTCAATGCGCTCGACTATGCTGGTTACATTGAGTCACGCAGCGCTAGGAGGGAACTTTGCCAAGCATTGAAGTTTTTGAAAAGCTCACTGGTCGCAAATTTTCGGATGCAGAGCTCTTACATACAAAGGTGCTCGCTTTCCCCGAAGAGAGAAAAAAGAGAGTTGTCTATGGACTGCTGGCCGAGGCTATCGACATTGACTACTCTCAAAAGTCACTTTCTGAGCTTGGCGAGCAAATAAGGCTGGCCCTGTCCAATATTGAGCGCCTTGCACCCAGAGCCTTTGTTGGTCAGAACATTCGCCTGTACGAGGGCGGCAACCACCTGGACATCATCAATGATGGGGTTGGGAGCATGGGCTGGTTGATTGTGGAAGACCACCTGACCTGATTGGACCTCAGACGCCCCCGGAATTCAGAAGCGCAGCAATCCCTTGTCCGGCTTCTGATGCCTGTTGGCTGTCTGCGCAAACATCGCCGTGCTGTCCGCTGCGCCGGTCTGGAGGTCGTTGCTCGCGAAAGAAGTCTTTAACTTAGCGCATCCAATTGATCTGAACTGGCTGAATCAGAAAGGCTCCCTTAGGAGCCTCTTTGCTTAGACAGAAGAGCTGTTTAATCCACAGCGACCATTACCGACGACGCTTTAATGACGGCATATGCGTTGTCGCCCTCTTTCAACCCCAGGGACTGCGCCGACGTCGAGGTGATAGAGGACGTGACTCTCACACCAGGGGCAACTTCCAGTGTCAATTCTGTGCTGACCGGGCCCGTGACAATCGAGATAACCTTGCCTTGCAAGACATTGCGAGCACTGATTTTCATAGTATCTGTATCTGAAGAAATGACGACGGACAAGAGCATATATTCAGCGACTTGATGTCAGTAGAAGCTCTGCCATATAGAGGTCCTATCAGCCGCTATATGACTGCAATGGGCCGAGCAGCGACAGCCGCAATCGGTTGTCGGCTTCGGACATTCGCCAGCATGGTGTGAATGAAGGAATGTGGTCGGTCAAACAGCTTGCCGATCTCGTGCAAGGTATCGCCAGCTTTCCAGCAATCCCACATCAGGACCTTCTGAAATTCCGTGTAGTAAATCCGCGATCTTTGCACTCCTTGCACCAGAGGCCGTCATTGTGTTGAATTGACCAGTTGAACCACAACCTAAAGCCGACATTGGGACAGGCGACAGAATCCAGTCATCAGTCGTCTCAACGTTACGTCTGGGGTCCGAGCGAAGCTCGCCCGAAACGGGTTTAAGCCACAGCATCTATATTTTCCGTATTTACTTTCTAAGTTCTTGCAGTCTTGAAATAGTGCTACTCTGAATCAAGTTCCAGCTACGAAGAAATTCCTTTTTATAGTTAAGAGTGATTCTTGATTGGAATTGTTCTATCTCAAAGAAATGCGTGCATATAGCTTGGTCACCGCGAGAATTTCCACAACGGATAAGTGCACTAACCTTACCATCTTTATCGTTTTTAACGTAAATATCAAAATCTCGCATCAGCGATTTTTTTACCACAGAAGAATCAATAGTCAATGAGAAGTGCCGCAGTTCATAGATGGATTCAACCTCCCTATAAGAATAATTAGGATCTCTATTAATTTCCTGAAAACTTCTCTTAAGAAAATGGCCATCTCCATAATATTCACCAGCTGTTAACGTAACTCTAATTATAGAATTTAGTGACTCTGAATTTTTCAATAAAGTAAAATTAGGATGGCTTATCCCAAAGCCGAGACTACGAAAATTCGAGTCCCAACTCCGAACCCTCTCTCCTTTTTTTCCATAGCCCCAACCAGGATCACTGTTATACTCAACATTCCTTACACAATTATGGGGAAACTCAAATTTCACATTATTTAAGCTACCAATAAAATTCTTTGAATCTTCATTTTTATCTAACGCAAAAGCCAGCCCATGTGACGTCAATATTAGAAATGTAGTGGCAGCAGTACGTATAAGTATATTACTCATAAGTAAATATTTATGATGCAACTCATCAAGCAGAAGACCCGAACATCATTTCAAAATAATGAGCGCATTGATGATGATTTCCAATATGCAACCATATATTAATATTGGTCTCATATAACGATCTTGAAATCGTCTAGGCGCGGCCAATACTGCAAAGAATGCGGCGATCAATGCAAACATGCTAATCAAAATAGCGCCAAGAAAATCCTGAAGTGTTGCAAACGAGCGCAGAGCGTTAATCATCAAAGCAGCGGAGACTGCACTTACTACTAGGAAAATGATTCGCATCCCCCATTGATGTTCTTTCGCGACGATTCGATCGTCATCAGCCATGGCAGATCGCGCTCGTTCTACAGGTGCAGGAGGAATTCTGGGCATGACTCGCGGTCTTCACATCTCGGAGCTGCGTGAACTCTGGTGCTCCCACAAAAGGCCTACCACTCCCGATAGAAACACGACCAGCACAGCTGGCCATAACGGAGGCTCACTTGGCAATGCGAATAGGTAGATCAACGCGACGCTACAAAATCCGCCGATTACGCTGACATACATGCGCCCATGGCTCCAATCGTTGAGGAAAACGAAGGCAGCAGCGAGCATCGTTTGCAAGAATTTCCACATTTGGTCATGCTAACAGCGAAGGCCTCTTCTTGGCCAACTCCAAAGACTCTGCTCGATTCACCGCGGCCGCTCAAGGCCATACCCTTTGCCTGTCTCTCAGCACCAAGTAGCCCACTAAAGCCAAGCATGAGCCTACTAGCAAGTAAATCGCTCCCGCAGCCAAGCCCCCAAACGCCGGGGTAAAAAGCTCGGCAATCAAGAGTGAGATTCCACATATTGCCTTGCAGCTGGCTCCTTCGACATGGATCGCACTGCGAATCAAAATGGCGCTTCCATTCGCAATACCGAACACACCAAGAATCAAGATAAACCAACCAAAGACCATAGCCTCACGACGCATTTCTGACCTTCAAAGAGTGTGTTGGATGACCTATCGCGTCCAAGTGTAACTGCTCAGCCTGATTGAAAGAATTCTGACCGACAACTGCGGCAGCGCACGATCCCAAAGGGGCACTGGCCAGCTAAGGTAGAGCCCACTTATTGAGAGCCCGGCCCAATTTCGCAGGGATTGAGGCAATAATCACGCTACCGTCATAACAATCGAGGCTTCGGATGTCGCCACTTTGGCTCTTAGCACTCGCAGTCTTTTTTGGCTACTTGGCCTACGACGCATTTCAGTTTCACCATTCGGCGCATCATCGGGTTTGGGCTGTTCCCCCAGCGTCAGGCAGAGCTGTGGGCGCCGACCCCTTGTCGGTGCGAGAACAAGGGACTTCGCTCTCTCACAAGTACACGGGGGCTGAAGGCATTCCAGGATTGCACTGGGTGTTCCTGGCGATGGCTTTGGCATGTGCCGCAGCGGGCGTATATTTTTTTATATTCAATTAAGTCCACTGCCTTGCTTGAGCAACGTTTAAATTGATCGATTTAAATATGCGTACAGTGCGAAAGTCGCTAATAACAAAAACAACAGCATCAATGCCTCCAATGCAATTAGCCCCACCCAAAAGCGGACGGGCTCATCTGCTCTGTAGGTCGTAGACGCTCGCGTCCATATAACGCCGTTCCTAATCGAAAAAATCGGATAAATAATTGCGATAGCCAGAAAACTCAGCCAGCCAAACACTGCGACACAAGTCGCAAGGCCTCCTCGGCCAAGGAAACTAACGAAGACTGGTGAAAGCAGTCCAAACGTAAGACACGCTGCGATTGGAGTAAAGTTATTTTTAACGTCAGTGCGCATACACCTCACCAGATTTGGACGACAAATCAAATGCACTTGTCTCTCTGATCGAAAGACTCTTGCTGGGCAATGATAGCGAACGAACATGCAAAAGCTGCACTGCTGCTCCGAGCAACGGCCATGGCGATAGATTCAACTCACACACCCATATTGCCGCAGACACCCCATTGCGTTAGCCTGCGTGCTCCACCATTACTCAGGAGCCTGCCATGTCCCGTCGTTTGGTTCTTTCCGCCAGCACCGCCCTTGTGGCTGCCGCACTGATTGCTGGTTGCGGCGCCATGGGGGCGTCGGGCGGCAACCCCATGAGCTTCTTTATCACCAGCGCCAACCCCGGCAAGGGCGGCGACCTGGGCGGGCTGGCCGGGGCCGACCGCTACTGCCAGTCGCTGGCCGCAAGCGTGGGCGCAGGCAACAAGACCTGGCGCGCCTATCTGAGCAACGCTGCCCTGAATGGGCAACCGGCCGTCAATGCGCGCGACCGCATCGGCAACGGGCCGTGGCGCAACGCCAAGGGCGTGGTCATTGCCACCAGCGTGGCCGACCTGCACAGCGCCAATGCCAAGGTCGGCAAGGACACCTCGCTGACCGAGAAGGGCGAAGTCGTCTCGGGCTTTGGCGATGAGGTCAACCGCCACGACATCCTCACCGGTTCGCGCCCTGACGGCACGCTGGCCGTGCCCGAGCCCGGCAAGGACACCACCTGCGGCAACTGGACCAAGAGCGACGGCGGCTCTGCCATCGTGGGCCATCACGATCACAAGGGCACCAACCCCGACCCTGTGGCCAATGCCTCGTGGAACTCGTCGCACGGCACGCGCGGCTGTAGCGTCGACCAGCTCAAACAGAGCGGCAGCGCCGGGCTGATGTACTGCTTTGCGACCAACTGATCGAGATGAAGGCGCGGGCCTCGGCCCGCCCCAGTTGATCGCAAGCAAGCGCCGTCCCTGAGCGCCCCTGACGATTCAGTGCTCACAGCCACCCTACTCTGCCTGGTCATCGAATCGGCGCTCAGCTAGGCCAAGGTCTGCAATCGACAAGCCAGCATCTGTCGAAGTGATGCTCGGTCCACTATTCATGAAGTGATCTTGCTCATATAATTAGCCACCATATTATATTTTGGCTAACTAATGAAGCTTGAACAGAAGTACCAGGCGCTAATTGAAGAAGCACAACGACGCAAACTGCCCGATGTGGACGGCATCCGGCTGTGCTTTCAAGTGCTGTCGATGGCTGCAAACATCGACCGCGACTGCGCTGCTTTGCTGGCCCCTCATGGTTTGTCTGAGGGGCGCTTTGTGCTGTTGTTCCTTCTCGATGTGGCGCCTGACGGACTCGCACCCAACGCGCTGGCCGAACAGGCTGGCGTGACCCGCGCCACGGTGACCGGCCTCTTAGACGGACTGGAGCGTGAAGGTCTGATTGAACGTCACGCCAACGCCGAAGACCGCCGCGCACTTTGCATTCGGCTGACCTCAAAAGGAAAACAGCTCGCCAGTACCGTTATCGACCAGCATGGTCGGTGGATTGCAGGCCTGTTTGGCAACCTGTCTGCACATGAGCGCAAGCAGCTGGCAGCGTTGCTGGAGAAAGTACGAGGCCCTGAATCGGACGTTGAGTCATGAGGGATCAAGTCCGCAAGGGTGCGACACGCACCGTTGACATTCCTCGGGACGTTCTGCACGCGCTATCGCGTGGGGAGTTGCAATGCGCGACGCTGGCTGAATGCCTGGCAGTCGACCAGGCCGTACTGGCACGAACACTCTTTCCGGCACTTACGGCTCAAGCACTGAGCACGATCGATGAAGCCTGCCAACTGGGCGTGCTCAAACGCATGGCCCGTATCGGCGCAGTCTTGCTGGAGGCCTTGGGTACTGAGGGCATCGCACAATGCCAAACGCACCGCGCCGATATGGCACGAGGCTGGGCGTGTTTCATGATCGGTGCTCAGCCTAACCTGGATCTCGGTGCACGGCTGGCCGCAATGCGCCCGTTGGCAGACGATGCCCATTTTGGTGTGCGTGAATGGGCTTGGATGGCGATGCGGCCGCACCTGGTGCAAGACCTAGCTGCGGCTATCGCTCAGCTGATGCCATGGACACAAGATCCTTCTGAACGTGTCCGACGATTCGCGTGCGAGGTTTTGCGTCCCCGCGGTGTGTGGAGCACGCATATCTCACAGCTCAAACGCTCGCCCGAGCAAGCACTGCCTTTGCTCTCAGCTCTGAAGAGCGACCCTTCGGTCTACGTGCAGGACTCGGTCGCCAACTGGCTCAATGATGCCGCCAAGGACCAGCCAGCCTGGGTGCGTGACATCTGCGCCCAATGGCTTCAAAGCACCCAAGCCGCCGCCACACATCGTATATGTCAACGCGCACTGCGCAATCTCAAGTGAAAGTGGAACCATGTCTCATTACCTTGTAGAGCTCTACACCCCCAATTCGGCTTGGCTCGCACTGTCCGCCGAACAAAGGCAACATTTTCTTGGCGGCATCGGACTCGCATTGAATCAACTCTCCAGCCTCGGTGTCGAAGTCCTCTCTCTGGCAGAAACGGACTCCAGCATTGACCAAGGAACCGCGCATACATTCCTTGGTATTTGGCGCTTTCCTGACCAGGCCGCTCGTGACGCCCTGCTGGCGGGCATCAAAGCCAGTGGCTGGTACGACTACTTTGACCATGTGAATGCAGCCAGCACTCAAGGGGCGGCGGATATTCACTTGGCTGCTCTAGCTGCCGCGTAGCGCAGTCTTTCGAACAATGCCTGCGTGCTTGCAATGCATGCGGCTAGTCATTTCTAGTGCCCACTAATGTCCGCTGATGCCTACTAATGCCCGCTAATGGCCGCCCGCCACAGTCACCACTGCGGGCTGGCCAGCTTTCGGCACAGCATATGCAACTCAACATGGCCCCCCGGCTCCGCACAGAACCGGGTGCAGGATCGAGTGGAAAGCATGCGACATCAACGTGGATTCATGACACCTGAGTCGCATCAATCGCTACACTGTACATATGCACAGTCATCGTCTCATGAGTGGTATGCCCGTCCAACTGATTGCGTCCCCGGCTACTTTGCCGCTGGCTGATCGCAGCGCACGCGCAGGCTCGCCCGCCAATGACTTCGCTGGCAAGCGGCTGGATATTACAGACCTGCTGGTCACGCACCCCAAGGCCACGTTCCTGCTGCGCGTGGCCGGCCCCTCCATGCAGGAACACGGCATCGATGACGGCGATATCGTCGTGGTGGACAGGGAGTTGCGCGCTCGCGATGGGAGCATCGTCGTGGCGGTTGTCGAGCGCGAGCTCGTCATCAGAGCGCTGGACAGCGATGGCGACACTTGCAAGCTCAGGGCAGGCGCCCCCACCTACCCCGACATCGTGCCGCCAGAAGGACAGACTCTGGAAATCTGGGGTGTCGTCACCAGTTGCATCAAGCGCTTTGCAAGATGAATACATGCGCGCGCCCGTCCAACACAGGCCGCCATTGAAATCTGATTAGCGCCCCAGAAAAGCGCCTGCTAACGCACAAAGGCAATGTAGCTCTTTACATTGCCTTTTTCTTTGGTTTATTACAGTGACCCAACATCGCACTGCAGGTCGGGGTTAATGCATCAGTAACTAATTTTTACAGATAATGCTTCGCATGCATTTTATGCCTGCCTTGACTGCCGCAGCATTTTTGCTGCCAGCCACCGCTATGACTCAAGCCATAGCGCAGCCCATCTATCGCTGCGGCAATACCTATTCTCAAGAACATTTAAGGGTTTTATAGTTGTCGAAGACAAACCCTCCACACTACACAGCGGGCACTCAGGCAGCGTCGTTTACCCGTGTAAAGGATAGAGCGGCGGTCTGTTCTGGTATAGCTTACCAAAGATGATCATTATATTTTAGTAGGCTGCCATTTTCATTTCAATACAATATTTATTATTACTGAATGTCAATAAAAATTAATAACATTGCAATAGGCGGCTATAGAAGCTTTGGAGAAGTCCAGTATTTCAGCAATTTCTCAAAAATAAATTTATTTATTGGACGAAATAATAGTGGGAAGTCTAACGTGCTGAAATTCATAAATGAGGTTTACTCAAAAATCAGCAATAATAGCAAAGATTTGTCAATTCAAGCAATTGACAGGCACCTCCCATCTCACTATCCCATGCTAATTGGGCAGGGTTATTTACCTTCATTTAATTCTCAAAATAACGATTACAGGAATGACAGCGATCTTGTCAATAATCGCATATCCCAAAGCGAATACAGCACAAAAATAATTAATAAACTTCTTAAATCAATATCCGAAAAATACATCGATAACTTCTGCTGGTCATTTTCAACACTACCTGATTTAAATATTCAAAATGGCCAATGGCAAGAAGCAATAAGTACTTTAGATTATCGTGAAACAGAGTACTTATGGTCTCAGCTAAGCAATCGCTCAGGCGGTGATAGACGGCAGAGTTGGGAGCCATTCCTATTATCATCACTACCTAATAAAATTAAAGGATCACCATCACACTTCATTCCCGCCATCCGACAAGTAGGAGAAAAGGGAAGTACATCTAACAATGGATATGATGGAGCCGGAATAATAGAAAAACTCGCTCAGCTTCAAAATCCAGATGTTCACAATCAAAAATTAAGATTCAGATTTTCCGAGATTAATTCATTCGTCCAATCAGTCCTCGATAGACCCGAAGCACGGATAGAAATACCCTATGAAAGAGACACAATTGTTGTTCATATGGACAACAAAGTACTACCCTTAGAATCACTGGGAACAGGAGTCCATGAAGTTATTATTCTTGCAGCAGCGGCAACAACCTTAAGCGACACTATTCTCTGCATTGAAGAACCTGAACTTCATTTAAATCCGATTTTACAAAGAAAATTACTCCAGTACCTAAGCAATAACACATCAAATCAATATTTCATCACAACACACTCTCCTGCCATCATGGACACTCCTGGCGCAGAGATTTATCACATCACTCAAAAAAATGGTGAGTCCAGAGTAACTAGAGCCACATCTGATCGCAGCAAATCTGATGCCTGCGAAGATCTCGGATACCATCCTTCAGATCTATTGCAGACCAATTGCGTCATTTGGGTTGAAGGTCCATCAGACAGAATATATATTAAATATTGGCTCCAGCATGCTGCACCTGAATTTTCCGAAGGAATCCACTACTCCATAATGTTCTATGGAGGAAGACTACTTTCTCATCTTTCCGGCGAAGAAAATGAGATAGCTCTTGACGAATTCATTTCCCTAAGAAAATTAAACAAAAGAGGCGTCATAGTTATTGACAGCGATAAATCCGTAGCCCAAAGTCAACTCAATAAAACAAAAAAACGATTAATAGCAGAGTTCGACAAAGGTCCTGGTTTCTCGTGGGTCACCGCAGGCAGAGAGATTGAGAACTATTTATCTGAAGAACAACTCAAATTAGGCATTAAATCTGCAGCACCCAATTGCACCTTCAATTCAAATTTTGAAAAATATGATAATTGCTTAAAAATAAAAGGCGAGCGCGGCTCGGATACTCAAGCATCCAAAACAGATGTAGCCCATAGCATCACGCAAAAATGCCAGCCCAACCTAGAAATATTTGATCTTAAAAAGCAAATAAGTAAATTGGTTCTATTTATCAAAGAGTCGAATCCTTCTACAAGGATTTCTTGAACAAGAGATTGCGAACTAACAGTGCAAAAACATATCTCCGACGCTTGTAACTACCGCCCGCCCCTCGCGGGCTTTTTTGCATCACACGCAAGCCCGCGCTCTACTCCGTAGACCTCGCAAGAGGTGGAGCGTAAGAACTCCTAAGATCACGCGGAAGAACCGCATCCGATAACTGGCGGTTTTTTTGTGCCCGGACATTGCACGCCTGCACTCTTGCAGACGCTTGATTTATGGCCGGGAGGGTTACGGATACAAGACCCACAAAGGGAAGAAGTCCGCAGGGGATGCCCAGGAATGGCAGCACAGCCGCTATCTGCCAAACCTGCACTACGACAGCCAGGGCCGCTCTACCCAGCCCCATGCCCTGCCGATTGCCCTGGCCATACAAAAAGCCCCTGACAGGGGCTTTTGTTCAGTCCTCTGCCTTGGAAGGCCAGAACATCTCTCGCACTTCGGGTGCGTAGTACGGCAAGACAAGCACCGCACCAAATAGCGCAAAGCCCAAGGCCGATGTCGCGTTCCCCAGGCCGGACAGCACAAGCGGCGGGCTGAAACAGGCGACGACCCACGTAGCAACAGAAGACCACAGGGTAAACCGAGGTGCCCATGCTCTGAACCGCAGCAGGCCGTAAAAGGAAATGAGGCCGAGCACCACCAGCACCGAGAGCGCCAGCAAGAAAATCCAGTCCGTGGGGCCGACCTCTGACTGCATCAAAAGGCTCTGGGAAAGATCGGTCAGCTCATGGGGCACCAGATCAAAGCCATATTCCGCCAGCATTCCGAATAATGGGATGCCCAACGAAGCAATCACCAATGCGCGATAAGTCGATTTGCCCATACCCTCTCCAAGTTGCTATGGGTGAATCGTACTACCGCCCTTCCCGCCCTACCTGTTCTTAATGATCTGCACCGCGGATGCGGCAGCCCATGTGGCACCGGCGAGGAGCCGGAAAGCGCCCCATATGTTCAGGATCGCGCCCGTGCAAGGCATGCTGCGCATAAGCTTGGCTAGTATGCTTTTGATAGCTTCAAGCGCTTTATGGGCATGCGCCAGAGCCGGGTTCCACTGAATTTCAGGCCTTTTCTTGGCCATCAAAAAAACCGCTCGAATACCTACTTCTAGGTGTTGCATCAGCTGCCCCGGAGTGTGAGTATGGGCTTGGCAATCGTTCGGATTGCGTGGCAACCCCACAGGCGCTGGCGCGCAAGGAGGCTGAAAATGTTCATGCACATTCTGATTCCTACGGACGGCTCGAAACTCTCCGAAGCCGCGCTGCGCGCCGGCATGCAGCTGGCCAAGGAGCAAGACTCCCAGGTGACGGTGCTGTATGTGATGCCGGACTATGCCGCCTTGATGTACAGCGGCGAGGCGATGATGACTTACAACACCAACGACCTGAACAAGGACGCCGAGAGAACGGCCGACAGGGTGTTGCAGGAGGTGCAGGACATTGCCAGGGCCGAGGGGGTGTATTGCAAGACTGCGCGAGCCATGAACGCCTCGGTGCACAAGGCCATCATCCGGCAGGCCGAGGAAAGCCACTGCGACCTGATCTGCATGGCATCGCACGGCCGCAAGGGCATTGCCGGCATTTTGCTGGGCAGCGAAACCCAGCGCGTGCTGGTGAACAGCCACATTCCGGTGCTGGTGCACAGGCCTGTGGTCAAAGAGTAAAACTGCTCACTACCAGCGGATAGCTGCGATCAAGCCGCCCAAGCCTGTGGCGGTGATGCCCAATGCGGCCAGCACATAGGCCACTGCGATGCTGCGCGCATGGCGTTCTGCCGCTGCGACATTCAATGGTGCGGTGACGGTCACTTTGGAAAGCATCATCAGCGCTCTGATCCTTGGGCTTTCAAGGGTTGGGAACGAAAGCCTCAGGCGGCCTGAACGCCTGGGGCTTTCGCCTTTTCTGGGGCTTGGTCAGTGGGTTGCCAGCAGTTGCCTGTCCACCTGTACCTGCCCTATCAAGACATTGACCTGGGCGTCTCGGCGTTCGACCAGGCTGACAAGCACTCCAACCACGCCCACGCTTGAAGCAGCAGGGCTGGCGCCACTCCCAAGCCATGTCGCAGTACCAGTTGGGGCACTTGTGCGGGCATTCAAACGGAGCGCCATCGTGCAGGCGCCGGGCAGGACGGCGCACGAAAAGGTCTTGGTAAAAATAAGATTTTTCTTATTTTTCAGCATAGCCATTGATTACATACTTCACGCAGCTTTGACTGGATTTTTAATCGCCTCGGATATTCACTAAATGCCAAATGCCAAATGCCAAATGCGCCGAATAATGTTGTGTTGGCTGGTGGTGGTGGCCTTGATGGGAATCTCGTCTCAGGCAGAGGCGAGGTGTGATGTGATTCAGGGGGGGCGCCAAACGGTGACGTTCGATAGCCCGGGAGAACTAACGGTGCCTCGTGACATCCCGAAAGAGACTCCGATCTTTACTGATAGGAAGCCACTCTTCCCCCAGGGCATCCACTTCGACTGCTACGCCCAAACAAGTCTGTATGGGATCGTCGCCGCCCCTGCACGAGGACCAACTCCAGTAGATTCGTCTTACTTTCCTACCGGCATACCTGGACTGTCGTTTCGAATAAAGATGGTAATCGGGGGCATCCTACCTCCTCCGATCACTGCGTACCCAGTTGGTCAATTTATGATAGCCGGCCCCATGATACTGGAACTTTTCAAGACTTCGGTATTTGAGCCTAGTGGCCAGATTAAAGCAGGCGATATCGGAACCCTAATGCTTGGACCCGATATCCTCGTCACATTGAGACTGGCTCGACCCATAAACTTTACCGTTGGCTCCTGCGAGAGTCCGGACGTGAACGTTGACATGGGTGATGACTATATTTCGTCTGATTTTGATGGACCATACTCCCGTACCAGACCTGTCTCCTTCAGCCTGAAAATAAATAAATGTCCGCCAGGACTCAACAAGATCAACTACACGTTTGTTCCGTTGACACCGATCATTGACCCCAATCAGGGAATTGTCGAGCTTAATAAAGGATCAGATGCCATTGGAATCGGACTTCAAATCAGAGACGGCAATAACAAACCTCTTGCTTTGAATAAGCCCCATACATCTACAGGCTACGACTCCCGCCAAGGTGGTAGTTTTCAGATCCCGCTGAAGGCGAACTATTATCATTATAAAGTATTTAGCGGACCTAAATACAAGCCTGGAACCGCAAATACAGAGCTGATATTCATCATGAGCTACTTGTAGGCTAGCGGCTTCAAGATTTGAAGTCCTTCAGGGCTTGAGCCGGCGGCCGAGCTCCACCTGGGCGAAAAACGCGCTGGCCAGCTTCAATATCTCGTTGGCCCGGCGCAGCTCCTTGACCCACGCTCCGGTTCCTTCATGCGCTTAAGCTCGCCGGTCGTGGTGCCTTCGCGTACGCAGGCATCGACCTCGGCACGCTTGCCCCATTCGTTCAAGGTCTGCGACACGCAGTCAATCCTGGAAGCGATGGACTCGATACTTGCCCACAATGATGTGGCCCTCCCCCACGGGGCTCCTGCACCAGCCTCACCACGCGCTCGCGAACCTCGGGGGAGAACTTGTTCTAGCTCTTCATGGCTTCATCCTCTCAAGTGCTGAAGCCTCCTTGTTAGCTCGAACGCAGCAGCGTTGCCAGCCGTTGCTCGATCCACAAGGCCGTAGCGCCCAGCTCTGCACCTTGCAAATTGAGCATACGCACGGCTAACGGCGGGAGCTGCAGTTCCGCGCAGTCCAGTGCCACGATGCGGGGCTCTATATCAGGCGCTTGGGCAATATTGCGCGGCAGAATTCCCCAGCCTATGCCGTCGGCCAGCATGTCGGCAAGCACGTAGAAGCTCTCCGAGCGCCAGATGCTCGGACTGATCACGAGGTCTTCAACACCCTCGATGTGCATCACCAACTGCCGGTGAGAGGCCAGGTCCTCGCGCTTGATTCCATTGCACTTGGCCAGCTCGTGGTCGCGCGATACGAACACCATCTGAGGTACGCCAGCCACATAAGTTTGAGCAAACTGAGCGCCAGCCGGGCCTCGGTCAAACTGAAAGGCAAGCTCAGCTCGACCTGATTGCACTTGGCGTGCGACTTCTGCCGCCGTGCCATTGAGCAGGGTCAACTCCAAAGCCGGGAACTGGTGCGCCAGCTCCTGCAGCAGCCTGGCAATCGGCGGATAGGGCAAAGCTTCGTCGATAGCCACGCAAAGCTTGGCTGTCTGGCCATGTGACAGCTTGCGCGCGCGCAGGTCTAGCGCCTGCGCCTGATTGAGCAAGGCCCGTGCCTCCAGCAGGATGACTTCGCCAGCCTGCGTGAGTCGCACCGACCGACCTACACGATGAAACAACTCCAGCCCGAGATCCGCCTCCAGCAGTCCCATGGCCATGCTCACTGAAGATTGGGTTCGGCCCTGGCGCCGAGCGGCCTGGGTCATCGAGCCACAGTCCGCCACGGCGACGAATTGGCTCAAACGTTCTAGTGTCCATTCCATAGATCAATTTTACTGATTGATCTGAACTTTTCTCAAACAAAAAATTGATTGATCATTGGCAACATGGTCGCTTCAAGCGGCCTCTCCAACCATTGAACGAAAGAATCCATGACGACATCCATTCAGCTAAGACCATTGGAGCGCGACGATTTGCGCTTTGTGCACCACCTGGATAACAACGCCAGCATCATGCGGTACTGGTTTGAAGAGCCTTATGCAACCTTTGATGAACTGACCAGCCTTTACGACTCACACGTTCACGACCAAACTGAACGTCGCTTTGTAGTCGAGCATGAAGGGGCCCGAGGGGGGCTGGTTGAGTTGGTGGAAATCGACCTGGTACATCGCCGAGCGGAGTTCCAGATCATTGTTGCCCCTGATCAGCAGGGCAAGGGGATTGCCACTCGTGCTACTCGCCTGGCGCTTGACTATGGCTTCAAGGTTCTCAATCTGCACAAGATCTTTTTGCATGTGGACAAGGAGAACGCCAAGGCTATCCATGTCTATACGAAGCTTGGCTTTCAGCCGGAAGGTGAACTGGTCGATGAATTCTTTGCCAACGGCCAATATCGAAGCGTGTTGCGCATGTATTTGCTGCAGAAAAGTTACCTCAACAAGGAATGAATCATTGAGGAGCCTCTGGGCTCAGTAGTTCATTGCGCCGGTAGTTCATTGCATCAGCAGTACTGGCGTCTTGCGGAGCCCGTGCGTCAGATAGTGCTCGACGGGCCGAGCCTTTTGCTCATCGGTGAACTTCGGCGTGCAAGCAACCGCACTCTTCAAGTCCCGACCCTGCGCGTACTCGCGGAGGCCGACCCTTGAGCGAATTCAAGGTGGGATAGCCCAACTGCTGAATGGTTGCCGCGACTCGTTTGCCTGGCTCGATATGGAGCGTCGCCGCGCGGATTCGATCTTCGTATGAATACATGAGCCACCCTCAGTAGTCCAGGATTTCATCCGCATCCTCGCTTTAACCCCGAGGGCAGTTTTTCGTGGACATCAACCAGCAGGGATCTCGTTCAGGTCCATGCCCTGCATTCCGCTTGCGGCAGGCCACCCACCGGCGCCTGGAACGAGAACAGCCCACCAGCGAGCGGCTGCTGCTCGCGTTGCGCGGGAGAAAGTCCCTTGCGCGCAGTGGTAACGTAGACGGTCCGGAAGTCATTGCCGCCGAATGCCAGCTTCGTGATGTTGTCGCACGGAAAGCGAACGACATCTACCAGCGCGCCGTTTGGCGACCGTCGTTCGATCCTCGCCCCGCCGAAGACGGCAATCCAGAGATTGCCTTCCACATCGACCGCCATTCCATCTGGATGGCCCGTCTCGGAGAGCCGAGCAAATACACGCCTATGTAACAACGTGCCGCCGTCTCCTACGTCGAAGGCGTAGACGATGCGCTGGACTGTGTCGGCGTGATAAAGCGTGCGCCTGTCCGGACTCATGGCGGGGCCGTTGGTAATGACATAGCCGCTGTCGCGACGCCACGGCTGGCCTTTGGTGTCTACTCGGTAGAGCGAACCGGTCGGCGAAGCTTCACTGTCATCCATCGTGCCGAACCAAAGCATGCCGGTCGGATCGACGAATCCATCGTTGATCCGGTTGCCCTGCAGCCGAGACTCCACCTCCACGATTCGCTGGCAGGCACCGTTCGCAGGATCGAAACGATAGAGCGCGTCCTGGATACCACAGATGAAATGCTCGTCGGTACTCGGAACGATGAAACCAGGCTGCCCATCTACCGGCCAGGAGTGCTTCTGCCCCGTCACGGTGGAATAGCGATGGATCTTCCTGCCCTTGATGTCGACGAAATAGACCGAGCTCGTGCCTTGATGCCAGACCGGCCCTTCGCCAAGTTCAGCACCGATCTGCCACAGGCAATTGGGATGGACGTTCTTCATGCGCCAAAGTACCCCGCATCCACAAAGTACTCGCGCCCTGAACAGCGCGCCGCGTCGTCCGATGCAAGGAACAGCGCCATGCTTGCCACATGCCGCGGCTCGATGCGTTCGGGAAAGCATTGGCTCTCCAGCAGGCGCGCTTCACTCTCCGGCGTTTGCCAGAGTTGCATCTGCCGCTCGGTACGCACCGCGCCGGGAACGATGCAGTTGACCCGGATGCCATGGCGTCCAAGGTCACGCGCCAGGCCGCGTGTAAGACCTTCGATGCCGGCCTTTGCCGTCATATAGATTGAAAGCTTGGGCACCGCAACATGCCATGACGCCGAACCCATATTCAGAATGACCCCCTGTGATGCCGTCTGCATGCTGGCTGCGGCCAACTGGGCACAGAAGAACTGATGGCGCAGGTTGACTGCCATACAGTTCTCCCAGTCGGAAGGTGTGACTGCAGCAACGTCGTGCCGGTCGTCCCTGCCGGCGTTGTTGACCAGCACGCTGATCGGTCCATCCGCCTCAACGATCCTCCCGAATACGGTTGTGATGGCATCCACATCCCGCAGATCGCAATGGTGGAAGGTGGTGTGCAGCCCTTGCGCAGCCAGCGTGTGCTGCAGCGATGCTGCATCCTCAGCGCCAATATCGATGAAATGGACACGGGCGTCCTGCCGCGCAAAGGCATTTACCATCTCTGCGCCAATGCCGCTGCCGCCGCCCGTGACGACGACGGTCTTGTTCTTCAAACTGGGGTAAATAGCGTAAGACATCCGAATCTCCGAGTTCTCCATGAAGTTGTCCTGAGAATGTTGACCTGAGCACCTCCTCAGGTCAGTTTCCACCTTGCACCGCCCTGCTGCGTTCGTTCGTCACCCGGTCGAATTCCGGTGCCGTCTTCATGAAGGAGCGCTCAAACGCCTCGGCGTGTTGCTGCAGCCGCTGCAGGATCTCGGGCTCGCTCGCGGCCTTGTCGAATTTCTCGCCCGGATCGAGTCCCAGGTTGTAGAGAGTCGGCTTGGCCATCTTGGGTTGCAGGCCGCCCTCGGGATTGCGCCCTGTGACGTCATATAAATTGACCTTCCAGACGCCTTCGCGCCAGGCCTGCAAACGACCACGGTAGAAATATGGCATCACCTGGCGCGGACTAGGCGCCTGCCCACGCAAGGTCTTCGCGAGGTCCATGCCATCGATGGCGACTTCGGGCAGCTTTGCCCTGGCCAGCCGCGCGAAGGTCGGCAGCAGATCGTAGGTAGCGCCGATGCCGTCCACCACCTCCGGGCGAATCGTGCCCGGCCACCAAAACAGCGCAGGCACCCGTGCGCCACCTTCGTAGGTAGAGGCCTTGCCATCGCGCAGCATGCCGGCCGATCCCACTAACTCCTGGTACAGGATCCAGGGGCCGTTATCGCTGACAAATACCACCAGCGTATTCTTGGCATCGCGGCTACGCCGGACGGCCTCCAGCACTCGCCCTACGCTGTGGTCGAGCTCTGCGATTGCGTCCCCGACCGGGCCTGCTTTGCTGCTGCCGACGAACTCGGGAGAAGGCACATGCGGCAGGTGGGGCTTCTCATACCCCACCCAGGCCAGGTAGGGCTTGCCATGCTGGTTGCCGATGAAGTCGACCACCTGATCAGTCAGCCGCCTGTTGTAGCTGGGCTGGTCCACCGGACGCTCAACCACCCGATCCCGATGGTCGACCTTGCCATTCACAACTACCCGCTGGCTGGAGATCAACGGGGAGTTCCAGTAAGCGTTTTTTGGATCGCTGAAGGCTGCGACGGACTGCTTGTAGTAGAGGGCAAACAGCTCCTTGGGCGACTCGCCTTTTGCGAATCGCTGGCGCAGCTCCTTGTTGCTCACACCTCCTGGAATGCCGGTGAAGTACGCATCGTTCGACATTGGCATGCCCCACCAGCTATCGAAACCGTGCCGCGTCGGGTAGGCCCTCGGGGCATCGCCCAGATGCCACTTGCCAAACAGCGCAGTCGCATATCCCGCATCACGCAGCACGCTCGCGACTGTCACTTCACCGTCTGGAAAGCCATAAGGATCACCCTCGACCTGCACACTGTTGATAGCACCATACAGGCCGGAACGCGTCTCGACCCGCCCTGTCAACATTGCGCCGCGGCTGGGCGAGCAAACCGGTGAACTGACATAGAAGTTGGTCCAGCGCTGGCCTTCTGCCGCCATCCGGTCGAGATTGGGTGTGCGGAACACCGGATGGCCGTAGCTGCCGAGATCACCCCAGCCGAGATCGTCTGCGATCAGCAAGATGATGTTGGGGCGGGCCGTCTGGCCGGGATCGGGCGCCGCCAATACTGGCGACAGCGGCGCAACGAGCGCCAGGGCCCCGAAGGTTCGCAGCATCCATCGCCGCGAGATGCGCCGGGCGCGCGCCAAGGCCAGGCTTGCAAGCGCAGCCGACTGCTTCGGCCGCTTTGCCACAACATGTTCTTCAATCACACTCTGGTTCATTTGTTTAGTCTCCTGCCTATCCGGAGCAGCTTCTCGGCTTGCCCAAAGGTTCTGTCACGACAAGAAAGCGTCTGCCCCGCAGACCACTTCACGCGGTTGGCGCGCCGCGTTGGCCAATCGCCTTCGCTTGTGTCCTGTCATCCGCGCGTCTTCCCGTTCGTTGTGGATGGTTGACCGGCTACGCCGGCCTCGGTTGTGCGTCGATCCGCTCCAGTCTGTTGTTTGCGCATTGACTGCCAGGCGTCGTCGTCCATGACCAGCCGAAAACCCAGGTGCGACATGCTTGAATAAGGGTCTGTTCCTCGCCTCGCACTCGGGCGATAGCTCAAGCAATAGTCCAGATTGCAGAGGAAGGAGCCTCCTCGGATCACACGCCTGGGCGCGCTTGCTGGCACGCCGGGTTCGGAGGGATCCCAACTGTGGCCAGGCCCTTGCGGATCGACCTGCTCCTTTTCGGCTGCTGCCTCCCGCCTGAACTGATCCGCGCGATACCAGTCCGCCACCCATTGCCAAGCGTTCCCGGTCATGTCGTAGAGTGCGTAGCCGTTGTCCGGGAATGTCCCGACAGCGCTCGTGCCGATCGCCCCGCCTGCCTTGGGGCTGACCACCGGGAAAGGTTGCTCTTGCTGCCCTTGCCAGACATTGGCCATCTGCTTGCCGCTTGGTGCGAACTGATCGCCCCAAGCATAGGTGGCCTGCTCCAAGCCACCACGCGCTGCAAACTCCCATTCAGCCTCGGTGGGAAGTCGCTTGCCCGCCCACCTGGCATAGGCTTGAGCATCTTCATAGGAAACCTGCACCACCGGGTGGTCGTCCTTGCCATCGATGGAGCTGTCGGGTCCCTGCGGATGACGCCAATTCGCGCCTGGCACAAAACGCCACCAGCGCGAATAGTCTTGCAGCGGCACCGGGCGGTCGACTCCCACGAAGACCAGGGCACCAGGCACCAGAACACTGTCAGGCGGGCGTGGCGTGCCCTGAGGTACCTGTACCTTGATGGTCTCCCAGTCCGGCTTTTTTTCGGCCGTGGTGATATATCCGGTGGCCGTCACGAAAGCGCGAAACTGTGCATTGGTCACGTGGTACCGGTCCATCCAGAAACCGTGCACGCGCACCTTGTGCGCGGGACGCTCGTTGTCCTGGGCGAGCTGGTGGTTGCTGCCCATGAGATATTGACCACCGGGTACCCACGCCATGTCTCGCGGACCGCGGATGCTGTCGCCGATGATGATATTGGGGGCAACCTCAGGGCTCGCAGGCACTGCCGTCACAATTCGCGCACCGCCCGACGTGCCGGCCACCACCCCTATTGCGCCGGGCACGACGATGGCTGCGGCAATCCAGAGTGAAGAGCGCATCACGTGAGAACCCCTGACTCGGGATGTACATATGTGCGGCATTGGCGAATCCAAGCAGCGCCACTGGTTTCAGCCGCCCTCCGAGGGCACGTCTCGCCCTCTACCGGCGTCGCACCAGCAAGCGCGATACCGGCACCGGCATCCAGCGTGCCGGTGTGATGCGCTTCGAAGTGGGCTGGAATGAGGTTGCAGGGCATGCGGTCTCTGATCCCTGCAAAGAGCAATAAATCCAAATCAGGCAATGACAAGCTTCATCCTTTTTCTAGTGCGGTTTGTGCCCTGTTTCTTGCATCGGCGAGAAATCCTTGCCGGGACAGCATCTCCTCAGCCATGACTTCAGAATACTTGGCGGATACCGATTGCTACACCCAGCATGTCCTGCTTGCCAGCGCCTAGAAAGTAGCCGTTGACGAAGCCGGTCTGTGAAGTGTCAAGGTTCAGGCCGGCGTTCTTTGCGTACGCAGTGGTCAGATAGATGTCTGTCGTTTTGGACAGTTTGTAGTTGGTGATGAAGAGCACCTGCCACCGGTCCTTGGTGTCCCGAACAGGTGGCCTGTTGAGGCTGACATTTGCGCGTCGCACACTGTCGTAGTAGTAAGCCAGGGTCAGACCGAGCGCATACGAGGCCTGGTAGTTGGCACCGACCCAGTAGAAGTTGTCGTGCCAGAGGGAGGCATCTGAGCTCGACTTGTCCAGACCCCAGCGGTAACCACCTATCCATTTGACTGGTCCAGTGGTGTAGCTTGCGGCAATGGCGGCCCGCCTGAAGTTGCCGATGCCTCCGATCGTCTTCAGCGTGGGGCTGTACTGGTCATAGGCCATCCCTACCCCGAAGCTGGGGCCGCGATAGTTCAGCGCAGCACCGTAGCCACTGTCACGACGAAACTCTCCTGGTGCCTCACCTGGGCCAAAGATGCCGTTTCCGAACGACCAGTGTGCAAGAGCAGTCACGGCGCCGACCTGCGCACGATACTTGATCATGTTGTCCGAACGGCTGCTGAAGCCACCGATAGAAGAACCGGGCTCGTACTGGTTTGTATAGTAGGCTGCAGTGAAGTTGGCCAGGCCCTCATAGAGCGAAGTGGTTTGGCGGCCAAGTGAGATACGGCCAAAGGTCTGGCTGCTCAGGCCAACCCAGGCATCACGACCGAACATGCGTCCGCCAAAGGCAGACTGGCCGTTGTCGATAGTGAAGCCGTTCTCAAGGACGAAATGGGCTTGCAGACCTCCGCCCAGGTCCTCGGTCCCACGTATGCCAAAGCGGGACCCGGATAGCCCTCCAGAGCTCATGCGCACCAGATTATTCGCGGCCCCTACGGTAAAGCCATTGGCGGCAGTTGGCACCGTGCTAGAGAAATTGCTGACGTACTCAATGTTTGCGTCGGCCACACCGTACAGGGTGACACGCGACTGCGCACGGATGGCGGCAGGCGTGGCCGCGACCACAGATGCTATTGCCACCAAAGCCATGCGACCCCTGCACCGGTGAATTCTCATTGTCTTCCCCTCTTCTTGTAAATGAAGTTGTTGATGTCTCGGACGGAGGCCGACTCGCCCCCGTGATGCCGACCGGCCAAAATGTGTTTGCCTAGATCAGATTTGGAGCCGCTTTACGGTGGCAGGCGATCCGCACCTTGCCCGACATGCTCGCGAGGAAGCGTGCGAGGCCCGGGGTGGCATCGTCTTCGCAGCGCCTAGCCGGCCCCACGATGACGATCTCCACGCCAGCGGGAAATTGCGATGGCGGCAGCACGAGTTCGGTGGGAGCGTGAACCGTCGCGTCGGCCTCGTACTCCACGATGAAGGTGCCTGACTGGCGCGAAAAGTGCATTGACTGCAACTGTCCCTGCACCGTGGCGGCGTATGGCCTGGCAAAGCCAGCCACGGCGCGGCCACCCGCATCGGGAGCGAGCGGGTCGTCGATCTGGTCGATGGAGAAGATCGAGAGATCCTCTTGATTCCACTGGTCGCCGATGCGCAGATCGTTGCGATTTCCCGCCGTGTAGTTCCACTGCGTGGAGCTGAGCAGCAAGGCGTCCATTGCTTCGTACATCAACTCGAGTGCTTGCGTGTGAGGGCCGAAGACATCGCGCTGGCCCGAAGCCCATGCTGCGTAGGCTTGGCCCTTGTCCAGGTCATAGGGAATGCCAAACTCGCCGATCAGCGTGGGCGCGCCGCCAGGGAAAGCACTCGCCAGTGCCTTGAGCCTGCCCAGTTGCCGTACATAGCGTTCGCACAGAGCGGCAGGACCCTCCGTCCGCTCGCCGGTTAGGGGGTCTACACTGACGCGCGGATCGAAGGTCTTGGTGAGCAGCAGGGCCAGGTCATACCAGTGGCTCGCATTGACTGACTGCTCAGGCATGCGGGCGGGAAAGTGACGGCCAGTGAGGGTGCCGAACGGATCCATCTCGGCCATCAGGAGCCAGTCTTCGCGATGGCGTCGCACCCGCGCGGCGGCTTCGGTGAAGAAGGGAGCAAAGACGTCTTCCGTAATGTCCAGCGCGCGGCCGCCGCAGGTTTGGAAAGCTTGCTCCGCAAGGGGTATCAATTTGCCGTCCTCGACGCGGTAGATACCTGCGCGCTCGAACGGACACTCAGCACCATCACGCCAAATGGAGCGACCCGCGGCATTGAGCAGGCGCATGGTGCCCGTAGGTATCACCGGCACCTCCGTCGGCTTGCCGCGCGCAACAGCCAGCGCAGCAAGCGGCGAGAGCGCCGGACCGGGAATGGGCGGACCCGCCCAAGTCGACAGCGGCTGGCCGAGCCAGCCCAGCCCTGGCTCGTTAAGGACGTCAAATCCGATTACATGCGGGAGCGTGCGTACGCGGCTGGCAACCTGCTCCACAGCGTCGAAGTAACGGCCCTGCAGATAGTCCTGGACGTTCTGCCCTTGAATATGGAAATCCGGAGTCACCGTGCGGCCGGCCCAAAATAGCGTCCACATGATTGCATTGGCGGGCAGGCGGTAGTTCAGCGGCCAACTCATTTGCGGATAGGCGGCCTGATGCGGACTCCCGTCGGAAAAGCGAAAGCGGTGCTGCATAACAAGCGCCGCATCCGCTGCATCGAAGGCGTCGAAGTCCAGTCCAACCGACTCAAAGGTCCAACCCGGCGCGCCGTCGCCACCGCTCATGCGCGACCACACATCCTGGTGGAAGTCGACAAAGACGTAGAAGCCGTGTTCGCCGGCTTTGCGGCAAAGCTCGGTGAAGTACTCCAGGTAGGCCTCGTCATAGAGACCAGGCCCGGCATGCTCAACCGCTTCCCAAGAGGTCAGCAGGCGCAAGCAATTAAAGCCCCAGCGGCGCAGGCGCGCGAAATGCGTGTCTGCCTGATCCAGGGGGAAGGGTCGGCCGACGAAGGATACTTCACGGTGATCAGAGAAGTCCGTGGGATATTGCGTGCCGCCGCTCGGGTACGGCAACTTGCAGTCTCCGCCGAGGTTGACGCCTCGTAGTAGCACTTGGCGACCATGAGCATCCATGAAGCGATCAGATTGAACATGTAAAGGGGGTAATGACATAGGTCTCCTAAAGAGAGATGGGCATCGAATGCCTTTTTTTCGATTTAACTTACTTACTTCCATGAAGGTTAATATATGAACAATAAATCGACACTTGGGGTTTACAATGAGTCACCCCGCATCCCGGAAAATAAATAAAAGGAGTCTTCTAGTGAAACCCAAAAGAAGGAGCGGAAGCCGTACTTCCAATGCCGAAATGACGGCGCAGTCGAAGACAAGAATCCTTGAGACAACGACACAATGCCTGGCAGAGCTCGGCTATGCCGGCACGACAATGTCGGAGATTGCCGATCGCGTCGGCCTGACGCGCGCGGCGCTCATCTACCACTTCAGCAGCAAGCACGAGCTAATGGTGGCGGTGATGAATGCGCTTTATGACGAGATGACGGTGCGTTTTTCAGCAGCGGCCCCCTCCTTTCTTGCACCCAAGGAACGGCTGCTTGCCGTGATCGATACGATGGGCAACCACGCGTCATCGTTAAACCAGATGGCCTTGATTGAGCTGCTGCTTGCTGCAAGGCAGGACCCCGATTTCCGTGATGAGGTTGCACCTACGGTTGCGCGGCGCGAGGCGATCTTCGATAAAGCGTGGCAGGAACTGATCGCGAATTTTTCTAACGAACAGCGCCTGGAAACACTACGCGATCTCGCCGTTGCCACGATGCGCGGCATCACGATCGGCAGGTCCCTCGGCGATGATCCGCGCTTTGATCGACAGATTGCCGAGCTCCGGCGACTATTCCTGGAGGCGATCTCGGAGTAGATTCGCCGCCGCACGACGTAGCGCCTTGGGTTTCCCCTAGTTACCAAAGATAGTTACTTACATGATAGTTAATTAATTACAGCAACTCAGGATACCTACATGCCAGCAACGTCCGATTCCGTGCTGCTCACCAAAGAGTCGGCTGGCACTCACCGGTTGCCGCTCGCCTGGCGCAACCGTTTGGGTTACGGCGCCGGAGACTTTGGCTGCAATCTCTATTGGCAGACGATCTCGCTATTCCTGTACTTCTACTACACGGACACGCTTGGTATCGCGCCGGGGTTGGCCGGCTTGTCGTTCGCCATCGCCTCTACCTACGATGCGTTCGCCGACCCGATCATGGGCTCGATCATCGATCGCTCCCGATGGAAGCGCGGACGCTACCGGCCATTCATGCTCTTCGGCGCAGTGCCTCTCGCGATCAGCTTTGCCGCCATGTTCTACGTGCCTCCAGCCAGCGGGACCGCACTCGTCATCTACGTGACGCTGTCCCATATCCTGATGCGCACGCTCTACACGGTAGTCAATCTCCCCTATCTGGCCATGAGCGCGAGTATCACTTCGGATTCCGCCGAACGCGCAGCACTTGCCGGCGTTCGCATGATGTTCGCTGCCGCGGCGGGCATGCTGATCGCGCTGCTCCTGCCGAAGGCAGTTGCGGCGCTGACGGGCGAAGTGGCTCAGCCCTACTTCGTCGTGGCCATTCTCATCGGATTGCTGGCGACCCTGATGATCGTTCTGTGCGTGCGCAGTACCCATGAGACACCGCATCACGCGCCTGCGAAGGCAAGCGATCCCGCGCAACAAGGCTCATCCGCCATTGCCGACACTGCGCGCGATTTCGCCCAGTTCTGGCGCACGCTGCGCGCCAATGGTCCACTGGCGCGCGTGATAGGCGCCATCGTCGTCGCCGCCGTGGCGCTGACGATGTTCTCCAAATGCCTGCTGTACTGGTTCAAATATGGCCTACACCGTCCCGATATGGTTTCGGTCGGACTGACTCTGGCCGTGGTCACACTGGTACTGCTCGCTCCATTCTGGGTCTGGGTGGCCCAGCGCTACTCGAAGCGCTCCGCCTGGATGGCGGGTAGCGCGATCGCTGCTGTCGGCTACCTCGGTTTCTGGCTCAACAACGACCCTGCCATGGCGATGCAACTCGCCTGGATCACGCTGATCGGTGTGGGCACGGCGAGCTTCGCCGTCAACTACTGGGCCATGCTGCCCGATACGGTGGAATTCAACGAATGGAAGTTCGGTGAACGCAATGAGGCCAAGATTGCGGGGTTCGCGGCCTTCGCACATAAATCTGCCTTGGCCGTCAATGCGGTGCTGCTTGGACACATTCTCGAATTGACCGGCTACGTCGCCAACCAGCCGCTGAGCGAATCGACGCTCGTTGGCATCAAGGCAACCATGAGCCTGATCCCGCTGGCTGGCGTCCTCATTTCAGTCGTGCTCCTGTGGAAATACCCGATCACGCCGGCCTTCCACCGCCGCATGGTCAATGACATCGCGGCTCGACGCCAGCCGCAATGACGGAATCAACCACCTGAGAACGGAGACTACATGCGCTTGCTCTACATTGATATCGATACCCTTCGGCCCGATCATCTCGGCTGCTATGGCTACCACCGCAACACCAGCCCCAACATCGACAAGCTGGCGGCCCAAAGCCTAAAGTTTCGCAATGTGCACGCCTCCGATACGCCCTGCCTACCGAGCCGTACTGCGCTGCTGACAGGCCGATTCGGCATCCATAATGGCGTGGTCAACCACGGCGGCGTCGATGCGGACCCCGTGATCGGCGGGCCCGACCGTAAGTTCTGGTCGCACCTGCATCTGGAGAGCTTCCCTTTTCTGCTACAGCAAGCGGGGCTGCACACAGCCAGCATCAGCTCCTTCGCGCAGCGGCACTCCGCCTTTCAGTGGTACGCCGGCTTCGACGAGGCCCACAACGTCGGCAAGTTCGGCCTGGAAACCGCTGACGAGGTCTTCGCCCTCGCCTCGGATTGGCTAAGGCAGCACGGCAAGGAAGACAACTGGTTCCTGCATGTGCACATGTGGGATCCTCATACCCCGTACCGGGCCGCAGCCAAGTACGGCGAACCCTTCGTCGATGATCCACTGCCCGCCTGGCTTACCGAGGCAGTGCGAGCGAACCACTGGCAAGGATGCGGCCCGCACAGCGCTCGTGAATGTACAGGGTTCTCCCCCAACGCAATGGCGCGCACACTCTTTCCCCGGCAGCCTCAGGACATCCCGGACATGGCCGCGGTGCGCGCCATGTTCGATGGCTACGACACGGGCGTCCTGGTGGCCGACGAGCATGTCGGCAAGCTCATGGCGCAGCTTGGCGAACTCGGCATAGACGATGGCACGGCGGTAATGCTCTCCTCGGATCATGGGGAGACACTGGGCGAACTCGGCGTGTATGGCGACCATCAGACCGCAGATCAGTTCACGACGCGGGTGCCTATGCTACTCAGATGGCCAGGGCTAGACGCAGGCGAGCGCGATGCCTTCCATTACCAGATTGACGTTACTGCAACAGTGCTGGATCTGCTCGGCCAACCCGTTCCGCAAAGCTGGGATGGCGCGTCGTTCGCCACGAGCCTGAAGGCAGGCGATGATGAAGGCCGCGACCACCTGATCGTCTCTCAGGGCGCATGGACCTGCCAGCGGGGCGTGCGCTTCGGAAAGTGGATGCTTATCTGCACCATGCATGATGGCTACCATCTTTTCGACGACGTGATGCTGTTCGACCTGGCGGCCGACCCGCATGAGGAGAACAACCTGGCCGCCGAGCATCCCGATGTCGTCGCACAGGGCATGGCCCTGCTCAAGGATTGGCTCGTCAAGATGATGCCTGACGCGGCGCGCGGCCGCGACCCGCTCGCCAATGTTGTGTCGGAGGGCGGCCCCTTTCATGTTCGCGGAGAGTTGCCAGCCTACCTGGAACGCCTGCGCGCGACAGGCCGGGACGACAAGGCCAGCGCACTGGTGCGAAAGCATGGAAAGGACCTGGAGGGCGCCCCGGAGAGCGCGACACCTTCCGGGCCGCCCTCGCACGTGGTACGCGCCTTGATGCGCTCGAGGCGCTAGCGCACAACCCGGCAATGGCAATCCGGTACTCACGCAAGATCTGCTTGAAGTGAGTCTCTTGCGAGACGGGAAACATGCCGGATCGCTCGCGGGCAATGTACTTGCGTCAAGGAACGCCACAGCCCTGCACTACAAGTGCCTCGGAGGAAACTTTCAAGCAGAGGCTGCTGGAGCCGGTCAAGGCCAGCCGGACCTTTCCGCTGCCTGCGGATTTCCGCAAGGCAGAAGCCAAGGAGCAACCCAGCAACACCACTTCGGCCAGCCTCTGAAACACGGCGCCGTGTCACCACAAGCCCGCCAGCAACCGCTGAGCGGGCTTTTCTTTTGCCAGCAACCGGAGAGCCCATGCAAGCAACTCGCCCCACCTTGCCGAGCGTGCCTATCACCAGCGCGGCATTCCAGCAAAGCAATTCGGCCAGCACCAACATTGCCGACACCTTCGCCAAAGCCCGCGCACGCATTGCGGCCGAGCAGACAGCTGCAGCCGCCACGGCATCGCAGCCAGCATGGCCCGGCCCTGATGACCATCAACCGCGTGCGCGCCGGCACCACCAACCACCTGAATCTGCAGCTTTTCGAGGAACAGTCGCCATGCGCATCTTTGTTCTGAAATGCGGCTGCGCCTCCATCCAGCACATCGCCCGCAGCGCCGCCGAAGCGTTTGACCACGGCTTTGCCGCGCTGGGCCACCTGGGCTTGGGGATCTCCTGCCGATGCATCCGATAGACACAGTGCTGCACGAGCTGCAGCACCGCGACCGCCAGCGCAGCCGCCTGGCACGCGCTATGAAAAGCAAAGCAGCCACCGCCAGCCCAGCAAAGCTATCGGCATCAAACTACTTTCAAATGCAGTCAGATCAAGCGCGATGCGCTCACAAATTCATATATAGAAAGCACAAAATTATTCATAGATGAATCAAAAATAGATATTTAAATACATCTATGTATTGAATAAGCATACAGACAACAATGAAGTCGCCTGCTGTCGCATGCAAGCAATGCTTTAGAGACAAAAATAATTCATAGATTTACATGTTTTGACCAAAACACTAATATCTATGCATGCCACGCCAGAACACATCGCCCGCAGACTACCCGCAAGCCGTACTCCAGCAGATCGAGCAGCTTGCGCAGAACATCGTCATCGCCCGTAAACGGCGCGGCGAGTCGCAGGCGCAGTGGGCCAAGAAGCTGGGCATATCGCAGCCCACCATGGCGCGCATAGAGCGCGGCGACCCGTCCGTCGCCATGGCCTCGTATGTGATGTGCATGTGGCTGATCAATCAGGCCGGCGGCCTGGCCGACCTGATCGCGCCGCAGAACGACCATGCGGCGCTGGAGAAGGAGGTCGCGAAGATTGACAGCAAGCGCAAGAGCAGCGCTCCCAAAAAGAACAAGCCATCAGCGGCGGCAACGAAAGCTGCATCGCCTCAGCCATCGACTTCAGAAACGAAAGGCTTGACTGGACTGATTGAACGGATGGCCAAGTACGCTTTAGAGCAAGAGATGCAAGCTCAGGGCGACAAAAAGACAGCTGCAGCAGCAGGACTAGCCGCTCTCATGAACAAATCAACACCTCAAAAGCTATGAGCCTGCCCATCAACGCCGTCTCGCCACGCACCTACGTGCCGCAAGACCAGCTCTATGTGTGGGCCATGGTCAACCCTGCAGCGCCCACGCTGGTGGGCGAGCTCAGCCTCTCGCAGCTGGTGGCAGATTGCGCCACTTTTACCTACACACAGGACTGGTGGAACTTTGCGCTCAGCGAGGACATGCCCATTGTCCAGGGGCAGATCTTCAGCACTGGCGAGAGGAACACAGCCCCCGGCGCAATCGACGACGCCCGCCCCGACCGCTGGGGCGAGCGCATCATTCGCCACATCGACCGGCCTGCCCGCCTGTCCATTCTGGAAATTCTGCTCTTCGCGGGCGACGACCGCTTTGGCGCGCTGGGCGTGTCGACCTCGGCAGAGCAGTACATTCCGCGCTACCTCGGGCCCTATCCGCAGTTGAAGGATCTGGCCCAACTCGCCGCCGCGGTGGAAGACGTGCAGACCCAGGCCCCGATCACCGCAGAGATACAGCGCCTTATCCAGCCCGGCGTCACCCTCGGCGGCGCGCGGCCCAAGGCATTGCTGCAGACGGATAACGGCCCCTGCGTCATCAAGTTCAGCGAGCTCGACGACCCCGTGGACACCCCGCTCATCGAGCACGCCACCATGACACTGGCCGCACAGGCCGGCATGTATGTGGCCGACACCGCCGTGCTGCCACTGCCGCCACGCTACGACAAGGCGCGCCACGCCCTCACCATCGAGCGCTTCGACCGCCTGGGCCCCTACTGCGTGCACTGCCAGTCCGCCCACACCGCCCTGCGCGCTGCGGGGCTGGAGCAAAGCTACAGCAATCTGGCCACCATCCTGCTGCGCCTGGGCCACCCGGACCGGCAGGCCGCCATGCGCGAGGAGCTGTTCAAACGCATGGTCTTCAACATCCTCATGGACAACACCGACGACCACGAGCGCAACCACAGCATCAGCCTCAATCTGGCAGACGGCTACTACGACCTCACGCCCGCCTATGACGTGGTGCCCAGCCTGCAGAACCTTGGCTATCAGGCACTTGTCGTGGGTACCGCAGGCTCCGAATCCAGCCTGGAAAACGCACTCACCCAGATCAACGAGTACGGCATCAAAATGCCCCGCGCCATCGAACTGATACGGCAGATGGCCGCTGCCGTCGATCGCTGGGCCACGCACTTTACTGCGCTAGGGGTCAGCAAGTCCGACATGGAGCTGCTCGCCGCCAGCATCGACCGCGATGCGCTCAGATCGCAAAGACAAGTCTTTCTGTAAAAGCTAAGCACCTCCACCCCAACAAAAAGCCCGCAAGGTTCCAGACCTTGCGGGCTTTCTTGATCCTCCAAGGAATCTTGATGACCGACACCTCAGACCGCGGCGAACTGGTGCGGCTGGCGGGCGAGCGGTCCTGCTCTCCCGGGAGCAGCGCGACCTGCTGCCCTTACGCGACCTGCCCACCGATATGGGCTGAGTACCGACTGCCCCCCAAAGGCACGGCCTTGCTGGGCCGACTTCGCGACCGGCAGCAGCAAATGACCATGGGCCAGCCACAGCGGCCACCCCTTTAGATCAAAGTTCGCACTGAGCATGGACTTTCACACTGCCTGTGGCGAACGACAAGCTGAACGCACAGAAGCTGAAGCTTGTGACCGACAGCTTCTTGCCGTGGATTCAATCGAGCCTCATAAAAACAGCCCCGCGACCGTAAAGGCCGAGGGGCTGCAATCAATCAACGTTTGAAAGAGAAAACCAGGTCTTAATTAGGAGCGTCTTGAACTGTTGCCCCCCAGATCTCGAATAGTCCCTTGTCCAACTTATATGTGGTCACCAAATGACCGGAGCTGGATTGTTTCACGTCGGTTGTATGCGTCGTTGAGGCGCTACCTGAGAAGAATGGCCAGATACCAAATGTCGCGGATGTCTTAATCTGCTGATACTCCTCCTGACTATACGTTGCATTGCTCGTAACCGTGAATTCATAATCACTGACCAATACAAGTTGACTTACTCGGCGGGCCAAGGCGCCGTCGGGCAGCTTGAAAAAGGTATCCCAGCCACCCGCGTTGCTTTGTGAATCCCAAACACTGGCATCTCCCTTGGCATTAAACCCACGTTTGTACTCGCCATCCGAATACCAATTTCCCCTGGTGACACTCAACGTCGCCATCTTGTTAATTCGGCCTTTAATGGAGAATCCGGAAGTTGCCGCTTTTGTGTTCAACTTGTCGAAGCTTCCTTGCACTCCACCCTTGAAGATATTCCAGAACCCACTGGCAGCTCCGTTGATCTGAGCTTGAGTTAGAGTTTTCTGTGCTTCAGTTGAGTCAAAATCGATTGTGAACGGGCCACCACCTTCGTTAACCTGAATCTTAGCGTTGGCTAGGGTTGGGGCATAGACTGGCAACGTCGTGACTTGGCCTGATGTACTTGTGAATTGCTGGTAGTTTGATGCCTTGCGCACGGCATCCAACGCGATATTCAGTGGTGACTGAGCCTGTTTTTGGTATGCAGAAAGAGCTCCAGGTACACTCTGAGGATCTAAGCGCTGGTTAGCGAACCTCTTGAAGACCGTTTCCTGCGACTCTTCGCTATTCGGATTCGCATTGAAGTAGTTATTTCTGTAGGTGATCCAATTGATGTAATTGTCCCCGAGATAGGCAGCGAGGTCCTTACTCTGCTCAGCAAGAAGTGCTTGCAAGAGCATCTTGTAGCCACCGGAGAACGTTGACACGCTGCTGGCATCATAGAGATCGGTGTTGGGTGGAATCGCGTCGGCCATCTGGAATAGACCGCTGCTGTCTGTGGTTTGAAGTCCCAGGCTGCCCTGAGCGAGCTTAAACGAGCTGCCAAGGCCGAGTGCTTTCGTTACCTGCTCTTTCCAGGCTGCATTAAGTTTCTGGATATTTGTCTTGGTATCGGAGTCCATAGCATCACCTCAGATTACAACCCTAATGGGTCTTTGGTTGATAAACCTACTTATTGGGAATTTGATATTTATCAAAATAATTCATTAAGTAAATCAATAAATATCAGTTTGCAATGTAAACAATTGAAAGTTTGGAAATATTTCAATTCCAATAGATTTTTCTTCATCGCAAGACAAAGTGATTGAAATTAACTTAAATTCTAATGAAAATCTCTTACTCGGAAAAATGAAATATAACTTCTGAAAGCTTGGTGTACCTTGATGTCTCTGGCATGAATAAATCACATTCATCCAGAGTTAACTTTTAAGGATTGACTATGACTACAGTTACTTTGATTCAAGCTGCAAGATATTCTTCCGATAGAATTCATCAAATGGTTGCAAATCCTGGGCAGATTTCACTATCCAACCTCTCTGGAGGAGCTATTCAATTTGGATGCTCAAATCCTCTTGCAACAATCAAAGGCTGCACCAGCGTAGCTATCGTTTACGACGCGACAGCAAGTGGCTCGCGACAAGAAACGATTCAGATTAGTTCCGTAATTTCATGATCAGCAGATGCTGTTACAGCAATAACCGTCTGCAGAAGGCAGTACTACAAAAGAAGTGAGCGGTACATTTCAAATCCGGCTGCCGAAAGACGCATCGAAAGAGACACATGAACTGCGTCACAAACGGCCTGGCAAGCGGGTCGTGTGTCTATGCCCCAAAAGCGCCCAAAGAGGCGCTTTTTTACTTCAACAAGTCTTTGGGCTTATCGAGCGAGTATCCGGAAATGACGATCAGCGAATCCGGCCTCTATGCCCTGGTCCTGCGCAGCTGCAAACCCGAGGCGCGCAAGTTTGCCAAGTAGGTGACCAGCGAGGTGCTGCCCAGCATTCGCCAGACCGGCGACTATGGCGCAGAGCAACGCGACGTTCATCTGTTGGAGCACGCCCACCAACTGGCCCATGCGGCCACGCTGCAGGTCTATCAGGCGGTGTTTGATGCTGTGATGCTGGAAGGCGAAGCACCCCACTCCACGCGCATGCTGCTGTCCTTTACCCGCGGCGCGGGCGGTGCAATGAACCCGTATGTGCAGCCCATCAAGGCCGGAGCCATGGTGATGACGCTGGCCCAGCTGACCCAGGCCGTGCGCACCGACCTGATCGTGAGCAATACAACCCTGGCGCGACTGGCAGCAGCCTGCACCCAGCGCATGGCCATGCGCGCCAAGCTGCAAGCGCTGCAGCAGGCACAGCCCGACCAAACCGCTCAGCCCGGCCACCAAGGCCGCCTGCAGCTGCAGTAGCTATATCAATTTCATAGCTACCAGCGATTGATGCATAAACGCTAGAGCCCTATTTCACTCAAACCCCAGCCCACGCGGCCCACGCCGGCCTATGCAGCCAAGTAGCTGAGGCATTCTGTGGAGATGTTGTTGAACGTTGAACGTCTATTCCAAGTGGCTGGACGACGGTCAGGGGAAGATAGAGCAGACGAAGCTGGAGTCCTTCATCGGACAAAACTCCCCAGGAACTCCCCTGAAAAAACAAAGATCGCGATACGTCTTTGTTTTATAAAGGCAAAGCTGGAGCGGGTGATGGGAATCGAACCCACGTTATTTGCTTGGGAAGCAAGAGTCCTACCATTGAACGACACCCGCGTCTGCGACGAAGCCACGACTGCAGCTGTCTTCGACACGCTCACAGTTCCAGGCTGCGAGCTTGGGCTATCGTACATCAAGGCTGTGTAGCCTCCGTTCAAAATCGGAGCATTTGGGCAATTTTTTGCCTCGGAGTTTCCCCGAAAGCAGGGTTTTGAGGACAAGCCTTTCTTCCTCGTTGTTAGGGACACTCCGGTCACGACTGCCTAGCCTCAAATCACATGGGTAAAATTGTGCGGGATCAAAGAGCCTGCATTCAACTGCTGCTCCAAGCGTCGAGCAAAGTCCTGGTCCTGGAGCACGCAAGTCTCGCTACGGGCAAGCAGGTTCCTCGCGTTTTACGCTTGACCAAGATCTTCAATAATTTCTGTAAATACTGGCCAAGTACTGACCGCCCCTGCCGAATCATGCCGCTTTGCTTCTGCGATTTTTTCCTGCCTGCTGACCGCCGTGCCTTGTCTGAAGCACAGGCGGCTGGACGATGGAAGCCGGCCCGCGGAGCTGCGGCATGACGGAGCAGCAGCTTTATGACCTGGCTCCTGCGCTGGAGCTGATGGCTTTCGGTCTGGTGCTGGCCCTGGGGCCCTTGTGCTGGGTCTGGTGGCGCAGTCGCGGCACCGGCCCCGGCAAACGTCTGCAGGCCCTTTGCGTGCTGACGCTGTTCCTGACCTTCGATCTGGTCTTGTTCGGCGCCTTCACACGGCTGACGGACTCGGGCCTGGGTTGCCCTGATTGGCCTGGCTGCTATGGCACGGCCAGCCCTATCGCAGCACATGCCCAGATCTCCGAGGCGCAAGCTGCCATGCCGACCGGCCCGGTCACCCATGGCAAGGCCTGGGTGGAAATGATTCACCGCTATCTGGCGACCACGGTCGGCGTGCTCATCATTGCCATGACGGTCATGAGCTGGAAGCAGGCGCGGGCCGCCAGACGCAGGGGCCAGCATGCGTCTTTCAGCGGCGCGGCCAACCCCTGGTGGCCGACTCTGGCTCTGGTATGGGTCTGCATACAGGGCGCTTTCGGTGCCTTGACGGTCACCATGAAACTGTTTCCGGCCATCGTCACCCTGCATCTGCTGGGCGGTACCGGCTTGCTGGCCTTGCTGGCCATTCCTGCATCGGGACTGAGCCAGCAGCAGGCCGGTCGCTCTGCGGCCCCGATTGCCGGACGCTTGCGCATCGCGCTATGGCTGTGTCTGGCGCTGCTGGTCGCCCAGGTCAGCCTGGGCGGCTGGGTCAGCACCAATTACGCCGTGCTGGCCTGCACGAGCTTCCCTGGCTGCCAGGGCAGTTGGTGGCCGGCCATGAATTTCGCCGAAGCGCTGCAGATCTGGCGCCCTCTGGGCATGCTCAAGGACGGCAGCCACATCAGCTTCGAAGCGCTGACCGCGATCCACTACACCCACAGGCTGGCAGCCTATGTGGTGGTTCTGGCACTGGCCAGTCTGTGGTGGGCATTGCGCCATGCCCCTGCACTGGCCAAGCAGCGCCGGCTGCTGGGATTTTTTGTGGTGCTGCAAGTTCTGACGGGTCTGTCCAACGTGGTGTTGGACTGGCCCCTGGTGGCGGCCGTACTCCACACCGGTGGAGCCGCGGCCCTGGTAACGATTGTGGTCTGGAGCCTGGCCGTGACGCGTAGCCATGCCGTCACCGCCCCCGACCCTGAAATGGCGCACCGCCCTGCCTGAGGCATAGCGCAAAAGAGTGATTGCATGAGTCAAAGTGAAGCCTTGTTGAACAACACCTCGCGAATCAGCCAGTTCTATGCGCTGACCAAGCCGCGCGTGGTGCAGCTCATCGTGTTCTGCGCCCTGATCGGCATGGTGCTGGCCGTGCCCGGATGGCCCACGGCCAATCAGTGGATACATATGGGCGTCGCCTGCGTCGGCATCTGGCTGGTGGCGGCTGCCGCTGCGGCCTTCAACTGCCTGGTGGAACGTCATATCGATGCCAAGATGAAGCGCACCTCCTGGCGTCCCACGGCGCGCGGCGAACTCTCCAGTCAGCAGGCACTGGCCTTCTCGGCCATTCTCTGCATGATTGGCGCCACGATCTTGCTGGTCTGGACCAATGCGCTGACGATGTGGCTGACACTGGCCACCTTTGTCGGCTATGCGGTGATCTACACCGTGGTTCTCAAGCCCGCCACGCCACAGAACATCGTGATCGGCGGAGCCTCTGGCGCGATGCCACCCGTGCTGGGCTGGGCCGCCATGACAGGCAATGTCGGCCCCGAGGCGCTGATTCTGTTCCTCATCATCTTCCTCTGGACTCCGCCCCACTTCTGGGCCCTGGCCCTGTACCGCGTGGAGGACTACCGCCAATCCGGCCTGCCCATGCTGCCCGTGACCCATGGCAGCGAATACACACGCCTGCAGATTCTGCTCTACACCGTTGTGCTGTTTGCGGCCGGTCTGCTGCCCTTCATGTACGGCATGAGCAGCTGGCTGTATCTGTTCGCGGCTGTCGTTCTGGGTGCAGGCTTCATCGCCTATGCCGTGGCCCTGTACCGCAATTACTCGGACGAGCTGTCGCGCCGCACATTCCGTTTTTCACTGCTTCACCTGAGCCTGCTGTTTCTCGCCCTGCTCGTGGATCACTACCTGTTCATGGCCTGATCTTTCAAGCCCTGCCATTGCAAAAGCCCGGCTCGCCGGGCTTTTCTACGTCTGTCGGAAAGTGATCTTCCCGTGCTTTCCGAGTCTAGGTTTGAGTGCGGATTGAATGGATCTTGCGCAGCCCAGCCAAACCCCGGGCTCCGTGCCCAGGGCGCAACGTACTGCCGACGGCTCAACGGCGGCCTGGCCGGACACCCACTCTGATCACCCCGATCACCAAAAAAGGCCAGCCCCGACTACAGGGCTGGCCTTGAGCCTGCATCCGGCAGACCTAATCAAGCGTCCATTTACAGACCCTTGAGCAGCTTGCCGTTCACTTCCTTGCCGTACATGGAGTATTGGCCATGGTGCTTTTCGGCCGTGGCCTGCAGATTGCCGTTGAAGCGCGGATCCTGGCCACGCTCCTGGCTGTTGATGAAGGTCGCCACATCCCAGGCTTCCTGATCGCTCAGCGTTGCATTGCCGTAGGGCATGTTGTTCTTGATGAAGTTGGCCGCCTTGTCGATGTCATGCATGCCGGCACCCCAGTTATAGGAGTCCTTGCCCCACAGCGGCGGGAACACGGCCACATCGCCCACAAACTGGCCCTTGCCGTCTGCAGCGTGGCATAGCGCGCACTTGGCTTCATAAACCTTGGCACCGGCTTCATAGGTGGGAGTCTCTTCGGGCTTGCCCGCCTTCTTGAAACCTGCACCGGGCAGCTTCTCGCCCGTGGGGGCCTTCTGTGCCATCCAGTAGGCATAGGACTCCAGTGCCACCAGAACGTCATGACCGTCGTCCGGTGCCTTGCCGTTCATGGAGTACATGAAGCAGCCGCGCACGCGCTCGGCAAAGGTGTCCACATGGTCGGTCTTCTTGCGATAGGCCGGGTACATGGGGTAGGCCCCCCACATGGGGGCTGCGCCCTTCAAGCGACCCGCATCGAGGTGGCAATTGGTGCAGCTCAGCGGGTTGCCCGAGAAGCCTACGGCATTGACCGGCGTGCGTGTGAAGATCGCTTCGCCACGGCGCACCCACTCGCCCATGGGGCCTTCCGGATAGTCGCTGACGCCGGGAGGTGTGAATTCGCCGGGCTTGGCTGCCACTGTCACGGCCTTGGCGTCTGCTGCAGGCGCAGCCACCTTGGCTGGTTCTTCAGCCTTCTTGGGGCTGCTGATGCTCATGCCATACCAGAGCGCGCCGCCCAGACCGGCGAACAGGCAGGCCACCACCGCGTATTCAGCGAGATTGGAGCTTTTGGAAGCAGTTTGTTGTTTGTCCGACATTGTCAACTCCCGAACTCTTAAGGCTTGGCGGTTGCTGCTGCAGCAGCGGGGTTGTGCAGGCGCTGGTAATACGCAGCAACGGCCTTGACGTCATCGGCCGTGAGCTTCTTGGCCACAGCCCCCATCAGACCCAGTGGGCCGGCCTCGCGCTGCCCCTTGTTCCAGGCATCGATCTGACTTTGCATATAGTCGGCTGTCAGATGGCCGATGGCCGGAAAGTCCTTGCCCACGCCCACGCCACCGGGGCCGTGGCACTGCGCACAGGCAGGAATGCCGTCAGCCCAGCGACCACGCTCGACCAACCAGGCACCGCTATCGTCGCTCTTGCCGGGCAAGGCACCACGCACGCTCTTGATAGGCAGTTGCAGGCTGGCGTAATAGGCGGCCACATCGGCGCGTTCCTGCTCGCTCAAGGCCTTGGCCATGGGAGCCATGACAGCGGACTGACGGGCTCCAGCCGCCAGCTGGTTCAGCTGACGCTCCAGGTAACCGGCGTGCTGGCCCGCCAGTGCAGGGAAGCCAGGCTGGCCCTCGCCCTTGGCACCATGGCAGGTGACACAGGCAGCCGCACCGCCGGCCGAGCCGGACTGAGCTATCTTTGCACCGGCAGCGACATTGCCGTTCAATGCAGCCTTGGCGGCAGCAGGTTCTTGCGCCCAGGCGCTGGTCGCCATCAGCATGGAAATGCCGACAGCCACCCACGACCGGGGCAGAGTCTTTGTGTTCAAGCGATTCATCTTGGGAATGGAGGTTTAAGCGGCTCAGATCTGCCGCACATCAGGCGTGTGCTGAACGCCGACGTCTGACCTGGAATGTCACGAGCCAAAGCAGCCCAATGACAGCAAGCACATTGCCCGAAGATACCTATGAAAGATTAAGAGCCAATTAATGCTGCAAACAATTGGCTCCCCCAATCTGACTAATCAGGCAGCGCAGCACAGGACTTCACCGGCAGGCATAAACGCACCACCAGCCCTGTCGCCGCTTCTGGCGCCAGGCCGTTGTGCACCTGCTCGAATGCATAGCCCTTATGCTGCTGCCACTGGGCCAAGGGCAGCAGCTCCAGCTCACCGTCGCTGCACTGTGCAATGCGCTGCACAATCGCCAGCCCCAGACCGCTGCCATGGGCCTGATGCTGCTTGCGCCAGAAGCGCTGGGTCGCCACGGCACAGTCCTCGCTGCTCAGCCCGGGCCCATGATCAATCACCGTGAACTCCACATAACCGGCAGGATTGACAGGCATCGCCTGCGGCTTGTCGCCGCCGACCTGCGCCAGCTGCGGAATGTGGCGCAGGCCGAGCAGCACCGCAGAGTCGCCCGGCTCGCCACTTGCCTGCTGCCCATAGCGCAAGGCGTTTTCCATCAGATTGCGCAATGCCGACACCAGCAGGGGCTGAGGCACGGCCACACGCAAGTCCTGCAGCCTGGCGTCATTCAGGGCTTGCCGAGGCAACCAGCGCAGGCGCAGCGAGCCCGAAGGAATGGCCGTGGCGGCCAATCCCCAGGCTTTTTCCAGAGCCTCCCAAGCACAGGCGGGCTCGCTACCGCAGGCCATGGCGCGAGAGCCTCCTGCATCTTCGCTCACCGGCTGGCAATCCAGCCTGGCCAAGAGCAGCAATTGCTCCAGCGTGTGCTGCAAATGCTCCACGCCCTCCCCCGCCTGCTCCAGCGCCTGCCGGGTCATCTGCCACTGTGCGGTCTCCGAAATCGGCCTGGGCGCAGCATCCTCTTTGCCAGCGCCGGGCTGATCCCTCAAAGCCACCATCTGAGACCCCGCATTGGCCACCGCCATCTGCGCCACCTGTACATGGGTTTTGACGGCAGTCAGCGGAGTGCGCAGCTCATGGGCGGCATCGTCGCTCCAGCGACGTTCGCGCTCAATGGCTTTGTGCACGCGCTGCAGCAGGTGATTGATGGTCTGCACCAGTGGCGCCAGCTCCTTGACCTGCCGGCCTTGCGCCACGGGCGAATCATCTCCGGGCGGACGCTCGCTCAACTCCTGGCGCAGCGACTCAAGGGGACGCAGGCCGCGTGTCACCCCCCACCACATCAACACCATGCTGGCCAGCAGCGCCAGCACAAAGGGCAGGATGATGGTGTAGGCGAAACCATGTATCAGTCCCTCGCGCACATCGATGCGGTCGGCCGTGGCAATGCGCACGCCATGCTCCTCAAGCACATAGGTACGCCAGGGCTTGCCGCCCTTGGTGATGCTCGAGAAGCCCAGCGGCAGCGGCCCCTGGAAGCTGGGCGCACCCGCAGTGCGAGCCAGCACCTGAGAATCGGTAGGCTCGGCCGCCTGCTCGGAAGCCGTATCTGCGAAATCCCCGGCGCGACCGGTCTTTACGGTTTTGGCGCGCGGTGCATCCAGCGGAGATGCGGGAATCAGTGCCGGGCGAGCCGCCGTGCCGCTCGCCTCGTCCGACACAGCATCTGCATCCATAGCATCATGCGTAGGTGCAGTCTGCACTTCGCTGCGAATCATGCTGACCTCGCAAGCCACACCATCACGCGCCACCACATTGAGCATGGGCCCCCAGTCCTCGGGACTGGTGTTGTGCGGCTTGAACTGGTGAACAATGCCCGCCACCATGCGGGCCGATGCAATCAGCCGGTCGTCGAGCACGGAGCGCAGCTCATGTCTCATGCCGGCAAACATCCAGGCGGCCACACCGCCCCACAAAGTGCACAGCGCCAGACACAGCCAGACCAGCAAACGGACCCGCAGGCTGCGCATCAGCAACTGCCTCCCTGCACGCGCCCTAACCTGAAACCCACACCACGCACGGTCTCCACCATGTCCGAGCCCAGCTTGCGACGCAGATGGTGCACATGCACATTGACCGCGTTGCTCTCCACATCAAGGCTGTAGCCATAGAGGCTGTCGCGCAGTTGCTCCAGGCTCAGCACTCGCCCGGGCGACTGCAGCAGCGCGCGCAGCAACGCCCATTCACGACGCGACAGGTCCACGATGCTGCCCTCCCGTATGGCCTGGCCGGCGGCCAGATCCACTTTGACATCGCCCAGCACAATCCAGTCCACGGTACGCCCCGCCGCCCGTCGCAGCAGCGCATGCAGCCGTGCCGCCAGCTCGTGCAGATCGAAGGGCTTGACCAGATAGTCGTCAGCCCCGGTCTGCAAGCCTTCGATGCGCTGGTCCACTGCATCACGTGCGGTCAGCACCAGCACCGGCAGCTCCAGCCCCTGACGGCGCCACCGCGCAAGCAGATGCAGACCGTCCTCATCGGGCAGACCCAGATCCAGCACACATACATCGAAGTGGGAGGATTTGAGCGCCGCATCAGCCTGGCTGGCACAACCCACCACGTCCACGCCAAAGCCCTGTAGCTGCAGGCCCGCCTTCACCCCGCTGGCGACCAAAGCGTTATCTTCCACTAACAGCACATGCATTTTTTCACTGCGCAACCGCCACCCGCACCATCACATCCGGAGATGTGAGCACCCGTTACGCGCCTTGTTTATCCGAAGCGGTCAAGCATCGCAGATTTGTCTTTTCGCAGCGTTAACCCCTGCTTAATCCCTTGCGCCCAAGATGCGGGGCTGCCTCATCCAAGACACCCAGCCACCACCATTCATGTCTCTTCGCTCTGCCGCAGCCCTCGTTCTGCTTTCAGTCCTGCTGACGGGGATGACTGCCTGGGCACAGCCGCTGACCCTGCCCAGCCTGAATGCCGACAAGCCCGCAGCGCAACCCGAAGTCCTGACTGCCGAACAGGCTTTCGAGCTGGTCCACGCCGAGCAAAGCGCCATCAAGACAGAGGCTGATGGCCGCCGCCTGCTGGAGCTGCGCTGGAACATTGCTCCTGGTCACTATCTCTACCGCGACCAGTTGCGCCTGCTCGATGCTCAGGGTCAGCCAATACCACTGCAGATTCCTGAAGGACGGACCCTGAGCGATGCCTTTTTTGGCCATGTGCAGGTCTTTCACCGGGAGTTGCGCATTCAGGCCACGCTGCCTGAACGGTCGGCGCAATGGCCGCTGGAGCTGCAATGGCAGGGCTGTGCCGAGATAGGCATCTGCTACCCGGTACAGCAGCAGAGCATCAGCGCCGCTCAAGCAGGCATGGACGGGAATGCGGATGCCCCGACTCCAGCCCTTGGCGAAGGCAATACCGAAACAGCTCAGCCCGGCTTGTTGCAGGCACTGGCCTTGCCCGCCAGTGTGCGGATAGGCCCTCTCGCTCTGCCCACCATGGCTCTTGCCGCATTTCTGGCATTGTTTGCCAGCCAGTGGTGGGCGCGACTCAGGCAGCGGCAAAGCGATCAGCCCGTAGAGACTCTGCTGCTTCAGGCCACGCTTGCCGGACTGGTGGCGGCGCGCGCGGCCTACGTCGTGCAATGGTGGCCCGAGTACTGGGCGCCCGTGAGCGCATCTCCCGCCAGCGTGCTGCAGATTCTGGATATTCGCGACGGTGGCTGGAACCTCTGGGCCGGACTGCTGGTGGCGGTTCTCTGGGCAGCCTGGAGCTGCCGCAGCCATGCACTCCTGAAACGTGGCGTGCTGCAGTCCCTGGGTGTGGGTGCGTTCATTCTGACGGCAGCTTACACATTGCGAAATTGGGTTGAGCCTCCAGAGGCTTCACTCCCCTCTCTGACGCTGGTCAGCGCTGCCGCTCAGCCCACGGATCTGCGCAGCTACGGCGGTCAACCGCTGGTCATCAACCTCTGGGCCAGTTGGTGCCCGCCCTGCAAGCGCGAGATGCCGGTACTGGCCCAAGCGCAAAAAGACCATCCAGGTGTGCGTTTCATCTGGATCAACCAGGGTGAAGACGCCGCTGCAGTGCTGCGCTATTTGCAGTCCATGCCTCTACCCCCTGCCCAGGTGCTCCTGGACCCTGAGCAGCTCGCCGGTCAGCACTGGCAGCAACGCGCCCTGCCATCCACCTATTTCTATGACGCGAACGGACGCCTGCGGTCCACGCGTATGGGGGAGCTCTCCCGCGCCAGTCTGAGCGAGCAGCTGCGCATCATTGCGCCCCCGACACAGGCCCCATGACTCAAGATGGACAAAGGTTTATCATGCCACGTTTACAGCCCCTGTCACGCCAATTGATGGCGCTGACCCTCCCCATCTTCGCTGCAGCCGCAGCCACCGTGGTGGCCGTGGCATACACCCGCGACGTGATTGCCGCCAGCGGCGCTGCAGCAAGCAGTGCGGCAAGCAGCGACCTGCCCTCAGCGCAGTTTCTCGCCGAGCAAGGCCTGCAGATCGTGGGCCCCATGCAAAGCTCCGGTGGCCTCAAGGCCTGGGCCGCCTACCGCGACCAGCAGCCCATCCCCATCTACCGCATGCCTGACGGCAAGCACTGGGTGATTGGCACCGTCATCGATGCCCAGGGCAAGGATGTCAACGCCAAAGCCTTGCACAACGCCGTGCAAAAGCCCATGGGCCAGGAGTTCTGGACCGATCTGGAGCGTACACACTGGATTGGCGACGGCAAGCCCGATGCCGCCCGCATCGCCTATGTGTTCACCGATCCCAACTGCCCTTATTGCAACCAGCTCTGGCGCGATGCCAGGCCACTGGTGCAAGCTGGCCAGCTGCAGTTGCGCCATATTCTGGTGGGCATGCTGCGCCCCAGCAGCGAAGGCAAGGCCGCCGCCATTCTGGCCTCCAAGGCACCCGAGCAGGCTCTTGCCAGCCATGCCATGGCCTATGCCGACGCTCATGGCAAGAATCCCGATGTCCTAGGTATTGCACCGCTGCAGCGCATCCCCCTTTCGGCCCGCGATGCACTAGCCAACAACGCCGCGCTGATGAGCAACGCAGGCCTGCGTGCCACACCCGCGACGATCTGGAAGAATGCCCAGGGGCTGGTGCAGATCCGCACCGGCATGCCGCCCGGGCTGCTGGACGAGTTGATGGACAAAGCTCCCGCCAAGTCGCCCGCACATTAGGATTCCAGTCACCGCATAGCCCCTGCACAGAATTTGCAAGCGGCTATCATCGCGCTAGCAAATCTGCCCCAACACCATGAGCCGACCTGACTGGAACACCCTGCTGCCCGCCCTGCGCCCCAGCACCCGCATCGTGCTGCACGCACCCAGCACGCAAGCACTGGTCCGCGCACGCGGCAACTTCAAGAACCTGAAAGCCGCCAACCCCGAGTTGGAAGTCTGGATTGTCGTCAATGCCCAGGCCGTGCAAGCCGTGCTGGACCAGCCGGACGACATGGGTCCTGCTCTGGCACATGTGCTGCTGTGCCCCAACACGCTCAGGAACGCCGGCATCAGCGCACCGGACAATATTCAGGTGCTGCCCATGGGCGCCGTCGAAGCCATCGCCCGCATGCAGCAGGATGGCTGGACCTATATCCGCAGCTGAGCAGGCTGTGCTCGGCACTGCAGAGCCGTGCGCACTCCGGGCTAAAGACCCCAGTCCTTGAGCGCAGGCAACGCCAGCTGGGTTGCGGCATAGCCTTCATCGATGGACTCGCGCCCCCGGTAGAAGTCCATCAGCCCGACATGCGAGAGGCGCGGAGCAATCAGCACCTCGGCCGGGTCACCCGCCATGCGGCTGCGGGTGATGCGCATCTGCATGATGTTGACACTGGCCATGACCACATTGACCAGCGAGGGCACAGGCACAGAATCCCCGTCCTCGGCATCGCCCTCCCCCTTGCGGCCCCTGCGCATGACGGATGAGGACAATGTCTTCACGCTCGTCATGCTGCGCATCCATGCGCCCGCCCAACCGAGCGGTGAGCCATTCGCCGCCAGCGCTTCAGGAATCTGGCCCAGCGGCACCGGAGGCTCTTCCTCATCCAGATGCAGCTGCGAGACCCTGAGCTCGCGGGAATGCAGGTTGATTTCGCTCTCGCTCATGTCAACGGGCTTCATATGCCTGCGCATGATGTCGGCATTCAAATCGACGGCGATGACGATGTCCGCACCCATGGCGCGCGCCAGCGACACCGGCACCGGGTTTACCAGACCGCCATCGACCAGCAGCCGCCCCTCTCGCATCACCGGAGTGAACAGGCCGGGCAAGGCGATGGATGCGCGCACGGCTTCGGCAATCGAGCCCTTGCGCAGCCAGACCTCGGCACCTGTCTGCAGATCGGTGGCCACGCAGCCGAATGGCGTGCCCAGTTGCTCCACGGTTTCCTGGACGAAATTCTCGCGCCAGAACTCGATGATCTTCTCGCCCTTGAGCAATCCGCCGCCCAGATTGAAGTCCATGAAGCCGAAGACCTTGCGCTTACCCAGGCCCAGCACCCAGCTCTCGAAGGCATCCATTTCGCCGGCGGCATAGGTTGCACCGACCAATGAGCCAATGGAAGTGCCGCAGATGATGTCGGGGCTGACACCGGCCTCGCGCAGCGCGCGCAGCACGCCAAAATGCGCCCAGCCTCTTGCGGAGCCGCTGCCCAGGGCCAGGCCCACAACGGGTTTGCGTCGCAATTTGTTCATGTAGCCCCCTTGCTGCTTCTACAGTCGACTCAACCGGGCTGCTCGCCCCTTAGCAGTGCCAGCATGCCAGCTTCGTCCAGCACGGGCACGCCCAGTTCCTCGGCCTTGGCCAGCTTGCTGCCCGCCTCGGCCCCGGCCACCACATAGCTGGTCTTTTTGCTGACCGAACCCGAGACCTTGGCACCCGCCGCCTCCAGCATATCCTTGGCGGCGTCGCGGCCCAGCGTGGGCAAGGTGCCGGTCAGCACCACGGTCAGGCCGGCCAGAATCTGAGGCGCCTTCTCGGCTGGCTCGCCTTCCTCCCAATGCACGCCGCAGGCGCGCAACTGTTCCACCACCTCGCGGTTATGGGGCTGGGCAAAAAAGGTGTGAATGCTGTCGGCCACCACCGGCCCGACATCCTTGACTTGCAGCAACTCCTCCACGCTGGCGTCCATGATGGCGTCGAGCTTGCCGAAATGCTTGGCCAGATCCCTGGCCGTGGATTCGCCCACATTGCGAATGCCCAAGCCAAACAGAAAGCGCTGCAGCGTGGTGCTCTTGGACTTTTCCAGGGCTGCCAGCACGTTCTGGGCCGATTTCTCGGCCATGCGATCCAGCGCTGCCAGCGAGCTCAGGCCCAGCCTGTAAAGGTCAGGCAGCACGCGCACCACCTGGGCATCCACGAGCTGATCGACCAGCTTGTCGCCCAGACCTTCGATGTCCACGGCACGGCGGTGAGCAAAGTGCAAGATTGCTTCCTTGCGCTGCGCGCCACAGAACAGGCCGCCCGTGCAGCGGTGGTTGGCCTCGCCTTTTTCACGCACCACCTCGCTGCCGCAGATGGGACAGGTCTTGGGCATGCGGAAGTTGGGCACATAAGCCGGCCTCTCGCCCTGCACCCGTCCCACCACCTCGGGAATCACATCGCCCGCACGGCGCACTATGACCTGATCGCCCACGCGCACACCCTTCTTGCGGATGTCGAACAGATTGGACAGCGTGGCATTGGTCACCACCACACCGCCCACCTGCACAGGAGCCAGGCGGGCCACGGGCGTCAGCTTGCCCGTGCGCCCCACCTGCACATCAATGGCTTCCATGAGCGTAGGCATCTCCTGCGCCGGATATTTGTGCGCCACGGCCCAGCGCGGCTCGCGCGACTTGAAGCCCAGTTGACGCTGCAGTGCAAGGCTGTTGACCTTGTAGACCACGCCGTCGATTTCATAGGGCAGATTGGCGCGCTCGGCACCGATGCGTTCGTGAAACGCGACCAGTTCAGAAGCGCCCAGCGCAATACTGACTTGCGGTGCAACCGGAAAGCCCCAGGATTTCAAAGTCTGCAGCATGGCGTAATGCGTGCCGAAGTCCGGCCCGCCCTGCTGCGGCGGCGTGATCTCGCCCAGACCATAGGCGAAGAACGACAGCGGACGCTGGGCCGCGATATTCGAGTCGAGCTGACGGACCGATCCGGCCGCCGCATTGCGCGGATTGGCAAAGGTCTTGGCACCTGCGGCCTGCTGGCGCGCGTTGAGCTTGTCCAGATCGGCCTTGGCCATATGCACCTCGCCGCGCACCTCCACCACAGGCGGTACATCGCGGCCTGCGGACAGGATCAGTGGAATCTGGCGAATGGTACGGATATTGTGCGTGACGTCTTCCCCCACCTCGCCATCGCCGCGCGTGGTGGCCTGCACCAGGCGGCCGTTTTCATAACGCAGATTCATGGCCAGGCCATCGAACTTGGGCTCGGCCACATATTCGATGGCTGCAGCGGACTCATCCAGCCCCAGCTCCTTGCGCACACGCTGGTCGAAGGCAATGGCACCCGTGGCCTCGTTATCGGTCTCTGTCTGGATGCTCAGCATGGGCACGGCATGGCGAACCGGAGTCAAACCGTCCAGCACCGCACCGATCACGCGCTGCGTGGGAGAGTCCGGTGTAACGAGTGCGGGGTAAGCCCCCTCCAGTGCTTCGAGTTGCTGATAGACGCGGTCATATTCCCCGTCGGGCACCGTTGGCGTATCGAGCACATAGTATTCATGTGCCCACTGGTTGAGCTGGGAGCGCAACGCGGCGGCCTTGGCCATCACGCTTTCAGGAACCCCATTTTTGACAGCTGCTGGCGCTTTCTGGCCCTGGGGTTCAGCGGAAAAAAGGTCTAAATTCTCGGTCATGCTCTGCCCGCTGGATATTCAAGGTCGGGGATAAAAAAGGCCAACATTGTTGGCCTGTTTGTTTTAGCTGAAAAGCCTTCTGGCAAGAAGTGAGCCGGCCGACAGCTCTGCGCTGTCGAGTTTGTCGTAGAGCAGCTCCAGGTCATGCTGAATCGGGTCCAGCGCCGAGACCGGCAGCAGATAGCCGTTCTGGTCGCAGAGCACGCCGTCCATGGTCTGGCACAGTTGCTCCGCCACCTGACGCAGGCGCGCAAACGGCTGCTGTCCACGCGGCACCTGCGCCACGTCCAGGCTGAGCAGGAATTCGCGCACGACGGACTGATCCAGATCATCGCCCATGGCGGCCTGGGGGTCGTAGTTCAGCACCAGCACCGGAGGCAGGCCCTGGATGGGGGAGGCAAGCACCATGCGGCCCGGCATGGGCGTGATGACAAAGCCCAGGCGCTGGGCATTTTGCTGGACATAACCAGCACTCCAGGACGCCTGACGCGCACGCAGCATAAAGCTCAGCTGCGCATCGTGCTCGCTGGCGAACTGATCGAGCTCGCGTGCACGCGAGACCTCGTTGAGCATATTGGGCACGTCGGCCATGGCGCCCAGCGCATCGGCGAAGCGCTGCACCTTGGTGACGAACTCCGAAAACTCGATCTCGTTGAGGGCACCGGTACGGTTGGCCAGCTGGACACCGGCCTGAAAGCCCAGATAGCGCTGGCCGGTCTGCAACGGCTCCCACTGCTTGCTCTCCTGGTTCATGCCTTCAATGGCAAAGGGCTTGTTGCCGGCACGGCGGGTACTGGGCTGGGCCTGCAAGGCCACTTCACCAGGAACAATCTGGGCCACGGTGATCGGAGCAATCGCATCGATCAGCGCATCCAGATGGCCGCGTCGCTCCACTGACGGAGCGGGAGGAATCGAAGCGGCCAGAGGAGCATCCGTCAACACGGGCTCCACAGCCTGCGCGGCCTGCTCGGTCACTGCTGCAATGGCTGCATCCGTGCCCTGAGCGTTCACCTCCTCCACAGCATACGCAGCCTCGGTCGTCTCGGCTTTGTGCTGGGCGGCCGCCAGGGCTTCCTGACGCTGCGCTTCCTCATGGGCTTCGCGCGCCACCAGGCGGGCCAGTTCGGCATCGGCTTCGGCAAAGCGACCTGCGGATTCGGGCATCTGCAGGGGCTCGGTACCGGGAATGGCCTTGCCGAAATCCCCCAGCACGGGCTCATGCTGGTATTTGGTCAGGTCCGCACCATGACCGACGGTGTTCATTCCGGGCTCGAGGCGCTGAGGATCTGTGCTTTCTTCCTCAGGCTCGGCCCGCTTGGGCGCATTGCGACGCGCAGTCCAGGAGTTGTAGGCAACGATCAGCGCCAACAGCACCACACCCAGGACGGCCAGACTGATTTGCAAGTTACTCATGTGAGAAAACGGTTCTTCAATAGGGGATGACCGGGCTCAGGATAGCTCAGCCATGGAGAGGGCGGACTCCATGTCCACCGCAACAATTCGTGAAACGCCCTGTTCCTGCATGGTCACACCAATCAGCTGCTCGGCCATCTCCATGGCGATCTTGTTGTGACTGATGAACAGGAACTGGGTTCCCTTGCTCATGCTGTAAACCAGCTTGGCATAACGTTCGGTATTGGCGTCGTCCAGCGGCGCATCCACCTCGTCCAGCAGACAGAATGGCGCCGGGTTGAGCTGGAAGATGGCAAACACCAGCGCAATCGCGGTCAGCGCCTTCTCGCCGCCCGAGAGCAGGTGAATGGTCTGGTTCTTCTTGCCGGGCGGCTGGGCAATCACCTGCACCCCGGCATCGAGAATCTCGTCGCCGGTGATCACCAGCTTGGCCTGACCGCCACCGAACAGCTCGGGAAACATGCGGCCAAAATGGCGATTGACGATGTCGAAGGTGCCGGTCAGCAAATCCCGCGTCTCGGCATCGATCTTGCGAATGGCTTCTTCCAAGGTGTTCATGGCCTTGGTCAGATCATCCATCTGCGCATCGAGGAAGGTCTTGCGCTCACGCGCCAGGGTCAACTCATCCAGCGCGGCCAGATTCACGGCCCCCAGGGCCTGGATTTCGCGGTGCAGGCGGTCGATTTCACCTTGCAGGCCGTGCATGCGCACATTGCCTTCGGCAATCGACTGAGCCACAGCAGCCAGATCGGCCTCGGCTTCGGTCAGCAGATTGCTGTACTGCTCCAGACCCAGGCGCGCGGCCTGCTCCTTGAGCTGGAATTCGGTGATGCGCTGACGCAGCGGGTCCAGTGCCTTTTCCAGGCTCTGGCGGCGCTCGTCGCTGGCACGCAGCTTGTTGGTCAGATCCTCATATTCGCTGCGGCGCTCGGCGACGTCTTTTTCGCGCTGCATCTTCAAATCCAGCGCATCCTGCAGACCGCCCTGCGCTGCGGCATCAGACAGTCTTGCCAGTTCGTCCTGAGCGCGTTGCTGCTCCTCGGCCAGGGACTTGGTCTGCTGGCTAGCGGTTTCGATGGTGCGCGACAGCTCGGCGCGACGCGCGTGCAGCGTGCGCTGCGAGAAGGTCGCCTCCTGGGCCTGACGCTCCAGGCTGCGCAACTGCTCGCGCGATTCGTTCAGGCGGCGCTCGGCCTCCAGCACGCGCTCTCCCAGCTGGGCATGGCGCTCCTGGCTGTCGGCCAGTTGCATGTCCAGCTCTTCAAAGCGGGCCTCGGCGGCAACCTTGCGCTCTTCGATATCGGAGAGCTGGGTTTCGACTTCGGACAGATCCGCCGAAATTTGCGCATTGCGTGCGCGCGCCTGCTCGGCCAGTTGAGACAGGCGCAAGGTCTCGACCTGCAGCTCATGGGCACGGCTTTGCGACTCGCTCGCTTCGCGGCGTGCGGACACCAGACGCTGCGAGGCATCGGCGTAAGCGCTTTCGGCGCGCACCAAGGCCGAACGCGATTCATCGGCGATCAGCGCCTGGGCGCGGACTTCCTTTTCCAGGTGCTCGATTTCCTGCGCCCGCGCCAGCAGCCCCGATTGTTCGGAGTCCTGCGCATAAAAGGTCACGCTGTGCGCGGTCACCGCATGGCCGGTGGGCACATAAATGGTCTCGCCAGCCTGCAGATCGGCACGCTTGGCCAGGGCCTCGTCGAGCGTGGGCGCGGTATAGCAGCCCGTCAGCCAGTCCACCAGCACGGCGCGCAGGCCAGCGTCATTGATCTTGAGCAGATCGCTGAGACGCGCAAAGCGCGCAGCCGCAGGTGCGCCCGCGGCCTCAGCCTGGCTGAAGAAGGCCAGCCGGGCCGGCGGAGCGTCCAGCCCCCCCGAGCCCAGAAAACCGCGCACCATGTCGAGGCGACCGACTTCCAGCGCACCCAGACGTTCGCGCAGTGCGGCTTCCAGCGCATTTTCCCAGCCCGACTCGATGGCTATGCGGCTCCACAGGCCTTGCATGCCGTCCAACCCATGCTTGGCCAGCCAGGGCTGAAGCTTGCCATCGGTCTTGACCTTTTCCTGCAAGGCCTTGAGCGCATCCAGCCGTGCCGACAGATCGGCGTGACGACTGTTTTCGGCATTCACGGCCTGCTGGCGTGCGCGCCTATCCTCATCGAGTTGCGGCACGCTGTCCTGCAACTCATTGAGGACGGCATCGGCCATCTCGGCCAGCTCCTGCGCCTCGGCCAGCTGCGCCTGCAAATTGCTCAGGCGCGCTTCGTCCGGCGTTTCCAGTGCATTGCGGTCGGCCCGCAAACGTTCGTAACGGGTTTCAAACTGGCGGCGCTGCTCATCGAGACTGCGCTGCTCGGCGGCCAGCACCTGAATCTGCTGCTGCACCTGCACCACCGAGTTGCGCTGGTCTGCATCGGCTTTCTGCGCCTTATGCAGAGAATCTTCCAGATCGGGCAGGCGGGTGCTTTGCTCCTCGAGCTGGGCAGCCAGCATCTCGGCCTGCTCTTCGGCATCCATGCCCGCACCCTCGATGTTCTCGATCTCGCCCTGGGCCTCTTCGCTGCGGCTGCTCCACAGCAGCAGTTGCTCGGCCAGTTGCTGCAGACGCAGTTGCACGCGCTGGCGCCCTTCGACCACATAGCGAATTTCGGCCTCCAGCTTGCCGACCTCGGCCGTGGCTTCGTAGAGCTTGCTCTGAGCCTGATTGACCTGATCGCTGGCGTCGTAGTGCGACTGGCGCAGGGTCTCGAGTCCGCTCTCGTTGTTGCGGATATCGGCCATGCGCTCTTCGAGCTCGTTGACGACCTTGAGGCCTTCGACACGCACGCGGTCCTGCTCGGCCTCGGCATCGGCCCGCTTCATGAACCACAGTTGGTGCTGCTTGAGCGTGACCTGGGCGTTCAGGCCGTTGTACTTGGCCGCAACTTCGGCCTGCTTTTCCAGCTTGTCCAGATTGGCATTGAGCTCGCGCAGAATGTCTTCCACACGGGTGAGGTTCTCGGTCGTGGCCGAGAGGCGGTTTTCCGTCTCACGACGA
>Ga0209370_1000400_pt1 | contig 62094 bp, 78 predicted proteins | sample AgamicAtPrz_FD_187164 | JGI IMG/M metagenome (GOLD analysis project Ga0209370, IMG submission 187164) | Agave microbial communities from Guanajuato, Mexico - At.P.rz (SPAdes) (version 2) | ecosystem: Host-associated > Plants > Phyllosphere > Phylloplane/Leaf | place: Guanajuato, Mexico...
TATAAAGCTAAATATTAAATTCTAGACTGACTGTCCATACCTTAAATCTAGCGTTCTAATTAAATACCGTTAAATCACATGAGCTCAGTGATGAGTGAATGATTGTGAATATAGTAAATGAGTGGCTAATTGCCACAGCCGTAAATGGCAATGAAATTAATGTGAGGATTGTTCCTCACGTGCGTAAGCAAAACTCTCTCGATGGATATCGTTGGGTCGAAGTTGGTAAAAAAATTCAACTTCAGTCTGGTGAAGAAATTGAGTTAAACCAAGATGGTAAAAGCTTCTACGCTGGATTTAATCAACTTTATCGTTTAAGTAATACGTATTGTTGATCATGTTAGGCGTTAAAGCAAAAAACCTATCTCTTTTAATGGAGATAGGTTTTTTTATGTCTACACGTTATATAAATAATTAAAGTTATATAAAGGTAAACGCTATTAAAGCAATCAAATTATTATTTTAGCTATATTTAATAGCTTATTTAGCCTGCCCGCCAAAACTGACGGCCCATCACTTTAAAGTTCTTTCCGTTCTCTTCAGTGACACGCCGATCTCTAAATTTTTCATTTAAACTATGCAAAATTAAAGAACCATCTGCTTCTTTAAAAATTTGTTTAATCATTCCTTCGCCAGCAAAGTAAACCGCATAAATCTCACCATCAATGACTTCAGTCTGAGAGATATCAATCCCTACCAGATCTCCATCTTTAATGTAGTCTGTCATGCTATCGCCCTTTGCTTTAATAATACGCATACATTCTTGAGCAACGCGTTTCTCTTTAAAGAATGAAGCAGGGAAAGGAATCTTTCCATTAATTGCGTCAAAGTGAAACTCGATAGATTCACCCGTACCACAAGAAAAGTTAGCTTCTACCACCTCAATCCAAACATATTGATCGGTAGACTCAGCACTCACCACAGTAGGGCTAAATACGTCGCTTTCTCTAAATGAATCTTCTGTATTCCCAGTTGTTAACCAATAACCATCCACACCTAAAAACTGAGCAATTAAAGGAAGAAACGCAGATTTCAAATTTTTCCCGGATTCTAAAGCCTGATAGGCTGGCTGAGACATCTTTACTGCTTCTGCCACTTCAGCCTGAGTTTTTTTGGCTTTAATTCTAGAATCTTTCAAACGGTCTTTAAGAGCCATAATGGTCACACCAGCAAACTTATAACAAATATATAACTAAAGTTATATCGAGTAAAACAACTATAGTTATTGACTAGTAATAACTATAGTTATAATATCAGTTATATCTTCAGATGCATAGATAAAGTTTAAATTGTGTTTAAGTCACTATTCATAGCTTTATCAAAGTGTTGAGATCAAAGCTAAATTTATTTTGTTTCTATGTAGCAGAATAAAAGGGAGATAGCTCAATTATTATTTGCTAAGAGGCTATCAAAACAAAAATTGGAATAAAAAAAGCCCGATTCCGTGGATCAGGCTTAATGTTCGTCGATAAAGGGTATCAAGAACATGAAGAATTTAACAAAGATTGTGAGCGCTAACAAAAGTTTCCGATATACGGCAAAGCCTTATATGAACTTTTTGGTCAAAAAATTAAAGTATAGAAATTATTTAATTTTGGAAAAATTAATACTTTTTTACATTTTTCGAAAAGGAAATATTTATTTGTAAATTAAGGCTTTAAATATATAACGTTTAGGTCTTTATGCTTGTTGTACCAGAAGAAACGTTTCGGACACATATTTGTAGTAATAGCTTGGCTATATTGCTGAGAGAATGTATGAAAACTTCAAGAATAACAAACGATAAAGACGCCTTACTAAACGAGTGAGTTGAGTTGGAGATAGTGAATGACTACAGCAATGCAGAACAGAGCTAAACAACTTAAAAATGCAAAACGTGGAGGGTATGTCCCAACAATTGCAAAAGACGTAAACAAATATAAGGTACAAAAAATAAAAAGAGCACTCGAGGAGGCAAAGCAGATTGTCAATGAACTTGAAGATGAAGCATTCATATTTGATGATCAAGTCTCTATGCAAAAAGCGCTAGGTGCAATCACGGTAATTGAGTTGATTGAACAGGCCTTAAGCAGTGCACACTAACAGGCTTTAGCATACAAACATTCTTTCTTGGACCCCTGAAATATGGGGTCAAGGATCAGTTCGTCTTGCGATTTGGCGCGGTTTAAAAGCGTTAGTGTTTTTTATTGACTGTAATAAAGAAAACTAAGGGTAACTACAAAACATAAAAAACAACAAGCTAATGATTATGTTGATTTTTTAAGTTTTACTCTTTAAAGCAGGACAATGTCATGGAAACAGTTTCAACCAGTGGGTTAGCCACATTTTTAAATATTTATAGTATTGCCATTATGGTGGCTTTTGCAGTCAGCTTAGTTGTCGCAGTGGTATTAATGATGCGTTTTCCACGTTCACCACAAGAATGGATTGTTGGTCTCATCTGCACCGTCGTTTCAAGTCTGACAGGTGGTTCCTTTATTATTATGAAATGGAATCTGCATGAATGGGTATCCGATATTTGGGGAATGATCACGCTATGTGGATTCTTCTTCATTTGCGGATTACCGGGCTGGGCGATTGTGAGATGGATATTTAACTTTATTAATAAACAAGAAGGTAAAACGATTGTGGAGGTCATGAAAGACCTAAAAAAGGCGAAAGATGATCTTCAAAATAGCTAAAAATGACTTATACACATAGGTAAAATAAAATGAATATCGATCAATACTTAGAATCGCTCATCAGACGAGAAGGCGGCTATGTTAACCATCCATCTGATCACGGTCATGCTACTAAATTTGGTATTATCGAAGCCGTTGCTCGATCAAATGGATATCAAGGTAATATGCAAGACTTACCATTAGCTGTGGCTAAAACTATTTATAAACAACAATATTGGCTTGAACCTCAGTTTGACCAAATTGATACGATTAGCCCCGCAGTTGCCGAAGAGTTACTCGATACAGCTATCAACTGTGGTATCAATTTTGCAAAACCTTTATTACAACGTGCTTTAAATCTGCTGAATAAAGAGGGAAAAGAAGGTTGGCCAAATCTTGTTATAGATGGTCAATATGGTCCTCTTACTTTTCAAGCTCTTAAAACGTATTTAAACAAACGCCATAAAGAAGGTGAAAAGGTATTAGTCCGTGTTTTAAATATTATGCAAGGGCAGCGTTATATCGAAATTACAGAGAATAACCCAAAATATGAAGATTTTTTTTATGGTTGGATATTAAACAGAGTAGCGGTCTAAAAATTGTAATTAGATAAAAATATTGTTCATAGATCAAAAGACTTGAAAAGCCTAACTATAAGTTGAGGCTTTTCGAAACATAATATATCGAGTAATGATTTATTGGGCGATAAGTAAAACTGCAAGAAGAAAGAAAATAGCACCACTAATTTTATTGAGAATCGAGAAATTATTTCCCGCCAACATTTTCTCTTTGAAAATAGAAGAGAAATTTGCGTAGACCAAATGAATTAAAAAACCAATGAAACAAAAGGTTAAAGAGAGAATTAAAAACTGATTTAAAATTTCTTTCTTGATATCAATAAATTGAGGGAAGAGTGCAATAAAAAATACGATTGTTTTAGGATTAAGTAAAGAAGCGAGCAGGCCCTCATAAAATAGTTTAGATTTACTTATAACTTTATTGTTTTGTTGATCAGTGATTAACTCTTGTGAAGGAAGCTTTTTCGTAAAGTTTTTATATCCTAAATACATTAAATAAAATGCACCAATAAATTTTAAAACCGTAAAAATAGTAGGGTTACTGGTAATAATAAGTCCTACACCACTGGCAGAAATTACCGCAATCACAAACATACCAATAATTAAGCCGCTAATTCCAAACAAAGCAGTTTTAACACCATAATTAATTGAATTTGTGACAGTAAATAGAACTCCCGGTCCTGGGCTTAATAAGGTAAGAAATGCAATTGTTATAAATACTAAAAGACCGCTCACGCTGATATATCCTATTTATCAATTGAGGCAAAATTGTGTGGTTACTTTAAATGAGAAAATAAACGGTGTATACAGAAGGTTATGTATATTTAAAGGTTAAATAGATTAAATATTTAAAATATGCATTTATATAAAAGTTAAAAGCAACATAAACATACAACCCTTAAAATTAAGCATGGTAGTATGCTAGACCTATACCTCAAGAAATATATAGTATGACGAAAAATGAACGGCAGTTTAAATCTGGCGAATTTCAATTTTCCTTTTTATCGTTTAAATATTGGGGTATATGGTTTTTAGCTTTTATTCTGATGTTATTTGCGATGTTACCTTGGTCTATTCAATGGCGTCTCGCAGATCTTCTTTCAAAAATCGCTTGGAAATCTCTAGGTTCAAGACGCAAAACTACGCTACGAAATCTGGAAGCTTGCTTTCCTGAAAAAACATCTCTTCAAATTGAGGCAAAAGCTAAACAGGTTTTTGTTGATACCTTAACGGGAGTATTTGAAGCATTAAATGCTTGGTATTGCCCGAACTGGTTTAAAAGCCGTGTTCATATAGATGGTTTAGAGAATTTAACTAATAATCAGGAAAATGGCGTACTGCTATTGGGTACTCATAGTACACTTTTAGATGCAGGGGGAGCCGCGTGTACTTTATTTTTTAATATGGACGTAGTTTACCGACCTCAGAATAATCCATTTTTAGATTTTCTGATTCATCGTAGTCGTGCGAGAGTGTATAAAAACCAGATTGCTCGAGACAACATGCGTGGACTCATTCAAAATCTTAAACATGGTCATGCAATATGGTATAGCCCAGATCAGGACTTTGGCTTAAAACAAGGTGTCATGGCATCATTTTTCGGTATTCAAGCTGCTACAGTTACAGCACATCGCAGACTGATGGATATCTCAAAAGCAGCAGCAGTACCTTTGTATTTTTATCGAAGTGGCGATATTCGTAACCCTCAATACCATGTGTTGGTAGAACCAAAATTAGAAAACTTCCCGAGTGGTTGTGAAGTCAGTGACGCTGAAAGGGTAAACAAGATTATTGAGAATCAAATTCGTATTGCCCCTACACAATACATGTGGTTTCACCGACGGTTTAAGACACGTCCTGCTGGTGAAAAGAAGTTTTATTAAGGATAAAGAGGCATAGAATTTTTGTTGCTTTAATTATGTTGAATATCGATTGCAAATGATTTTGAAGCGTGTATTATCGAGCATAACTAACAAAATATTCTTGTCATCATAAATTTCTCTTTTCGTAGTTTTATTTATAATCCTTCGGTTTTCAGTCATTTAAGTTTTCACGTCTATTTTTTAGTTAAATTGGTTTCCCCAATAATAAGTTATAATATTTTAAAGATTCAGGATTAAAACATGTCTAATTCTACTGGTACAGTAAAGTGGTTCAATGAAACTAAAGGTTTTGGTTTTATTGCGGCTGACGAAGGTAAAGATATTTTTGCTCATTTTACCGATATTCAAACACAAGGTTTTAAAGTTCTTCTCGAAGGCCAACGTGTTGAGTTCACTGTAGTACAAGGTAAAAAAGGGCCACAGGCTTCAAATATTGTTATTCTTCAAAACTCATAATTAAATAAAAATACTTTATTGAATTTAAATACATTTTTAAATAAATTATATTTAAACATATAGTATTTGCGAAAACCCACTTAAATTTGTGGGTTTTTATAATTTTAATCTCAAATTGTATTTAAAATAAAAGAGAAGTATCAAAATACTTGGTTAGAAGAGCTTCATTAATTTTATGTTATAATATGATTTATTAAATTTTTGGTATTAAAATGGATATTTGTATTGGTGGTATTTTTGACGGTCAAAAAATAGAAAATAATAAAGATACTTTCAAAGTGGAAGATCATTATTCAGATCATAGTTCTCACTATGTTAAACAACACTTTCATTTATTTGGAAAAATTCTTTCTTTCTGGGTATGTGAGGATATAGATTTAGCACAAGCAACAAGAAGAGCAGAGCAAATTTTAGAAAAAAAGAAATACTGTAATTAAAGTTAAAACAAAATAGCCCAACTATATTAGTGTAAATAAAAGATATTCTAACTATAAGCTCAATTGAAAAATTCCATTTTCTTAAAGTGATATAACTTATTTACAATACTATAGTATTTGTTACATATTTTAAACAATTATTGAGTGGTCTTTGCTTATAAAGCTACTACATTAGGCTTAAGCTAAAGTTGTTTTATTTATTGCGCAAATAAAACAAAACCCATTTTAATAATATATTTTATTAAAATGGGTTCTTTATTCAGACGGTCATCTTAAATTCAATATTCATAATTAATAGAAATATTCATTGTTATAAGCCTCTCTTAAGAAAGGAAAACATTTTAAATGTTAAATGCAGTACACCCTAATATTTGCTTTGTCGGTAGTAGTAATTTAGCTTTGGCTTTAATAGGAGGGTTAGTTTTAAAAGGATTTAAAAAAGAAAAAATACATCTGATTGAAGAGAAAAATATTAATCCTACAAATGCTTTAAAGCAAAATGAAAATGGATTAAAGAAAGCTGAAATTGTTGTGTTGCTATTAGAGCCTAAACAGTTAAAAGAAATACTTGTACCCCTTAAAAAGGTGTTAGAAAATAAAATTATTGTTTCTATGATGGCAGGAATTGATATTGCGAACTTGGCCCGTTTCACGGGTTCAAAAAAAATTGTACGTGTGATTTCAAATCCGCCTGTGCTTACCCATACGGGTACGCATGTACTTATTGCTTCAGAGCAAATGGATCAACTCGATAAAGACGTAATTGAAACACTGTATTCTGCAACGGGACAGACTTTTTGGGCGCCCTCGGAAACGCAAACCGATGCAATTATTGCACTATCTGGTTCGGGTCCAGCTTACTTTTTCTATATTTTAGATAGCATGATAAAGACAGGAGTTTCTTTAGGGCTTGATAAGCAATTTGCCCTAGATTTAGCACTCCAAGCGGCCAGTGGTGCAGTTGAAATGGTACGTAAAAGTAATGTTTCACCTGCGGATCTGTGTGGGAAAGTGACTTTGGCTAACGGAATTACAGAATCGGCTCTAAGAATGTTTGAGCTAGGAAATCTATCCGATGATATACGTTTAGCTATGAAGGCCGCATATCATCGTAGTAAAGAAATCACTTCTGAAATTATTACAGAGGTTAATTAACTCTCTTTGCGCAAATTAGGCCTTTAAAAAGTATTCCCAAATAATGAAACCTAAGCCAAACCCAATAAAAGAGTAGAGAGTAATAATAAAGAATACAAAACTGGCCTTATTTTTTTTCTTCAAAATGTTCATGGCGATGCCTCCAATTCAGATTAATTACATTTTGAAGAAGTGGAGACTGTAATCATAGATACAGAATTTTTTAAAAAAAATATAACAGAGTCTAAGTCTGTTATATTTTTTAGCTTCTCTACTGATAAAAATTTTAAAATCAATGAATTAAATAATTGTCTTTAACTGTTTAATGCATTTATTCAATTAACATTAAATCTGCTGTATTGGCAGATTTGAGAGGGCGTAGAGCAAAGGTCGAACGGGTGTGTCGAATTCCTTTAATCGAGTAAAGTTTCTTCCTTAAAAACCGTTCGTAATGGTCAGCATCTTTGACTGCCACTTTAACCAGATAATCATAGTCACCTGTAACGAGATGAGCTTCAACGACTTCAGGTATGTCAGCTAATGCTTCACTGAAATTCTCTAGCATTTCATCGTCGTGGCGCTCTAAAGTAATTTCAATAAAAAAGACTTCATGAATCCCAATCGCTTTAGGGTTTACGTTTACCGTATATCCTTCAATAATTTTTAAAGTTTCCAAACGTTTTAGTCGAGTCCAGCATGGAGAAGATGAAAGACCGACTTCTTCGGCTAATTGAGCAACGGTTAAACGGCCATTTCCACGTAATGCAGATAAAATTTTCCGATCTATACGATCTAGTACGTATTCTGTTCTGTTCAAAATATAAACCAAAGAAGAATCTTCTGATAAATCTAAATATACTTTATTTTTATGCTGCGAACATTTAAAAATATTAAAAATACAGGAAACATTTTGAGCAAAAGGTACATACACTATTTCTATGCATCAAACCTTCCTGGATAGAGGTTGAGATGGAGCAAAGAGCACTGTTTCAGTAAGGGTGACTAAACAGTGCTCTTTGCGGATTTCTTATAAATTGTTAAATCGATTTTGATGAATGGGCATAACGTATTAAAACAAATTAAATAATAACTTTTATTTATTAATTGAAGAAAAACTAATCATTATTTTTTATCTAACTTTTCCTTTATGTTAATTTCATTGCATATAGGAGCAAGGTTATGATCACCCAGCACGATATAAACCAAAAACAATACCAAAATAAATCTATCGATTATTTAAACAGCCAAGCTCATTCTCAAGGAATTGAATTTAATAAATTTATTAATGAGGTTCAGAAAATTGAAAAGGCTGTGGTTCTTGATTTAGGCTGTGGTGGTGGTCATGTCTCATATAATGTTGCTCCATATGCTGACCTTGTTTTTGCTTATGATCTATCTCATGAAATGTTAGATACAGTCTCTAAGGCTGCCAGTCAACGCAAGTTAAAAAACATCTTTGTGCAGCAGGGCATTGCTGAAGATATGCCTTTCAGTGATCAGCAGTTTGATGTGGTCATTAGCCGATATTCAGCTCATCACTGGCAGCATGTTCCGGCAGCTATGAAAGAAGTGAATCGTGTGCTTAAGCCTGATGGTATTGTTATTTTTGTAGACATTATCAGTTCTAGCTCGCCAATATTAGATACGTTTTTACAGACCATCGAAACGATTCGAGACCCAAGTCATGTACGAAACTATAGTGTCAAAGAGTGGGTGTATTTCATCGAAGATGCAGGCTTTGATTTGGTGGGTTTAGATAAACAAACGCTTTCGTTAGACTTTGATAGTTGGGTAAAGCGTATGAAAACGCCTGAAGATCAAATCAAAACTTTACGCTATTTACAGGAAGGTTCATCTGACCTTGTGAAAAAATATTTCAAAATTCAAAATGACGGTAGCTTTGAAAGCCATGTGGGTTATTTTGTCTTTAAGAAACTAGGTTTTTAAAGCGCTGAAATGAGTACGGGTTTTAGCAGATTAGAAATCAATTAAATATTGCTAAAACTCTTTTCTTGAATAACTTGGATTATATTAAAGATCGCTATAAAACAATTTAATATTATTTTTGATAAAAATTAATCACCCAATTTTATTAAGGTGATTAAGTATTCAAAAGAGAAGGGGTTTTATCCTATTTTCTTTATTATTAATAGACACTTATAAATAATTATTATTTAATACGCCCGCAATATTATCACTAATACTTTTAATAACTTTTTCGGGGAAATAATGCGTAATTTTTTAGTAACGATTTTCACTTTATTCGTAGCAACATCAATTTATGCTGCTCAAGAGTCTAGAAATCTTTTAGAGCAAACACAGTGTGAGAAAGCAGTAGAGCTACATGGTTTTTTAAGCCGTGCTCAACTCGATTGCAACTATCACTATTATTCAGAAGAGTTAAAGGATGCTGCTGCAAAATGTACTAAACATGATCTTGGCGAAAAATACGGTAGAGAAGTCATGAAATTTGGTATGAAGGAGTTTGAAGAGCGCAAGAAAGAGGACACTCAGGGCCACTTTTGTCATAAGGTTTTAAAAGAGTTTCCAAAATATATTAAACAATAAAAAATAAGGTTTTAAAAACCTCTTCTAGCAAACCGATAAGATGGATTTAATTATCCATTTTATCGGTGTATCACTAAATATAATCTGCCAATTAAACTAGATAATAAACTTTAAGAATCGACCTAATATCATATTGATACTTAAAATTTCTCTTATTATTCTTCATTTCAGGATGAGAGAGGGACGCTTCGTGCGTGCTGGTTCTATATGCCCAGTCTGCTAACCCTCTTTTATTCTATTATTATTTTTACTAAATAATGAATTTCTATGTAGTAATAAGATATTCTAATCCAATGAAAAATAATATTTATTCAATTATTTTCTATCCAATATCACATTGACACTCTAAATCCCTCCGATTATGCTTTGCCTGCTGGCCACATTGCCAGTCGGTTTTAGCAGGCCGTATTTACCCAACGCACACGAAAAAGTCTCTCTTTTTTGTGGGCATCCCTACGTGTCTCCCTCTGCGGCGGAACGGGAGGGGGACATCTTCGGATGTGCTGGTTTTTGGGTAAATCAGTCTGCTAACCCCTTTTCGTTTCGCCACCATAATCATTTAGCAGTGATGTGGCGAAACTTCTTTATTACCCAAAGGAGTCCGCTCATGCGTACTATTTCTGCTTTATTGGCCTTTGCCAAAGTCTCTCTATTCATACCGTTTAAATACTCTATCAATTGGTTTAATCGACTCTAGGTTTTCTACGCCTTAAGAATCGTTACGACTAAAAATCATAGCAACAATAAAACCCGAGATAGGTGAGCACGCCGTTTTGGTACTGCTTATTCATGTCTGTTTTTAGCACTCATTTTAAGAGTGACGGCATTTCTATCTCTTTTATATACAACAAAAAATTATTTTAAGCGGTATATCTATGCCAAATTTACAATCTTCCTTTACAGCATTAAGAGTGCTTCACACAGCAAAAGACTTATTTAATCAAAATGGGTTTCAAAAAATCGGTGTTGATCGAATTATTGCCGAAGCACAAGTGTCTAAAACTACGTTTTATAAAATCTTCCATTCAAAAGAACGGCTCATCGAGATGAGTCTCACTTTTCAGACAGATGCACTCAAAGTAAAAGTACTTTCAATTTTCAACTCCTACAATGAACAAATAGTGCTCGATAAACTGAAGGAGATTTACTTTCTACATGCCAATTTAGATGGTTTTTACCGTTTGCCATTTAAAGCAATTTTTGAAATTGAAAAGCTTTATCCCGTTGCCTATAAAATTGTGGTCGACTACAGAAACTGGTTTATTAATGAAATATATAAGCTGCTTTTAACGCTCAAATCGACCGCTTCGGTCCAAGATGCTTATATGTTTTTATTTATGATTGATGGGGCGATGGTGCAGCTTTTAGGCAAAAATAGTGTTGATGACAGAGCACGGTTATTAGATTATTTCTTTTTAAACTTGGCTTAAACAGATAAAAACTTAAAAAAAAGCCCCAACTCAGGGGCTTTTTTTTCAGAATGTTTAACTTAATGACACAGATTTTGCAGAATGCATTCCTTCAAAATATTGGACCGCAGGCGAGCGAGCCATATAAGCTAAAGCTTGTGCGGTGTCTCCCTCATGAAGCGGGTTAAATTTTGGAGAAGCCCATCTTAAGGTCGCTTTCCATAAATATTTTATGGTCGGTAAGTTGTCTGAGCGAGTTGCAGTTTTTTCAAATTCACGAATAATTTTGAAGTAGCCACGGCGCATTAGTTTTTGAATATCCTCGTGCTCTAAATCCTGCTTACCTAGACTACGGGCAAAGTCAGCGAGGAAGTAAATAAACAGTGGGAAAACCGCCGCCATAATCACTTGGCGCGACACATAAAAACCAAATTTATTTGTTAAGAGATGCTCAAATAAATCGTAAGCAACACAGCGATGTTCAACTTCTTCAGCCAAATGCCAACGGAACAAATCCGCCATAGCAGGGTCGGCTTTGTCCCACGTCTTACTGTCGAGTGTCCACTGACCAATAGTTCCGGTAAAGTGCTCAATTGCGGCAATCACACCTACTCGGAAAAGTAGCCAATATTCATCTAGCTTTTCACCTTTTAAAAAAGGCATGCCTAAAGGTTTGTCACCCAATAAAATGTTAAAAACAAAATGGGCACGATTGAGAGCCTCTTGAATGTCGTAGCCATTTTCACGTAAGAAGTCCTGTGCTTTTTCATGAGCACGTGCATGGGCCGCTTCTTGGCGGACAAAGCCGATGACTTCTTGTTTTAATGTTTCATCGGTAATCAAGGGCAGGGTTTTATTAAACACGCGGCAAAACCAAAACTCACCAGCCGGCAAGAGCATGTTAATGCCATTGGCGACATGAGAGCATAGAGGATCATTTGGCATCCAGCAGACGGATGACTCCGCAAAATCAAAATGTACTTTTCTTGCTTTAAGCTGATGATTCCCTGTGAGCATATCCGTCACCCTATTCATAATTGTTTATTTAATGCGAATGGGTCATTTTTAGCATTCAGTCAACTTAATCACCATGTGCTTAAGGGACAAAAATATCCCTTGAATGGTTTGTTCAGATAAAAAGCATTGTCACTTCGTGTTTTTGAAGCTTATGCAATAAAAAAGGCTCCTTAGTAAAAAGGAGCCTTCATTTTTATCATTTAGGCCTAAAATAATTTAAGCCTACTCATTTATTTTTATAGTGAAATGTTTTAATTATAAATGACCACGGTGAATAACTCGCCGTGCTTCAAGCCTAGATCGCTTGCCATTGCTCTTTAACTTCTTCTGAATTTTTATTCAGAATGACTTGGTTTTCTTTCACTTCCCCAATCCATCCAGTAGGGATAAGGTGATGTTGGCCACTTTCATCTCGGGTGAGTTTGAGTTGGTTCTCACCATCAAGATGGTCGACAGTTCCTACTTTTGTGCCACATGAAGCAATGACATCAGCATGTTTTTTAATATCATTAATATTTAAAGTATTCATTTTGGACCTCTTCTTTGGAAATAGAAAAACGGTAGAAACTAAATTACTTTAAATAATCGCTTAAATGTTGGGTTTTTAATAAACCTTACATGATCGGATTATAAGTTCACTTAATAGGAATATTTGGATAACAATGAAATAATTGGATATAAAACTAATATTATTTTTCTTTTTATTACAATTTACGTGTTTATTTAAACAGAAATGTTTAGTTATGGTTGAGTTAAGTCTTATAAATAATTATTTGCAATGAATATCAAAATACCTATAAACATGACGATTTTGAGTATCTTGAATGAATTTGTAACTGCCTCAGCTGAAGTTAAAAGTAAGCTGCGTATTAGTTTGCTCTATCAATTAATCAATGTAGCGAAAAATTTACCTCATCCAGCTTCGGGGCAGACTTATCAACGTTGGCAACTTTTTGGGCAGATTGCTGGGGTTGATTTAAGTCTAGCTAAGCTTTTTGAATCGCATTGCGATGCCATAAGCATTTTAAATGAATTGGGTTATCAACAAGAAATAGATAACAAGACTTGGGCGGTTTGGGCAGCCGATGGCGGACCAGCGCCTTTGCAAATCACTAATGACCTTTGTAATGGCATCAAACCGTGGTGCTCTGGCGCGGAGTTTATCCAAAAAGCTTTAATGAGTTATAAAGATCAGCAAGGGCAGGCACAGCTTTGTATTGCCGACTTAAGTCACCCATCCATCACTACCGATTTAAGCCACTGGCAGGCTGTAGGCATGCATGCAACACAGACCGCGCAAGTAACTTTTAAAAATACGCCTGTTACGGCAATAGGTCAGCCAAATAGTTATTTAAAGCGTCCAGGTTTTTGGCATGGTGCAGCAGGTGTTGCGGCCTGTTGGTATGGTGCCGCCGTGCGCTTAGCAGGTTATTTGCAAGAAAGTTGTCAGGCCAATCCTAATCCGTATAAAAAATTGTATTTAGGTGAGGTCGCTCAGCAATTAGAAATCACTAAACAATATTTTCAATATGTTGCCGAGTTGATTGACCATAAACCAATGCTAAGTCATGAACGGGAAATACGCATATTACGTGCCCAAACAGAGCAATGCTGTCTGAGCGTTATTGAACGAGTTGGGAAAGCTTTAGGTGCGCGTCCTTTTTGTGAAGATGCAACATTTGCTCAGCTCATGGCAGATTTGCCTGTGTTTATACGACAAAGTCATGCTGCTTTTGACTATGAGCAAATTGCAGAACTCTGTGTGTCGGAGCAAAGCCTATGGGAACTTTAAAACATCCTTTGGTTGAAGACCGCGTTATTTTTGGTGAGGGCACGACCAAAGAGCAATGGTTAAATATATTTAAAGATCATCCTCTAGCGCCTTTAGATCTTGAGTTATTTCGTTCTAAAAGGGTAGTGATTGTCGCTCCACATCCTGATGATGAAGTGCTTGGCTGTGGCGGGTTAATGCAGCAACTGATCACGCTGAATTGTAAAATAGTGGTTTTAGCTGTGAGTAACGGCACACAAAGCCATCCTAACTCTACAAAATATCCTCCAGATCAGCTCAATATTCTTCGTCCGCAAGAAAGCTTGGCGGCCTTAAATTGTCTAGACGTAGCAGAGTCAACCGAGCATGTAGAACTTAATTTGTTAGATGGTCAGATTCATTTGCAAACCGAGCAACTCTGGCAGTGTCTAGATCAGATGGTTCAAGCCAACGATATTCTAATTTGCAGTTATGAACTTGATGGACATCCAGACCATGAAGCAGTAGGTAAAACCGTACAAGCCTATGCAACTGCTAAGCAACTCCTATGTTTACACGTATTAATTTGGGCTTGGCATTGGGCAAAGCCTTTAGACCCCCGAATTGATTGGCACCGAGCAAAAGCGTATTCCTTAACACAAGAACAGCTAACTAAAAAACATCAAGCAATTTTGCAGTTTAAAACCCAACTAGAAGCAGATGAAAGCACGGGGAATGCCGCAGTGCTATCTCCAAGTGCGATTAATCGTCTTTTAATGCCTTATGAGGTTTATTTGAGTGATTCATTCTCGCATGTACTTTGAAGATTTATATCGTCATAACAGTGATCCATGGGGCTATGACGCTCACTGGTATGAAGCACGTAAAAGACAAATTTGTCTCGCGCTGCTGACAAAGCCTCACTATCCAAAGGTGCTAGAAGTCGGCTGTTCAAACGGACATTTAAGTTTTCATTTAGCGCAAAGAGCTGAGCAATTGGTATGTATAGATGTTTCTGAGAGCGCTGTTCGTTTGGCTTCAGAGCGTTTAAAAGAATTGGAGCATGTTGTTGTTGAAAATAGAAAAATACCCGAAGACTACTCAATTCAAAAATATGATCTGATTCTAATTAGTGAGATGGCTTATTACTTATCCAAGGATGAGTTACATGAGTTTATTGAAAAGTTAAAACATAGTTTAAATGATGAGGGTGAAATTCTGTGTTGCCACTGGCGTCATGAAATTCAAGATTTTGAGTTAAACGCTGAGCAAGTCCATCAAGCTTTTCAGCAACATTTTCCATTTCATCACTATCTCAGCTTAAACGATCCAGATTTTATGATTGATCTATGGACGGCGAACACTTCCTCTTTAGCACAGCAGGAAAAACTAAGATGAAAATAGGTATCGTCATTCCCGCGCATAACGAAGAGTACTATTTATCTGCCTGTCTGCAATCTATTCAGGTGGCGATCGATAACATCAGTGGTTATGACGTAGAAGTGCTTGTTGTACTCGATAGCTGTACAGATCAGTCGCGGCTGATTGTCCAAAGCCATCAAATCAATTGGATTGAATGCGACTATGCATGTGTTGGGCAAGCAAGAGACTTAGGTATTCGCCATTTAATTGAAAGAGGGGTCACATGGATTGCTTGTACCGATGCAGACACCGTCGTCAGTCCTGATTGGCTGCGCTATCAAATCCAGCATCAACCCACAGATGCCATTTGCGGCACTGTAACGCTCGATGATTTTAGTCATCTCTCTATCACTAAACGACAAAAATATTTAGCACACTATAAAGATGAGATGGACCATGCGCATATTCATGGAGCAAATTTAAGTTTTAGTGCAGAGGTCTACCTTTTGGTCGGTGGCTTTGAGCCTATTTCATGTCATGAAGATGTGTCTTTAATCAAAAAATTGCTCAAGCATTGTTGCAATATTACTTGGAGTAATCTGGTGCGAGTAACAACGAGTAGTCGTTTAAATGGGCGTGCGCCGCAGGGATTATCGTATTTTTTAAATAATCTCTAATGACTTAAAGCATGACCTCGCCCAATATTGAAATGTTCATTAAATTTTTAGGGTCATATTTAATATTGATAATGCTACCGACTTTATATTTATGATGATTTTGTTTAGCAACAAGCACCTTTAGATTTTCAGTCATGATTTGGCCTTGCTCAGTTTGGAATTTCAATTTGATATAACATAAAGGGCGATATTGCACCTTAGCTAATGAGTCCTGAAAATATACGACCTCAGCAGAAGTCATTATTCCTCGTCTATAAATTAAAAATTTATGAACCAGACTTTTAAGAAAAAAGACCCAAGCGATATAGAGAAAGAATAAGCTGAACCAGACCATTCCAATAAAAGTTAAAAAATCGGAAAATTTCACTCATTCAAACCAAAACTACTTGTTTAACGTATTATTCTAAAGAAACAAATAGGTTCGATCTACTTTATATAATCGGACTGAACCATAAACTTAAGAAGCTTTAAAATTAATAGATCAAAATTAAATTTAAGCAGGGTATATAACTTAGTTGTTGTATTTATGACTACATATGTAAACAAACCTTATGATCAAATGCCTTAGCCCTTAAAATTACTGAAAATAAAGTGTTAAGGTGTATAGGTTTGGATTTTTTAAATTTTTTTCGTGATATTCGGGGTGAGTTAAGCCAATATCCTTGGCTAGAGATGTTTGTTTCACTCACTATTTTGATTTTATTTGCAGCGATCGCAAATTTTATTGCCAAACGCATTATTGTTCGGGGCGTTCGTCATTTAGTTACAAAGCTCAAATCACCAAATCAGTCTATTTTTGCTCAGCATAGCGTTATACAGAAATTTGCAAATATTGTTCCTGCTGTTGTGATTATGAATGGTATTGCAACGGTTCCTCATCTATCTCCAAAATTTATTACTTTTGTAGAGATGGCTGCGCAAGCATTTATTTTCCTAACTTTGGCGCTTACGGTCAGTGAAATATTAAATATATTTAATCTTATTTATCAACGTAACCCAAAATCTAGAAATAAACCAATTAAGGGTTATTTACAGCTGGTTAAACTCATTTTATTTGTGGTTTGTGGTCTCATGATTTTGGGAACATTCCTTAAAAAGGATGTGTTCACTTTACTTGCAGGCTTCGGTGCGATGGCAGCGGTATTAATGCTGGTTTTCCAAAACACTATTTTGTCTTTAGTCGCGAGTGTCCAAATCGCTTCTTATGACATGGTGCGTATTGGCGACTGGATTGAAATGCCATCTCTAAATGCTGATGGTGATGTGATTGATATTTCATTGCATACAGTGACTGTTCAAAATTTTGATAAAACCTATACCACTATTCCAACCAATAAACTGGTTACCGATACTTTTAAAAACTGGCGAGGCATGAGCAATTCGGGTTGTCGCCGTATGAAGCGTTCACTCTTTCTTGATCAAAGCAGTGTGCATTTCATGACTGATGACGAGCAGCAAAAATTAAAAGAATTTTTATTATTAGATCAATATCTTGATGCGAAACAATCTGAAATTGAAGAGTTTAATAAGCAATTAAGCAATCAATCTCGTTATAACAAGCGCCGTTTAACCAACATTGGTACATTTAGAGCCTATGTTGAATTTTACTTGCGCCAGCACAAGGGCATTGCTCAAAACCAAACGATTATGGTTCGCCAGTTACAACCGACCAGCCAAGGTTTACCTTTAGAAGTCTATGCATTTACCAATACCATTGCATGGGTTTCTTATGAGGCAATTCAGTCAGATATTTTTGATCATTTAATTGCGATTCTTCCTGAATTTGGTTTACGCGTTTACCAAGCGCCTTCGGGTCATGATTTGCAAAGATTAACGACAGAAATTAGCCCAACTGAAGTTTAACTGCCATATTAAATGTAAAATTTGTTTCACTAAAAGCTCTCACTTTGAGGGCTTTTTTAATTTTTGTATTGGGCTTGAACCTCTCAATTTTAATGCATGTGTTAGAACTTAAAGAATCTTTGCCAGATCCACTCTTTTTCTATTTATATATTTTTATTGTTTAGCTCTATCGTGAGGCACAATACGTCGTGTCATCCACCAAAAGACTAGCGCTAACAAACTAACACTTGCACCTAAGGCACATACGCCAAACCATCCAGCATAGGCATAAGTCACTGTGGTACTGATTGCACCCAAACCACTACCGACTGCATAAAAGAGCATGTATAGCCCGACAAGCCGGCTATGCGCTTCTGGACGAGTACGAAAAATCATACTCTGGTTAGTCACGTGTAGAGCCTGTCCGCCTAAGTCTAGCAATACGATGCCTATTACTAGTGCCCAAAGCGAGTAACCCATAAGTGAAAGTGGGCCCCAAGCGAGCAGTAATATTGCGAGTGCCGCCACGCTTGTACGCTGAGCATATCCACGATCGGCCCAATAACCCGCACGTGCGGCAGCCAGAGCGCCGACAACCCCGACGAGACCAAAAGACCCAATTACAGTATGCGAGAAACTGTAAGGCGGTTCACTTAACGGTAGTACTAATGCACTCCAGAAAATATTAAATGCCGCGAACATAAGTAAAGCTAAAACACCACGCACTTGGAGTGCTTTTTCTTGGCGAAGCAGTTTGAACATGGATGCTAAAAGTTGCGAGTAACGCATGGTAACGGGCTGAGCTTTTAAATGAGGTAGACGTTTCCAAAGTGGCAATGCAATTATGAGCATGATAATGGCGGCGCAAAAGTACGCGCCGCGCCAGCCCGTCACATCACTAATTCCACCTGAAAATACACGGGCAAGCAGTAAGCCAATGAACACACCACTTTGTGCAGTACCGACCACATGTCCTTGCTCATGTGGGGCAGCAGCACTTGCAGCATAGGCAATAAGCCCTTGTGTCATGGCTGTGCCGAGTAAACCCACGGCAAGCATGCCTGCTAAAAGAATAATCGTAGAATGAGCAAAGGCAACTACGAGCAAGGCAGATATTAAAGCCAATAACTGAATAGCCATTAATCGACGTCGATTTACAAGATCACCCAATGGCACTAAAAACAAGAGGGCAAGGGCACAACCTATTTGAGTAGCTGTAACCACACCACCAATGGCGGCATGACTAACATTAAAGTCTCTAGCCAATATGTCGAGCAAAGGCTGTGCATAGTAAACATTTGCTACGCTTGCACCACTTGCTATAGCAAACAGCAATATTACGTCACGGGGCATACTTGAAAGCGGTTTATCACTTTTGGCGTGTGAAGTAGAAGATGCAAGAGAAGCTTTCATGGCCTAAATCCACTTAATCTAGTTTTAAAATGCAACTAGTTGAATGTTAGACCTGCTAGTTTTAAAATGCAACTAGGTAACTTGTTTCGGATAATTTATAGGGAAATCTGATGGCAAACTCAACATTCTTAAAAGACGAGCCTTGTCCTATTGCGCGTTGCGTCAATCTGATAGGCGACCGCTGGTCACTGCTCATTGTGCGTGATGCTTTTGATGGAGTGCGCCGTTTTGGAGATTTCCAGCGGAACTTAGGTGTTGCGCGAAATATTCTTTCTGATCGACTAAAAAAATTAGTAGATGTTGGTGTTCTTGAACTGCAAGACGCTTCGGATGGCACGGCTTATCAAGAATATGTATTGACCGCTAAAGGGGAGAGTTTATTTCCAGTGATTGTAGCTTTGCGACAATGGGGAGAACAGAACCTATTTGAAAGTGGTGAGCGCCATTCTCTGTTAATTGATAAAACTACAGGCCAGCAAATTCCATTTATGGCGCCAGTCGCGGCAGATGGAACAATGCTAAGAGCTTCTAATACTGAAGTGCAAAAGGTGAAATAAAATAAGACAAAACAAAAATAACTTTTTTTAACTTAAATTTGGGCAGATTAGTTGGTACCCTTGCGCGTCAAATTAAGGTGAGATTATGAGATTTATATTCCTCTTTATCAGCGCAATTTCAATTCAATGTTATGCAGCATCAGAAGCCATGGAACTTCATTACTGTGAAACTGTGAAGAAAGCAGCGAGTGGGGTGATGGATGCTAGACAACATGAAGTGCCAGCTAAAGAGTTACACGACATCGCCGATCATCTTGAAGAGCAACAAGCCAAACAACTTTATCAAGAGCTTATCAAATCTGCGTATTCTTCAAAGCTATTTGAAGACCCTCTCATTAAGTCCAAAGCCGTCGAAAATTTTCAAACTACTTGGCATGAACAATGTTTGGCAAAAGAATTAGCTAAAAATATTTGAGGGTGTGAGTGGGAAATGGTTAATTGGCAGATAATTTACATCTTAAAAGAAAAAGTGCATGTCAATTAATGAAATGCACTTTTAATAAGACACTTGGTTATCCTGCAAACCAAATGCTTTTATGCTCGCATAAAGGGCTTAAATTTTTAACTCGCTTACTATCTCTTTCAAACTGGCCAAAGCCACCAACTAAATCTAATTCTTCTCCTAAGGCAACTTTTTTATCATTAAAAGTTAAAATTTGATTCTTAGGTTCCCATTCTGCATATCCTTCAGGGAAAATAATTAGAATATCATTTACATATAGACATTCTTGTTTTAGCTGTAATGGCCCCCTTAATCGTGCAGAGGCGAAAATGCCATTAGGTTGATAAACAGGAAGCTTTACAGAGGCTAGCTGATCGTTTTTTTCTTGCTTATTGGATACTTGCTGCTGACATGCAGCAAGTAGTCCAACACAAGCAATCAATAACAGTATCTTATTGATATACAAGTTGAGCTCCTATATCAGCCAAATAATCTACACTAGTATAAATGACTGTATTTGTTATTGTTTTACCTGCATCTTTCCAAGAACAGGCAGACTGAATACCAAAAGCAACATTTAAAGCGAACCAAGGTCCGCCACTATCACCACCAACACAACGCAAAGTACCTAAGCCAGATGTATGATTAGTACCAGCTCCACTTTGGGTATTTGAAACGACAACAAAAGTGTTTCCACCTGGATGATGATTCGCACCAGTAATTGATATTACTTCACCACAGCTTTGCATCAATGCTGGATTTGTTGGTGAAGTTTGTCCAAGGTGACAAACATAAGATCCTTTAACTGTTCCACTTTTTACTGCAGTACTTGTACGATTTCGTTTACCTGTTAAAGCTCGAGCTGGTGATGTGGCATCAGCATAAAACTCTGGTACAGCTTGTTGAGTAGTAGTCGTTCCAGCTTTCATGAAGGCCAGATCCATTCCAGTATCGTCACGATACATACCTGCTACTGGTGAAATAGCATATTGAGTTCCATCTTTATCTTTATAATTTAAAGGAACATTTGGATCTATACAGTGGCCTGCAGTTATAACACCGAGTTCACCAGTTGAGATCCTTTTTGCAGTAAAACCAGTCATACAGTAGTTTCCACCTGAATTCGTTACTAACCAAGATCCACCACGTGATTTAGCTGGTTGAATACCTGTAGGAATTTCAGATAAGTCTACTTTGATGTTGAGTAGTCTTTCGAGAGCTTGTTTATCAACTTGTTTTAGAGATTTCACGTAGACTAAGGCATTTCCTGTCTGCTCATCATCCAAAATCATTTCAACTGTAGGGTACGCTTTTTTAACCGCCGCAAATGATTTATTAAGATGATTTACTCGTTGTTGCCTAGTATTTGAAGCTCCTTGTATAAGGGTAATAGGAGCACTAACACCTCGCTCAATCGCTCTATAAGCTGATTCAACTTCAGTCTCAGTTAAATTTGCGAGTTTTCTTACTTGAATACGTTCTTGAACATTTTTGTTTTTTAAAAGTTTAACTGATGTATCTGGTTTTCTTTCTAATTTAAAAGCTTGTTGAGAATTATTATTTCCAACGACTTTTACTTTTAATCCAAAATCAGGTCCATTATCAAAATATAAGCCAGAAATAGCATTTTTATATTTATCACTTAAACCTGCTACTTGATTATCTGTACCATGCATAATAAGTAATCTGCGCATAGCTTCGTCTAATGTAACTCCATAAGATGCTGCATAGTGTTTTGCATCAAATGCTAATGTCTCAGCGACATTCATTATAGGTTTTTGTTGATTTGAATTGCTATCTGCTGCAAATACACCAGTCGAAGCAAATGCAATAAATAAAGTGGTTGAAAGGGTTTTTAATTTAAATTTCTTGTATTTAGATGACATTTTTTGTCTCACAATGGAATCAATTATGAGTCTAAAAACTAACATATAGTTTTTTTATAAAATATTAAAGCGTGTAACTAAATATTTTACCAATTGATAAAATATAAGAATTGATAAGTTAAATAGTTAATATAAATATAAAAATAAAATCATTATAAAATTGTAAATAAATTAATTTATATGTGGTTTTTACATTGAATAACTTTATTAAAAACATTGTTTTTAAATATGTGATTTTATTTGTTTTTACTTGGGGTTATGACGCAATATATTTTTTATAAGGAATAATAAAGGGGCAGAAGCCCATATTAATTTTTTCTTATCGACTGCCTTTGAATATTCAGATTTTCAACGATAGGTATAATTTCACTTAGATCGTCCACATGTAACTTTATTGAAAAAACGTACTCAGTCAAATTCTATTTTTTATAACTACAGGTAGGGAGTAATCTGAATTTAGCTAATAAATAATAGTAGGACAATAAAAAAACCACCTAATTCTTTCGAATTAAGTGGTTTTTAAATTTTGGAGCGGGAAACGAGACTCGAACTCGCGACCCCAACCTTGGCAAGGTTGTAATAAATATTAAATAACAATGGGTTATGTTTTGATGGTGTCGAAGTGGTGTCGAATATTTTTTTACAATTTCCTAGGTGTCATCTATACTTTTATTATAAGAAAAACTGCTCAGGAAACAAATGAATCTTTCTTTATTATCGATTAATAGTCTGGCTGTAATTGTTATTGGGGAAGGAGCATCAGACTATCTTTCAGGCCCTAAGTTAGTTGAACTTTTTAATAGCTTTGGATCTAATGATGATTACTGGATGTTATCCAGAACTCAAGGATTTCCCTCTAGATTAGATTATACAAAGGAAAAAATTGCAGAAATAAATGGGACAGTACCTTTAGCTAAATTAATTGAAAGTTTGGTCGATGATAGAAGATCTTCAAACCCTGATTTTAAAGCTGAATTAATTAATAAAATAATAAAACATGATGGTTATAAATTAGAAAAAACAGAGCAAGGTGTCTATAAGTTAATTGGAAATGATTTGACTGAGACAGCTAAGATTAAACCAGTTTTTGAATCTATTGAACAAGAAATAATTGATCATATAAATTCGGCTAACTATCTTGTATGGGTGGCGGTAGCATGGATTACTTCTCGTAAAATCGCACGTGCATTGTATAATCAATATAAGAAGGGAATTAATATAAGAATCATTGTTAATGATGATGACCTAACTCGCCAAAGCGGGATAGCATTTGAAAATACTAATATTGAATATTTCCGTATTTCTCCTCACAACTTTGATTACAAGAATATAATGCATCATAAATTTTGTGTTATAGATTTGAAAAAAGTAATTACAGGTTCATTTAATTGGACTAATAAAGCTAGTTTTAATAATGAAAATATTTCTATTATTGAACATAGGGAGCAAGCAGAGGCTTATGCCAAAGAATTTTTAAAATTAATTGAAAACAAGTTTAAGAATATTTAATATTTCTATTCCATTGAAATTTAAAAATATAGTGAAGAAGTTTATGTCGTGTTTTTTTGACTTTTGGACATGGTTGGGTACTAATGCTGGACAAATCCAAATATTGATTGCTGTTATTGCTTTACTACTGGCTATTATTCCTATCCGATTTGCATATAAACAATTTAAGCTCAGTAATGCTCAAAGAGCTTTCGAATTAAAGGTAAATTTGCTTAGACTAACAAATGAAAATATAGTTGAAATAACGAAGTCCTATGAAAAATATCCTAATCTAATTTCTGAATGTGAATATATCGATAATATTTTGAAATCAAGAAATGACCCTGAAGCTGCTATTATTTCAAATAATTTAGTCACGCTTAAAAGTCAAAAAAATGAGCTTTTTGGACAAATTAATAGTTTAAGTCAACTTGCTAATTCATTAGCAACTATTAATATTAAAGATTTTGAGTTATTTGAGGATAAAATCAATACTTCAGCTAAGATATTGGTACAGGCTGCAACTACTAACGTTGGTTCAATAAATATTGAAAATTCTTTAAAAGCTGTAAAAAAAGAAAAAGGTATTTCCTGATTCGATTTTAATTTAATTAAAAAAGCGCTTAAAGCGCTTTTAATTTTTACGTCTCGACTGCCGTTGCTGTCTTTGCCTATTCAAATTTTCAAGAATAGGAATGACTTCATTTGGATCGTAAAGATGCTTGCCATCAGTCCCTTTATTGAATGCTCGAAGCTCATCAATAATCAATTTACGAGACAGGCTATAGCGATCCATTAACCATGCTGCAGTAACACGGTTCGGTATTTCCTCAGCTTTCATTTCAATGACTTTCCCTACATTAGGAATGATTTCGTGAATGAAAATCTGAGGTGGTTTTTCTGCTTCAACAACGACTATATATTTTCCCATACCTTTACCTAACTAATTACCCCTAAATACTGCAATGTTCTCAAGAGTGACCGCAGAGGGTCAGCAATACAGTCACTCATGTAGAACATTGCAGCTCTAAAATTATTTTTACTTTCTCCAAGTCGCTTCTTTAAACTTCGCCTCATCAACCAAGTTGTCGATTTGAGACGGGTTCACATTGTCGTAGTAATGGTTCATCAGGTTGCCGAACACAATAAGTGTTCGGTCTGAGGATGAGTAGCGGAAGCTCATTAGGCAATTTCTCCCTTAGCAAGCTTTTCAATTTCAACTTGAACGGCTTGTAGTTTCACTACATCGATTTGCATGAGTGAATCTATTCCTAAGTATTCACATACGGTTTTAACGTCTAAACCACGCTCATCTATAAAAGCTTGTAATTGATCACGTTGCTTATCACTAATCCCATTAAATTCGGGTGGGCTAATCCATGAGTTCCTTTCTTTGTCATATTGGCAGTTCAATGCCTTAGCACGCATTAACATTGTTTGACGCATGTTCTGGTAATACATGTGTTCTTTATCTAAAGATTCAGTTAATTGATTTAGATCACCAGCATGTTCAGCTTCTTCACAGCTTTGTTTCCAGTTTTCTAGCTCTTCTTGAGCTTTAGCTGCTGCAAGTTGTGCTGGCGTTAAAGTGTTAATGTGGTCTTTGGCTTGAGTAATAAGATCAGCCAAGAAGGTTGGATTAGATTTAAGATCAGGAACCCATACTTCACCAGTTTCGCCGCCCAGTGCACCTGAGTTTTTTGCATGGTGCGTAGGGGATGGTTTGAAGCTGATGACACGGGCATTTTTCCCTTCACCTGTAGTAACAGTTGTTAGATAACCCATGATGTCGGCAATACGGTAAAGCTCATTACGGTTTTTACCGCCTAGATCCGGACGATAAATTATTTGATCACCGTTTTGATCCTCAGAAGCATGAGCAATGAATACAACGTCTTTGCCAAGACTGATCAAAGTATTGATATATTGCTTGAATGTTTGGTTCGCTAGACCTTGAGCTTTTAACTTTAAAGAGCCATCTTTTTGACGATTATTAGCCGTGAGCAATAGATGCGTCTTAATGCACTCAAGCATCGCGCCTACAGTGTCGATAACTACAGTGTTATAAGGTGCTAAGTCTTGAGGAGTTAGGTTTGCTACATCACTCCATTGCTGAACCTGTACAACCGCACCGCGACGCAATTCACCCGTACGGTGAGCACCACGGTCAAAGTCAAATGAAATTGCTTTATCTGCAGTAAAACCTATCGAAGTTTTACCTAAGCCGGGATCTGCATAGAGGTACACAATAATTGCTTGAACTAATAATGTTTGGTCAGCAGTAATAATAGGTAGAGCCATTTTTCTTATCCTTATTTTGAACCAGTAAAGCCGCACTTCTTCTTATAAGCTTTGCGGTCATATGAAGGGATATTGTTAAGTTCTAAGGCAGTTGCTAATGCTTTTTTGCGCTGGAAGCTAATCTCATTCATTAAGGCTGCATAAACCTTAGGGCGCTTCGCCTTAAACTCTTCGACATTTAAAGGAGTCTTTACTTCACCTTTTACTGTGTAAAGAACACTGCCATTTGCATTCGCTGCATATACAGTCCAGCCGATACGCACAGAGTAGAGACCTGTTAAGCGGTCATGGCCGATATAGGCTTTAACACCATCTGGATGTGGTTTGAATTGAGCATTCATGATTAGCCTCCCATCATCCAAGATGCAGCGGCTACAGCAATTACCCAAAGAACGAATGAAAGGGCAATGAATATAAGGAAGTCGATAACGTTCGCTTTAATGGTCGCGAAACGAGAAGGACGCTGTTCTTCAACAGTAGGATGTTGATATAAGCGTGATGTGGTTTGACTAGGAATAGGGTTTTGTTTCATACTTACCTCGCGTAATGCAAAGCTCACTGGGGTTCGAAGATCAGTGGGCTTTTTTGTTGTCCCTAAGGTAAATATAAGAAAACTTATCTTTTGAGTCAATAGTAAAATAAGATATCTTAATTGTTTTTTTAAGATATCTTATATCGCTTAGCAATATAAAACAAAAAAGTGTGTGGTTTAATTGTTGAAAAATAAAGTGTATACGTTAATATGAATGGAATAACTTACATAACAAATGATTAGGTATAACAATGGATAACTTTATAGCAAGTCTTAAAAATCATATCGAACATGTGAAGCGTGTAGGGGCACACTGTACAACCGAAGAAACTACCAAACAGGCTTTAATATTACCTTTACTCGATATTTTAGGTTTTAGTCCATATGATCCTACTAAGGTTTTAGCTGAGTTCGCCGCTGATTTTCCGGGAGTAAAAGTTACGGAAAGAGTTGATTATGCTCTTTATTGTAATGGTCAACCAGTCATGTTTATTGAAGCTAAGCCTTATACTGCAAATTTAACTAATCATGCACCACAATTATCCCGTTATTTTAATAGTAGTTTGGGAGTAACAATTGGCGCTATAACAAATGGGCGTGAATGGCGTTTTTTTACTGATTTAATTAATACAAATGTAATGGATGAGAAGCCATTTCTAGTAGTAGATTTTACGAAAAATAAAGCTGAAGAGTTGGTGCAGCTTGCTGAATTTAAACATGATAATTTTCATGCTGAAAAATTACGTTTTTTTGCAGAAGAAAACCAGTATATTCAGCAATTTAAAACGGTTATTAAGAAAAGTATCAATGAGGTTGATATTGATTTTGTACGCTATGTTGCTCAGCAAGCGAATATTCCCCGCCAATTAAATACTAAATTTCTAGAATCAATACAACCTTTTGTTAAACAAGCTGTGGAGCAGGCGATTAGTGATACTGTAGTTAAGGGGCTATCATCACCAACGATTATTACTGCTCAACCAGTAGAGCCTAAAACTGTAGAAGAAGAAGCACCAAAGGTTGTTGAACCAGATTTCATTGTTAACCCAGACAATGAAAAAATTATTACTACTAAAGAAGAGCAAGATCTATATCGTATTATTGGAGAACTATTTCCAGAAATAGAGTTAGAGAGTAAAGATACTGAAAGTTATTATTCGGTATTATATCAAGGTAAGAATAATCGCTGGTTATTTAGATATGATGTAAACCGCAAAAGACCAACAATTCAATTTATTGTTCCTGTAGATGAAGTGCGTCGTAATGAATTAATTAGAGCAGGGTTAGAAGTTCAGGCAAATGGACAAGTATTTTTAGAAAAACCGGAATATATTTATAGAGCCGTCGGTATTTTAAAAGACTGTCTAGAATATTGTATGAATGATGAAAACTTTAAGAGAGCAATTAGTAATTAATTTCTAATTCAAAAAAATGCCCGCTGAAATAGCGGGCATTTTTATTTATTGTTTTAACTCTTTAGCTTCTAAAATTTGGGCTTCTTTAAATGTATTATTTAACTCTTTAGCTCGAACTTTTAAGAACACAGGATTGTATCCCCATTCAGCCTCTTGAATTAAATTAAGATTTTTTTGGTCTAAAGTATCATTCTCTAAAACAGCTAGAATTTCTTGTTGAGTTTCAATATTTCTAATACGTATTTTTCTTTTAGCCGAGTGAGAAGAGTCAACATTAACAACATGATACACACCGTCAATACGGACATCATTCCATTTGTTGGGAGAGGTTTTAGTTAATTCCTTAGCGGCTTCACCAGTTAATTTGATTTTACCATTGTCAAAATCAATACTATCTGCTGCTTGTGCACTTTTAATTAAAGAATGACTGGCATTATTAGCTTCTTCTTTAATATTGTTAACTTGTGGTGCAAACTTTGCAGCTTGGGCAAGAATATCTTTAGTATCATCCTCATCACGATCAGAAAGTAATGCTACTGTAGCTAGACGTTCTTGTTTCGCACTAACATCTTTTTCAAGTGCAATCTCAGCCATACGGATTTCTTTTTGATTTTCTAAATAATTAGAATGAGCTTCATAACCACCATACAAAAGGATTGTTGATAAAACGAGTATAAAAATGTGTTTGCTTGTCATTTTACCCGCCAATAGAGTTATTAGCTTTTCAAAAAGTTCTTGGACATTGACTTCAAAACCAGAAGAACCATTTATAACTTTAACTTCAAGTTCTAATTCATCCTTTTCTTCTTTTGAAAGCTTCAAGATTGTGGGTTCATTGTACTTTATCTGAGCATAAGAACGATAGATCGCATTTTGAAGATCAATGAACCCTTTCATTAAGGATGGTGTAATTGTCTGATGGAATTTTTCCCCAGTTAAATGCATTGAAAATTTTTCTAGATCAGCAACTCGTAGTTCATAGTGATCAAGCTGATCGTTTAAAGCTTCCTTTAGCAACGCTACAACATCATCTAAATCATTAATAACATGCGGTTCATGTACAACATCAATCATTCTATATCTCTCAAAGACTAATCATTTTTTTAAAGACTATTTATTACTTTAATATGAGAAAACTAATTACTCATAATATTTAATTTAACTTTTACGAACCCTTCTTTTTCCACGATATGTATATCTCATTGAGTCGATAACTTGACCTATAAAATAACATTCCTCATCAATTGGAATAATATTAGGATGAAAGTTGGGATTTAATGCCTGTAAGAATTTAGAACCATCTGGCTCAATTACTAACTTTTTGAAAGTAGCATCTTTATCCTTACGAACAACGATGATATCTCCTGATTGCATGTCAGAATAATAAACTGTAGGGTCAACCACGATATAATCGCCCTCAATGAAATCTGGCTCGTTACTAACCCCTCTTACTTTCAAATAAAAGCATTTCTCACAATCATCAGGAAGGGGGAACCATTCTGTAACTTGAGACATATCGACAGATTCAACATTAGTAAAGTTACCAGCTTGAACCCAAGAAAGTACGGGAGCCATCCGAGCTTGAACTGGAGCTACATTTGTAGATTCTTGAGTAGGAACTTCACCTTTACCAGTCAATATATATTCAGTTGTAACTCCAAAAGCATTAGCCATTGCTTCTAATGATCCAGCTTTGGGTAAATAACTATCTTTTTCCCATTCTGTTACTGCAGGCGAACTAACACCTGCAATCTTTGCTAATTGCATTTGAGTTAATTTTTTAGCTCTTCTAAGCGTACGTATACGCTGACCAACAGTATTTGTATTCATATAAGTTATCTTACATATTGCTATTGTAAGTTTTCTTTGATTTAATACTAAGAAATCTTACTTTTTGGGTTGATTATGACTAAACAAGAAGCATTTAAATTGCTTGGAGTGAATGGTGTTGAATTAGCTGGATTGTTAGGTATTGAACCTTCAGCAGTTTATCAATGGCCAGATAAAAAAATCCCTTTAGCGCGCGAATATCAAATTCGGGATTTAGCTGAAGGCAAAGAGCCCTTAAAAAATAAAGTTGCTGTTGACTAAGGACATCAATATGAGCCTTGAAAAAGAAGACCTTCGTTTGAAGATGCTTCCAGACATGATGGAACGTTTGAGATTGATTGCCGATGTTCGTGGAAATGAGTATGCACATCAAGCTGTAGTCCTCTTAGAAAAAGCCCTTATGGGTGAATATCATGAAGTTAGCTTAATGCTTGAAAGAGCAGATAAAAATAGGCACAAGAGGGAGCGTTTGGGAATACGTAGGAAAGTTGAGGTAAACCCAGAATCACAAATTTTAGAAATGAAAAAAGCCTGATGGATGAGATCAGGCTTTTAGGCATTTGAATCTATAGCGAGATTAGAACATGAGCAATTTATCAGAACAACCAATCGAACTCAACTCACAAGAATTTGTAGTAGGTGACATGGTGGTTATTCAAAACCACATTGTTGGTCCACTTGGTAGCAATAGTATTTTCTGCATCATTGAAATAAAAAGTGACTTTCTTGGCGATCATGTCTCTATGACTGACATCAACGGAAAGGTTTGGACATCTGGAGTGAGGTATATACGTCATGCCACCGTTGCAGAAAACCAATTAAAACGTCGTTTAACTGCAGAAGAGTTAGCTCGGGCGGAGGTGTCATGAACCAGCAATTTAAACACCTTCCAGAATATAAGCAGAGAGAAGGTATCCAGTCATGGTATGAGCCTGCTCTTAATCTTCTAAACAAAATGCTTGAACGAAATAAAGCAAATCTCCGTAAACGTGGGTACAACGAAAACAATGCGGCCATTACACGCGAAGAGTTTAGACAGGAACTCGCTCGCCGTGGACGCATTACTTTGTATTTGGCTGGGGAAATAGAAACGAGTTTGTATAAGGCTCAAAAGATTGAATACATGGGCGGATATGTAAAGCCTAAGGAGATGCAATGAATGAGCTGGCTTTGTTCTCGGGCGCTGGTGGAGGAATTCTCGCATCTTATCTCTTGGGATGGCGAACAGTGTGCGCAGTTGAACGTGATGCCTACGCCGCACAAGTTCTGGCGCAACGACAGAATGATGGAATTCTCGAAGCTTTCCCAATTTGGTCTGACATTACATCTTTTGACGGAAAAACATGGAGAGGAATTGTTGACGTTATATCTGGCGGCTTTCCGTGCCAAGACATCTCATCCGCTGGTAAAGGTGCAGGAATCGAAGGCGAACGTTCCGGGCTTTGGTCAGAAATGGCACGAATTATCGGTGAAGTACGACCTAGCTACGTGTTCGTGGAAAACTCACCAATGCTTGTTTCCAGAGGACTTACAAGAGTCGTCAGTGACCTTGCCGAAATGGGGTATGACGCGCAATGGGCACGTTTTTCAGCATCTAACTTTGGAGCGCCCCATATCCGTGACCGGATCTGGATTGTTGCCCACACCCAAAGCTTCGGATGCGAAGAGAATGGATTGTCCATCAGAGCGCAACAGGAAAAGCCCGTGTTTGGAATCAACAGTAAAGATGTGGCCAACACCAAAAGCATCAGATTGGAACAAGCGTGGAAATGTAAGTCCTCATCCGAGAAATGGTTTACCGGGTGCGGTCATGAACTTTCCGACACCAACTGCGAGCGATGCAAACAAGTGGAGCAACGAGTCTTTAGCCGAACGCAAAGCAAAAGGGCGTCAGATCCGTCTCAATACAGCAGTTTCACCAGAGGGTGGGAATGGTGGGCGCTTGAACCCGAACTGGGTAGAGTGGCTGATGGGGTGGCCAATCGGGTGGACCGACTTAAAGCCATTGGAAATGGACAAGTTTCAATCGTGGCAAAAAGCGCATTTGAATTTTTAGGGGAAAATCTATGAGTTTAGATGCAACCATTTGGGCTTGGAAAACCCGTCAAAAACAAAAGGTGGGTGGTGCATTAAAACCACTTAAAAAATTAGTCCTTCTTTCACTGGCCGATCGAGCTGGTGAAACTCATGAATGCTATCCAAGTATTGCTCGTTTAGTTGATGACACGGAAATGGACCGCAAGACCGTTTTAAAAATCATTGATGAGTTAATTGAAGACGGATTTATTATCGATACAGGTAAACGCGAAGGTAAAACTAAGCAGGTTAAAGTTTATCTTTTGATCGGAGTTAAGGGCCGTGAAACAGTCCCAACAACGGTACACTTTGATACAGGAGATGATGATTTAAACAGTCCCAACAATGGAACAGTTCCAACAACGGAACAGTTCCAACAATTCCATGAAACAGTCCCAACAATTCCGTTAAACAGTCCCAACGTTGGGACACGGAATCTTTTAAAGAATCTATCAATAGAATCTAAAAATAAAAAAACATGGTTGAGTTTGGAAAAACTTGGTGAGGAAATTCGTTTGGCAACTGATCAAGAAACTTACGAGCAGATTAAAAACGCAACTTGGTTCGATCGTGAGCTACGAGCATTTGAACTCTACAACGCCGAGAAGAATCTTTGTGATGAACTCATGCATTACCACTTTGCAGATTGGTTAATCAACGCATGTGGCAAATACCAAGCCCGTGAACAGATTAAAACTTCAAATACTGGAACACAGGTTCGAGTCCCGCAGGGGAAGTCAAACGTACTCACATCTAAACAAATTTATTCATTCGCTCAAAAACTTTCTGTTCATCCAGAGTTTGCAAGTAAATACGCCGAAGGTAATGAGAGCTATGAACAACTAGCTGCACGTATCGCACTGAAGCTTTCCGATCCTGAGCAACAGCAAAAGTTGATGCCATATCTTATTCAAGTTGGATTTCAACAGGGCAAAGGAGAGGCTGCATGACATCAATGAGCCTTGCTGAATATCGTGAATTATTTCCTATTCAGAAAAATAAAAAGCGCCGTTCAGCAAAGCAAACTCGTGAACCAAGTGTGGGAGAGAATTTATTAGCAACACATCTTAAAGCCTGCAAGATTAATTTTGAGCAGGAATACAAATTCCACCCGAAACGAAAGTGGCGGGCGGATTTTTTAATTACGGGTACAAAGATTTTGGTTGAAGTGGAAGGCGGTATTTGGAGTGGTGGACGTCATACAAGAGGCAAAGGTTATTTGGGGGACATGGAGAAATACAACGAAGCGGCAATGATGGGGTTTACAGTTTTGAGGTTCAGTACAGAGCAAGTTAAAGCAGGCGTGGCGATTAAACATATTGAGCAATTGGTGGGATGAAAATGAATATGCCAGTACAACACATTTTACAAGCGGTCGATTGGTCTAAGTATAGTTTTGAAGAGTGGTGTCGGCAGCTGGGAGCTTGGCTAAACGGTGATAGTGAAAAAATGGTCAGAATTGTGAAGACTATGCCGACGAAACGTATCACTCAAAAACATCGTGAAAAGCTAATGGCAATGTACATGAGTGATGAAACTTTGAAAGATCGTTTGTGTATTCGCCGTAAAGGTACTTGCTGTCAGTTAAACGATAATGAGGCACGTGCAATTCATAAAATTATTAATGATCTTGAATCAATAGAGGATGAGGTTGTTCAGGAATGGATAGGGGCAATCTGGTGGCATTACGTTATGGGTGAGTCTATTCGAGACATCGCAAAAAGTAATGATACTTACGGTTCACAAATCCAGCAGGACATTAAATGCGGTTTAGCTTTTATTAAATCGCGCTACCCACAATTTACAATTGAGAAATTTATAAAGATCGTAATAGTGGAAAATCATTCTTCTTGACTGTAAATACAGGGTATGGCATATTCGTGCTAACTTAGCGGTTTTATATTTAAATCGTCACTTTAAAAAAGGCTCGCATTTGCGGGCTTTTTAAATGTATTACTGTTACTTTATTTTTGGGTATGAATGTTTTTATGACGAATGAATCGATTATTACAGAAGCTAAAGGAAATATATTCACAGTAAAAAAATATATTGATGATCTAGAGCTATTAGATAGTGGAGTAATTCATTGTTTAAAGGATAGTGTTATTAAAATAAGAATAAATGATTTTGATTTAAATTTCATTTTGATTAAAGAACCTGAAGAAAAAAGACGTATAAGAATAAAAGAGCAATCAACTAATTTTGTAACAATAGAGTTTGTAAATTTCGACGAAAGTTTAGGGGCTGGAGTGTTTGAACCAACATCAATGCTTGTTATTAATGGAAAAGAAATATTTTTTACTTTCTTCATTAGAAGTTTGGACGAAAAACAGAAAGAATTTACATATTCACTTTTATTTAAGAATAAATAGAAAAGGATAGTGTTAGTGGATAATGATGTAGAAGTTACTTTAAATTCAAATAAATCTTTACAATTAGAAAGTCAATCTACTAATGATTCTACGACTATCAATGCCAAGCAATTTGAAAACTTAAAAATTGTAGGTAAGATCACTGAACAAATTGGTACGGGTGATGATGCGAAGCATTCAATTATATGGACCACAATTAGATGGTGTTTTATTATTGCTTCAGCAATAAGTTTAATCTTATTTATTTTTTTAGGTTTTGCTTATTACAATAATAATCAAAGTGAAATTGTTGAGTTAAAGAAATTTATTTTTAGTATTTGGTCTATTTTTACACCAATAATCACTCTAGCATTAGGGTATGCATTTGGTAAGGATTATAAATAAAGTCACTTAAATAAAAATATGACCCTCATCGGGGGGAGTATTGGATTAAATTTATGAAAAATAAAGTAGGCTTTCTTGTTCTTATTCGCCCCATACCTCCAGCATGGTTTTTAACTTATAATCTGATTCAATTATAATATTTTAGATAAGTAAATTTATGGAACGGGGAATACTTTTAGAAAAATCACTAAAAATGATCTTGGAACTTAAAAAAGAGATCATAAACAGCACAGTGATTGATTGCGGTCCACGATTAGATTTGGTTGAGCAATGTATTTATATTTCATTTGAGCATGGAATTGGGGTGAATACTTTATTGACATTAGATATGCCAATTCAAGCAATGGTTTTATTTCGATCTCAGTTCGAGTCAGTCGTAAGAGCTTATTGGCTAATGTTTTGTGCAACTAATCATCAAATATCTAAGTTAAGTTTTGGCTATACTTTTGAAGAGCAGTTTGTCAAAGATACATTTCCTACGTTAAGTGAAATGTTGGATATGCTGCAGAAACTTGATTTACCTGCTAAACCAGTAATTAATATGTTTGTTGAATTTAAAAAATATCATCTCAACCAACTGAACTCATTCGTTCATACAGGTAAACATACTTTTACTCGGAATGAGATGGGGTTTGATGAGAATCTTGTGATGACACTAATGAGACAATCTAATAATTTAATCACAGCTTCAGCACAAATAATGTTTGCACATACTGTTCCAGATAAACAGAAATTCATTCATTCATTGACTGGAAAATATCGGGATTGTTTCTTCATGCAAGAAGATTTAGATCCCAAAGTGAAAGCTCGAGTAGAAGATTATTTTACCTGAGTTTATGACTTTAATTATTACTGAATAGAGCCCCGCTAAATACCGATTATTGGCGGGGCTTTTTAGTTTTAATAGATAGGTTTGTTAACTCTCATTTTGTGAATATTGTGGCTGTATCTGATCCAAGCTATCTTCTGGATTCTTTTCACGAGTATGAGAGACTTGAGTATTTTCGATATGAACAATTCGGTCATACTCAACATCTTTTAGATGCTCTGGTGCCAATTCTGGATATGACTTATAAAAATGCATTTTAATATTTAGAGCATGATCAAGTAGAAAGGCGGATTCAATACTGTAGTATTGATCATTATCAAAATACTCATAAGTCGATTCTAATAATTCTTTGATTGAGTCATCAAGATTTTTAAGTTTTTCATTTATGAGATTTAAATCATTTGCAGATGGTTGTTTTTTCATTTCTTATCTCGCATTTATGAAAGATTTTGTACTGAAGTTTCCAGTACAAAATCTTAAAGGTCTATGGAATTATGGTAAAACAAAAATACCCGAACTGCGGCATCTATCAAAAGCAGCTTGACACTTCCAAGTTTCCTTAAGGCCTTGGAAGGCACCTACACCATTTCGGCAATTTTCATACTGTAAGCGGCAGTATTCATAATCACCAGCGGCTGGCTGAAGTATTTCTAAGAGACTTTTGGGTTGTTGTTTTTCCTCACTAGCAGTTGTCCCGAGGGATAAAGTTGCAAGGGTTATTGTTACTAAAAAAATTAATTTTTTCTTCATGTTAGATACTCTTTTAGTTAATTTTATAAATACCGAATGGATATTTTTACCATTTGGTAAATTTTTTATAATAGAAAATTATTAAGCATTAAAGAATATATATAAATATGTTGTAACTTCATCTTTAAATGTAAATACATAATATATTTGTTTTGAGATTGAAGGATGGAAGTTAAAGAGTACTTTTGGCTTACAAGAAAAAAAGAGCCCAAAACTAAACCTAAAAGTAGACCTCTGCCCAAAGCTAAACAAAATTATTTAGAAGCTGAAGAAGTCTTATTTCAGGAACTAGAAGAACATCGAATAGGATATCGCCGAAAATTTCAATTTGAATCAACTAAAAATTGGCGTTTCGATTTTTATATTGTGAAGTTGAATCTTCTTATAGAAATTGCTGGCAGTCCTTGGTCAGTTGGTCGAGGTGGGCGAAAAATTGCAAATGCAATGGGTAAATATGATCTTGCTTTGGATAAGGGGTATAAATTCGAACGTCTAGAGCCCCACCAAATTGAATCAGGTTACGCAATTAACTGGATTAAAAGTGAATTAGCGAGAATTGAAGATGGATCAGATCAGACCATTTCCTCCACAGGAGTTGATTGATAAAGCCGAAGAGGATGAGGCAATTAGATTAGCTCCCGCACCAGACTTAATGAATTGGGTGATCACAAACTTTTTAACTATTGGTGGGCCACTACATAATCCAGATCATGACCATATCGCTGAGCTGCTTCATGATAATGAAGAGTTTCTAGCTTGTGCATGGGCATCATCTGCATGTGTAGCTAAAAAACGCATGGTTCTAGGTCAATGCGAAAAGGTGTTGTTCAACCAAGGCGGGTGGAAGAAAGCTCGACAAGAACAGCAAATGCGTGATTGGTTTGGTTATGTGCCAACTTATCTCATCACTATAGACGCAAGTTATTGCGACCAAGCTACAGACCGAGACTTTTGCGCTTTAATCGAACATGAGCTTTATCATATTGGCGTTGAGCGTGATCAAGATGGCGAGCCTCTTTACAGTGATATGACTGGTTTGCCAAAACATTATTTGGCAGGTCATGATGTTGAAGAGTTTGTTGGCGTAGTAAAAAGATGGGGAGCGGATGAAAGCGTAAAGCGCCTACTAGAAGTGGCGAAGCAAGCGCCGTTTGTATCTGATGTAAATATTTCCAAGTGCTGTGGGACATGTTTAATAAGTTGAGCCGTTTGGCTCATTTTTTTTGCCATGTTTCCTTGACGTACCTTGACGGATAGAGAGAAATGGCGACATTAAACAAAAAGCAGAAACTCTTTATTGTACAATCGCTTGCTGTGTTTAATACCCCTCAAGAAACAGTAAGTCTCGTCAAGGAAGAATTTGACATTGACGTTTCGAGACAGCAGGTAGAGTCATACGACCCTACAAAGTTTGCTGGTAGAGACTTAAGTAAGGAGCTCAAAGAATTTTTTGAAAAAACTCGGGAAGAGTATTTGAGTCAACCACTAAATAAAATTAGTGGAGCAAATGACATTGTTCAGTTGAAGATTTTAAGTGATTTGCTTTGGACTAAAAAAAACAATGTGACCATGACAATTAAGATTGTGGATCAAATACAAAAGATCATGAAGGGGTTTTATGACAAGAAGGGGGAACAAGCTAATAAAGGTAATCCTGAAGCAAGCCAGACTAAAGCTGAAGTAGAACTCGAGATCAAAAAGCTTGAACTCCAAAAGCTACAGCGTGAAGTGAACCCTCCTGAGTATCGACCACCTGAAGAGGATTACAAGCTTGTGCTGAATCCTGATGAGGAGATACCAAATGAGCCAATTCTTTAATCCTCCTGAAGGTTCGGTTCAACTAACACCTAAACAGGCAAATATCTATTTATGGGGCTGGCAAAAAGAAGCCCGATTCCGTGATGCTGTTTGTGGACGCCGTTTTGGAAAGACCTTCTTGGCCAAAGCGGAAATGCGCAGAGCCGCAAGACTAGCGGCTAAATGGAATGTTTCTGTCGAGGATGAGATCTGGTATGCAGCGCCTACATTCAAGCAAGCGAAACGGGTTTTCTGGAAAAGATTAAAACAAGCAATTCCAGCATCATGGCGAGCTGGTAAGCCAAATGAAACTGAATGCTCAATTACTTTAAGAAGTGGTCATGTTATCCGTGTTGTAGGTCTGGATAATTATGACGACCTTCGTGGATCTGGCTTATTTTTCTTAATTATTGATGAATGGGCTGATTGTAAATGGGCGGCATGGGAAGAAGTACTTCGCCCTATGCTTTCTACATGTAAATATGTGGTAAATGGAGAACAAAGGGTAGGTGGTCATGTTTTAAGGATTGGAACACCCAAAGGCTTTAACCATTGTTATGACACGTTCATGGATGGGCAGCCAGGGCATGAACCGGATTGTAAAAGCTTTTCTTATACATCCCTACAAGGGGGAAATATTCCTGAGTCTGAGATCATTGTTGCTAAACGCAAGATGGATCCCAAGACATTTAGCCAGGAATATGAGGCAAGCTTTGAAAGTTACCAAGGCGTTATCTTCTATTGCTTTAATCGGTTACTCAGTGCTTCTACAGAGACAGTTCAGGTAAATGATGTATTACATATCGGGATGGACTTCAACGTTACCAAGATGTCTGCTGTTGTATATGTTCGCCGTGGTGAGCAAATGCATGCTGTTGATGAGTTCGTAAATCTTTTTGATACACCAGCAATGATTGAAGCTATTCAAGAACGATATCCTGATCATGAAGTTGCAGTTTATCCTGATGCTTCAGGTGAGAATCGTAAGTCGAGCAATGCAAGTGAAACGGATCTAGCTTTGCTCAGAAAAGCAGGATTTAAAGTTCATGTGAATAACAGAAACCCTGCTGTTAAAGATCGCATCAACTCAATGAATGGGATGCTCTGCAATACTTTCTCTGAGCGTAGACTCTTTGTGAACGTTACTAAATGTCCGCACTTTGCTAAATGCTTAGAACGACAAATTTATGATGATTATGGCCAGCCTGATAAAAAGTCAGGGTTTGATCATATGAATGATGCAGGAACCTATCCAATCGCTTATTTATTCCCGATCGACAAGAAATCTGTTGGAGTTCGTAGGATTCGCGGAATGTCTTAAACAACGCACCTTTTTAGGTGCTTTTTTATTGGTGTTTTTATGGCAGTTACTGATAAAAATCCGCAGTATATTGCTGCACAAAAAAGCTGGTTGGTTATGCGTGACGCCGTTGCCGGTGAAGAGCAGATTAAACAGGCACAAACCAAGTATCTTCCTAAATCAGCAGGAATGATTGAGGCAGAGAAGCAGGGCGATACTACTGGAGAGATTTATAAAGCATATCTAAGTCGTGCTCAGTATCCATTATGGGTTCAAGATTCTCTTCGTACGATGATTGGTCTGGTTTCTAAGCTTGAACCTAACATCGTAATTGAAAGTACTTTATTAAAAGGGCTTATAGAGAATGCTACGAATGACGGATTTAGGTTAAAACAGCTTTTTATCCGTATTTGCCTAGAGTTACTGGAATATGGCCGTTGTGGCTTGCTGGTAGATGTAGATGCTAAAGGCGTGCCTTACTTCGCGCTTTATGATGCTTTATCCATTATTAACTGGAAGGAAAACAGTATTGGTGGCCGTAAGGATCTAAAGCTGTTAGTGCTCGAGGAGCAGTTTGATAATAGCGAAGATGAATTCGGACATGATACTAAAACGGTCCACCGTGTTTTAGCTATGCAGGAAGGTGCTTTAACAGTCCGTTTATTTGATGGTTCTAATGTGGAGGATAAAACTCCGGATCTCGGCGGTAATCAGCTTTCATTCACGCCGTTTGTTTTCTGCGGTACCACTGATAATTCTCCACAAGTTGGTACGGTACCATTGCTTACCATGGCAAAAGCAGCACTTAAGTACTACCAGCTCAGCGCGGACTATTTTCAGTCACTTCATCACACAGCACATCCTCAACCATGGATTAATGGTTTAGACGGGGATGAAGATGATGATATTAGTGTTACAGGTGTTATGGCTGTCTGGAGTCTACCTAAGGAATCACAATGCGGTTACTTAGAGATTTCTGGAAATGGTATCGAACTGACAAAGAGTGAAATGGATGCCCAGAAGAATGCAGCATTAGAAGCCGGTGCAAAGGTCATCGATACCAATACACAAGAATCAGGTGAAGCTCGCCGTGCACGTCAGGATGACCAGCATGCAAGTCTACATAGTATTGTGACGTGTGCAGCTGCTGCTATTGAGCAGGCAATCAAATATGCTGCCCAATGGTTAAAGCTGGACCCATCAAAATACTCTTTTACAGTGGAGCCTGAGTTTATTGTTCAGCAATACGACATCAATCTTGCTAAACAACTTTATGAAGGTGCTTTAGCAGGGAAGAATTCATTCCAGACATATTGGGAATATATCGCCACTGGCAAGCTACCAGCTCATGATTTTAAGGAAGAATTAAAACGGGTTGAAGGTGAGCGGGATAGTATGCCGCTTTAGAGGTGTTAAATGGCTTCATATACTGAAAAATCCTTGATTGAAGTTCTCACTCAACACCAGGCGTATTTATACCGAGCTTCTTCTCAATCAGTTAATGAATTATTAAAAATCTTCAATGATGAGTCGGCTTTAATGCTGGCAAAGCTTAGAGATTTACTTGATGAGTTAAATGATTTAGAAAAGGTTGCTCTTGCTGGTGGCCAGTACACAACGACAAACCTAAAAGAGATTCGGGATTTAATCTCTCAATGGTTTGCTGCAATAAATACTTCATTGCCAGAAGCCTTCGCCGTATCTGCTACAGCATTGGCTGTATATGAAGCGAATTACACAGCTAAGCTATACGGTGGCAAGATCAGAAAACCTAACGGTGAAAAGCTATATTCAGCAGCTAGAAAGGTTCCGTTGGTTGGTGGTGCTCTAGTTGATGAACTTCTATCTAAAATAGCTGAAAGCGCCCGCCAGAAAGTTGAATATGCGATTCGCGATGGGATTGGTTCAGGTAAAACGAATCAACAAATTGTACAGCGCATTGGCGGTACTAAACGCCTCAATTATGAAGATGGAATCCTAACTAGCACTAAGTCTGATATCGATCGGACGGTGAGGACTGTACGTAGCCACGTGGCCAATCAAGCTTATCTTAATAGCTTCAACCAGATTGGTTTTGAATATGTCCGATTGGTTGCAACGCTGGATGGAAGAACATCAAAACTATGTGCATCTTTGGATGGTTCAGTTTGGGAGATAAACGACCCAGCAAAACGGGTACCGCCGTTGCACCCGAATTGCCGCAGTATTCTGGTACCAGTTGAAAAAGACTGGAAGCTTCCAGGCGAACGTCCATTTGTCATGGATGAGCGAAAGGTTAAGGATATTCCGAAGGATGAGCGTAGTCAGTTAATCGGTCAGTTGGATGCTAATACCACATTTAGAGAATTCTTTAAAAAGACAGATGACTTTTTTCAGAAAGAATGGCTGGGGCCAAAGCGGTATAAGCTCTACAAAGAAGGAAAATTTGATTTTGAAAAGTTCTTTGATCCAGATGGACGGCTTTACACATTGGACCAACTTCGTAAGTTGGATGAGCAGAAATTTAAGGAGTTGGGCTTATGAGTGATTCAAGACATTTAGTTCTTAAGCGTCATCCGACCTTAAAAGGTTATTTAGTTGTTTGTGATGAAGAAACAGGTTTGCCATTAGCTGGTCAAAGAGCAGTACAGATGAACAGTAATGCTAGTGATGGACCAGCCACAATAACAGTAACTTTCGAAGCTTATGGTGTTAATGGTATTCGCTTAGTAAGCGATGAGCCTAGAACCCTTCCTACAAAGGAAACGTAGCTAAAGGTACTACAAATGACTGAAAAACAAATCAACATGTCAGATGCTCAATATATTTTGAGTACAAAGAACATACTAATTCCATTTCTTCGAATCAAGATTTCAAGAGCCATGGCAATTTACGGGTATTCATTCGAAAGAATGAAAGCATTAACCATCCTTTAAGTAAAACTTAACTTTAACCGTAGCACCTTAAGGTGCTTTTTTTGTGAGTATGAAAATGACCAAAGACGTAACAGAGCAAGAATTATCCGAAAAAGCCGTAGCGCCTCGAGTAACTAAAGCCCAAATTGATGCATTAATGGAACGTGTGACATATACGGTTGAGCAACGTCCAGGTGGTACAACGTCTACTTTTGTGCATGCATTTTTAGATGGAAAGTTTTTTCTAGCTTCGGGTTTTAGTGCATGTGTGAATGCTGAAAACTTTGATGCAGAAATTGGTGAACGTATGGCTCGAGGTAATGCAAAAAAGCATGCTGAAAATAAGCTGTGGGAACTAGAAGGCTACCGTTTATTTGCATCTAGTTTTTAAATTTTACTTTGAATTATAGCGTCCTTAGGGGCGCTTTTTTAATGCCTTGAGATAAGGCTTTTTCCGAAATCAAACGAGAGGTTTGAACATGTCATTGCCATTTATTGTTGATTCACTTGATGCCATCAAAGAAGAGCACCGAGCACTATATGTCGAGGAAAACGGGAAGTTTCGCCTCGATTTAGACGGCTATGAAGATCCTAAGGGCTTGAAAACAGCACTTCAAAGCGAGCGTGATGCTGCTAAGACTGCAAAACAAGAACTCCAGAAACTTCAAAAACAATTTGAAGGGATTGATCCTGAAATTGTTAAAAAGGTCTTTTCTCAGATCGATCAAGATGAAGAAGCTAAATTAATCGCTGAAGGCAAGATTACCGAAGTGATTCAGAAACGTACCGAGAAGATGCGTGAAGAACATGAACGGGTACTTAAAGCCGAAAAAGACCGAGCTGACAAAGCAGAAGCTTATGCAAATAAGTTCAAAGAGTCAGTAATCCAAGGGCAAATCATTCAAGCAGCTGTAGAGCTTGAAGCTTTACCTGAAGCAACAGCAGACATTGCATTTTTAGCTAAATCAAAGTTTGCATTAGATGAAAACGGCAAAGCGGTTGCTGTTGATGAAAACGGCGAAGTGATTATTGGCAAAGATGGCCAGACAGCATTATCGCCAAAAGAGTGGGTTGAATCTCTACGTGAGCAAAAGCCGTACTACTGGCCTAAAGCAAATGGTATGGGGGCACCTGGTAGTGCCAATACAAAAGGTCAGGTCGACATTCTTAAACCAGATGGTTCGGTGAACTTAACCAAATTGGCGCAATTGCGAAATGAAAATCCGCAACTAGCAAAAGAGTTAGCGGCAAAACACGGTATTAATCTTTAAGGAGTTAAGCTAAATGGCTGATACGAAAATTGCTGATGTAATCGTACCTGAGTTATTCACTCCGTACGTATTAAATAAAACTGCTGAAAAGTCTGCTTTATGGCAGTCCGGTATTGTTGGGGATCTTGAAGAGGATGTTGCTTTTGGAACTAAGGGTGGTACTACGGTCAATATCCCTTTCTGGAATGATTTAAGTGGTGAATCTGAGGTCCTCTCTGATCAAAAGCCCTTAAGTGTAAACAACATCACTTCGGGTCAAGATATTGCAATTTTACATGCACGTGGTAAGGCCTGGGGTGCTAACGATCTGGCAAAAGCTTTATCTGGTGATGATCCTTTAGGCGCTGTTGGTGATTTGGTAGCAGATTACTGGGCACGTGAGTTTCAAGGTTTTACTGTGAATACACTTAAAGGTGTGTTCGGTGCAGCAAGCATGGCAAGCAACGTTCATGATATTTCAGCAGGAACAGGGGGCGCAGCTGTTATTGATGGACATTCTTTTGTGGATGCATCTTACAAACTCGGCGATGCAGTCGATAAACTAACTGCGATTTCAATGCATTCGTTCACTATGGCTGCTTTATCTAAGCAGGGCTTAATTGAAACAGTGCGTGATGCTGATGGGGTTTTACTTTATAAAACTTTCATGGACCGCCGTGTGATTGTTGATGATGGCATGCCAGTAGAAGGTGATGTTTTTACTTCATTCTTGTTTGGTCAAGGTGCAGTTGGTTTCCAAGATATTGGGGCGCCGGTTGGTGTAGAAACAGACCGTGACAGCCTTGCTGGTACTGACATTCTTATTAACCGCCGTCACTTTGTGCTACATCCTCGCGGTATTAAGTGGGCAGGCGATACAGGTATTGCTCCTAATAACGCTGGTCTAGCAACAGCTGCAAACTGGGAACGTGTTTACGATCCTAAGCAGATCCGTATTGTGGCATTCAAACACAAGATCAAATAACTAATAGGCGGGCTATCCCGCCTTATTTTTTGGAGATCCTCAGATGGGCCTTTCATCATTTAACCGAGCACGGGAAAGACAACAAATGACAGAAGCGAAAATTAATGAGCTTGAAGAGCAGCTGGCAACATTGAAAGGCGAATTTATTGCTTTTCAGAATAATCCTGAAGCAATGAAAGCGCGAATTGCCGAGCTTGAATTGGGAGCAGGTAAACAAAACCCTGAAGGTGACAATCAGCAAGCTCAAGACAACCAAAACGCTGGTGATGACCAGGTGCAACCAATTAACTATGCAGGACTTAAAGTTGACGAGCTAAAAGCTGTGTTAACTGAAAAGGGTATTGTATTTGAATCAGGTGCTAAAAAAGACGAGTTGTTAGCACTTCTTCCAAAGGAATAATCCATGAGCTTTATCACTGAACAAGAAGCGATTGAACATGTTGAAGGCTTTGATGCTTTATCTGCCAGTGATAAGGCTCAATACCTTCAGATGTCAGAAGCTTATCTATTAGCGCGTAATGTTAAACCTTATGAAGATGCCACTCTGGTTCCTGAGCCTTTAAAAACTGCCTCTTATCAAGTCATCAAGGGCATTATGAAAGGGGATCTATATCAAGGGCAGGAACAAGCATTAAAGCGTAAGAAAGTAAAGGCCGATACGGTTGAGACGGAAAAAGAATATCAAGACGGATCGGTAAAACTAACGGCAACTGAGCAGTTTATTCTTGATTTGATCAAACCCTATTGCAAACGCAAATCTGTATTTTTTGTCAGGAAAATTTAATGGGCTTACGTGACGAAATTCAGGCAGATATTGCTGAAGCACTTAATGACGATTTGGCGGACGCCGTGCATACCTTTACATGTGAGCGAGTCACAAAATCAAATTGGGATCCTAAGACAGAAACTTATATTGAAGTTAAAGAAAATTATTCTGGACGTGGTGTTTTATTCGGCTCATACAGTCAATATGAGATCCAGACTCTTGGAGTACTGGCCACAGATAAGAAAGCGACCGTACTTCAAAATGAAGTGACCATAGCCCCAAAAATTGATGATGAATGGGTAACAGGTTTAGGCTCATTCAGAGTTATTCATATTCAACAGGATCCAGCAGAAACTATTTGGAAATGCCAGTTGAGGAAAATATAGGAAAGATTCTATATAATTAGGCTCGAAATATAGGAGTTCTTATGAATAAGAAATTTTTACTATGGAGTATAATTTTATTATCAGGTTGTTCATCTGTTAATAATCCAGTGAAGCAAGAATTAACTCCCACTAATATCTCGGATGCGTATAAAGAAATCTCTGAAATCAAGGATTACAAATCTCGCTTATTTTTAAATTATGCAAAAGAAATAAAAACAAAATACCCCGAGATGAAGACGTCAACTTATGGTCGTCCAATGTCTATAAGATTTAATCCTGTAAGTTCAGATTACTATTATGAGCATAAAAATGACAAAAAATGGTTAAATTTTTATCTATCACAGAGTTTTGATGAAAAAATATGGAGAGATCTTTATGTATATTCAAAACATTCAGGAAATTATCAAGCATCTAAAGATGAAGCTATTAAATATTGTAAAGAAATTACTTCACTTATCTCTCCAAGCTTCAGCATTGTAATAGACAAATTAAGTCGTGATTTAGAATTAAAAGAAAAGAAAGGATCTGTACGAGCACTCAGTACTTTCAGTGGAAGTTTTAATATCTTGTTAAATGGTGAGGAGTTTGATGAAGGTGGGCCCTTTATATGCAATATTACTCAGTTTGAAGATAGTTAGGCTACTGAAAAAAGATAGCTGAATTGACTGATTTTCTATTAATTAAATATCCTTTTATAAATTTAATGAAATTATATGGCTACAACTACCCATAGCACACTTTATATTTCTCGTACAAGCAATTACGAGGGCGATGGAACTGACGATAAAGAAGAATTTATTGAGACATGTAATATTCATTTTAAAGATCTGTTTAAAGATCAAAAAGCCATCTCTACGCTTTCTGAAACTGAAAAAAAATACTTTGATAAATGTGTTTCAGCTTCAAGTGATAAATATGCTGCTGAAGAGGTTATTTATGATCTTGGAGTTAGTTTTGCGATACTAATTGTGTTGCTGGGTATAGGCTGGGGATTCTATGAGGCGAAAAAATCTTTAAATACCCCAATGATACTTAATCCCAAGGAAAATCCTGAGAATGATGCCAATAGAGATTATATTTCTGACGGGATTATCATAGTCTTTATTTCCGTAATTATTGCTGCATTTATTTATCTAATATTTAGTTTTGTTTCTGGTATATGGATATCGATTAAATATTAAAGTTTCGAGCAAGGCGGATACGGAACCAAAATGTATTAGGAAACTAAATTGTAGTATTAATTTATGGATATAAGCTTAAACCCACTTCGGTGGGTTTTTTAATGGGTGCAAGTTAGGAGTTTAGATGATAAGTACAGATTATGTTCCTTTATGGCATATCTCACCTTTTCAACATGTGCATTACACGTTGGCTCGAAATCAAATCCATATGGATCTACTGTTTGATGATATGAATCACGTAGATCAGTTTCTTTCCGTTGAAGGCGCAGCAGCTCAAGTTGATTATTATTTTGATGGTGCTTATGCAATTGTTCAGCTTGGTGATACTTCAGAAAGAAATCCCATAGAAGTCTATGGACTGCTTTTGCATGAAGCTGTTCATATCTGGCAAATAGTAAAACGGCGAATGGGTGAGCGCGAGCCAAGCGTAGAGTTTGAAGCATGTTCGATTCAAGCAATCGCTCAAGACCTTTTTGAAATGTATGAAGAAAGTGAGAAAAAGCATGGGATGGAAGGGGAAAAAGCCGACTGATTTTATTTTTGACGTGACTAAATCAGAAGAAGATAAAGTTAAGAAAATTACCATGGATGCTATTCAATCTTTAGTAGTTTTAAGTCCCGTAGATACAGGCGCCTATCGTGCTTCACATATCGTTTCAATTGGATCTGGTGACTATGGTATACGTGGGCCTGAAACAAATGCTATTCAGGATGCAGCAATTAAAGTAGTTAAATTTAGATTAGGTAATTTGGTATATATCCAGAATAATCAGCCACATGCAGAACCTTTGGAGAAAGGGTGGTCTGATCAAGCTCCGCATGGTACTTACAACATTACTTTTACGTATATTGGTCAAAAATATGGTGGTTAATATGGCAATGACTTTAGAGCAGACCAGGCAAGCAATTATCGACCGCATGCAAAGCTTTACAGGTATTGCACAGGAAAGAATCCGGTATCCAAATGCTCCAGGCTTTAATGTTCCAACAAAAGGTGTATGGTGCCGTTTAACAATTGCAGGTGGTCCAAGTTTTACATCAGGCATTGCCGATAAACCATGTACCCGCCGTACCGGTAATATCACTATTCAATGCTTTGATCGATTACATACTGGAGAGAAAGCTTTAACAATTCTTAGTGATGCTTTGCTGGCACATTTTGAATATTTCTCAATCGAACATTTAGAGTGTTTGAATGGGCAATCCACTTATGCGGGTAAAGATGCCGACTTCATTCAGTATAATGTGAGCATTGGGTTTAAGGTGAATTGATATGTCATGTATGCTGACTTTAGAAGAAATCGAAATTAAACGGCAAGAACTGGAACGACATCTTGAGGATGTTATGTCTGTAGAGCTGAGCAAATGGCAAAGTGAAAATAAGCTATGTGTTTCTGATGTGAATATTCGATTGGCAAACGTTCAGTGCATAGATGGCCCCAAACATAATATCGTTACTGGAGTAAGTGTTGATCTAGATTACAAACCCTAATTCTCTTTAATTAAATGACCGCTTACAGCCGGTTTTTATATCTTATCCACTACCACCTCATCGGTGGTTTTTTTATGTCTATAGGAATCACTTATGAGCAATTTTGTTTTTAAGCGTGGTGACACATTCAACTTAAATTTGCAGCTCGTTGATATAGATGATGCACTGCAATACCCACCTGATGATGTACGCCGTGCAATTGATCTGACGAGTTATACCTTTACATCTCAAGTCAAAACTTTGGAAGGCACTGCTGTGGGTACATTAACTTGTGCTGCATTAAGTCAGAGCACTCAGAAAGGTTGGCTGAATGTGAAGTCAGGAACAAGCACTGCGGCTTGGCCTTTGGGATTAGTGCAAATGGATATTAAAGCAGTGGTGAGTGGTACTACACAGCATACCGAGACTTTGACATTCCAAGTGATTGATGGAGTAACTGCGTAATGGCCAATCTATTATTCAAGTTTAGTTGGGGTCATCGGCCTTTCCCATATAACTCAGCGCAAGGTAAGCGCCAGTTTATGTTGCCGTTTGCTTCCGGTATTCCAAACTTAACACCAAATTTTTCTCAAATTCAAAATATTCCTACGAGTAATCCTGCATCTCGAACAGTCGGAACAAGCGCTGGTAATGTAATGGAAGTTGGAGCATTCGGCCTTGGTGGTGTTATGGCCGCTGGTTCTAGTGCTTATGCATTAACAGAAACCGATGCGACAGATTACCCAGCAGGCAATGGTTTTGCTTGGTCTAATACTACAGCTTCAGAGACAATCCCTGCATATTGTTGTGGATTGACCATGACCCGAGGTGCTGGAGTACACGCTCAGATTTTAGCCGCACCAAGTAGTCATGAAATTTACCATCGGGTAAGACACTCGAATGTTAATTCAGGTGCATATTCACTTTATAAAATGTGGACGCAGAAAAATACGACTGTTGATGGCAATGGATTCATTAAATCAGCTTCACCGATTGTTAAGTTATTTAATGATCATATCGAATTGAATACAGAGGCGGAAAAGCAGCCAATAACATTTGAGTTGTTGGGAGTCGGCAATTACCTCATTAAGGGCTCACTTGGTTTTGCTCAAGAAGGCTGGTACGTGGAAGTTCCTAAAGATGCCAATGGAAATACTGTTGTTGCTGTTGCTTATGAAACCCTAGAGAACGGTGATATTTCAATTAAGACTTATAAGCGTAAGTTTGATATTGAGCTTGCAGCAGTCGTTGCGGACCTAAGTAGTCCTCTTGATATTCCAGAAGGCCGTTGGATCGATATTCGTTTACATGAAGAGCCTGAGCCAGAATTTGAAGAAACAATGAGCGAGACACCAGTTCAGTTTCAGCCTACCAACTTATCTGAAGCAGTTGCTGCGGCCATGAATGGAGTTGAACCAACAGCAATCTCAGAGACAGATGAATCACTTTAACAACCCGCTAATTTAGCGGGTTTTTTAATGCCTAAATTTTGGAGAACCATAAATGAGTTCAGGCGCAAAAATTCGATTATATGCTTGTGAAGAAGCCGTATTAGGAACCACTCCAGCTAACCCAGTCTGGTACACCGTTCGCCGTGTTACTGATAGTTTGACTGAAAATGTAACAACTGAAGATAGCAGTGAAGTAGTTGATTCACGTTTTCGCCAAGGTGCTGTTGTAACGGAAGCCGAAGTAACTGGTCAACTAGAGTTTGAATTATCACTCGGTACCTTTGACTTATTCTTAAATGTTCTTGCTTTCAATAACTGGGCTGCAAATGCTTTAAGTTTTGGTGGTGGAGTACGTAAGTCTCTTACCTTGGTAAAAGTCTATGAAGATATAGGTCAAGTCTTTATTTACCGCGGTATTCAAGTGAATACAGGTGAAATGACGATCCAGACCACAGGCAAAATCACTGGTAACTTTGGTTTAGTAGGTAGCTCATTTACGCGACAGCAGGTTAATCCTGTTACCAATCCTATTCCAGCATCCACTCGCCCTCTGGTGAGTATGCCGAATGTTGAAAAGCTACTTATTAATGGCCAATCAATTCAGGGTAAAGCTTGTCTGCAGACGCTCACCATCAACTTTAGTAATAATCTGGAAGCGATCCGTTGTATCGGTTCAGGTAAGTACACGCCTGAGTTCTACTTAGAAAAAATGATGGATATTGGTGTAAATGCCAATTTCATGTTCTCAGCAACATCGGCAGCTTGGATTGATGCAATCAAGACTCGTGATGTATTCACGTTGTCCTTTGATATTACCGATAGCAAGGGAAGTAAGTACTCATTTAATTTCCCGCAACTTGAGGTTAAGGAAGTGAACCACCCGGATGGTGGTGGAGATGACATTATCACTATAGACATCAACTTTGCCCAAGTCCGCACAACTCCAACGATTGTGCGTGCTCTTGTGTAATCCAAATTGATTAACCTTAAAGCCTATGTAGTTCCATGGGCTTTTTATTTCTTAAATTTTAGAGGTAGGTATGGCTTTAAAAGTCGGAATTATTCAAAGCTCAGAAGTGTCTAAATGGTGTGAGTTTAAAGGCATAGATGGTCAAGTGCAGGCAGAGTTTAAAGTCCGTGGTATCGCATATAAGCCTTTTCAGGTAGCCATTGAGCGTGCAGGTAATCAAATCTCATCTAAAGGTTATGACGTGATGGCGAACGATCCATCGGCAAAGCTGTACCATGAGCTTTTGATGGATGCTTGCGCAGCTCACTTAATTGAGGACTGGAAAGGTGTGGTATTTGCACAAGTTGTTGATGGAAAGACTGTAGAAACTGAAATGCCTTATACACCAGAGAATGCTTCAAAATTACTGAATATGGGCGACATTGGTATTTCAATCTGGTTATTCGTGAAAGAACAAGCACAAAAGATCCAGGAAGAAGCTGATAAAGAAAAGGCTTTAATTCTGGGAAAGTCATCGAGCTCTACAAATACCAAAAATCGTATGCGTCGAAAACGCCGCACGAAATCGAACAAATCAAATTCTTAGGTGGACATATCCCAGATCCACCAGAATATTCTTATGCAGCTGATTCAATTCTTGCGGCTTTTAGCACGATTATCAGATCTAGACGATATGAGCAGGGCATTCCGCTATGTTTAGATCAGCAGGCTATCAATGTCTATGCTGAGCATAATGATTTGCCTGTTGATGCTCATATCTTTAATGACTGTATTTTTGCTTTGGATAATCTTTTTGTGACTGAGCTACATAAAAGAGTACATAAAATTTGAGATTTAAATTTTAAGATCTTAAAGATGGTAAATATCTTAATCCCATCTTTAAGACCTTATTAAATAAGGTTATTTTAATTTACTCTCTTTATCTTCTTGATTAATAATTTGAATATCTTCTAATTTAACTAATTTTGTAGTTTGTTCTTTGTTAACCGCTATACATGCTTCTTTATTACAGATATTAGTTAATCGAAATGTATCCTTAACGTTACTTTCTTTTTCATCAATTTTTGGAAAATAATTAAAACTTGTCTTGGCAATATTGAGTTGAGGATCGAAACTTCTCTTAAAGTTATTTTCAGCATCTTGAAATCCAGTTTTCTGTAGATTCATACCTACACGAAACATTGATAAAATAATTAAAACAATACCAATTAGGAAAAAATAATATATTCCTAATCTTAGTACAATATAAGAGCCAAGCTCTCTATTGTCGTCGCCATAAATAGTATTTTTAATTTGAGAGAAACTCATTTTGTTTTTATATAAAAAATTTTGTGTGAATAAATAGGGTTTTGTTTTAGATAATCTAAATTTACTTGTTTCAGTAGTATGTTCCTTTTTTTTGATTAAAAGGGAGTGGCGGGGATGGGAAGAAAGATACTTATATTTAACTCTCCTTTTGCCATGAAAGATTGGGTATAAAAGAAAAATAATTGCAGCTACAATTGCTGTTGTCATGCAATTGATAGCATAACTTGCATCTCTACTAGTAAAACCAGATAGAAAAGCAACAAAAATTATAAACACTATGAAGTACAAAAATTTATCAATACCAACAATAAGTCCATCTATTAAAGTCATTGGAATGGTCATTTCAAAAAAACTTATTGAAATACCAAAATAATCTGAATATCCGTAATTATACCAATAGCCACACCAAAATAAGAATGAGGTAGTAAGAGTAATTAGTATTGCAGTATCTATATTAAAGCTAAATTTCATAATATTGTTCACTTCAAATATCTAAAAAATATAAATATCTATTTATATCGAATTCTATAATTAGTGTTAGGTTTTAAAAAGTGCTTTTAGATTATTAATTCCCTAACTCGCGTAAGCGGGTTTTTTATTGCCTAGAGGAAAGTAAAAATGGCACAAGAATCCCGTCTGGTTATTGTTATTGATTCGCAAAATGCTGAACGTAATGCGCGTAATCTAGGCAATGAACTCGATAGCATTGAGCGCAAAGGTGATCATGCATCAAAATCTATGGATGGCTTATCAGTAGCCACACGTGCACTAGCTGGATATATGACAGGTTTGGTTACTGTGAGTGCAGCCGTTTCTAAAATGGATATTTACACAGGGCTTCAGAACCGACTTAAGTTAGTTACAAATGGTCAGGTTGAGCTGAATAAAGCAACAGAAGATACATTCCGAATTGCTCAAAAAACCTATTCGGCTTGGGATTCTGTCTTACAGGTTTACCAACGCTTTAGTGATAATGCGAAGACACTAAACTTGACCATGGATGATACAGCTCGCTTGACAGAGACTGTGTCGAAAGCTGTAGCAATTAGTGGCGCAAGTGCAGCGGCTGCCGATGCCGCATTAGTGCAGTTTGGTCAAGCCTTGGCAAGTGGAACATTGCGGGGTGAAGAACTTAACTCTGTAATGGAGCAAACCCCAGCATTAGCTAAAGCAATCGCACAGGGTATGGGTATTACTGTGGGGGAACTAAGATCAGTAGCTGCTGAAGGAAAAATCACATCACAAGAGATTGTGAAAGCACTCCGAAATGTGGAAAAAGATGTTGATGCTCTCTTTGCTAAAACAGATATTACAATTGGTCAATCATTAACCCTTCTTAACAATGAAATTACTAAGTTTGTAGGTGAGTCAGGGAAGGGTTCAGGCGCTGCACAAGTATTAGCTGGCACTATACAGACCTTAGCTGGTAACTTGGATGTTTTAACCTCTGCAATGATGGTTGGGGGAGCATATTGGTTAGGAACATATATTCCGGCAATCTATGCTTCTGGAGTAGCAGTTGCAGCAAAAACCAAAGAGTTAGCAGCACAAACAGCGGTTCAATATGCAGCAATCCAAGCTGAACGTGCTGCGGCAGCACAAGAAGTCATAAGTGCTCAAACAGTAGTCGCAAATACTCAAGCAACTTTAGCTGCCATTTCTGCTGAGAAAGCATTAGAAGTACAGCGACTAAAGTCTCAAATTACAGAGAAGGGTCGAACAGCTACTATAACTCGAATGGCTGAGCTGAAGAAAATTGAAGCTCAAGTTACACAGGAATTAACTGTGGCTGAAGGTGCATTGGCGGCAGCTCAAGCTAAATCGGCTACCGCTGGTGCTACATCTGTTGGCATTGGTTCACGTCTACTTGGTTTGCTTGGTGGGCCAGTGGGAATAGGTATTACCGTAGCAAGCTTGGCTGCCGGTTATCTCTTGATGCGAAATAATGGTGATAAAGCCAACGATATGCTTGAAAAGCAATCCCGTTATGCAGGTATGGCGGCTGATGAGTTGATGAAACTTGAAGGCGCTCAAAAGCGTGCAGCTGAAGGGGAACTCACCAAACAACTTAATTTGCAAAATTCACAGCTTCAGAAATCACAGAATGAGTTTTTGATACTGACTCAATCTATTGCTGATAACAATAAGCAAAGTACTGAAGCTTATCGAATTTGGGCGGAGCTAAAAACAGGTGTAATTGACGTCAATCAAGCTTTTAGCAGATTGAACCAACTTTCTTTTATTAGTTCAGATCAGATTAATCAATTGACTGATAGCAAGAAGAAAGTGGATGAGAACTCGAAGGCAGTCAAACAAACCAACACTGAGTTAAATCAGGTTAGGGCATCGGGTGCGAATGCTAAGGCTGGTTTTAATGATGTAAGCCAAGGTGCTAAGGGAGCTATCCAAGATGTCACTGAGTTAAATAAAAAGCTAAAAGATATCAACAAGTCTCTTACTGAGCGTAAGTGGGATGCGGCTTTCAAAACAACACTGATCAAAAAATATGGTAGATCAGTTGAAGAAGCAGAATTGTTATTGCAAACATATCGAGAAAACCAGAAAAAGGGATATTCTGGAGTTACTGTTGAGCAAGACAAAATAATTAAAGGGATTTTGGCGCAGGAAAGCGCCCTTGAGGCTCTTGTAAACAAGGATAAGGCACGCACCAAAGAGCTAGAGAAACAAGAGAAGGTTAGTAAGCGTCTAGTCGGCATTTCCGGTAAATCTGGTATTGGTACAGGACCACATCTTGATGTTCGTTATGGCGGTTCAATGTCTGGCCAGAAAGTCTCTAATGAGCATCTAGCCCGATTGCAGGCAGGTGGTAAACCATTATCCTCCTATAAAATCAGTTCTAATTATGGTCCACGAAAAGCCCCTACCAAAGGGGCTTCTTCATTTCATAAGGGTATTGATTTTTCAATGCCTGAAAGCACGCCGATCACGACCAATGTCGCCGTGAAAGATATTAAGACATGGTATGACAGCAAAGGTGGTGGCTATGTCAGTGAGGTGATCTTTGAGGATGGCGTATCTCTTAAGTTGCTTCATCAATCGCCGAGTATGCAAAGCAAGGTTAAGAGAGGAGCAAGCAAAGGCAGTGATAAAGCTTCGGGTGATATTCAATCGCAACTTGATCGTCAGTTAGATGCTCAGCGTTCACTTGAAAATGAAGTGGCCAGTGAAGCACAGCGGATCCAGAATAACTTGACAGTTAGACTGGAGGAGGTTGATAAAGCAGGTTTTACCCCAGAACGTACAGCTGAAATCAAAGCAGAATTACAGCGCCGTGCAGATAATGATATTGCTATCGCCAAACAAGCTATTAGCAGCAAACTTGAGGACTATAAGGAGTTCCAGAAAACCGAGGCTGAACTACTTAAAGAAAATTTTGATCGCAAAAAGTTCAATGCGGCTCATGATATTGAATTAAGTAATTCAGAACAAAAACAGGCTGTCGAGTTAGTCAAAGAACAGTATAAACAAGAACTTGCGCTTATACAGTTGGCGCAAGAACAACGCTTATTTCAAGCACGTTTATCTCTGATTTCCGAAACTCAGGCTATGCAGGAACGCTATAGACTCGAACGGGACGAGATTCTTAAGAATACAAAGCTTTCCATTGAAGAGCGTCAAAAGCTAATCGCTTTATCGAAAGCCACACAGGACAAAGAGATACGCGATAAGGTGAATAACGCTGTTCAAAACTGGGGTGGGATTCAGGCTGATATGAATGGTACCAGTGAGTTCTATAGACAGGATCAGGAACGGTTTAGCCGTTTAGGTGCTGCCAATGATCTTGCAGATAGTCAATATGCTTCCACTGATCTTAATGAACAAAATGGTTTAGACAATCTGAATGCACAGATGGAAGCTGGTTTAATTCAGCAACAGGATTTTGAAAATCAGAAGACTGCCATTATTCAAGCTGCTCAAGAGCAAAGAAGTCAAATTTACAATGAATATGCTCAGAACACTAAAGACATTGAAGACAAGTATCATCAAGATAGATTAAACGCACAGATTGCTCTTGGTGGGCAAATGATGGGTTCAGTCACATCAATGTTCGGCTCTATGTTTGGTGAACAATCCAAAGCCTATAAGCTCATGTTTGCTGCAGATAAAGCTTATGCAATTGCAGCTGCAGGCATTGCTATTCAGCAAAATATCGCAGCAGCTGCGAAAGTTGGTTTTCCGTATAACTTGCCTTTGATCGCCGGGGCGGTTGCACAAGGTGCCAGCATTATTGCAAATATCCGGGCAATTAAGGATCAAGGGTTTGCTGAGGGTGGTTTTACTGGGCGAGGTGGCAAATATGAAGTTGCTGGAGCTGTACACAAAGGTGAAATCGTATGGTCTCAAGAAGACATTAAACGATGGGGCGGAGTGGGCTTAGTTGAGAAAATGCGTAAGAGTGCAAACCCTGAAGCATTTCTCAATAACAATGCCTCAACTGATAGTGTCATGCGCCGTGCATTGTTTAGCTCTAATGCCTTTATGGAAAGTCAAAAGCAATCTGACATCTTTTATCAACCAGTTCAGGATGGCCAGATTATTTATAAAGGCAATACAAGGCCTGCTAAATCTCCTAATTCAGATTTATTCCATGACGGGAAAGTTTACTTTTCTTCAAATGGTTTAGTTCAGGATCGTTCAAATCTTAATAATGTACAAGATTTCACTTTAGGACAATCTTCACGTCCTCAAGCTGAGATTATGCCTTCAATCGAGCCTGCTTCACCGACTATCAATTTCAAGATTGAAGTTATCAATCAGGTTAGTGGGGCAACTGTTGAAGCTGAACAACTGGATGAGAAAACAGTGCGGATCATTGTTAAAGATGAGCTGGATAAGCAGCTTCCAAAAGCGGTACCTAAAATTGTAGGAGATCAAATTGGTAATCCGAACTCTACTATTAGCCGCTCTTTGACTGAGAATACGACCGCAAGACGTAATCGTTAATTAGTAAGACCACCTTTCGAGGTGGTTTTTTATTACTTGAAGGAAAGTTATGTACAAGTTAAAGCTAAATCCTCAAACAAATGGCTATGGCGTAACACCGGGTGATGATGTAAAGCGTCAGCAAATGGATGGAGGGCGAGGACGCTATTACATCGATGTCAAACGTAATAGCCACATTGTCGATGTGAACTGGAATTTAAGTAAAACTGATTTCAATAAGATGATGGCTTTCTGGCGTGTTTACCAAAACAAGCCAGCCTCGTTTTATGCGGATCTGGTGATTGATCAGGGAGCACGCCAGCAATATCAATGCAACTTTATACCCAACTCATTCAAGACTAATGAAGTGAATGGCAATCTTTACCGGGTAACTGCCCAGCTGGAAGTTATTCAAAACCAGTCTAATGCTACTGCTGATCAGGCCCTTATCAGTGATTGGGTGGTGTAATGGATAACGAATATGCCAAGTTCTTTCTCAATCGCAAAGTCGATATCTACCAACTGGAGTGTATTGAACTTTCACATCCATCTTTTCTAAATACATATCGGGTTGTTCGCAACAATGATCAGGGTGTTTATGTCCAGCATAAAGAAGGATCAGGTCAGGTCTTTTATGAATATCTGCCAATGTCTATTCAAAGATCTGGAATGCTAGGGGATCTGGACCAGACCTTAACTGTTTCAATTTCAGGACTTGGTGATGTCTTGCCGGATGAGTTTGAAAGGGTAATTGAAGGGCAATATTCAGACGTTAAGCCTACCGTAAATTATCGACTCTATAGTTCGGACAACTTGAATACACCAATCCATTATTTGTTAGGACTGAAACTTTCAGGCATATCAATGAATCATAAAGCTGTGACATTCAAGGCTGAATCACCACGATTAAATACCGCGAAGACTGGAGATATTTTTGCACTGGATCGCTTTAGTGGTCTGAAGGGGGCTATATGAAAAGTCATGATCATTTGCTTGATAAGCAATACGACGAAGAGCAGTACAACTGTGTTCATTTTGCCCATGAAGCTGCAATAGATCTCTACGGAATAGATCGTAGTGAAGCTTTGGTTTTATTTATGCAACCTAAGGGCAAAATTACATTCCTGCCATCAAGATTAAAACTCTTAAATCCGCTGCCCATGCCGAAGGAGGGCTGCATTGTCGCCTTCCATCCCAGACAAAGAAATAAGCCCCCACATGTGGGGCTTTTTCGTTTAGGTCGTGTACTGCATCTAATGGAAGGTGGGGTCACTTATTTAGCTGAAGACGTTATCAGAGCAATGGGGTTTAGTCGGGTCAGTTACTATGATTAAGATTATTTATAAACAGGATTCTTTGTCTGAAGAAAAGACAGTGGAACATGCTCACACCATAGGGCAATGGCTAACTTCCAAATATGAATCTATGCCTGAGCATGTCCGTATTTTTCATACATCAAGCAATATGGACCATGCGGAAATTTCGTTTGCCAATGAAGTTACACCTAAGAATGCTCATGACTTAAAACAGCTCGATTTTTTACCTGGCACTTTTATTGTGATTGAAAATCCGAAAGGTATGCCTGCACTTATTGCAGCAATCGTTTCTATTGTTTTAAGCGTGGCGGTTGCATTTTTAATGCCCGCACCGTCAATTGCTCAAACTAATCAGAATAACAACCAGTCTTCATCTGCAAATAACGAACTTTCAAATCGTGAAAATAAGATGAGGGTAAATGGTCGTATTACAGATAACTATGGTGCTGGATGGAATACACCTGATCTGATTGCTGTGCCTTACAAGGTTTATGAAAACAATGTTGAAGTTGAGCATATTGTTGGCTGTATAGGTCGTGGCCACTATCAAATTAATGGCGCGTACGATGGTGAAACCAATATTGTTGATATTGCAGGGGCATCAGTAGAAGTCTTCCGGCCAGGCGTTGATATTGTTTCTGGACAGCCTTATTTTTCACTTGGTACTGAAATTACCACACCACCTTTAAGTGTTCAGCATCAAAACTCAGTGAATGGCCAGATATTACGTCCAGCAGATACTCAAAGCCTAGAAGGTACTAATTATCTTATTTTTGCTTATCCCAATGAGATCCTTCGTGCATCTGCAAACAATACCGATTTAACGACTAAATTTGTCAGCAATGACCGCGTTGAAATCACCAATGCTTCTTTTACATATAACGGGCAAACATACGATTTAAACGGTACTTATAGTGTCTTATCTGTTGCTGATGATCGTATGACGTTATCAAATCCTGCTGCAGTTAATCCAAACTGGTTAAAGCTAAAAGAACTCAGTAACCAGCAAACAGGTGCTTTATCTCCAAAGCTTGCATCGATTGGTGAGAAATGGATTGGTCCATTCATCCTGGATAACATTGAACGTAACCGTGTCATTTTTAACTTTGTAGCCAGTAATGGGCTTTATACGGTATCAGCAGGAGGCAATCAGGCAGTTGTAAACGTGACAATTGAAGTTGAGGTTACACCGGTAAATGAGTCGGGAGCTGCAACTGGTAATCCAATGCTAAAGCAGATCATTCTGAAAGGTTCCGCCAAGTCACGGCAGACTATTGGCGCAACGCTGGATATGGTCACATTTCAGGGTCGTTGTAGTGTTCGTGCACGCCGTTTAACACCTACACCGGCTGTTGAAAGTGTTGTTGATGAGGTGAAGTGGCAAGCACTTTACGGAGCATTCCCGCTGCAAAGCACTAAATATGAATATGAAACGGTTTTTCGTGCACGTACTTATGCAACTACAGGTGCGCTTGCAGTTAAGTCGCGCAAGATCAATTTTGATCTTCAGCGGATGTTGCCAACATATAAGAATGGAGCAATGACGACGGAGTTATTTCCAACGTCAAGCTTTGCTGATGCACTGGTCTCAATGGCGTTGGATGACAAAATCGGACGCCGTACGATCGACGAAATTGATATAGAAAATATCTATCGTACTTATAACGATATTGTCGACTACTTCGGTACACCGTTAGCTGCAGAATTTTGTACTACCATTGATGATACCAATCTCTCCTTTGAGGAGCTGGTCACTAACCTTTGTGATGCTGTGTTTTGTACAGCATACCGGCAAAACAATAAGCTCAAGATTTATTTTGAACGGCCAACAGATAACTCGGTGTTGCTGTTTAACTTCAGAAATATCATTCCTGATAGTTATAAGCATGATCTGACCTTTGGTGTAATGGATGATTATGATGGTTTGATCTATGAATATACGGATCCGACCGATGATAGCCGTATCAATATCTACTTGCCGGATAAAGGAGCCAAGAACCCAAAAGAGGTGAAATCGGTAGGCGTGCGTAATAAGTGGCAAGCGCATTTCAATGCGTACCGGCTTTGGAACAAGCTTCGCTTTCAGCGCAAATCGATCACCTTTGATGCAGCTCCAGAATCGGAATTACTGGTTTTACGTGATCGCATCGCTGTAGCTGATTATCGAAATGGAATTCATCAAAGTGGTGAGGTGACAAAGCAAGAAGGCTTAATTCTTACATTGAGTCACGATGTCGATTTCATAGCTGGCAAGAGCTACGTGATTTATTTGCAAATGGGAGATGGTACCGTAGATCTTATCCCAGTTACGGCTGGATCTGCTAAAAACAAGGTTATTTTAGGACGCTTACCGAACGCTGCATTAAAGCTAAATCCTGATGATTTTGTTAATACGATTTACACCGTTGTTAATGATGATACAAAGAGCTCATTGCCTTATCTGGTTGCTAAGAAAGATCCGGTTGATCAATTCTCGAACACGATTACTGCGGTGAATTACGATGTACGCTATTACCTTAATGACAAGGACTTTATTGACGTGCCTGTTGATGATTCACCAATCTACATTCGATACGACCAGTTAGATATTAATTTAGCTCGTTTATATCAAATGCAAAGAGGTGATTTACCAACAACAGGTGAGATTAGTTTTGTGGTTGAAGCAGGTGCATTAGTTTCAAGCTCAAGTTCACTTCGGTCTGAAACACGAATGGTTTATAAGCATACGAATAACTCAGAAACTAAAGAATTTATTGTACCTGCCGCATCTGAATTACCAGCAATTGATACAGGAGTGTTTCCACCTGATCTGGTTGTGAATCTAACTATTAAAGGTGCTGTTGTTGGGCGTGGTGGAGATGGTGGATTGCCGCACTTAGCATATGGAGGATTATCTAGTGATTCCAATTATACCTTTACCAAAACCCGCCGTGACGGATTCCAAGGTGCACCTGGTTTACTGAACCGGCACAGTAAGTTAAATCTGATCATTGATGGAGGAACATTGGCTCGTGGCGGATCAGGAGGTGGAGCGACTCCTAGCGGTATCTATACTGGATTATCATATGGAGTGCAGGGCATTCCTGGTGGGGCTGGTGCGCCGTTTGGCAGGGTTATGACAGGACAACCAATCTACAGTGATACTCAGGACTGGCGGTGGTACTTTATTGACAGTTTCATGGTTGTAAAAGTGACGAATGCTGAAGCTTCGGTGCCTGGTAAAGGTTATCGTTTTCAGGATGACCGTTATGGATCTCCATTATCGGGTGATGGTGGTGGATGGGGGCAGCGTGGCACCAAATCCACTAACGATGGGACATGGAACTGGCGATATCACGGTACGACTGAAGGGCAACCGGGTGCTGGTGGTACTGCAATTGTCGGCGTTGCACCACTCACAACTAAATTAATTAATGGAGGGAAAATCTTACAAACCCTTTAAAACTTTGAAAGAACTTAGAGCACCCAATTCGGGTGCTTTTTTATCGCTCCGATGATGGATTGAACAACGAACAACTACCGCTTCCGAGCGGTTTTTTTACTTAAATTTCTGGAGATATAAATGGAACCAGTTTCCACAAGCGGTTTAACAGCAATTTTAAAATTTTATGGTGCAGCAATTATGGTGACCTTAGCGGTCGCTTTAGTTGCAGCAGTTGTATTGATGACACGTATGCCACGATCGCCTCAAGAATGGGCTGTGGGCCTAATTTGTACCGTTGTATCAAGTTTAGCTGGTGGTTCATTCATTATTGTGAAGTGGGGGCTTCATGAATGGGTTACCGATGTATGGGGGATGACTGCACTTGGTGGATTCTTCTTTGTATGTGGATTACCCGGTTGGGCTTTGGTCCGGTGGATCTTTAATTTCATTGATAAACAGGAAGGTAAAACTATTGTTGAAGTGATCAAAGAGTTTAAAAAAGCCAGAAAAGACATAGAAAACAGTTAATGCCGCCTTCGGGCGGTTTTTTATTATCTGAGGAAAAGTGAAATGAACATCGAACGATATCTTGAAGAACTTATT
>Ga0209370_1000404_pt1 | contig 61405 bp, 51 predicted proteins | sample AgamicAtPrz_FD_187164 | JGI IMG/M metagenome (GOLD analysis project Ga0209370, IMG submission 187164) | Agave microbial communities from Guanajuato, Mexico - At.P.rz (SPAdes) (version 2) | ecosystem: Host-associated > Plants > Phyllosphere > Phylloplane/Leaf | place: Guanajuato, Mexico...
CACATAGTCGGCAGATTCGATGCCCGAAGTCCACAGCTTCTGGCCGTTGACCACGAAATGCCCGGTCTGAAGATCGCCCTGCAGCTGAGCCTGTGTCTTGAGCATGGCGAGGTCGGAGCCAGCACCGGGCTCGGAGTAGCCAATGGCAAAGATGATGTCGCCGCTGGCCATGCCGGGCAGAAACTCCTGCTTCTGCGCCTCGGTGCCATGCTCCATCAGCGCGGGGCCGACGGTGCTGATGGTGACGAAAGGCAGGGGAGCTCCGGCAATATTGGCTTCCTCAAAGAAGATCAGCTGCTCGGTGGCCGACAGGCCCTGGCCGCCGAATTCCTTGGGCCAACCTATGGCCAGCCAGCCATCGCGCCCCATCTTGCGGATCAGTTCGCGGTACTCGTCGCCGCCCTCTGCACCGCGCATGCGGGCCTTGAGCTCGGGCGTCATCAACGCCTGAAAGTAGTCACGGCACTTCAGGCGCAGCGCATGCTGCTCGGGAGTCAAGTCAATGAACATGAATGTCTCCCTTGCAATCAGGCCTCGTCGCCCAGAATCAGGCCGCTGGTGGGCACGCCTGTACCGGCGGTCACCACCATGTTGTGCACGTCCTTGACCTGATTGACGGAGCTGCCACGGATCTGGCGCACGGCTTCGGCAATGCCGTTCATGCCATGGATATAGGCTTCGCCCAGCTGGCCGCCATGGGTGTTGATGGGCATGGAGCCGCCGCGTGCATGCTCGCCGGCGCGAATGAAGTCCTTGGCCTCGCCGCGCTTGACGAAACCGAACTCCTCGAGCTGAGGCAGCACAAAGGGCGAAAAATGGTCGTACAGCACTGCGCTTTGCACATCCTTGGGAGTCAGGCGGCTTTGCTGCCACAGCTGACTGGCGACATGCCCCATTTCAGGCAGGCCGGTGATGTCCTCGCGGTAAAACGAGGTCATGGACTGCTGACCGTCAGAGATACCCTGGGCAGCCGCCTTGATGTAGACCGGCTTGGCCTTCATCTCACGGGCACGGTCGCTCGATGTGATGACCATGGCCACGGCCCCGTCGGACTCCTGACAGCAGTCCAGCAGGTGCAGCGGCTCGCAGATCCAGCGGCTGGCCTGATGCTCCTCCAGTGTGATGGGCTTGCCGTAGAAGAATGCGTTGGGATTGGTGGCTGCAAAGTCGCGCACGGCCACGGCCACGCGGCCGAAGTCCTCGCTGGTCGCACCGAAGGCATGCATATAGCGGCGGGCAAACATGCCCACCCAGGATGCCGGCGTGTGAAAGCCGTGGGGCATGTACCAGCCATAGTTCACGTTGTCAAAGAATGGCGTGCTGCCAAAGCCATAGCTGCCGGTGCCAAAGCGGTACCAGCTGCGCTCATTCATGGCGCGGTAGACCACGACCGTCTTGGCAATGCCCGTGGCCACGGCCATGGCCGCATGCAGCACGGGGCCGCAGGCCGCGCCACCACCATGCGGAACCTGCGAGAAAAAGCTCACATTGCGAGCCCCGAGCAGGCGGGCGATTTCATACTCGGGGACCTTGTCCACGGAGTACGAGGAAAAGCCGTCCACTTCCTTGGGGTCGATGCCGGCATCGCTCAGCGCAGCCAGCGTGGCCTCCATGGCCAGACGCAGCTCGGTACGGCCCGAGTTCTTGGAAAATTCTGTTGCACCCAGACCCACAATGGCGGCGCGACCGGAAATATTCATATCGTTCACAGGAATGTCTCCGCTTGTTGTTCTTAGGCCAGGGCCACTTGCACAGTGCCGCTGACGTGAGAGCCCATGGAATTGCTGCCCTTGAGCGTGATCTGAACGCTGCGCGTGGCCTCGTTCTTCTCGGTCACGGAGCCCGTGAACTTCATGGTGTCGCCGGGGTAATTGGGAGCCCCCAGGCGAATCTTCAGATCCATGAGACGCGCATCGTCGCCAGCCCAGCTCTCGACAAAGCTCTGCACCAGACCGTTGGTGGTCAGGATGTTCATGAAGATATGGGGTGAGCCCAACTCTCGCGCGGCATCGCGGTCATGATGTCCGGGGAAATAGTCACGCGTGGCGATGGCGCCGCCGGCAATCAGCGGCACGGTGATGGGCACGCTGACGGGCTGCAGTTCGTCGCCCACGTTTACCGACTCGAAGCGAATAGATTGATTTGCCATGTTGTTGTCTCCTTAGCGGTCTTCGGGCAGGTCGTACTTCCAGCCGAGCGTGTCGTTGTCTGCGAGCCACTGGCCCAGCGCTTGCAGGTGCTGCTCGGCACTGCCGGCCTCGGCAGCCAGTGCACGACACCAGAACATGAAGCGGTGAATGTGATAGGTCACATCCACGCCCATGCCGCCATGCACATGCTGTGCAACGCGGCCTACCTTCAGGCCCAGCTCGTTGGACTGGGCGCGCACCGCATGGGCCTGCGGCGTGCAAGGCAGGCCGGCATCCAGGCGCCAGACCAGCTGGCTCAGTGCGCTACGCTGCGCCTGCATGAGGATGTAGCCGTCGGCCATCTGGCCCTGCACCAGCTGGAAAGTACCGATGGGACGGTCGAACTGCTTGCGCTCGCTCACATACTCCACGGTGCGGCGCAACTGCTCCTGTGTCACGCCCTGCTGCAGGCTGGCCAGGCAGGCGATTGCCATTTCGTTGACCCAGTCCAGCGCACGGCCGCCCAGCACGGCCAGCACCGGCGTGTTGCGAAAGCTGATGTCGGCCACCGCACAGTAGTCTTCGCGCATGCCGGCCACGCGGCTGACGCCATCCGCCTGCAGGCTCACCAGCACCAGCTTGATCTCATCGCCCGCCGCCGCTGCCACCAGAGCCACCCTGGCCTGTTCGCCCAGCGGCACGGCTTGCAGCTGGCCTTTGAGTCGCTCACCCTGCAGCTCAAGCGCCGGCCCGCGTGTAGCCACTGCAGCCTGCAGCGACAGAGCCAGCAACTCGCCCTCCATGGCGGACTGAACGACTGTGTCCTGCCCTTGGGCAAACCTGGCAATCGCGGCAGCAGCGACCTGCTGCTGCCACAGCGGGACCTGCGCCAGCGCACGGCCTTGCTGCTCCAGCACGGCCAGCATCTCGCTCATTCCCAGACCCAGGCCGCCGGCAGCTTCCGGCACCAGGATGCTGTGCAGGCCCGCAGCCACGCACTGCTGCCACAGATCCTGCATGAAAGGCTGACCCGAGGCATCGTGCTCGCGCAGCTTGTCGTCGGTGCAATAGTCTGCAAACAGGCTTTGCGCCATGTCTGCAAATGCACGTTGGTCTTCACTGAGTTGAAAGTCCATGACGGTCTCCTCGCATCAGCCCACGGGACGGAACTGGGCCAGAGTCAGATCACCGTCGAAGGTGTTGAACTCAACCTGAACCTTCTGACCGATCTGCACCTCGCCGGGCTTGACGCCGACCAGCTGGGCAATCAGACGCACGCCCTCCTGCAACTCCACCAGACCGATGGGATTGGGGTGGTCGAAAGGCGGTACTTCGGGGTAGTGCATGACCACGAACGAGTACACCGTGCCCTTGCCGCTGGCCTGCACCGTGTCCCAGTCGAACGAATGGCACTTGGGGCAGACGGGACCCGGTGGATGGTGCAGATCGCCGCAGCTCTTGCAGCGCTGAATCAGGAGCTTGCCTTCCTTCAGGCCTTCCCAGAAGAAGCGGTTGTCATCGCTCACGCCTGGTGCGGGTCGCTTGATCTTCGGGGCGGCCGCCTGCGCGGGTTCGGCCTTTTGCACATTGGCAGGACGGAACTTGAAGACGCGGAACATCAACTGGCCGACCTTCTCGTCTTCGCCATTCGCTGCCTTGATCGAGAAGTACTCCATGATCTGCGTGACAAAGTAACCCGTGCCCAGGGCCGTGGTCTTCTCTTCGCTGATGGCTTCCAGGCGTGTCGTGTAGTACAGGTCTTCACCTTCAAGCACATCGCGCTCGAAGCTCAGCTCGGAATTCACCGCCACGGTGGAAGGAAAGTCGTGCGCTTCGATCAGCTTCAGAACTTCATAAGGATTCTCTGTCGTGGAGCCTGGCGGGTAGTTGTTCTGCACCGGCCCTTCCATGCACCAGACCTGCAGCATCGCGGGAGGGGCAATGGTCTTGCCATCCTTGTTGGTCTTTACGGCCACCCCCATCAGCTCGCTCCACTGACGAATCATGGGGCTGTTGACCTTGTCCCAGGCATAGACACGCCCGTATTGCTTGCCCACGTATGCGCGGACCTCTGCCATCCAGTCTTGATCGGTCAAGATTGTCTCCTTTGAAATTCAGTGTTTTTGTTGCACGGATTCCGAGTTCGATGCGCTCAGAAATGCGGGGCGCTCACCACCGCCATGCAGCAGCAGATTGGTGCCGCTCATGTAAGAGGCGTTTTCGGAAGCCACATACAGACAGGCATTGGCAATGTCCTGCGGCTCGGCCAGACGACCCGCAGGAATGGTCCCGGCGACAGAGGCAATTCCCGCCTCATCCCCGAAATGCAGGTGCGACTGTTCGGTGCGCACCAGGCCGGGGCTGACTGCCACCACACGCACCTTGGGCGCCCACTCCACGGCCAGAGAACTGACCAGGCTCAGCACTGCAGCCTTGGCCGCTCCATAGGCCGCCGTACCGGGGGAAGGACGCAGCGCGCTGATGCTGCCGATGCAGACAATCACGCCACCGCCGTCCTGCTGCTGCATCACGGCATTGGCGGCCTGCGAGGCATGCAGGGTCGAGAACAGATTCAGGCGCAGCACGCTTTCGTGAAAGCGCGGAGACACCGTGGCCGCATCCACATGGGGAGCGCCACCGGCGTTGTTGACGAGAACGTCCAGACGACCATGGCGGCGCTGCACCTCATCGACCATGTCCTTGACGGCCTGGGCCTCGCGCACATCGCATGCAACGAAGTCTGCGCTGCGGCCATTGATGCTTGGCAACGCTTCAGGTTGCTGACGGCCGCACACCACCACCGTGGCACCTGCCGCGAGAAACGCCTGGGCAATGCCCTTGCCGATGCCCTTGGTGCCGCCAGTGACCAGCACCACCTTGTCTTGAAAGCTTTTGTTCGTATCCATGCCTGCCAATTTAGGTTTCGGCACCAGCAGCAGATACGTCCAAAAGGACGATGTTGCTCCATCCCTTGAAAACGACCATCGTCCCTGTTCAACTCCTTGGGAATTCCTATGTCGGCATCGCTTTCCGCTATTGAAAACATGGACACCGCGCAGCGAGAGCTACTGGTTCGGCATCAGGACCATGGCGTGGCAATCGTTCAGCTCAACCGCCCCGAGGCAACGAATGCGCTGAGTCTTTCTCTGCAGGCTGCGCTGTCCAGGACCTTCGCCGAGCTGAGCGCAGACGCCAGCGTGCGCTGCATCGTTCTAACCGGCGGCGACAAGGTGTTTGCGGCAGGCGGCGACATCAAGAGTATGGACTCCTGCGGCCCCATAGAGATCATGAAGCGCCACACAGAGCGCGTCTGGGCCCCCATTGAGAAGTGCCCCAAGCCCATCATTGCAGCGGTCTGCGGCTATGCCTTTGGCGGCGGGGCCGAGCTGGCCATGCATTGCGACATCATCATTGCCGGGCAAGGAGCCAGCTTTGCACAGCCCGAGATTCGCATCGGCATCATGCCCGGTATCGGCGGCACCCAGCGGCTGGTGCGCGCCGTGGGCAAGTTCCAGGCCATGCGCATTCTGCTGACCGGCAAGCCCGTCAGCGCCGACGAAGCCTATGCCATGGGTCTGGTCAGCCTAGTCTGTGCAGACGATCAGGTAATCCCTGAGGCGCTGAAAATGGCAAAACTGATTGCCAATATGCCGCCACTGGCCGTGGAGCAGATCAAGGAAGTGGTGATTGCCGGCATGGACGCATCGCTCGATGCCGCCCTGATGCTGGAGCGCAAGGCCAACCAGATCCTGTTTGCGACCCGCGACCAGAAGGAAGGCATGAATGCGTTCATTGAGAAACGCCAGCCGGTGTTCAAGGGGGAGTGAACGCATCAAGCAAGAGCCGCAACATCGCCTTGCTGGAGGGCGGTGCAGCAGCCCGAGGGGCTAAGGCGGCCCTCAGTCATTGCGCATGCAGCCACCGGCAAAGCTTGACCACAAAGGCTGCGACTCCAGATGCGCATGCTTTTGCTTGAGAGCCGAAAAAGGCGAGTCCAGCGTGCCCAGTGCGATACATATCCAGTCGGCCCAGTCACCGGCCTGCCTGGACCAGAACAGGGATGAGCCGCAGTGCTGGCAAAACTGCCTGTGCACGGAAGCCGACGATGCATAGGATTTGATGTCGCTTTGCCCGGAGACTATGCACAAATCCTTGCGCGGCACGGCGCCATAGCTCGCAAACGCGGAGCCATGGCTTTTACGGCACTGCCCGCAATGGCAGTGGGTCACGGCCCTGGGCGGCGACAGCAGCCGATAGCCGACTCTTGCACATAAACAGCTTCCCAGATAGTTATCGGGCACGACTCGGTCTCCAAATCCTCTATCCCCAACACCTGGTCCGCAGGCATCGAATATCTGCCGCTGCGTGTCTGCATGCATCCCATATGCCTTGACCGTCCCGGCGCTGCCGGGCAAGGCCGCGTTCCGAATGGAGTTGCCCGGCGTACGCTCAGAGCATCATGCCACCAGACACTTCAATGCGCTGGCCCGTGACCCAGTTGTTGCCATCGGCAAGCAATGCGGCAACCGCAGCGCCCACATCGTCGGGGCGCCCCGCCCGGCCCATGGCGGTCAGGCCGCTGATATGGGCGTTGAGCTGTGCATTGTCGCGCACCACGCCGCCACCGAAATCCGTCTCTATGGCGCCGGGGGCAATGGTGTTCACGGCGATGCCGCGTGCGCCAAGCTCCTTGGCCAGGTAGCGCGTCATCACCTCAATGCCGCCCTTCATCACCGCATAGGCGGCATAGCCGGGGAGACTGAAGCGTGCCAGCCCGGACGAGGTATTGATGATGCGTCCACCGTCCCGGATCAGGGGCAGCAGTTTCTGCGTCAGAAAGAACGTGCCTTTGAGGTGAATATCGACGAGCAGATCGAACTGCTCTTCCGTGGTTTCGGCAAACGGCGCCACCAGGCCGATACCGGCATTGTTCACCAGATAGTCCAACTGTTCGCGCTGCCAGGTATCGGCCAGCACGCGCCTGACGCTGTCGGCGAATGCGGCAAAGCTCTTGCTTTCACCAACATCCAGGCGCAGCGCCACGGCGCGACTGCCCTGTGCCTCGATGCGGGATAGCAGCTCCTGCGCATCGCTTTCGCTGTCCTTGTAAGTGATGATCAGATGAACGCCGAGCTCGGCCAGCTTGAGGGCTTCGCTACGGCCCAGGCCACGGCTTGCGCCGGTGATCAATGCGATACGGGGTGCTGATGCTTGCATGTCGGTCTCATGGAGGATGTCAACAAGCCAGGACTTTAGGTGTTCTCCATTCATGAATAAACACGAGAAAAAAGATCGAACTGTTCACTTTGAAAATACAATAAAGCCATGGATTTCAATGCGCTTCATGTGTTCACCCGCGTTGCCGAACTCTCCAGCTTCACCCAGGCCGCAGAGCAGCTCGGGCTGACCAAAAGCCGTGTGTCTACCGTGGTGCAGCAGCTGGAAAAGCAGCTGGGAACCCGTCTGCTGCAACGCACCACCAGACATGTGCGGCTGAGCGCCGATGGCGAGCAGTTCCTTGAGCGCAGCAAGGAACTCATGGCCGACCTGGAACAGCTGCAAGCCATGTTCCAGCCTGCCGCCAGCGGGCTGCGAGGCAGTCTGCGCATCGATATGCCCAATTCTCTGGCCCGGGATGTCGTCATTCCGAAACTGCCCGAATTCCTCTCGGCCCACCCTTTGCTGGAAGTAGGCATCAGCACCAGCGACCGCCGCGTGGATGTGGTGCAGGAAGGCTTTGACTGTGTGGTGCGCATCGGCCCGCTGGCAGATACCGACCTGATCGCCCGCACCATCGGTGAGATGGAGATGTGCAATCTGGCCAGTCCCGCCTATCTGGAGCGCCACGGCACGCCCGCAACACTGGCCGATCTGTCACGGCACCGCATCATTCACTATGCGAACCAGCTCGGGCGGCATGGCGCGGGCTGGGAGTATCAGCACGGCAAGGAGACCGCCCTGCAGCCCATGCGCTGCGCCCTGGTGGTCAACGGCACGGATGCCTACCAGGCAGCCTGTCTTGCCGGCCTGGGCCTGATTCAGGCACCCGTCCGGGGTGCACGCCATCTGCTGGATCAGGGCCTGCTGGTCGAGGTCATGCCCGACTTCAAGGCGGCGCCCATGCCGGTGTCCCTGCTCTACCCGCATCGCAGACATATTGCGCCGCGGGTCACTGCCTTCCTGAACTGGATCACCGAGGTGCTGGAGCCCCATCTGACAGGCATGGACCGCTCTTGATGCCTGGCCCCAGGGCGAGCATGGTGCATATGCATAATTCGGCGATGACTTCCATTCGAGCTTCCCGCCCCGACGAAGGGGCACGAGCGATCGAGATCTGGCGCCATGCCGTTGATGCCACACATGACTTTCTGAGTCCGCAGGATCGCGCAGAGATTGACGAGATGGTGTGCGGCTTTCTGCCAGACGCCCCGCTTTGGTTCGCCGTCGACGAGCAGGACTATCCCCTGGCATTCATGCTCATGGACCAGGGCCATATGGAAGCGCTATTTGTGGACCCCGCTTTCAGACACCGGGGCCTAGGTGCGGCGCTGGTACGCCACGGCCTGGCACTGCATCCCGAGATGAGCACCGATGTGAACGAGCACAACGCTCAGGCAGTGGGCTTTTACGAACGCCTGGGCTTCAGGCGCACGGGCCGCTCCCCGCATGACGGACAAGGCCGCGCCTACCCGATCATCCATCTCAAATACGCCAATCCCTGAATGGCCGGCCTGGCTGGACTACGCGCGTCGACCCGGCACGGATCGCAACATCCAGCGCTTCAAATGCTATCCAAATAAGAGCATATTGCGCCTATCTTTTATTGACTATGACCACAAAGCATTCGAAATTCGAATGCAGTCAGGCGCAAGCAGCTTCTGAATACAGAGCATCGCAGCCGCCGACAGCTGCTGTGTTGCAGCGCCGGCGCCATGGCTTCTCCGGCTCCGGGGCAAGCGCCGCACGCCAGACCACAGGCTCGCCATAGACCGAGCAAAGAGATGCGAGATCAGCGCTGCGCCTGCGCAGCAGAATCCGCTTGCCTAGAATCGGCGCCTGTGTCGAAAGAACCGTCATGGCCCACGCCGTGGCCATGAAAGGCTTTCATTCTTGCAACCGACGGTGTTGAAGATGAGCAAGCCTTTCATATCCCTGTGCCCGGAAATCACGCGGGCCAATGCACTGAATCTGATGGACTGGCTGAGCGACGAAGACGTCGTGCGCCACCTCAGCGATTCGCGTCATGTCTCGCGTCACATAGAGCAGCTCATTGACCGGGTTCAGCTGCCCATACTCACCCATCTCTTCAATCAGGGCGGCCGCTTCTTCATGGCCTACGACCGCGACGACCTGCCCGTGGGCTTCGTGCGCCTGATCCGCAATGGACCGGACTGCGAAATCGTGCTGGTCATAGGCAAGCGCGACAACTGGGGGCGCAAGCTCGGTGCCAGCGCTTTGCACGAGGGCATGAAGCTGGCCTTTTTCGACATGCGCGCCGAAAGACTGATTGCGAGGATCCATGCCGACAACACGCGCTCGCTCAAGGCCTTTGCCCACAACGGCTTTGTGCTGGAGAGCGAAACGCCCGCACTCAAGTCCTATGCGATGACGGCGCAGCGCTACCTCCAGCGCTTGCGCGCCGGGCTGCCGGGAGCGGCGGGCGGCATTTGCATCACCGCCGTGGATCAGTCACGCCTCAGAGATCTGCTCGCCCTGGAATGGGAGTCGCAAGCGGTCGATCTGGAGCATGAAGTCGAGCGTGCCAACGTCGTCGATGCCCGGCAGGTGCAGCGCAATGTGGTCACGATGAACTCCAAAGCCTTGCTGCGCCTCGATGAGGTGGCCGTCGAAGTGGCCCTGGTCTACCCCGAGGATGCCGATGACAGTGCAGGGAGGTTCTCGGTCTTCTCGGGCGTGGGCACGGCCATTCTGGGCTGTCGGGAAGGAGACCGCATCGACTGGCGGATTCTCGATCGCACCTGCCATATCCGGATCGAGAAAGTGCTCTACCAGCCCGAGGCAGCCGGGCACTTCCATCTGTAAGCCGGCTCAGGCTGGGGGCATTCACTGCACCGCCTTGAACAACAAAATCAATAGCATCTCCCGCTGTATATCAATGGATTTCAGATTCAAAGAGTCTTGTAATCCTTTCAAATCAGGCGAAGACAGCTTCCATATCAGAAGCAGTCAAGCGCCTGACTCTCATCAGACGGCGGCGTGAATATTCTTCTCGCCAAACAAGGCGCGCATGCTCACCACCTTGCCGGCGCCATTGAAGCGAAAGTGATCGATGGGCGCAATCACGGTCTTGCGGCCCTGATACTCGAAACTGACGGTGAAAGCGAAGGCCGCCTCGTCGGCAACCGCGCGCACCTCCTGCGTCAGCTCCACCGCTAGCGGCAGCTTGAGCGAGTTGGCGTAAAACGCACGAATCGCAGCCGTTCCGCACCTGGGTTCGGAGCCCACGGGGTCTTCCACCGTGGCATCATCGGCAAACAGCGCGACGATGCCGTCCAGATCGCCGGCGTTCAGCGCAGCCACATAGCGCTGCACAACCGCGGTCATATGTTCTGGGGTATTCATCTCAAATCATCCTTTTAGCAAGCGCCGTTGAAAACCGGCAATGCCCAAACAAGGGACGGCAAGCAAAAAAGCCGCCTTGCGGCGAGGCCATAGTCTCCCTCCCGCAGAGAGAGGAGGAAGACGCAGGGCCTGCCTCGGGGGAGGTCAGAACTGTGTCGGACGCATCACCGCATCAATGCCGCCATCAATGACAATCTGCGCGCCATGCACGTAGCTTGCGGCCGGGCTCATCAAAAAGGCGATGACCGACGCCATCTCGGACGGCTCGGCTCGGCGGCCCATGGGAGGCACGAACTTGGCAATGGATTCGCCATAGCGCGGATCCTGCAGACCCGCCTGCAGCAAGGGAGTCTCGGTCGCGCCGGGGGCGATGGTGTTCAGGCGCACGCCGGCCTCGCCCCAGGCGGCAGTGCGTTTGCGCACAGCCACCGTCAAGGCATTCTTGCTGCCCGCATAGGCCAGATTGCCGCCCTGCTCTCCCGCTTGTTCGACAATGGCGCGGGCCTTGGCTTCCTCGCCAGCCTCCAGTGCCGGTGCCAGTGGGTTCTTGTCAAAAGCCAGATGCGCGGAAGCCACGGACGAGATGACGACGGCTGCGGGCTGCCGGCCCTGCTTCAGCAACGGCAGAAAAGCATCCATCAGCTCGGTCGCGCCAAAATAATTGACCGAAACCACATTGCCGATCACCTTGGTCTGCGGCCCCAGGCCGGCGCACAGCACCAGGCCGTCCATGCCCTTGCTGCACTTCGCCAGTACATCGGCAATCGCCTGCTTTCGACCTTCGGCCGTCGAGAGATCGGCAATCACTTCCGCATCGCGTATATCGATGCCTACGATCTGGTGGCCGGCCGCTTCCAGGACCTTGCGCGTAGCGGCACCAATGCCGGTGGCGCAGCCGCTCATCACGATGATGGACATGTCTTGTTTCCTTTTGTATGGGTGGTGATGGCGCACATCTAAGCCCATCATGAACAGCCAGACTACATGCAAACGGACGATGTAATTCCCCTAGGGAAAATTTACCGTGGCCCTTCCTACACTGGCGCAACATCTGCGCGTGAGGAAATCCAGCCATGTATCCCCATCTCTTCCAGCCCATCACCATCGGCCATATCACCCTGAAGAACCGGGTTCTGATGGGCTCCATGCATACCGGGCTGGAGGATCAGGCGCAGGGTTTTGAAAAGCTGGCCCTCTTCTACACCGAACGTGCACGGGAAGGGCTGCAGCTCATCGTCACAGGGGGCTTCGGCGTCAACGAGTACGCACTGGGAATGCCCGAGCATGCCGAGTTCTCGACACTGTGCACGCCAGAGCAGGCGGCGCGGCACCGCCTCATCACCGATGCGGTGCATGCCGAGGGCTGCCATATCCTCATGCAGGTACTGCATGTGGGCCGCTACGACCACGGCAGCGGCGGCGTCTCGCCCAGCAGCGTCCTCTCCAGGCTCAGCAACCGCAGCTCGCGCGAACTCAGCGCGGCCCAGATCGAGCAGATCATTGCCGACTATGTGCGCTGCGCCTTCCTGGCCCGCGAAGCCGGCTATGACGGCGTGGAAGTCATGGGCGGAGAGGGCTATCTGATCAACCAGTTTCTGGCGCCGCTGACCAACTTCCGCACCGACGAATGGGGCGGCGATGCCGCCGGCCGCAGCCGCTTTGCGCTGCGCATCGTGCAAGGCATACGCGCGGCTGTGCCCGAGAACTTCGTCATCAGCTTTCGCCTGTCTCTGATGGACCTGGTCGAGCATGGCAGCCACTGGAAGGAAGTGCTGGACCTGGCCCGCCAGCTGGAAGCCGCTGGCGTGAACCTGTTCAACACCAGCGTGGGCTGGCATGAGGCGCGCATTCCCACCATCGCCATGATGGTGCCGCGCGCTGCATTCAGCTGGGCTGCCGAGCAACTCAAGCAGGCAGTCAGTGTTCCCGTGGCGGCCAGCAACCGCATCAATACCCCCGAAGTGGCCGATGACCTGATTGCCCAGGGTCATGCCGACATGGTGGCCATGGCTCGCCCCTTTCTGGCCGACCCGGCCTTTGTGCGCAAGGCGCAGGCGGGCCAGAGCAGCGCCATCAACACCTGCATTGCCTGCAATCAGTCCTGTCTGGATCGCATCTTCACGCGCCAGCAGGTCAGCTGCCTGGTCAACCCCAGAGCCTGCCGCGAATGGGAATGGCCTCAGGAAAAAGCCGCAGTTCCGCGCAAGATCGCCGTGCTCGGGGCTGGACCTGCAGGACTGGCCTGCGCGCGCGAGGCGGCCGACCGAGGCCACAAGGTGACGCTGTTCGAGCCCGGCATCCGCATCGGCGGCCAGTTCTTTCTGGCGCAGAAGGTGCCCGGCAAGCAGGAGCTGGGCGAGACGCTGCGCTACTTCGAGCATGAGATCCAGCGACTTGGCATAGAACTGCGGCTCAACACCACACCGGACATCAACACCCTGAGCGTCTTTGATCACGTGGTCGTGGCCACGGGAGTGACACCGCGGCGCAGCGGCATCGAGGGGGAGAACAGCTCCAAGGTGGTGGACTATATCGAGGCCTTGCGCAGCCCCCGCTTTGTCGGCGAACGCGTGGCCATCGTGGGCGCGGGGCCGCTGGGCTTTGACATGGCCGAATTGCTGGCCCATCACAAGGCCGACGACGGCAGCGTGGCCGCCTTTGACCGCGAATGGGGCATTGATCCAAATCGCGAGCAGCGCGGCGGCATCAAGGCCAGCGAGAAAGCCGATTCGCCGCGTCAGATCTGGCTGCTTCAGCGCAGCAAGGCGGCCATGGGCAGCACCTTGCCAACCACCACGGGCTGGATTCGCCGCGCCCGGCTCAAGAACAAAAGCGCACGCATGTTCAACGATGTGGAGTACATCCACATCGACGACAACGGCCTACACCTGCGCATACGCGGCGAGCAGCGCTGCCTGAGCGTGGACAACATCGTGGTCTGCGCCGGCCAGGAATCACATGACCCCTGGTCATCAAGACTTCAAGCACAAAACATTGCGCACACAGTGATTGGGGGCGCGCGCAATGCCCACAAAATTGATGCAGCGCGCGCCATCGAAGAAGGGGCCGAACTCGGCCGAAAACTATAGGAGACAGCGAAACAAAATGAGCAATCCCCACGCATCAATGCTGGAGCCGGGCCGTATCGGCACCATGGAGCTGAAGAACCGCATCATCATGGCCCCCATGGGCGAGAACTACGGCGGCACCGACGGTATCTGCGGCGAACGCGCCCAGGACTATTACGAAGAGCGTGCCAAGGGCGGCACCGGCCTCATCATCATGGGCACGGCCGCCATCTCCTGGCCCACCGGCACCAGCGAGCCGCACCAACTGGGTATCTCCAACGACAGCTTCATCCCCGGTCTGGCCGAAGTCACGCGCCGCGTTCACTCGCACGGCGGCAAAGTCGCCATCCAGATCAATCACAGCGGCAAGGTCGCGGCCAATGACCGCACCCACGGACGCGAGATGTGGGTGTCCTCGATTCCGCCCGACGGCCCTGTGGCCGAAGCCATGCGCACCGTCACGCCCAAGGAGTTCTCGACCTTTGTGGGAGTTGGCCCCTACCCCGACCGCTACCGCGTGATGGACAAGGCCGATATTGCACAGATGGTGGAATGGTTTGCTGCGGCCGCCCTGCGCGCCAAGCAGGCCAACTTCGATGCTGTGGAAGTGCACTGCGCGCACAACTACATGATCGCCAACTTCCTCTCCCCCTTTTTCAACAGCCGTACCGACGAATACGGTGGCAGCTATGAAAACCGCAGCCGCCTGCTGCGCGAAGTGCTGACTGCCGTGCGCGAGCGCGTGGGCGCCGACTTCCCCATCTGGGTGCGTATCGACGCCGAGGAAATGCACACGCCCGGCGGCATCACCATGGACGAGGCGCTCAAGACCGCCAAGCTCTGCGAAGAGCTGGGCGTGGATGCCATCAATGTCTCGGCCTATGCGCGCCTGCCCACAGGCACGGCCTTCACCGATGCACCGATTCCGCAAAAGCAGAATGCCTATCGCGAATTTGCCACCGGCATCAAAAAGGCTGTCGGCATTCCCATCATCTCGGCCGGCCGCTGGGAGCTGGATGCCGCCGCCGCCGCCATCAGCAATGGCGAGATTGACTTTGTGGCCATGGGCCGCAAGCTGCTGGCCGACCCCGACCTGGCCAACAAACTGCAAGCCAACGCCGCCCAGAGCGTGCGCCCCTGCATATATTGCTATGCCTGCGTAAGCGAGATTTTCATCAACAAGGGCATCAAGTGCGCGGTCAACGCACAGACCGGCCACGAGGCGAGCAGGACCATCACCTTTGCCGAAAAGCCCAAGCATGTACTGATCGTCGGTGGCGGCCCTTCGGGCATGGAGGCCGCCCGCGTCGCCGCCCTTCGCGGCCATCGCGTGACGCTGGTCGAGCGCAGCGACCGCCTGGGCGGCACGCTGTTCTTTGCCGCACTGGCCTATCCCGAGAACGGCCGCCTGCTCGACTATCTGGTGCGGCAGATGGACCACCCGAACATCCAGCTGCGCTTGAACACCACGGTCGACGCCGGGCTGCTGGCCGAGCTGCAGCCTGACGAAATTCTGGTGGGCACCGGCGCCAGGCGTGCCGCGCCCGCCATCGAAGGCGCGCAGCAAAGCCATGTCTGGAGCGGCGACGAACTGCGCCGTCTGATGACGGGCGATCGCGCCGAAGAAATTGCCAAGGCCAAGCTGAATCTGGCCGAGCGCGCTCTGTTCAAGGCCGGCGGCATGTTCAAGGTGACGGACAGCACGGCAGCGATCCAGAACCTGTCCAAGCTGTGGATGCCCCTGGGCAAGCGCGTGGTCATCATCGGCGCAGGCCTGGTCGGCCTGGAACTGGCCGAGTTCCTGCTCGATCGCGGCCGCGAAGTCACCGTACTGGACCCCGGCACCCATCCCGGTACCGAGCTGGCCATCGTGCGCCGCTGGCGCGTGTACGACGCCGTGAAGAAGCACGGCAAGCTGCTGATGCAGTCCAACGTCACGCGCATCGATCGCAAGGAAGTCGTCTGGACGGACAAAAAAGGCGAGGAATACCGTACGCCAGCCGACTCCGTGGTGCTGGCCATTGGAGCCGAGGCTGACTCCGCCGTTGCCGACCAACTGCAATCCCTTACCCGGACTCCCGTGCGCCGCATCGGCGACTGCCAGGACCTGGGCTATATCGAGGGCGCCATGCATTCAGGCCATCAGGCCGGGCGCGAAGTCTGAAGATACTCCTTGATAGCTTAAAACAGCCTGCGAGCATTGAGCTCGCAGGCTGTTTTCTATTGGAGTCATCGCATTTCGGTAGAACGGAGCAAGAGGCTTCATCTGGCCGGAAGCGGGTCTCCGCAACTGCAGCAAAATAGGCTCGAACCTGCCTCTCACTTTTGCTCCACCAAGGATTGACTGTCCCGATGCCTACGCCTGAGCGCTTCGTTGCGGATGTCCTCCAGAATATCAACAATCGTACGATTCTTGAACGCTGGGATGATTTGAATCTTCCAGATGGCTGGCTTGTTGCAGGCTGCTTATTTCAGACAGTGTGGAATTTGCAGGCGCAGCGGAATCCAGAGGATTCCATCAAAGACTACGATCTCTTCTACTTTGATCCATCGAGCACCACTGACGGTGCGGAGCAGAAGATGCAAGCACATGCCGATTGCGTCTTACGCGACCTGGGCATCAGGATTGAAGTCACGAACCAAGCTCGGGTTCACTTGTGGTACGAGTCATATTTCGGTCGCCCATATAAGGCACTGCGAAGCTCTTGCGAGGGAATAGACCGATTCCTGATCCCTGCTACCTGCGTGGGTCTTCGCCCAGGCGGCCTCTATGCCCCGAACAGCCTGGATCTGATCTATGACGGAGTTTTGGCACTCAATCCATTGACCCCGCATCGTGAGCTTTTCCAGCAAAAGGCCGAGTCTTACCGAGCGCGTTGGCCATGGCTGCGAATCGTTGCCCACGGCCATCAGCCTCAGAGAATTGATGCACTCTGATGTGTGCATGCATGTCCGCCCAGGGTCGTGCTGGGACGGTGGCCTAGCGGCCACGAGCAGACCTTACACTTCGGTGCAGGCCGTTCAATTTACTCACGGCTCGCACTATGAAAAGTCTTTCCCATGTCTAAAAGTGACGCTGCAACAACTGTCGTAGTAAGAGAAGTCCAGCCACATGACTTTGAAGCCTGGCTTTCACTCTGGGATGGCTATAACGCTTTCTATGGAAGGTCCGGAGCTACCGGACTGGCGAAGGAAATTACCCAAAAAACCTGGGAGCGATTCTTCAATCCCATCGAACCTGTATTTGCGCTGGTCGCTGAAGATGCAGGAGAAGTGGTTGGTCTAGCGCATTACATATTTCACCGTAGTACTACGAGACTTGGTCCGGTCTGCTATCTGCAGGATCTTTTCACGGCCCCGAAAAGGCGTCAGCTTGGAGTTGGAAAGGCCCTGATCAGCAAGGTCTATAAGCAAGCAATGCTGGCTGGCTCAAATCGCGTCTATTGGCAAACACAAGCAACCAATGAAGCCGGCCGAGCGCTCTACGACAAGTTAGCCAAACATAGCGGTTTCATCGTGTATAGCCATGAACTGTAGTTTCTCACTCCAGATGGGCGAATGAGGCTCGTCAATTGATGCTGGCTTTGGGTTGACTCGATGCTCGAATGCAGCCGCTGCTTTCAACCAGGACGCTCTTGCCCAATGCCGGCCTCCGCATCGACCTGGTCAGGGCATGCATGGCCCACAACGCCCAGCTCGAGATAGACCCAGCCTCACGAGCTGTATAAAGAAACAGTAGACTTTGGACTTGATAGCTCCAGGAAAAGTCCAGACATGCCAGCAGAACTCGAACCAGAAGACGTCTCCATCTTCGAAGACCGCCTTTGGCACCACAAGGGCTGGGAAGCCCGCGTCATCAAGAATGAAGACGACGATGGCTGGGCGGTGTCAATGACTCATGACGGCCAGGCGGAACCTGCTCTGGTCGGCCCATGGACCATGGGGCGCGACAAGAAGAATCCCAAGCCTCTTGACGTGTCGGCCTTCAACACGCTGGTGAAAACTGCCAGCGAAGTGATACGTCGCCATGAGCAGCACCAGGCAGCGCTGTTGCACAAAGCCATACAGATTGAAGTTCGCGGATTGCGCGTGACGGTGGCTCTCGATATTGAGCCCGATGAGGACAATCCCACGGCGACTCTCACTGCCACCGCAGCGGACGGCAGCGAATTGGCCAAGGTACGAGTCCGGCCGGACCATAGTCTCACCCGTGCTTCTGCACAGCGCTGGGCAGACGCAGGCTACCCGCGTGAGAGCGAGGACTGAACCTCCGGACAAGACCCTTGTTCAGAAGTCGGGGCCCCTTTCAGGGCAACCAATGTCCGTAGCATGGCCTTGGCTGCTTGCGGAAGCTGGCTTGAGCACCGGAAGAAAGTAATGCCGGAGAAATTGAGCACACCACCCAGCCGACCTTCCCAGGCATGCCCGACACTGCGGAGCCCCGGTCAAGGAGCTGCATTGAGCAGTTGAAGCCACAGCCGTCAGCGGACATTGGATACCACACCACACCTTCGGATTGCATGAGTTAGCTCGAAAATCAGCCAGATGCCCAACCTCGACCTGTTTGATATCCATCTCCACCGCTGGAGTGCGAAGGCGGCTGGTGACCCCTTCACAACTCATACAAGTGACCTTCTGCCAGTCATCCTTGCAAGGAACTTGGCAGATCTTCCTGCGATGATCAAGATCACTCGAAACCTTGACGAGCGCATCGGCGGCAGAGTGCTTCAATGGTGGGACGGCAATGGAGCAGCGCGAGTCTATGCTTGCGACCAAGATTCAGGAGCGCTGCTGATGGAGCGCGCAACCGGCTCCAGGCATTTGCTGCACATGGCTAGAGAAGGCGAAGATGATGCAGCGACAAGCTGTATCTGCCGCACCATCGAGCAACTGCATTCAAAGAGGTCCTCGGCACCACCCGAAGAACTGCTGCCGCTGACGGATTTTTTTAGGTCACTCGCGTTGATGGCGCAGCAGGAAGGCGGCTTGATGGTCGAATGCGCAACGGTGGCAGCTGAGTTGCTGCATGAGCAGCGCGAGCCTGTCGTCCTGCATGGCGATGCGCACCATGGCAACATACTCGATTTCGACAGACGTGGATGGCTGGCGATAGATCCAAAGCGCGTCACAGGTGAGCGGTACTACGACTACGTTAGCGTGCTGTGCAACCCCGACCTGGAGACTTGCACCGACCCGGGGCGCTTTGCGCGGCAGCTTGAAGTAGTCATCAATGTCACGGGGCTGGAACGTCGGCGTTTACTCAAATGGGTGATGGCTCACGCCGCTTTGTCGGCAGCCTGGTTCCTGGAGGACGGAGAGCGCACCAGGGCCAACAGGCAGCTGGCCGTTGCGCATCTCGCCCGACAGGCACTGGGATGAGGCTTCCAGCTCTGCCGCCAAAAAGCCGGCTCTCGGACGGCCGGCCTCGGGTTCACGCGCCGGACCGAGCGCGCAGCGCCGCTTCGAACCGGGCCAGCTCCTGCTGCAGCGTGCCGCGCTGCCTGAAGCGCAGGCCTGCCCGCTCATACCAGTTCTCGGCGTCCTCCAGATCGCCTTCCTGCAGATGCAGCAGTCCGTGCAGCCAGGCCGCGAGCAGGCCTTCATGTCGCTGCACGGCATCGTGCGCGGCATTCCATTGCCCGGCTCGCATCAGCGACAGAATGGCTTGCAGCTGCGCATTGACTTCGCTCATGACAGGACTCCGTCGCGCTCAGGCCAGCAGCGCCTGCTGCACCAGGTGGCTGTCCACATACTGCTCCATGCTCGTGATCCTGCCCTCCTTGAGCCGATACAGGTGAGCGAAGCCCGCCGTCATCGCCTTGCCCGTCTTGCGGTAGGTTCCCGAATAGACGCCGAAAGCTGCCACACGGTCGCCATCGGCCAGGTAGGTGTGGACCTTGGCGCTGTAGCCGTCCCACTCCGTCGCCAGCCGCTGGAACACGCCCGCAACGATCTGCTGCGGGCCGACATAAGTTCCTGCATAGGGAAAACCGGCGGCCTCGGTCCATTGAGCATCGGGCGCCAGTGCTGCCAGCAGATTCCTGCCGTTCTCTTCGGACGAACCTTCGTAGGTCGCGCGGATGATATCCAGATTGGTGGTCATGGTGTGCATCCCGGACTTCAGCCCCACTTCATCTCACCCATGGCCACCTTGGCGCCGATCTGCAGCGCGGCAGCCAGGCCGGCGTCAGGGTAGCGCTTGCTCATGGCTGCGATCAGCGCGTCGCCATTGGCCGCCCTGGCCAGCTCCTGCTCGAAGGCCAGCAGGTACTCGCGGGTGTAGTTCACGGCCGAAACATCCAGCGCTCCATGCGCGCCCAGGTGGCCCGGCACGATCACGGCCGGATTGCGCGCAGCGATGGCTTCCAGGTTCTTTACCCAGGCCGCGCGAGAGGCTGCCGTCGGGGTATCGGCCGTCCACACATGCAACCCGGAGAAGATCAGCACGCCACCGAAGACTGCATTCAGCGAGGGGACCCACAGGTAGCGGCGGTTCTCCAGTCCTTGTGCCTTGACGATTTCGATGGTGTTGCCCTCCAGCATCAGTGCAGGGCCGTCATAGGCTTCAGGAAAGACGATGTCGGCAAGCTTCTGCGGACCGTTCTCCTTGAGCTGGGGCGCCCAGGTAGCTATCTTCTTTTGCACATTGGCACGGATGGCGGCAATGGTGTCGGAGGCGGCCAGCACCCTGGCGGCGGGGAAGGCGGCCTTGATCGGGCCCAGGCTGAAGTAATAGTCCGGGTCGCTCTGGCTGACGTAGATGGTGGTCAGCTGCTTGCCCGATGCCTTGATGGCTTCGGCCACGGCGCGTCCATCGGGCAGGGAAAAGCCGCCGTCGATGAGAACGGCCTCCCTATCGCCCGAGAGCAGCACGGGCGCACGGAAGAAGCCTTTGTCGCCTGCGGGAAAGTGCTTCCATTGCAGCGTGGAATGGCCGCTCACAGCTGCGGCGCAACCAGCCAGGCCTGTGGCAATGCCGACAGCGGCGGCGGTTTGAACAAAGTCTCGGCGATTCATCATGATGGTCCTTCAGTGAATTTCAAAAATGGCGGGGGTCAGACGCGAAAGGCTCAGGCCGCGCTGAGCTGCTCGGCAAAGGCCTGCGGGTTGGAGTAAGCGGCACTGGAGTTCAGCAATTGGCGCTGGCCATTGGTTTCCAGGATGAAGCTTGGAACGCCACGCGCGCCAAGCGGGCTCTGCAGCACCTTTGCGCCTTCGATGCGGGCGCGATTGGCAGCCAGCAGTTCACCATCGGACCGGCGCAGGCTTGCAGCAGCCTGCTCCAGCCCCAGGGCCTGCAGAACGGCCATCAATGTGTCCGCTTGCGTGATGTCCTCGCCATTGACGTAGCGGGCATGCTGAATGGCCTCAAGGGCGTCAAGCTCACGCTCTGGGGTGCACAGACTGACAGCGCTCAGCGCCAGGGTGGCCGGGCCGCTGTCGAACAGTTGCTGACGATCCGACAGCACATGGCTGCGGTAGCGCTCGCTAAAGCGCTGGCCCGTCAGGCGCTCGATTCGCTGATCGTTGCTCCAGGCATAGGCTGCAAAGCCATCGTCCATGAGACGTGCACCCGCGCCTGCGAAAAGGCCGCTGGGCAGCAGGCGCAGTTCGACCTCAGGCACTTTGCCCAGGGCCGCCACCGCTGCGGCGGCACCGTAGCACCAGCCGCACAGGGGATCGAATACGTAATGCAGGGTCTTGGTCACCGAGGGCTCCGTTGCTTCAATACCGTGATCGTAGGAACAAAGCATTGACAGAAAAAGCCTGATCGAATAGATAAACTGTATGCCAATAGCAAACAATTCAGAAGAATCCGTCGCCGGCAGGCTTGCCAATCTCAAGCGCCTGGCCTACTTCGCGGCCGTGGTGGAAACCGGCAATTTCACGGCGGCCGCGGATCGGCTGGGCATCACCAAGGCCGTGGTCAGCCAGCAGGTCGCAAGGCTGGAGCGCGAATTCCACACGACGCTTCTGACCCGCACCACCCGCAAGGTCGTTCCCACCGATGCAGGCCGGATCTTTTATCAACGCTGCGCATCCATCCTCAAGGAAGCGGGCGATGCTTTCGACGAGCTGGGGGAAGTTGCGGCCGAGCCTTCGGGAACCTTGCGTCTGACCGCCCCGCTGGACTATGGCATCACGGCAGTGGTGCCAGCCATCACCGAGTTCACGCGGCACTACCCCCAATGCAAGGTGGACGCCGTGTTCAGCGACCAGCCGCTTGATCTGATGTCGGGGCAGGTCGAGCTGGCAATCCGCGTCGGCTGGCTTTCCCACTTGAATGTACAGGCCCGTCAGATCGGGAGCTTCAGGCAATTGCTGGTCGCCGCTCCCTCATTGCGCCGGCAAGTGACGCAGCTCAAACAGCCACAGCACATCAGCGAGCTTCCCTTTGTCGCGAACACGGCCTTGCGTGAACCCTGCAACTGGAGCTTCTCGCGCAGCGAGCTGGAGCGCCAGAGCGTGACGGTGCACCCTGCGATCTCGCTCGATGCGACACTGGCCGTGCGCGAAGCCGTGCGTCATGGGGCTGGCTTGTCGGTACTGCCCGACTTTGCCGTGGCCGATGATTTGAAGAGCGGCGCGCTGATACAGGTGCTGCCCGGGTGGTCGCTGCCATCGGGGGGCGTTCATGCCGTGTTCCCGACCGCACGATTCCGACCGGCAAAGGTCAAAGCCTTCGTGGACCTGATGCAGGAGCAAATCCGCTCCAGGGCATGACCAAGGTCGGCCATCAGACAGCTGACAAGCGGCTCAGGCGATGGCATGCTGAAGCCACATCGGACCACCACCGCACAGCGGCCACGCCATCCGGGCAGCAGCTTGCAGACCTTGCAATTGCGCTTGACCGGGAACGCAGCGGCTCGATTCCTGCTGCGGATCGAGTTCAAGCGACATCGTCAAGAGTGCATAGAAAAAGGGAGCCCAAGCCCCCTTTTTCTGTGCGAGGCGGTCGCTCCCACCCGAGCGATGCCATCAGACTCAGAAGTTGGGCGCTTCCACACCTCCGTCCACCCCCAGCACTTTGCCGGTCACCCAGCTCGATGCGGGGCTGGCCAGAAACAGCGCGGCACTGGCGATGTCTTCGGGCTGGCCCATGCGTGCCATGGGTGTGGTCTTTTCCATGCGCTCCTTGCGATCCGGCGTGAGAAACGGCGCCAGTGCATCGGTCATGATGGTGCCGGGCTCGATGGCGTTGATACGCACCCTGGGACCGAAGTCCTGCGCCAGGCAGCGTGTCATCTGGTTGAGAGCGGCCTTGGCCGCACCATAGGCGCTGAAGTACTTTTGCGAGTAGCGTGCCGCCGTCGACGAGATATTGACCACGGCTCCGCCGCCCGCGGCCTCCATGGCCGCAGCCGCCTTCTGGATCAGCGTGTATGCAGGCACCACATTGAAGGCCAGCATGTCGCCCACGGCCTTGCCCGCCACCTTGCGCGGGTCGTTGGGGCCGCCACCGCCCACATTGTTGATGAGCACATTGATCTTGCCCAGCTCCTCCACAGTGCGGACGATGAGCTTGTCCAGATCTTCTTCCTTGTTCACATCGCCCTGCACGGCAATGGCGCGGCGGCCCAGCGCTTCAATTTCGGCCTTGACGGCCTGCAGATCCGCCTCGGTGCGCGCAAACAGCGCCACATCGGCACCGGCCTTCGCCAGCGTGACAGCGCATGCACGACCGATACCCTTGCCCGCGCCGGTCACTACGGCCACCTTCCCCTCCAGCGAAAACTGGCGAAAAATCTCGTTCATGTCTCTTCCTATGATTGCGTTCAGACCCGCCCATGCTCTGTACGAAACGCTTTCAGGGCATCAGCCAAACGGACCATGGGACAAGCCCCATGGCCAGCCCCTGCAGCCTGCGTCAACACGCAAGAATTGAGCCCTTGAAATGGATAGCGCTGCACCAGGGCAGAGCCGCGAATCAGGCAAAGTCCAGATCAGGGACTGCGAGCAAGGATCTAGACAGCCCCGCCGCCGCGCAACGGCTCAGGGGGTGACTGCTGCCTGCAGCATCTGCGCGAACTGCTCGTTATAGGGCGGCAGCATGCCCCACTCGCGACGCGGGTCGTGGTTGCCGGCCTTGTAGACGGAGCGGGCATGGCTGAACTCCAGAAAACCCTCGCGGCCATGATAGTGGCCCATGCCCGAAGCACCCACGCCGCCAAACGGCGCATCCTCCAGCGCCGGATGCATGACCACATCATTGATGGAGACACCGCCGGACAACGTGTTGTCCAGCACCCAGTTCTGCTCCGTCTCGTCGCTGCCGAAGTAGTACAGGGCCAGCGGGCGCTCACCGGCATTGATCGCGGCCACGGCGTCGCGGATGTTCTGGAAGCTGCGCAGCACCACGGCCGGGCCAAAGATCTCGTGCTGAGAGATTTCGGCTTCGGCTGGCGGGTTGATAACCAGCGCCAGCGGCAGGCGGCGGTCTGCGCCGGCTTGCGCGGCACCGACTTCCAGCACGGTCAGACCGCGCGCCTTGGCATCATCGACATAGGCTTTCACACGTGCGTGGTGGCGCTCGTTGATCACGGGCGTCATGTCTGCGTTGCCTGTCACCGAGGGATACAGCGCCTGGTATTGCGAGGCAATGCCATCGGCCAGCGCCTGCAGGCGGGATTCATGGACCCAGACCACGTCGGGTGACACGCAAAGCTGGCCGGAGTTGAGCGATTTGCCTACGGCGATGCGCTCGGCCGCATTGGCGATGTCGGCGGAATCGCCCACCAGCACGGGAGACTTGCCACCCAGCTCCAGCGTCACGGGCACCAGGTTCCTGGCGGCGGCGGCCATGATGAGCTTGCCCACGCTGGTGGAGCCCGTGAAGACCATATGGTTCCAGGGCTGCTCGGCAAACGCCGCAGCCACTTCGGGGCCTCCCTGCACCACGGCCAGCACCTGGGGATCAAAGCGCCTGGCCACGGCCTCGGCCAGCACCTGGGCCGTACGCGGCGCAATTTCGGAAGGTTTGAGCACGGCCCGGTTGCCAGCCGCGAACGCGCAGGCCAGCGGCGACAGCAAGGTGAACAGAGGTGCATTCCAGGTGCCGATGATGCCGATCACGCCCTTGGGCTGGTACTTGACCCAGGCCGTGGCGCCAAACATGTCAAAGGGTTTGACGCTGGGACGTTCGGAGTCACCCAGCCAGTCCCTGAGGCGATCGCGTGCATGCTTGAGCGAGGAGAGCGAGCCAAGAATGTCATTGGCCAGCGAGAACACGGCGGGGCGGCCACCAAAGTCTTCGCCCATGGCCTGGCAAAGTTCCTCCTTGTGCGCCACCAGCATATCGATGACTTGCTGAATGCGCTGCATGCGCACATCGGCGCTGACCGCAGCCTCTTCGATAAAGGCCTGTTTTTGCATGTCCAGCAACTGGCCAATGCCAATGGACGAATTCGTCTGGGTCATTTTGTCTCCTCGATATTTCTCTTGAAAGCCATGAACGGAAGGCACATGCTCAGACCTCCGGATTTCGCGGTCGTCGTCCAAAAAGACGATGGCATAACCCTAAGCCCCTCGCACGATGCAGCGCATGCACACCCCTCAAACTCCGCCTCCCGCCGTCAGCTGGCGCACTCATCTCAGCCTCGCCCTGCTGGCGCTGGTCTATATTTTCTCCTTCATTGACCGACAGGTTCTGTCTATTTTGCTGGAGCCCGTCAAACAGGAATTCGGCGCCTCCGATACCGAGATGGGTTTGCTCACGGGGCTGGCCTTCGGTCTGATCTATGCCATGCTGGGTGTGCCTGTGGGGCGTCTGGCCGACACCCGCAACCGCCGCAACATCGTGGCCCTGTGCTGCGGGATCTGGAGCCTTGCCACCGCTGCCTGCGGCATGGCCACCCAGTACTGGCACATGCTGCTGGCCCGCATGAGCGTGGCCGTGGGCGAAGCCGGCGGCATGGCGCCCTCGGTGTCCATAGTCTCGGATCTGTATCCTCCCAAGATGCGTTCGTTTGCCATCAGTCTGTTCATGATGGGCCCCAACCTGGGAACGCTGCTGGGCCTGGTCATAGGCGGCATGGTGGCCCAGCATTACGGCTGGCGCTCCGTGTTTCTCGCCTTCGGCATTCCGGGCGTCATTCTTGCGCTGCTGGTGTATTTCTTTGTCAAGGAGCCGGCACGTGGCGCCTATGAAAGCATCAAGCCTGCAGCTCAAGACAGTGCTCCGCGCGAATCCATGTTTCGCCAGATAAAGCGCCTGCTGGGCATGGCGCCGCTGCGCTATATCTGCATCGCCTGCGGCGTGGCCGGTATTGCAGGTTATGGCTACGGTGTCTGGGCGCCGAGCTTTTTCATGCGCATTCACGGCATGAGCATCTCTCACGCCGGCCTGGTGTTCGGCCTGGCCAGCGGCCTGGGTGCCGTTTTCGGCGCCATGTTCTGCGGCTGGCTCAGCGACAGATTGACCCAGCGCGACTCGCGCTGGCAGCTGCGTCTGGCCGCCATGGGCACCTTGTGCGCCGTGCCTGCAGGCGTCGCCGTGTTTTTCTGGCCTGTATCCGACTTCTGGACGGTTGCCGGCATCAAGGTCCCCTATGCCATGGCATTTGCCCTGCTGTTCGGCTTTTTTGCAAGCTGGTTTGCCACGCTCTCATATAGCGCCGTCAGCCAGATGGTGACTGCAGCCGAACGCAGCGTCGCCTCGGCACTTCTCAATCTTTTCATGACCTTGCTGGGCGTGGGCCTTGGTCCGCTGGTAACCGGCATTCTGTCGGACTACTTTGCCCGGACCCATGGCTCCGAAGGCCTGCGCTGGGCGCTGATGGGCGTGACCTCGCTGCTAGTCATCACTTCGCTTTTCTTCGCGTTGGCCATCCGCCCCTATAAGCAGCGCCTGCAGGAGTTGCAGATGAATGCCGCCTGATCATCAAAAATTGGAGACTCTCATGAGCCGACCCGTAGTTCTCATCACCGGTGCCAGCCGCGGCATTGGCGCTGCAACCGCCGTCTTCTTTGCCACCAAGGGATGGCGCGTGGCCATCACCGCCCGCACGCTGACCGAAGGTGCGCAGATGGAAAACCAGCTGCGCCTGCCCAACGGCCAGCTTCTGTCCGGCAGTCTGGAGTCCACAGCCAAGGCCATTGAGGCCGCTGGGGGCGAGGTGTTTCCGCATGTCATGGACCTGATGGACCTGAGCAGCCTGGACAAGGCCGCCGACGCCGTGCTGACACGCTTTGGCCGTGTCGATCTGCTGATCAACAACGCCGTCTACCAAAACCGCGAAATCAACCACCTGATCCCCGAGATAACGGCCGAGTCGCTGCAGCGCTCCATGCTGGGCAATGTCATCGCCCCTTTCCATCTGGCTCAGCGCCTGCTGCCGGCCATGGCGGCACAAGGCGGCGGCCGCATCATCAATGTGTGCTCGGCTGCGGGCCAGTACAACCCGCCCGTGCCCGCCGACCAGGGCGGCTGGGGCTTTGCCTATGGAGCCTCCAAGGCCGCCATCGCGCGCCTGGCCGGCTGCATCAACACCGAATACAAGCAGCAGAATGTGCGCGCCTTCAGCGTCAACCCCGGCGTGGTGAGCACCGAGGCCGTCAAGGCCACGCTGGGCGACGATGGCCTGCTGGCTCAGCGCTATGGTGCCTCCACCCCCGAAGAAATTGCGGCGGCACTGTTCTGGCTGGGCACTGAGAAAGACGCTCTGCCACTGGCCAAGAGTTACACCATGATTGACCTGCAACCACTTCACAAAGAGCGCGTGGCGGCGACCATGTGAGCAGCAGGTAAGCGTGCGCAAACACCCAACCAAGGGCAAACCCTGTGCGGTTTGCGCCAGATCAAAGCCGCGCCTTCACTCGTCCAAACAGAGTATGCGCGGCGACGCCGCTTGCCAGAAGATTCATCCGTCCAAAACTAAATACGGAGACCTCTGCAATGGCAACCACGAAGGACTACCGCCTCGGTGAATTCACCTACCCACGTGGCTGGTTCATGATTTCCGAGGCCAAGGCGCTCGACACCCACAAGCCCGTGGCCGTGCGCTTCTTCGGCCAGGATTTCGCGCTGTACCGTGGCCGCGAAAGCGGCAAGGTCGTGCTGCTGGACGCTTACTGCCCCCATATGAAGACCCATCTGGCAGCGCCCAATGCCACCAGCTATGTGGTGATCGACGGCGGCGGCAGCAATGTGGAAGGCGACGGCATCCGCTGCCCCTATCACGGCTGGCGCTTCGGCGCGGACGGCAAGTGCAACCACATCCCCTATCACGACGGAGCCATTCCGGCAGCGGCTGCGGTCAAGAGCTGGAAGGTTGTCGAGCAGTACGGCGCCATCTGGGTCTGGTTCGATCCCGAAGGCGGCGAGCCCGACTACGATCTGCCCACTTTTGGCGACTGGCATGACGAGACCTATGTCAACGGCCAGTGGGACTACCTGGGCGAGCTGAACCAGCACCCCATGGAGGTCGTGGACAATATTGCCGACTATGGTCATCTGAGCCCCATCCACGGCTCCACCGTGGCGCGCTTCGAGAACGAGTTCAAGGGCCACAACGCCATCCAGCGCCAGTGCGGCGGTCACCGCACCCTGGTGGGCGAAGGCGGCGCCAGCGCCGATCTGCACACCGACACCTGGTACCACGGCCCCTCCATCCTGGTCTCCAAGGTCAGCGGCATGTTCAACTCCTTCATGATGATCATGCACACCCCCATCGAGGACGGCAGGATCAAGGTCTGGCACAACCTGCTGGTCAAGACTGCACACGGCGGCCTGCCCACCAAGGCGGACGAAATCGCGGCCAAACAGTACCAGGAGGCCAGCCGCCTGGCCTTTGCTCAGGACTTCGAAGTCTGGTCTCAGAAGGCGCCCTGCCTGAACCCGCTGTTCATCCCCAGTGACGGCGCCTTCCTCAAGGCCCGCATCTGGTACAAGCAGTTCTACAACCCCCGCGCCAAGGCGGCCGAGTATCTGGACCAGTGCGAAGGCAGGTACATTCCTCGCGGAATGGTGGCCTATACCCAGGAAGCCGAGGAAGCGACGGCCTGATCCCGAGAATCTCCAAGGCCAAAGGCCCATGCGCTTGCATGGGCCTTTTTTTGTCGGGGTGAAGGTCTGCCTTTTGAAACCATAGCTTCCAGCGCTTTATCTCCATGGAAATTCAATACAAAACATATTGAAATCCTTATTCATAAAGCGCAAGCAGCTACTATCTTTTCAATCCCTCAAGGTCTGGCATGTGTCACCTCCGTCAGCATGAAGACATGCTCGCCCCAGCCGAACTCGCCGTCCTGCGCACGGGCCGAGACATCGAGTGAAGCCGCTGCCGCCTGCGCCTGCTCCACCGTGTCAAACCACCACTCGACCACATGGCGGTAGCCGTAGCCGGAAGGAGGCTGCTCATCGACGGTGTTGCAGACAATGCGGCTGGCCAGGTCCAGGGCAAGGCTTTGCCACTGCGGTGGACAAATCTCCGGCAAGGCCGCAGCCCCGCGCCAGACGTCGCTGTGCTGCAAAAAGCCGATCAGCATGACTTGTTTGTGCTGCGGCAAGACATCTGCGCACAGGCTGCCACGCAACACCTGCTGACGGCATAGCAGCGAGAAATTGCGAACATAGTCGGCAAACACGCGCGGCTCGTCGGGGCGCATGACGGCCAGGGTTTCGGGGTCGCTCCAGATCGCAGAGCCCGCTTCGCGCTCGGACAGCACCATGAGGTTGACGCCGTCATAGTCCTTGCCCAGCTCTGCGGCATCTGCCTGTAGATGGCGTGAGCACTGGGCCACGGCCTTGACGCGCTGGCCCACGTTGCGACACTGGCGGCCCAGCGCGGAATGCTCGCGCCATGCCTGCGCGAACTCCTCTGGGCGCAGCGCCGGGTTGCGCCGCGCCAGATAGATCATCTTCCAGACGACGCAAGAATCCTTCTCGGTCACTTTTTCCGCCTTCATGCGGCAGCGACCACGGGCGCGTGGGCCTTGCGATAGGCGCCGGGGTAATGCTGCAGAGCACGGTAAAACGCCCATACCGCGGGCAGCAGCGTGCACATCATGATCGCCATAGCATAGCGCAGGCCTTCGCCGGGCGCAACAGTGTTGAGCACATCACTGAGCCAGCCGGCCACAATAGGCCCCACTCCGTTGCCCAGCAGGGCTCCGGCCATCAGCACCATGGCGCTGGCCGTGGCGCGCCGCTCGGTCGGCACGACCAGGCTCAAGGCAGCGTAGGTGGCCGGAGCCCACCAGGATGTGAAGAACGAATAGATCAACATGCAGGCCATGGACAGCATGAACATGTCCGAGCCCACCAGCAGATAGCCGAAACCCAGCACCATGGCCAGGCTGGTGCCGATCACGGGGATGCGAATCTGCCAGCGCACATCGCTGCGCGCCAGCCGGTCCGTCAACCAGCCAGAAAAGAGGCTGCCCGAGACCGAGAGCACAGCGGCCCCTGCAGAAATCGTCCCCGCCTGTTTGAGACTGAGATCGAAACGCCGCGCAAGCAAAGCCACATTCCAGGCGCCGATCGAGATTCCCGCGATCAGGACACAAGCAGCGCCCACGATTAGAAATCGGGTCACGGGCTCTCTCCATATCAAGGCGACGGCAGATTTGGCCTGCTGCCGGCCGTCCTGCGGCTCGGAGATCACCTGCGCGATGGCCCGAACGGGTTCGCTGATGCTCAGGCGCAGCACCAGGGACAAGACCATGATGGCCACACCGATGATGACCATGGTCACACGCCACCCCCACCACTCGGCAAACAACGGCCCCAGAAGCAAAGCCAGCAAGGCGCCCATCGCATTGCCGACACCAAAAACACTCATGGCACGCGAGCGCTCATGGGGCTTGTACAGATCGGCCAGTATGGACATGGACGCAGCGCCGCCACCGGCATCCCCCAATGCGGCACCGGCGCGCGATGCAGTCAGTCCACCCGAGCCAGTGGCCAGCGCGCCCAGCGCCGCCACGCTGCCACCAACGCCACGGCACCAGGCAATCAGGCTGCGGCGCTCTTTTCTGTCTGCCAGTCGTCCCAGAGGAATGCCCAGCACTGCGAACGTCAGCGCAAAACCGAGTCCGGTGATCAGGCCGATCTGCAGGTCCGAGAAGCCGAACTCCTGCTTGATGGGCTGCAGCAGCACAGCCAGGATCTGCCGGTCCATGAAGGTCAGGGCAGACAAGGCCGTCAGCAGCGCCAGCACATACACTCTTGATGAGCTTTGATGATTTTTGTTTGTCATTGTTTTCTTGGTTTTTTGCATCACGTCATGGCTCTCGCCGCTGTTCCCACCGCTGCTCACGCCTCAGCAGCGCTGTCTGCCCTCGGACGGAAGGAGCGCGGGAGCAGGTCTTTGCGCACGTCTCGCATCGCGGCCGCATCCATGTCCAGTCCGATGGCGCCGCCTTGAGCATCGTGGTCATGAGCAGCCGCCCTCACATCGTCCCAACGGACGATTCCCTAACCCGGATTGGCCTTGGGTGCGGATTGCCTCTTAATGGAATGCGGCTGCGGGCTCGACCGCATGCCAGAACCTCAAGGAGACTGACACATGCCGCATTTCGACTTGCTGATCCGCAACGGCCGCATCGTGGACGGCACCGGCGCCCCTGCTTACCGCGCAGACCTTGGCGTGCGCAACGGGCGCATCGCCGCCATCGGCCAAGACCTGGGAGCCGCCGCGCAGCAAATCGATGCCGACGGATTGCTGGTGACACCGGGCTTTGTGGATGTGCATACCCACTTTGACGGTCAGGCGACCTGGGATGAAAGGCTTTGGCCAAGCTCCCAGCAGGGCGTGACCACCGCAGTGATTGGCAACTGCGGCGTGGGCTTTGCCCCCTGCCGGCCCGAGGACCGCGACACGCTGATTGCGCTCATGGAGGGCGTGGAAGACATCCCCGACACCGCGCTGCATGAAGGCCTGCCCTGGAACTGGGAAAGCTTTCCTGAGTATCTGCAAGCCTTGGCAGGGCGGCACTACGACATCGATATTGCAGCCCTGCTGCCTCACGGTCCGCTGCGCGTCTATGCCATGGGCGAGCGCGCCATACGGCGCGAGCAGGCCAATGCCGAGGACATCGGCAACATGCGGGAGCTGATCAAGCAAGGTCTGGCAGCCGGAGCCGTTGGTCTGTCAACCTCGCGCACCATGGCCCATCGTTCCAAGTCGGGGGACTTCACCCCCATGTACCAGGCCGTGAGCGAGGAGTTGCTGGAGCTGGGACTCTCGCTCAAGAGCTATCCGAACAGCGTCTTCCAGATGATCTCGGACTTCGAGCACATCGAGGACGAATTCGGCATTCTCACACGCGTCAGTCAGGGCACGGGCTGCGCCGGCACGCTCACCGTGCTTCAGTATCCGCACCGCCCGCAGCTGCACCGAGAGCTGCTACAGCATATTGAAACAGCCAATGCCGGCGGGCTGCGCATCATGGGCCAGGTGCTCAACCGCCCTGTGGGCGTACTCATGGGGTTTGAATGCAGCCTGAACCCCTTTTCCTGCAAGCCCAGCTATGAAGCGCTGGCACAGCTCAGTCCGGCAGAACGCATCAAAGAGCTGTCCCGACCAGGCACGCGCAGCGCCATCCTCGGCGAGAAGGACCGCAATCCCCACCTGTTCATGGAGTACTTCGGCCAGAACTTTGCGGGCATGTACCCCTGGAGCGGCCAAGAGCCCAACTATCTGCCGCAAGAAGGCGATTCGGTTCAGGCTCTGGCCGACGCAGCCGGCCAGCCACCGCTGGATTGGATGTATGACTTCATGCTGGGCAATGAAGGTCAGGCACTGGTCTATCTGCCCATGGCCAACTATCTGGACCATGACTGCAGCGCCCTGCACGAGCTGCTCGGCCATCCCCACACCGTACCCGCCTTGGGCGATGGCGGTGCCCATGTGGGCACCATCTGCGACGGCAGCGCCACGACCTTTCTGCTCACCGAATGGGTGCGCGAGCGCGGCCTGTTCAGCATCGAGCAGGCCGTCCATATGCTGACGCAGCGGCCGGCTTCGCTCTACGGCTTTGCCGACCGAGGAGTCCTGCAGGTCGGCAAACTGGCAGATCTCAACCTCATCGATCTGCAGGCACTCAAAATTCTGCCGCCGCACATAGCTCGCGACCTGCCCGCCGGCGGCAAGCGCTTCCTGCAAGGCGCGCAGGGCTATCGCTACACCATCAAGTCCGGCCAGATCACCTACCGCGACAGCATGGCCACCGATGCATTGCCGGGCCGCTTGCTCAAGCGCAGCGAGCACAGGGCTAACTGAGCGCTGCCGATCCTCCCCACCAGGCCTCGAAGCAAGCCCGGCTCTTGAGGCCTGCGCTCGTTTTTCATCCCCTCCTCATCCAAAAACGGACCAGATCCGCCAGGCCCGCCTGCTTGCGAGCAAGCATCCTCCCTGGCCTCCTTCGCAGAAATAGGGCGCCTCGACCAAGCGCCTTGAGCAGGCACATCGAGCAGATCGTGTTCACTCCATGCGGATGCCAGCGATATAGTGACCCCGTCATCTTCCACGTCCATACCCCATGCATTTGCGCAAGTTCCGTCTCCCGCCTCAGACCTGGCTCACGCTGCTGAGCTTTTGCGTCATGCCTTGCAGCGCGCAGGAAGCTGCGGCCTGGGAAAAGCAGGTCACGGGCCGCACTTCCATCACCCCGCTGGGCACGATTGACTACGAGGTGGGCTACAGCAGCGCAGGCTTTGACCATTTCTCTTCTGAAATCGTGGCCAGATGGAATGACGGGGGAGCGCAGGAGCAGACGCTGTACGAAGGCATTTACGACCGGCCGCCCGCCAAGGTCTGGGGAAACGGGCCCCATCTTTGCATTGCCATGCAGACCTGCACGCGCTATTCGGATCGCTGCAGCCGGTATGTGATTGCACACCGCTATGACACGCAAGCCAAAGCCTTTGTGGCGCTGAAGTCCGAGAAGACTGCGCGCCGGATCTGCGCTGCGCCACGCTGAAGATAAAAAAAGAAGGAGGCCGGAGCCTCCTTTAAATCCCGTCGTCAGGCGCGACGAACAGGGTATCCCTTGTGCTGTCTGTAACTGTTTTTTCCTCCGGTTCAGGCCGCTACGGCGCCAAGCGGTTCATGTTCCGCCGCATAGGCCTTGGCCCAGCGGTAATCCGCCTTGCCTGCCGGGCTGCGCTTGACTTCAGTGGCCAGATACACGGCGCGCGGCAGCTTGTAGCCCGACAGATTGCTGCGGCAGATCTTTTCGAACTCCTGCAGATCAAACTCGTGGCCCTGCTGCACCTGCACCACGGCCACCACCTTGCTGCCCCAGCGTTCGTCAGGAAGGCCCACGACCACCACATCCTGAACCGGCGGGTAGCGGCGCGCGGTTTCCTCCACCTCTTCGGGGTAAACCTTCTCGCCTCCTGTGTTGATGCACTGCGAACCACGGCCCAGCACCACATATTCACCCGTGGTGTCGATGCGGGCCCTGTCCCCTGTCAACACCCAGCGGCTGCCCTCGACCATCACAAAGGTCTCGGCCGTTTTCTTGGGATCTCCGTAATAGCCCAGGGGCATGTGACCACGGCGCGAAAGAATGCCTTCCTCACCTGGCTGCATCAGAATGCGCAGATCTTCGGAGATCACGCTGAGGTCGGGACGCGGCGAGATGCGCATAAAGCCTTCGCCCTCGGGCGTTTTCTCCCCTCCGCCCAAGACTCCGGATTCGGAGCTGGCCATGCCGTTGTTGAGCACCAGATGAGGCACCTGCACCAGCAGTCGCTCCTGCAGATGACGCGAGAACACGGCACCGCCGTTGCCGAAGATCATCAGTGACTGGAGAGGCCAGCGCCCGGGGTTGTTCTCCAGCGTCTGGATGATGGGCAAGGCCATGGCATCGCCAACCACGGCCATCACATTGATCTGGTGATGCTCGATCAGATCCAGCATGTGTACGGGATCAAAGTTCTTGCGATCATTCACATAGACCGGATGTCCGGAAAACAGGCTGATCAGGGTGGCCCACATGGCTGCGCCATGCATGAGCGGTGCCGCCGCCAGATAGGCCAGTGCCGGGCCGTTGGGTACCAGTTGCAGCAGCTCCTCCGGCCTTTCGATGGGAGGTCTGCGGAAGTAATAGCCGCCACCGCCCAAGGCCCCCATGAACAAGGATTTATGCGGCCACATCACCCCCTTGGGCAACCCCGTGGTGCCGCCGGTGCAGAGCATGAAGATATCGTCATCGCTGCGCTCGGCGTCCGTGAGTTCCCGTCCACCTTCGGCCAACACGCGCTCGTAGGGTTGCACTGTCCTGGGCAGGCCATGGCGCTCCTCGCCAACCCGCAGCGCCAGGCGCAAAGTGGGCACCAGGGCAATGACTTCCAGCACCGACGCATCGAAGTCCGCTCCATAGACCAGGCCGCGCAGGTCCAGGCTGTTGAACAGCCCCTGAAGCTCATCGGCCACGTAGCGGTAGTTGACGTTGACCGGCACGGCACCGATCTTGCTGCAGGCGAAAAAGGCCTCCAGATACTCGGCGCAGTTGTAGAGCTGGATGCCGACGTTGTCGCCCCGTCCTATGCCACGCGCACGCAGCGCATTGCCCAGCTGATTGGCTCGCTCATCGAGCTGCTTGAAGCTGAGCTTCTGGCTGCCGCAGCCAAAGGCAATGCGATCCGGCACAGCTTGCACCACCAACTCAAAAATATCCGCCAGATTGAAGGTCCGTGTCATCTCTTGTCTCCGTCTGTCTTCCCGTTTTTACGAATCCACTTGTCCCGCAGGTGCTGCAATGCTCGACGACGGCCTGTCCACATTCATCGTCTGCTTGAACCTGGTGCAGACCCTTGTGGTTTCGAGGGTGCATGCTCGCAGATAGGCAAGCAGCACCCAACAGCACCTACCCTTAAAAAACTTCCGCCATGGCATTTCCCAAGACTTAGTCGAAGAAAGCACAATCTCAGTGGAAATTCTCTCCATCGTCTGTTTCCAGATCGCCTCAGGCGATCTTTTTCGCAGTCACCATCGATGCATAGGGCTTGATGGTCCAGGCATAGATCAGCAGTGCCAGCGCATAAAAGGCGAGCATGCAGACCAGCGCCCAGCGCAGCGATTCACTGCCCGCCCGAACGATGAATGCATCGCTGAGCAGACCCACCGTCAGAGGTCCCAGACCACCGCCAACTGCAGTCAGCAGCAGGTTGTAGATGGACAGAGAAGTCGCCAGACGGCTGGAGGCAATCACATTGGTCAGTGCAGCAAACACCGGCGCGGCCCAGAAGCTGGAGAAGATGGAGAACAGGCCGTAGTAGGCAATCGCATGCGGAATCTTCAGGCCGGCCAGCGTCCACTGTCCCGCAGAGTCATTCAGATAGAAAGCCAGCCCCAGCGGAATCGAAATCAGCGTCCCCAGAACCGGAACGCCAATCTGCCAGCGCACATCCTTCCTTGCCATCAGATCGGTGACCCAGCCACTGAGCAAAGCCCCGAAAATCGCCCCCGGCCCGCCGATGAATCCCATGATGGCGCCCGCGTCCTTGAGCTGAAGACCGTGGGAGCGCACCAGGAACGCGGTATTCCACATGCCGATCGCATAGCCCGAGAACGCCATCAGCATGCTGGCCAGCCCCAGGCCCACAAACGCCTTGTTGCGCACCAGGGCTGACATCACCTCGCTGAACTTCTCGGTTGCTGCCTGCACCACGGCACGCCCCTCCTGCGCGCCGCGCACAGGCTCACGGCAAGTCATGCGCAGCACCAAAGCGATCAGCACGCCGGGCACAGACAGCCACAGAAAGGCCGCACGCCAACCATGGTGCTGGGCAATCCAGGCTCCCACGCCCAGGCCCACCAGCGAGCCCAGATGAGGGCCCAGGCTGAACACGCTCATGGCTCGGCTGCGCTGTTCGGGCGGGTAGACGTCGGCGATCATGGTGGTCGATGCCGCCGTGCTGCCCGCCTCGCCCACAGCCACGCCCACACGAGCAGCCGTCAGGCTCCAGAAGCCCACCGCCATGCCGCAAAGACCCGTGGCAACGCTCCAGCCGGCGCAGCACCAGGCGATCAGGTTGCGGCGGTTGGCACGGTCGGCAAAGCGGCCAAATGGCACTGCCAGAATGCTGTAGAACAGAGCAAAGGCCAGACCCGTGAGCAGGCCCATGGCACTGTCCGAAACCCCCATCTCCTGCTTGATGGGCTGAATCAGCACCCCCATGATCTGACGGTCTATCATGCTCACGCCATAGACGAGCAACAGCACCAGCAGCAGATAGTGACGACGCCAGCCCGTCACATTGCTGACCGGCATCACCCTGGCCGAAGCGGCTTGCGGCACACGGGCCGCAGCAGATGCACTCATTTCCTGTCTCCTGAAAAACGTGATCTCCGCCACGTGGATTGAATGGAGTCTTGTATGCCCAGTAAAAAGGACGCGGCACATTGCGGTGTGCCGCGCCAAGTCACTAGGCAAGCAGTTCGCAGAAGGGCAGGTCCTTGTCCGCACGGGGCTCGGCAGCCAGCCCCAGCACGCGTTCGCCAATGCTGTTGAGCACCACCTCGTCGGTACCGCCCGCAATGCGCATACCGGCAGAGCCGAACCACAGGCGCTCCACCATGGCAAAACGCTCTCCAAGTTCGCTGGCGGCCAGCACACCTCGCTCGCCCAGCAAGTCGATGGCGAAATAGCTAAAGGACTGCAGTGCGGCAGCGGCCACGTTCTTGGCGCCGCTCATTTCGGGGCCGGGCTGGCGACCCTTGCTCAGCGCCGTCAGAGCGCGGCACTGCAGCAGCCATAGCGCCTGCTCCTTCAGATAGAGGTCGGCCCAGCGCTCGCGCAGGCGACCGTCCTGCAGCGCCGGCCTGCCGTCAAATCGATGATCGGCCAGCAAGCCAGCCGTGGTGCGCCACAGCTCGGCGGGCATCACTCCGCCAATGGCCAGGCGCTCTGCCATCAAGCCCGTCAGCGTGACCTTCCAGCCACCACCCAGCTTGCCCACCATCTGACTATCGGGCACGAACACGTCCTCGAAGAAGACTTCGTTGAACTCGGACTCGCCCCCTGCCTGGCGAATCGGGCGCACGATAATGCCGGGCGACTTCATGTCCAGGAAGAAAGTGGTCAAGCCTTCAAACTTGCTGGCTTGGGGATTGGTACGAGTCAATACCAGACCAAACTGGGCAAACTGCGCGAGAGAGGTCCAGACCTTCTGGCCGTTGACGATCCATCCCTCGCGGCCATCGGTCGCACGCTCGGCACGGGTACGCACCATGCCCAGGTCAGAGCCTGCGCCGGGTTCACTCAGCAACTGGCACCAGAGGTTTTTTCCGCCCAGTGCCGGGGCCACATGCAGGGCCAGCACTTCGGCGCTGGCGTGCGCCATCACCGATGGCAACACCATGCCCAGGCTGACGTTGAACATGCCCGTTGGCACCTTGACCTTGCCCTCTTCCTGGCGCCAGATCAGCTCCTGCATGGGTGTACCGCCCCGGCCACCCAGCACCTTGGGCCAGGTAATCGCACCAAAACCCGCTGCAGCCTTCTTGCCCTGCCAGAGCCGGGCTGCCTCCATGCGCTGCTCGGCAGTCATGTCACGACCGACGTAGTCGTCGGCACTGGCCTTGGGCTCGGCATTGGCTTGCAGCCAGGCGCGGCATTCGGCGCGGAAGGCGGCCTCTTCGGGCGTGTCCTCAAAGTCCATGGACTGACGGTCAGTCGCGGCCGAGCTCTGCACAATCGTCTCTTTCGCAGGAGCAAGCAATCGCTTTTGCAACTCGGCCGCCACCTGCTCGCGCCAGGCGTGGATACTGCCCAGCTCCACGGCCTGCTGACGCGCACGGCGGTAGAACAGATGGCAATCCAGCTCCCATGTATAGCCCATGCCGCCGTGGGTGTGCAGGTTTTCCTGTGCAGCATCCGACAGCGCCTGAGTGCTGCTCACGCGTGCTGCGGCGGCTGCGCCGGGCAGCTCGGACGCACCATCAGCCAGAGCCATGTCTGCCGTCAGCGCCCAGGCTCCGTAGTAGCAATGCGCACGGGCCAGCTGGTTGTTGGTGTAGAGATTGGCCAGCTTGTGCTTGATGCCCTGATAGGACCCAATGGGCCGGCCAAAGGCCTTGCGCTCCCTGGCGTAGTGGCAGGCCATCTCCAGCGCGGCGTCGGCTGCTCCCAGCTGTTCAAAGGCCAGCATGACGGCAGCACGATTGCGCACGCGTGCCAGCACCTGGGCAGCGCTGCTGGCTCCGTCAAGTTGCTCGGCCGCCGTGCCGTCAAAGCGCAACAAGGCATAGGGCTTGGAAGGATCCAGCGTCTTGAGCTTCTTGCGCTGCACCGAGCCGTCACACCTGAAGGCCACCAGCACATCCGCCCCCATCGCATTGCGCGCCAGCGCCACCCCCCATTGCGCGGCCATGCCATCGGCCACCAGCGGACACTCCCCCTTCAAGGTCTTGCCGTCAAACAGGGGCAGAGCGTATGGCGGCTCCTGCCCGTCCGTCGGCGCTGCCAGACAGCCAATGCTTCCACCCGAAACCGGCAGCAGCCATTGCCTTCGTTGCGCAGACTGATCCTGTGTAGATAGCAGGACGGCCTGCACCGCCAGATACATGGTCGATGCCAGAGGCACGGGACTGAGCTGGCGGCCCACTTCTTCGGCCACCACGCACATCTCCATGGCACCGAGGCCGATACCGCCACAGTCCTCCGGCAGCATCAGGCTGCTCACACCCAGCTGGGCCATGCCGCTCCATACGTCCTGGGCATGATGACCCTCGCCCTCAAGCAAGGCACGCGCCTGCGTCAGCGGCGATTCCCTGGTCAGGAATTTTCGTATTTCGTTGCGCAATGCGCTCTGGTCGTCACTGAAATCGAAGTTCATCTTTTGTCTCCACCCATTCTTCCAAAGCTCAGACCGCGGCGGCGGCGCATGCGCCATCCGGCAGCACGGCTGCCACACTCCACCGCCTTGCAGCAGGCGGGGCCAGGCCCAGCACCAGATCCGCGCCCTTGTCGCCAATCACCACCGATGCCGCATTCGTGTTTCCCGACACCAGATGCGGCATGACCGAGGCATCGATCACGCGCAGGCCCTGCACGCCCTTGACCCGGAGGTCGGGCGTGACCACGCTTCGCGGATCGGCCGCATGGCCCATGCGGCAGCTGCCGCTGGCGTGGTGGCCCGATCCCATGTACATGGAGATCCAGTCCAGCAGCTCCTCGTCGCTTTGCAGGCCAGGTGCCGGTCGGGTCTGCGTTTCGATCAGCCCGGTCAGTGCAGGCTGACGGGCAATCGTGCTCGCCATGCGCACACCGTGGAGCAGCGCCTTTCGATCACGCTCGTCGTGCAGAAAGTTCATGCGGATGCTGGCCAGCTCCTCGGGCTTGCTGCTCCTGAGCCTGAGCTGGCCGCGTGAATAGGGCCGCACCTGATAGGGCGCCATCGTCATGCCGGGGAAGGCCTCGGTGCGGTAGTTCTTGCCGCCCCGCATATAGCCCTCGATATCGCCGGTCACGGGCAGGCCGTGAATCTGGATGTCGTTGTAGGGCAGGCTGGAGTCACTGCGGAACCATGCGGCAAACTCCGAGGCCGGCATGGCCATGGCTCCCTGCCTGGTCAACAGGTACTGAATGAGCGAAGCGCCAATCCCCAGGCCGCGCAGCGAGCGGTTGAGGCTGGGCGTTCCGGCCTTCATGCGCCAGGACATGGGGACAATCGCATGGTCCTGCAGATTGGCGCCCACCCCGGGCAGATCCACCTTGACCTCGATCCCCATCTCCTGCAGGTGCGCTGCCGGGCCGATGCCCGAAAGCATCAGCAAGTGGGGCGACTGCAGGGCCCCTGCACACAGCAGGACTTCCTTGCTTGCGCGAGCTGCATGGCTTGCGCCGGCCTTGTCCTTCCAGTGCACCGTGCTGGCGCGCAGCCCGTCCAGACCTATGCGGGTGACCAGCACCTGCATGCGCACATCCAGATTGAGCCGCCGCATGGCGGGCTCGATGGCGTTTTTGGCCACCGACGAGCGCTGACCATTCTTGAGATTGACCTGAAACAGCCCTGCCCCGTCAGGATGGCCGTTGTTGAAATCCTTGCATGCGGGCATGCCGGCTTGAATGGCAGCCTGTACCATGGCCAGCGATACCGGATGGGGATTGTGCAGATTGTTGGCCGTCAGCGGCCCGCCGCGCCCATGCCAGGGCCGGGTGAATTCTTGCTCGCTGCGCTGCTGGTCTTCGGTGCGCACAAAGTAGGGCAGCAACTCGTCATAGCTCCAGCCCGTCGCCCCTTGCTCAGCCCAGCTGTCGAAGTCCGCGCGATCGCCGCGCACATAAATCATGCCGTTGATGGAAGATGAGCCCCCCAGGCGCTTGCCTCGCGGCAGGCTGATGCGGCGCCTGGCTGCGTACTGCTCGGGCTCTGTTTCGTGCCCCCAGGAATAACGGGAACTGTTGATCATCTGGCCCCAGCCAGAAGGCATGGAGACCAGCAAATCCTTGTGGCTTGCGCCGCCTTCCAGCAGCAGGACCTTGTGCTGTCGGTTCTCGCTCAGCCGTGCGGCCAGTGTGCCGCCCGCCGAGCCCGCGCCTATGACGATGTAATCGAAGACTTCATCCATGGCTTGTCTCCATTGATGTATTTATCGGATGAGTGTCTGCACATGGGGCGAGCCCTGGCCCGCCCCTAACGGCACATTTGTGCTCTTGTCAGGCTCTTGCGCTCTTGCCGTAGAAGGTCTGGCCCCTGGCCGCCATATCGCGCAGCAGCTGAGGCGGGCGCAGTTGCTCGCCAAACAGATCTGCCAGGCGATCGGCCTCGGCCACGAACTGCGGCAGACCTATGCCGTCGATAAAGCAGAAGGGGCCGCCGGTATAGGCGGGAAAGCCCACTCCCAGAATCGAGCCGATGTCGCCATCGGCCGGCGCCAGCAGCACGCCTTCTTCCATGGCACGCGCTCCTTCGACGGCCTGCACATAGAGAATGCGCTGCTTGAGGTCGTGCGCGCTGGGCTGCAGGTCTTTCAGCGGGTAATGCTCGGCCAGGCCCGGCCAGATGCGCTTGCCGCTTTCATCGTAGTCATAGAAGCCCTTGCCCACCTTGCGGCCCAGACGGCCCAGCTCGAACAGCTTGCCGATCACCGGCACGGAGCGACCGGGCTTGTATTCCCCTGGGAACTCTTTGGCCTGGGATTCGCCCGCATGCTTGGACAGATCAATCGACAGCTCGTCGGTAATCGCCAGCGGCCCCACGGGCATGCCCGCATGCTTTGCACAGTTCTCTATCAATGCAGGGGCAATGCCTTCTGCCACCATGCCGATGGCGTCATCCACAAACGCGCCGATGAAGCGGCTGGTGAAAAAGCCGCGCTTGTCGTTGACGACAATGGGCGTCTTCTTGAGCTGAGCCACGAAATCCAGTGCCTGCGCCAGCGTGGCATCCGATGTCTGCTTGCCGCGAATGACTTCCACCAGCGGCATCTTGTCGGCCGGCGAGAAGAAATGCAGGCCGATAAAGCGATCGGGCCTGTCGCTCGCCTGCGCCAGCAGGCTGATGGGCAGGGCCGAGGTGTTGCTGGCCAGCACGCAGCCAGGCGGCAGCACGGCGTCCAGCTTGCGGGTCACTTCAGCCTTGATGGCACGGTCTTCGAACACGGCTTCGACCACCATATCGGCATCTCGCAGCAACTCGTAATCAGTGCCGGGCGTGATGCGAGCGAGGATGGCATCGGCCTTCTCGCGGCTCTGGCGGCCCTTGTCCACCTGCTTGGACAGTGTCTTCTCGGAGTACTGCTTGCCCTTGTCCGCCGCTGCCTGATCCCGGTCTATCAGCACCACCTGAATACCGCGCTGGGCGGCCACCAAGGCAATGCCCGCGCCCATCATGCCTGCGCCTATCAGACCCAGCTTGCGGCATTGGAAGGGCTCCAAGCCTGCAGGACGGTGCATACCTTTCTCGGCCTTGGTCTTGTTGACAAAGAGCGTGCGAATCATGCCGCGCGCCACGGGACTGCGCGACAGCGTGGCCATGTATTTGCTCTCGATGCGCAGGCCCTTGTCGATGGGCAGCTGGCAACCTTCATAGATGCAGCTTTGAATGCACAGCGGCGCCGGCATATTGTGAAAGGTCCTGGCCTGCAGCATGGTGTTGCCCACCACGAAAGCCGGGGCCACGCGCGCATCCAGCGGGCCGCCACCGGGGATGCGAAAGCCTTTCACATCCCAGGGCTGCACCGCCGTGGGACTGGCCAGCAGCCAGGTCTTGGCAGCGCCGAGCAACTGCTCGGGAGCCACCACCTCGTCCACCAGTCCGGCCTCCCTGGCCCTCACGGCCTGCAGCTGCTTGCCCTCCATCAGAAAAGGCATGGCAGCCAGAATACCGATCATGCGCGGCAGGCGCTGGGTGCCGCCGGCACCGGGCAGCAAGCCCACTTGAGCCTCGGGCAGACCGACCATGACCGTGGGTGCATCGGCTGCAATGCGGTGGTGGCAGGCCAGGCAGATTTCATAGCCGCCGCCCAATGCCATGCCGTTGATGGCCGCCACCAGCGGCTTGCCCAGGGTCTCCAGTTTGCGCAGCAGCCTGGACAGCGATGCGCAGGAGGCGAACAGCTCCTCGATGGGCATGTCCGCCATGGCGTCGATATTGGCCTCCATGCCCATCAGGTCGGCCCCCGCGACAAAGCTGTCCTTGCCCGAGGTGATGATGCCGCCGCGCACTCGGTCGTCGCCGTGCATGCGTGCGATACAGGCTTCCAGGCTGTCCATGAAAGCCTGGTCGATCACATTCATGGTCTTGCCGGGGTAATCCAGCGTCAGCGTGGCAATACCGTCCTCATCTACGGCGTAGCGAATGATTTCCGTTGTCATGACTTGTGCTCCCTCACTCACACGCGTTCGATGATCATGGCCGAGCCCATGCCCGCGGCCACGCACAGGCTGATCAGTGCCGTGTGCTTGCCGGTGCGCTCCAGCTCGTCCAGCACCGTGCCCAGAATCATGGCGCCGGTAGCCCCCAGCGGGTGGCCCATGGCAATCGCTCCGCCGTTGACGTTCATGCGCTCATGGGAAATGTCCAGCTCTTCCATCATGGTCAGCACCACCGTGGCAAAGGCCTCGTTGAGCTCCCACAGATCAATGTCCGAAGCCTGCATGCGCGCCCTGGCCAAAGCCTTGCGTGCGGCATGGGCCGGGCCGTCCAGCATCAAGGTCGGCTCGGAGCCGATGCTGGCAAAGGCGCGGATGCGGGCCCTGGGCTTCATGCCCTGCCTGGCACCGGCCTCGGCCGTGCCGATCAGCACGGCAGCCGCACCGTCGGCAATGCCCGAGCTGTTGCCTGCATGGTGATGATGGTGAATCTGCTCGACCTGCGGATAGCGCTGCAGCGCCACGCTGTCATAACCGTATTTCTGGCCCATCTCGGTGAAAGCGGGCTTGAGGGCGGCCAGCGAATCGGCGGTGGTCTCGGCTCGAATGGTCTCGTCCTTTTCCAGCAGCGTCATGCCCAGGAAGTCTTTGACGGGAACGACAGACTGGTCAAAGCGACCTTCCGTCCAGGCCCTGGCCGCGCGCCGGTGGCTTTCGGCCGAGTACTCGTCCAGATCACGGCGGCTGTGGCCGCGCAGCGATGCCAGCAAGTCTGCCGAAATGCCCTGCATCACAAAATAGGTCTTGCTGGCCAGCTGCGGGTCCTGCGCCCAGGCGCCGCCATCGGAGCCCATGGGTACGCGAGACATCATCTCCACGCCGGCACCGATCGTCATGTCGGCCTGGCCGGCCATCACCTTGGCCGCGGCAAAGCTCACCGCCTCCAGGCCCGAGCCGCAGTAGCGATTGAGCTGCACGCCGGCCACGCTCTGTGCATAGTCGGCCTGCAGCACCGCCATGCGGCCCACATTGCCACCCTGCTCGCCCACGGGCACCACGCAGCCCATGATCACGTCGTCCACCACCGCCGTATCGAGCCGATTGCGCTCACGCAGCGCCACCAGCGGCTGCGCGGCCAGCCAGACCGGCGTCACCTCATGCAGTGCGCCATCCGGCTTGCCCTTGCCTCGGGGGGTTCGGACATGGTCGAAGATCAATGCCTCCATCTGCTTTCCTCACATCACCAGGTTGTTATCGAGTTCTTTTTCAGATTGCCATACGGCTTTTGCCCAAACCTACCTGATTCGGACTAGGGGCAGACTATGAGAAAAACCGGCCGCAACCGCCCCTGGTGGCACATGGCTTGCACCGCCGGGCGCGAAAGCTGGTTTGCGCCGCCAGAATGCCCGCACCGGAGGCTCTGTCGCCTTCGCTGCCACAACTCGCGGTCCCATGAGTGACAAAAAAGCCTTCCGGCTTGCACCGGAAGGCTGTTGAGGACGGCTGCTGAACTCAGGCCACCAGACCACCGCCGTTGACCGGCAGCACCTGGCCGTTGACCCACTCAGCCTCGGTCGATGCCAGATAGCTCACGGCCGCACCCACATCCTGGGGCGATCCTGCCCGGCCCACGGACGTACCCTTTCTGGCAATCTTCTCCGAGCCTTCCCAGTTGTTCATGGTGCCCAGCGACAGAGCGTTGGCCGTCACCCCGTGCGGGCCCACTTCGCCCGAGAGATTGCGAATGAAGCCAATCGCGGCCGCCTTGGCTGCACCATAGGCGCACAGCCCCATGCCCGTGGCCGTGCGCGCCGCGTCGGAGTTGATGGCCACAATGCGCCCCCAGCCCTGCTCCTGCATGGAGGGCAGCAGAGCCTGGCAGGCATGCATCAACCCATGCAGATTGAGCTGCAGCCAGGCGTTCCATTCGGACTCGGGCGACTGCAGAAACGGCGTGTAGCCCCAGCCCTGGGCCGGGATACCGGCGTTGTGCACAAAGATATCGACCACACCGACCTCGTCCCGAATGCGCTGCACCATGGCAAAAATGGCGTCGCGATCCGTCAGATCCGCCGCCTGTGCCGATGCCTTCAATCCCGCTTCGCGCAGCTGACTTGCCGCACTCTCGGCGCGGTCCTGATGAAAGTCGTTCACCACCACATGCGCGCCCTGCGCGGCCAGCGCCTGCGCGATGCCGAACCCCATGCCGCGCCCGGCACCGCTGACCAGCGCCACTTTCCCATCCAGCCTGAACATGTATTGCTCTCCTTTTTTATGGAATGTCCAGTGTTGGCCTGGCTTTCACCCCGGACATACTCCAAACGGACGGGTCCAAAACCGGCAGGATCCACAAGATAGAAAAGTCGCAGACAAAAACAGGAGACCGACTTGAGTACAGAACACCCTTTTCAAGGCCAGAGCCCGGGGCCTTTGACCGGAATGCGCGTCATCGAATTTGCAGGCATAGGCCCTGCCCCCTTTGCCGGCATGATGCTGGCCGATATGGGTGCCGAAGTGATTCTCATCGAGCGCAGCGCAGACCATGCTGCGGCATCCCGCTACCCGCGCATGGCGCAGAACCGGGGCAAGAAGTCCATCGCGCTAGACCTCAAGTCCGAGGGCGGACGCGCCGCCGCCTGGAAGCTGATCGAGTCTGCCGACGCGCTCATCGAGGGCTTCAGACCCGGCGTGATGGAGCGCCTGGGCTTCAGTCCCGAGGAAGTCGCTCGCCGCGCGCCGCGCCTGGTCTTTGGCCGCGTCACCGGCTGGGGCCAGACCGGCCCCCTGTCCCAGGCCGCAGGCCATGACATCAACTATGTGGCGCTGACGGGCGTGATGTCCACCTCCATGCGCCCCGGCCAAGCTCCTGTGCTACCGCCCACCATCGTGGGCGATATGGCGGGCGGTGCCATGTTCTTGCTGTTCGGAATCATGTGCGCCATGCACGAGGCAGGTCAATCCGGCAGGGGTCAGGTGGTGGACGCGGCCATGATCGACGGAGTGAGCGCCATGAGTGGTCTGATGCACCAGATGCGCAGCGGCATGGGCTACTGGAAGGACGATCCCGCGCAGAATCACTTTCTCAACACTTCACCCTTCTATGAAGTGTTCGAGTGCGCAGATGGCAAGCACATCACCCTGGGCGCCATCGAGCCGCAGTTCTATGCCTTGCAGCTGCAAAAGCTGGGCCTGAGCGATGTGGACCCCAGGCGCCAGTACCAGAGCTCCGACTGGCCCGAAGTCAAGGCCCGCGTGGCCGAAATCGTGCGCAGGAAGACGCAGGCACAGTGGAGCGAAGAGCTCGAAGGCAGCGATGTCTGCTTTGCCCCGGTACTGAGCCTGGCCGAGGCACCCGCTCATCCGCACAACGCCCAGCGCAATCTGTTCGTCGATCTGGAAGTGGACGGCAGTACCCAGCGCCAACCCTCGCCGGCCCCACGCTTTTCACGCACCCCAGCGCGCCGCCCCACACCGGGAACCAGGATCGGGCAGGACACCGATGCCGTGCTCGCATCCCTGGGCTATGCCAGGGCAGATATTGCGGCGCTGCGCGCCAGCAAGGCATGCGCCTGAGCAGCCGGCGAGGCGACCAAGCAGTTCACTGGATGGAAGCTACTTAAAATATAGCTACTATCGATTTATATGACTAGATTTCAGATATTTTTCACATTGAAACTCATGTATATCAGGCGATAGCAGCTATCACTATTAAAGCAACTTGCTTTGCCGGGGTGGACGCTGCCATGCAGGCCAAGCCCCAAGTCACCAGAGCGGCTGCGGCGCTATGCCGCAGACGAGCTGGATAGAACGACCTTGTTGCGCCCGGTCATCTTGGCGCCGTACAGCGCCTTGTCGGCCGAACGCAGCACCTCCTGCACGTCCAGATCCTTGCCCGGCACCCAGGCCGCACAACCGATGCTGACCGTGACGCACCCGAATTCGCTTCCAGTGTGCGCAATGGCAAGCTGTGCGATCGCCGCACGAATATTCTCGGCAATGAGCGCCCCTCCATCCAGGGGCGTGTCGGGCAACACCACGATGAATTCCTCACCTCCATAGCGTGCCGCACTGTCTTCCGGGCGCCGAATATTATCGCCAATGCATTTCGCCACGGTCGCCAGAACAGCATCCCCGGCCTGATGCCCGTAAGTGTCGTTATAGGCCTTGAACCAATCGATATCCACGAACAACAGCGAAAAAGCGCTGTGATTCCTTTTTGCCCTGCGCCATTCGTGATCGATGATTTCATCGAGTTTGCGGCGGTTGCTCAAGCCAGTCAGGCCGTCGGTACGTGCCAGCATCGCCAATTCGGACTCTGCGCACATGCGGCGTTTGAGCTGCACTCCGAAAGCGAAGGACAGGCCAATGAAAGCCATGGTGAGCCTCCCCATGACAGAGGTAATCAGCAAGGCTCTCTGTCGCCAGACCGCGTAAATATCGGAATGCGCCTTGGCCACCATGATGATGAATGGCAAGCTGGGCAGATTCTTGAAGTAATACGCCCGCTGGGCCCCATCAAGGTACGACGTATCCGAAAAGCTGCCTTCGGGTGCCGACATGAACTGCTGGAACGTGCTTGCATTGCGGATATTGCGCCCGATGACCTTTGCATCGAAGGGCTGCCGCATCATCATGGCTCCGTCTTTCCTTATCAAGGCCAGCGATCCGTGTTTACCTAGCGAAAGCGCAGAAAACAGTTTCTGAAAGTACTCCAGCTGAACATCTATCAGCACAATGCCGGCAAAAGAGCCGTCCGCATGGGAAATCCGACGACTCAGAGGAATGCTCAGGGAGCCGCCATGCAGCGCGGATGAATAAGGGTCCCCCACGTAGAGCCCGATGCTCGGGCTTTCTTTGTGCACCTTGAAAAAGTCATGATCCGAGTAATGCCCATTCACCGCATTCTCGACCCCTGCATTGAGGGCAATTTTTCCGTCTGCGTCAAGAACCAGGATGGATCCCAGATAGGTCGCGGTCGCGGCCTTGTCGAACAAGGCCGCATTACGCAAATGCGGCGAGGCGGCCATCACCTCGGAGTCGTTGAGTCCATCGACCACGGCTTGCAACGACAGTGCATAGAGCTCGAAGTTCCGAACCACGTCATTTTCAGCAAGAAGGGCAACATTGCGTGATGTTTCTATCGCATGCTCCATTGCATCCAGCCGACTCTGATAGAGGACGACGGTACAGATCACTGTCATCGACAGCGCAATAATCCCACCCACCAAGAGCATTGCATAGGGCGCACCAGAAATGAAGTTGAAGTGATCAAGAGCAGGCTTGCGAAATAGTTTCATGTCGTTGCTGTATTTGAGCGAGCCGGTCACATTTCTTCTGTTTAGCCATGCAAGTGCTTTCTTCCGTAGGAACACCGGATACTCACCCTCGCGCACGTCATTCTGCCTTGGTTTCTCTAGTGAGGGGCGGGGGTTATCTTGCTCTGGAAGGCATTCGCACCGCGACCGCCAGCTTGTTTTCAAACGATTGAACTTGCGCGGATGGAATATATGAGAAGCAAGCCAGGGAGACCATGTGGCCATGCTGCGCGGACAAGCTGTGCGCAAGCAAACTCCAGGGCCTGGAGATTGATTTCGCCAAGGAATGCATGGACCACAATCGCTGGGCTTGCCTGCAACCGTAAAGTCATTTCTGCACAGGCGCCATTTCGACCTGGCCTTCAATGAGTCGAGGCTGCTCCACGCCCGATCACAAGCGGCCTGAATCCGGGCCTCCCATCGACATGCTGTCGCGAGGAATTTTCCACGGTCAGGATTGAAAGCAGACTGCCCGGCTCTGCTCCATATACAAAAAAACGGGCCGAAGCCCGCTTTTTATTTCCACCAACCGTGGTCACTTGTTCCCCAGCCAGGCCACGCTGTTGAGGAAGATGCGCACCAGCTCGGTCTGACGGCGCACCCCCGTCTTGGAGAAGATGGAGCGCAGATGGGCTCGCGCCGTGTTGCGGCGGATGTTGAGCGCTTCGGCAGCCTCTTCAAGCGACAGGCCGTTGGCCAGTTGAATGGCCAGCGAAGTCTCGGCCGGCGTCAGCTGGAACAGCTGCTGAGCCAGCTTCACGGGAGGGTCGGCCTTGCCGCCGGTGTCGCGTACAAAGACGGCGACACTGGGACGCTGCTTGCCCTCGGTCCACTCGTCGGGAGAAATGCTTTGCACCACCACGCCCCAGTTGAGCTGGCCGGACTGCCGGCTGACCGACATGCCTTCGGTCATGGACAGGCGCGAGACCTGGGTATGCATGAGCGCATCCTTGATCAGGCGCTGCAGCTTGCGGTTGTCATTGGCGTAGTTGGCCTCCAGCATGCCGCCGGAGATCTTGAGACCGTCCTGCATGTCCAGAATGCTGGCCGCAGCGGGATTGCACTCCAGCACATTGCCGTTCTGATCGAGGATGACCACCCCCACCATCAGCTGGGCCGTGGCCTTGCTGTAGAGGGAGATGACCTGACGGTCCTGGTTCACCGAAAGATGCAGGTTCAGCGCGCGCTTGATATGCGGCAGCATCATGGCGCCAAAGGCACGCTCCTGCTTGTTGAAAGCCGGGGCACCTTCGGGCCGCGTGATGCGCAGACCGTAGACGCAGCTGTCCTTGGTGACGATGTCGGCAGCCATCACGTGGAACACCTGCAGCTGCTTGCACCAGTCGTTGTAGTAGCTTGAAGCGCGCCACTCGGACTCGGGCATCACATCCCCCACGGTCACGATACGATCGGTAGGCATGCTGCGAAACGGGCTCATGCTGATCTTGGGGCAGTTCGGCATCAGATCGCGGCGGTCGCCTGCGGCCGAGACGATCAGCCCCACATCATCGGCGGAGCCTGGGCGCACTATGAGCGAGGCGTAATTGCCTCCCAGTTGCAGACGCAGAGTCTCCAGAAAAGGCTTCCAGCCTTCCGGGTCCATGGCAGCTTCATAGAGCTGACTGATCAGCGCACTGAACTGCTCGGCGCTCACGAAGGGTGCATCGGCCGATGCGCGCACGGGGGCCGGGGTGTCGAATATGGGCACATCCTTGATCACGCAAGCGATGGAACTTGGCGTGTAGGTGGAAAAACCCATCTTGGCGAAAGCGCTGTCCATCATGTTCAACTCCTTGGTTGAAGGTTGGTTGCAGACAGATCGGATCAGCTCAACTCAAACAGGCCGGCAGCGCCCATGCCGCCGCCAATACACATGCTCACCACCACAAAACGCACGCCGCGGCGACGCCCCTCCAGCAGGGCGTGACCAACCAGACGTGCGCCCGACATGCCGAAGGGGTGGCCGATGGAGATCGCGCCGCCGTTGACGTTCAGGCGCTCATCGGGAATGCTGAGTTTGTCGCGGCTGTAGATCACCTGGCAGGCAAATGCCTCGTTGATTTCCCACAGGCCGATGTCGCCAACCGTCAGCCCATGCTGCTTGAGCAGCTTGGGGATGGCATAGACGGGGCCGATCCCCATTTCATCGGCACGGCAGCCTGCCACGGCCACGCCGCGATAGATGCCCAGAGGCGCGAGGCCGCGACTGCGGGCTTCGTCGGCACTCATCACCACACAGGCGCTGGCACCGTCGGACAGCTGGGATGCATTGCCGGCCGTGATGAACTGGCCTTGCTCCACCCACTGGCCGTTCTTCCATACAGGCTTGAGCTTGGCCAGACTCTCAAGCGTGGTGTCCGCACGGTTGCCCTCGTCGCGGGTCAGCGTGACTTCCTCGCTGCCGGTGACATTGCCTTCCTTGTCAAACAGCTGCTTGACCGTGGTCAGCGGCACGATTTCATCGTCGAACAGACCACGGGCCTGTGCGGCTGCCACGCGCTGCTGGCTGCGCAGCGAGTACTCGTCCTGGGCTTCACGACCGATGCCGTAACGCTGGCTGACCAGCTCGGCCGTCTCTATCATCTGGATGTAGGCTGTGGGCTCTGCGGCCAGCACCGCTTTCGATTGGGCCCGGTACGAGTTCTTGTACTTGTTCTGCACCAGGGAAATGGACTCCAGGCCGCCGGCCACAGCGATATTCATCTCGCCGGTCATGACACCCTTGGCAGCCGTGGCAATGCTCATCAGGCCCGATGCGCACATGCGATCGATCACCATTCCGCCCACGGATTCCGGCAGGCCGGCGGTGTAGCCGCACAGACGCCCCAGGTTGTAGCCCTGCGTGCCCTGCTGCGCGGCAATGCCCAAAATGACGTCATCCACATCCGCACCAGCCACGTTCGCCTTGTTGAGCGCCGCGCGAATGACGTGTCCGCCCAGCACCGGGGCTTCGGTGTCGTTGAAGGCACCACGGTAAGCCTTGCCTATGGGGGTACGTGCCGTCGAAACGATGACTGCGTCTTTCATGTCTTTGTCTCCTAACTTTCTTGTCGTCGCGCCCTGGGCAGCTTTTGCTGCCGTATCGAGGTCGGCTACTCTGTCGGCAGCTCATCCCTCTTCACAAAAAATGCAATCGCCCACCGAAGCAGGCGCTTGCACACACTCAATTTTCCCGGATAAAGAACAGCCTGCTGATGGTTTCAACCACACAGCCGGGTTTATCCTGATTCCTGACCTGTACGGTGATTCGGATCGTGACCTGTACGCCGTCTTCCCCGATAGGCGTCGCCGCCACCACCTCGCCGCTGCCACGCACGAAGCTGTTCACCAGCACCGGAGCCGGAAAACGCACCTTCTCGCAACCATAGTTGACGCCCATCTTCAGCCCCTGATAGCTGACCAACTGAGGTAAAAACAGATTGGCCAGAGACAGCGTCAGATATCCATGAGCCACGCAGGCGCCGAACGGGCCGTTCCTGGCCTGCTCGGGGTCCACATGAATCCATTGGTGATCGCCCGTGGCATCGGCAAACTGATTGATGCGCTCCTGCGTGATCTGCACCCATTCGGTCTCACCCAGCTGACGCCCCACCGATGCCTGCACCGAGGCTGCCGAGTCAAACAGCATCTTGTCTGCGACTGCATTCATGCTCAGGCCCTCTGCGAACTGACGGACACCACTTCACCCGTCATGTACGAGGAGTAGTCGCTGGCCAGGAAGATCATCACATTGGCAACTTCCCAGGGCTCGGCACCCCGACCAAAGGCTTCCTTTTCGGACAGCTTGGCCAGCAGCTCTTCAGAGGCGGACTTCTTGAGAAAGGCGTGGATGGCGATGGAAGGTGCCACGGCGTTGATGCGAATGCCGAATTCGGCCGCTTCCAGCGCCGAACAGCGTGTGAGGGCCATCACGCCCGCCTTGGCGGCCGCGTAGTGAGCCTGCTCGGTCTGAGCGCGCCAGCCCAGCACCGACGCGTTGTTGACGATCACACCCTTGCCGCGTGGCTGCATCAGCCTGAGCGCTGCGCGCGTCATGCGGAAGGTGCCGGTCAGCGTGATGTCGATGACCTTGCTCCACTCGTCATCGCCCATGTCGACGACCTTGCAACTGGTGCCCAGACCCGCGTTATTGATCAGCACATCGATACCGCCCATGGCGCTGTCGGCTTCGGAGATCAGCGCCTGAACCTGCTCTTCCTTGCTCACGTCGCAGAGCTTGCCAAAGACCTGGTGTAAACCCGTATCCTTTTTGATCTGCTCCACGGCTTCGGCCAGCCGACGCTCATGCACGTCGGAGATAAACAAGGCCTTGCAGCCCTCCTCTGCTGCCCGTTTTGCAGCTGAAAAGCCGATACCGGCGCCAGCAGCAGCGGTAACGAGCACAGTTTTGTCTTTGAGCAGGCCGTGGGGAGCAACGTAAGAGGGAGCGCTAGTCATTTGTCATTCAAAAGTAGTTGCCTCGATCTTCCGATCGCCGCTGCGCTGCAGCATCGTCACTTTGGACGATAGGTCATTCCCTAATGTCGCTGGGAGGACATTTCAAAGGAGAAAATGCTGCAAACCACCAGGGAGAACCCGCGGTTCACAGCATCTTCTTTGGAGCCACTCAGCGTATTCACCTACTCCAATGACCAAAGGAGCAGGCGCGCTCGATCAGCGCGGCATGCCCAGTGCACGTTCGGCCATGAGGTTCATCTGAATCTCGTTGGTGCCTGCGTAGATGGTGTCGGCACGGCTGACCAGCCATAGCTGCTGCAAAGCGCTGAACGCGGGATCCCTGAGCACCAGTTCGCCCTGCTCGCCCAGCACATCCATGGCCAGCTCGCCCAGATCACGGTGCCAGTTGGACCATGCGTATTTGGATACGGAAGCCACACGGAAGGGCGTGCTCTCATCGCTGGAGCGCAGCGCATGGGCGCGCAGAGTCTGCAGGCCCATATCGGCCTTGGCCAGGCGCTGACGGATCAGCGGGTCGCGGGCAGCGCCATTGCGCCTGGCCAGGTCGATGATCAGGTCCAGCTCATAGCGGAAATGTGCCTGCTGGCCCAGAGTGGAAGCACCGCGCTCGCAGCCCAGCAGATACATGGCGACCTTCCAGCCATCGCCCACGGGGCCCAGATGCAGCGCGCCTTCGGTGCGTGCGCCGTCAAAGAAAACTTCGTTGAACTCCGAAGTGCCGGTGATCTGGCGAATCGGACGCACCTCCACGCCGGCCTGCTTGATGGGCACCAGCAGCAGCACCATGCCCGCATGGCGGGGGCTGGCAGTGCTCGCTCCGACCTCGTCGGTGCGAGCCAGCACAAACACCCATTCGGACTCATGAGCCCAGGAAGTCCAGACCTTCTGACCGTTGATCACCCACTCGCCCGTGGCCGCATCACGATGGGCTTTGGTACGAATGCCCGCCAGGTCGGAGCCCGCACCGGGCTCGGAGTAGCCCTGAGCCCAATAGTCGGTACCGGCCAGAATGCCGGGCAGAAAACGCTGTTTCTGCTCTGGCGTGCCAAAAGCCATCAGCGTGGGGGCCAGCAGGGTCTCGCCGATATGACCGATGCGGCCGGGACCGCCGCAGCGCACATACTCCTCGTGGAAGATGACTTGCTGGGCCAGCGGGACGTTGCGGCCGCCGTACAGGGTCTCCCAGCCCAGGCCTGTCCAGCCGCCCTTGGCCAGCTCCTGCTCCCATTCCTTGGCCAGTTGCGCGTCATAACCTTCGGCACCCAGACCGCTGGCATGCTTGAGCGGGGCGAACCGCCCTGTCAGATGTTGCGCCATCCATTCACGCACTTCAGCGCGAAAGGCTTCATTGATTTCCGACTCCTGCATCTTCATGCTGCCTCCGTCACGCTCTCGTCCAACAAACGCGCAGCCACCAGCTCGCGCCACTGCTCCACCGTGCCCATGCGCTGGCTGGATGCCTGCGCGCGGCGGAAGAACAGATGCGGATCAAACTCCCAGGTGAATCCCACTCCGCCGTGCAACTGAATGCTTTCGCGCGTGGAAAAGAGAGCAGCCTCCGTTGCATCTGTGCGAGCTTGAGCCGCGAAGTAGCTCAGATCGCTTGTGACATCGGCGCTATCAGCTATGAAAGCTGCTGCATAGACAGCAGAACGAGCGGTCTCCACCTTCACCAGCATCTGCGCTGCCCGGTGCTTGACGCCCTGAAAACTGCCCACGGCCTTGCCGAACTGCTGACGCTCCTTCGTGTATTCCACGGCCAGATTCAGCGCGCGCTCGGCCACACCGACTTGTTCAGCCGCCAAACCGATGGCCGCCAGATTGCGGGTCTGCGCCCACAGGCTCCTGAGCGCCTCGCCATGCATCAGCACGGCAGCGCCAGTCAATCTCACATTAACGGCCATGACATCGGCACTGCTGCGTGTGGCGTCCACCGTAGTCAGCGCCTGCACGCTCAAACCTTCTTCCTTGGCGTGCACCTCCAGCAGGCCCAGCGAGCCGCAAGGCAGGGTAGCGGGCAGCAGGAACACATCGGCATGTGCTCCTGATCCCACCTGACTCCACTGGCCATTGAGCACCAGCTCATCGCCTTCGAGCTTCACGGTCGCGGTCGCGGTCAGTTCGCCACGCACCGTCATGCCCAGCACGCAGATCCGGCCCGAGGCCGCCAGGCGCTCCACCACACCCAGGCCCTGCCCGGTCTGGCTCAACGCTTGCCACAACGGCGTCACTGCGACGACAGCATCAAAAAACGGCACGCAGGCCAGGTGATAACCCATCTGCTCCTGAAGCAGAACCAGCTCGCGCCAGCCCAGACCCATGCCACCTGCGGCTTCGGGCAGGGCCACGCTGCACCAGCCCATGTCCAGCACTTCCTGCCACAGGGCACGGTCCAGCCCGCCCTCGGTTTCAGAAACCTTGCGCACCTGCGCCGTGCTGCATTTTTCCTGCAGAAACACCGCAGCGCTCTCGGCGATCATTTTTTGTTCTTCGTTCAGACTTAAATCCATGATGGCTCGCGTCCTGAGTTCTTCATCGAATGGGAAGGCCGGGCCCATGCCCCGGCTGATTCTTCTGCTTAGGTCCCGTAGACCTTCTGAGGGGCCTTGCCCTCGGCGATCAGCTGATCGACCACACCTGACAGCTCGGCAGGCTCCCAGCGCGCCTGCTTGTCATTGATCTTGCCGGTGAACCAGCCGTCGGCCACGGACAGCTCGCCGCCCTTGGCTTCAAAGCAGCGGCCCGTCACATGCCTGGACTGCGCGCTGCCCAGCCAGACGACGATGGAGGCCACGTTCATGGGGTCCCAGACGTCGAAACCTGATTCGGGCTTCTTGACCATATCGGGCATGGCGCCTTCGGTCATGGAGGTGCGCGCAGCAGGTGCCAGACAGTTGGCGGTGATGCCGTAGCGCGCCAGCTCCGCGGCCTGCACCAGTGTCAGACCGGCGATGCCGGCCTTGGCTGCGGCATAGTTGCTCTGGCCTATGGAGCCTTGCAGGCCCGCGCCCGAGCTGGTGTTGATGATGCGTGCATCCACGTCCTTGCCGGCCTTCTTCTGATCGCGCCAGTAGCCGCCAAACACCTTGGCCATGCAGAAATGTCCGCGCAGATGCACGCGCATGACCATATCCCAGTCCTCTTCGGACAGGCTCAGGAACATGCGGTCGCGCAGCACTCCCGCGTTGTTGACGATGACCTGCACATCGCCAAAGGCGGCCAGTGCCGCATCGAGAATCGATTGCGCCCCGGCCACAGTGGTGATGTCACCGGTGTTGGCCAGCGCCTTGCCACCAGCGGCCTTGACTTCCTCGGCCACGGCCTGGGCGGCTTCGGAACGGATGTCGTTGATCACCACATTTGCACCTTCTTGTGCGAAGGCCAGCGCATAAGCGCGGCCCAGGCCACCGCCTGCACCGGTGATGACGACGGTTCTCTGGTTGCAAATACCCATTTCTTTCCCCTTTTGCTTGCAATGCAGACAACCTCATGGCCGTCTGCCTTTTTGAAATTACGCTTTGAAAACCGACAGATCAGGCTGACGATGTGCCCAGGGAACGGCTTGCTCCAGCTGTGCGGCCAGCGCCAACAAACGCCCTTCGCGGCCGAACGGTGCAGCAAAGTGCGCGCCCACAGGCAAGTTGTCCCTGGTCCAGTGCATGGGCACGGACATGGCAGGCTGGCCTGTCATATTGAAAAGCGCGGTATAGGGCGAAGCCTTGACGGCTTCTCGCGCGAATGAGTCATAAGGCTGGTCCAGCGTCAGCACGCCCAACAGCGGTGGCGGCACGGCCATCACCGGGGTCAGAATCAAGTCGTACTTCAGAAAGAATCGGTCCAGAATCTGGCCGGCCGTATCGAAGTTGGTACGCGCCATCAGCATCTGCTCGGCGGTATAGGACTTGGCCTTTTCCAGATACAGCCAGTCCATCTGCTCTACCTCATCCTGGCGCACGGCGCGACCCAGCAGCTTTTCGCGGGCGCGGATGCTGGCCATCATGCCCACGGATGTCACCACGCCCAGGCCCGAGAACACCTCAGCCACAGGCAACTCCGGCATGTCCTCCACGATTTCATGTCCCAGCGCCAGGCAGGCCTTGATGGCCTTGTCCACCGCAGCCTGACAGTCCGCATGCACGGGAATGCCAAAGTAGTTCCTGGACCAGACTGCGATCCTGAGCTTCCTGGGTGCCTGCTTGAGGGCGTCCAGATAGCTGCCCTCCACGTCGCGCGGCGGCACGGTGCGCGAGCCCGGCTCGCGCCCCTGCGTCAGATCGAGCAGGTGAGCGCTGTCGCGCACGCTGCGACTGATGACATGGTTCATGGACAAGCCCATCCAGCCTTCCATATTGGCCGGACCGGCGGGCAGGCGGCCGCGGCTGGGCTTGAGGCCAAACAGGCCGCAGTGCGAAGCGGGAATGCGAATGGAGCCGCCTCCATCGCTGGCATGGGCCACGGGCACAATGCCTGCGGCAACCACCGATGCCGCACCACCCGAGGAGCCGCCCGTCGTGTGGGCAGCATTCCATGGATTGGGCGACTTGCCGTAGAGCAAGGACTCGGTCGTGGGCGTCTGGCCGAACTCGGGCGATGCGGTCTTGCCAAAGATATTGAGACCGGCCGCCTTGTAGCGTGCCACCAGGGTGCTGTCGTACTCTGCCACGGCCCCCTTGAAAAAGCGGCAGCCGTTGGTTGTGACCGTTCCCTTCAGATACTGGTTCAGATCCTTGAGCAGAAAGGGCACGCCCCACATGGGCGCCCTGGCTGTGGCTTCGGCACGTGCAGCACTGCCCAGAGCCGACATCTGCCTGGCCTGATCACGTGCCAGATCGTAGTCCTTGATGACCACTGCATTGAGCTTGGGCAAGGCCTCCGTACGTGCAATCGCCGCTTCCAGCGCTTCCAGCGGCGTGATATCACCCCGGCGGATCTGTTCTGCCCAGGCGTAGCCATCCACCGCCGTCACCTCATTTTTCTTCTGCGCAGCCATTGCCGGCATGGCTGTTGCTGCGGCCACGGCACCTGCGCCCTGAATAAAGCCACGACGATCCACACCTTGATTCACTGATTCCATGCTCTCCTCCTTCTTGTTGCTGGACATTCAAGCCTTGAGTGCAGACAGGTCCGGCACGCGATGTGCCCATGGCAAGGCTTGCTCCAGCTGCGCCGCCAGACGCAGCAAGCGGCCTTCGCCACCAAACGGTGCGACAAAGTGGGCCCCCACAGGGAGGTGGTCTGCCGTCCAGTGCAGCGGCACGGACATGGCCGGATGACCGCTGATGTTGAACAGCGAGGTAAACGCGGAGGAATTCATGGCCTCGGCGGCATAGCTTTCATAAGGCTGATCGAGTCGCAGCGCACCCAGTTTCTGTGCAGGCACCACGGTGGTGGGCGTCAGAATCAGGTCGTACCTGGACAGGAATGCATCGATCAATTGCCCCGCCTTATCGAAGCCTGCGCGGCCACGGTACAGATCCAGCGCCGAGGCCTTCTTCGCGGCCTGCAACGCAGCCCAGTTCAGCGGCTCCATCTCGTCTTCGCGCACAGCGCGGCCCAGCTGCTTTTCACGGTATTCAATGGCGCTGAGCAGACCTGCCGACATGCCTGCACCCATACCGCCAAAAATTTCGTTCACCGGCAGCTCCGGCATGGCCTCTTCAACAAAATGCCCCAGGGCCTCGCAGGCCTTGGCCGCTTTGTCCACAGCCTCCAGGCATTCGGCATGCACGGGAATCCCGAAGTAGTTCTTGCGCCAGACGGCAATACGCAGCTTGCGCTCGGGCTGGTGCATCGCTTCAAGGTAGCCCCGAGAAACATCAGAGGGAGGTCGCACTCGCGAGCCGAACTCGGGCCCAGCACTCAAGTCCAGCAGCAAGGCAGTGTCGCGCACGCTGCGGCTGATGACGTGGTTCACCGACAAACCTGTTGCGCCATCCAGCGCTCCTGGCCCTGCAGGCACACGTCCACGACTGGGCTTGAGTCCGAACAGGCCGCAATGTGCGGCCGGTATGCGGATGGAGCCGCCACCATCGCTGGCATGACCCACGGGCAGAATGCCGGCCGCCACCACAGCGGCAGTCCCACCGGAAGAACCGCCCGTGGTATGCCCGGTGTTCCAGGGGTTGGGCGTGGCGCCGTAAAGCTTTGACTCCGTGGTAGTCGTCATGCCGAACTCGGGAGATGCCGTCTTGCCAAAGATGTTGAGACCCGCAGCCTTGTAGCGCATCACCAGCGTGGAGTCCTGCGAAGCGACAGCATCCTTGAAGAAGCGGCAACCATTGCTGGTCACGGTTCCTGCCATGCTCAGACCCAGGTCCTTGAGCACAAACGGCAGACCCCACAGCGGAGCTTTGTCAGTCGCCTGTTTGCGTGCATCGCGGCCCATGGTCGAGAGCTTCTTGGCATGCTCGCGGGCCAGTTCGTAGTCTTTGATGACCACGGCATTGAGCTTGGGCAAGGCTTCAACGCGCGCAATGGCGGCATCAAGAGCCTCCAGCGGCGTGACATCGCCTTTGCGCATCTGCGCTGCCATGGTGATAGCATCGGCCTGCGCAACGGTCCTGGTGCCGACTTGAGCTTGCGCTGCTGGCAAACCCAGCGCTGCCGCCGTGGCAGTTGCTCCTGCCAGGAATGCTCTGCGATCTGAATCCGTCGCTTTGTCTTGCATGTCTTTGTCTCCGTTGATATTTTTGTGGATGACTTGCTAAGCTGCCAACACCGGATCTCCAACGCAATACAGGCACCCAGGGGTGCCTGCATGTCTGCCGTCAGAGTCTCTCGATGATGGTCACATTGGCCTGTCCTCCACCTTCGCACATGGTCTGCAAGCCGTAGCGCCCGCCGGTGCGCTCCAGCTCGTGCAGCAGCGTGGTCATGAGCTTGGCGCCTGAGGCTCCCAGTGGATGACCGAGCGCAATCGCACCACCGTTGACGTTGGTCCTGGCATGGTCGTAGCCGGTCTCCTTGAGCCACGCCATGACCACGGAAGCAAAGGCCTCGTTGATCTCGACCAGGTCGATGTCGGACATGGTCATGCCCGCCTTCTTGAGCGCATATTCCGTGGCTGGAATCGGCGCGGTCAGGTGCCAGATGGGGTCATCGGCGCGCACGCTCATATGGTGAATGCGGGCGCGTGGCTTGAGGTTGTAGCGCTTGAGCGCTGCTTCGGACACCACCAGCACGGCAGCCGCCGCATCGCAGGTGGAGCTTGAGACGGCTGCAGTGATGGAGGGATAGTCGGGGTCCACCGGCTCCAGCGTGGCCATCTTCTCCAGAGTCGAGAGGCGAGCCGTCTCATCCATCCTGAAAGCGCCAAAGGGGATGATTTCACGGTCGAAGCGGCCCTCGGCGATCGCATTCAAAGCGCGGTCGTGGCTTTCCTTGGCAAATACTTCCATGTCGGCACGACTCACGCCCCAGTGGTCGGCAATACGCTGGGCGGCATAGAACTGATTGACGGGTGCGTTACCGAAACGCGCCTGCCAGCCTTTGCTCTCGGCAAACGGCGTAGTAAAGCCCAGGGGCTGACCGGCGAGCATGGCCGAGGAAATGGGAATGGCGGTCATGGTCTGCACGCCACCGGCCAGCACCACGTCCTGCGTGCCACTCATCACGGCCTGGGCTGCAAAATGAATGGCTTGCTGGGACGAGCCGCACTGGCGATCAATCGTGGTGCCGGGCACGTTCAAGGGCATGCCGGCTGCCAGCCAGGACGTCCGGGCAATGTCGCCAGCCAGAGAACCTATGGTGTCCACGCAGCCAAAGATCACGTCGTCGTAATCGGCTGCGGGAATGTCGTTGCGCTCGACCAGCGCTTTGATCACATGGGCGCCGAGATCGGCACCGTGCACAGTGGCAAGAGAGCCCTTGCGCTTTCCGGTAGGAGAGCGCAGCGCATCAACGATATAAGCCTGGGCGCTCATGCAGCCACCTCTTCCGCAACGTTCTTAATAGCACCTTGCGCAGAGCAGGAGGCACATGAATCGATTTCTCGATCAAAAGTCGATCCGGGGCCCACCGGGGCATTGGGACTGCGCAGCAGGCCCTGAGTCAGGCGGGCCGCGTGGTATGCCTTGTCGCCCCA
>Ga0209370_1000407_pt1 | contig 61323 bp, 53 predicted proteins | sample AgamicAtPrz_FD_187164 | JGI IMG/M metagenome (GOLD analysis project Ga0209370, IMG submission 187164) | Agave microbial communities from Guanajuato, Mexico - At.P.rz (SPAdes) (version 2) | ecosystem: Host-associated > Plants > Phyllosphere > Phylloplane/Leaf | place: Guanajuato, Mexico...
TGCCTCCCGTAGGAGTCTGGACCGTGTCTCAGTTCCAGTGTGGCTGGTCATCCTCTCAGACCAGCTAGGGATCGTCGCCTAGGTGAGCCGTTACCCCACCTACTAGCTAATCCCATCTGGGCACATCTGATGGCAAGAGGCCCGAAGGTCCCCCTCTTTGGTCTTGCGACGTTATGCGGTATTAGCTACCGTTTCCAGTAGTTATCCCCCTCCATCAGGCAGTTTCCCAGACATTACTCACCCGTCCGCCACTCGTCAGCGAAGCAGCAAGCTGCTTCCTGTTACCGTTCGACTTGCATGTGTTAGGCCTGCCGCCAGCGTTCAATCTGAGCCATGATCAAACTCTTCAATTTAAAGTTTGATGCTCATCGAATTAAACCGTAATGAATTACGTGTTCACCCGTGAGACTTGGTATTCATTTATCGTCCGAGGACGTTAAGAATCCATGTCACCTGAGTGCCCACACAGATTGTCTGATAAATTATTAAAGAGCAGTGCCGCTTCGCTTTTCGCTGCGGCGCGGGGTGTGCATATTACGCTTTCCCGCTGTGAAGTCAACTGATTATTTTCAGAATCTTTCACCTGACAGGCCGGTGTGTTTGCCGTTGTGCCGTGTCAGTGGAGGCGCATTATAGGGAGTTAATTCCTGCTGACAACCCCTAATTTGAAAAAAGTTACCATTCGCTCACTTTCCAGGCAAAAACCGTGAAACAGAACGATTTCTGCTCTTTTATTAAACAAAAACGGGCCCCGAGAGGCCCGTTTTTCAGTTTCTATCTTTTACTGAACAGCAATAATGCGGTCATCTTTCACCATAAGCTGCACTGGCTGACCCGGAATCAGCGTACCAGAGAGGATCTGCTGCGCCAGCGGGTTTTCAATCTGCTGCTGGATCGCACGTTTCAATGGCCGCGCGCCATACACCGGATCGTAACCATTAGCGCTAAGCAGTTTCAGTGCCTCGTCGGACAGCGTCACGCTATAGCCGCGCTCTTCAAGACGTTTATACAACCGCTGCAACTGGATCTGCGCAATAGAAGCAATATGTTTTTCACCTAACGGATGGAACACAACGACTTCATCTATACGGTTGATGAATTCAGGACGGAAGCTCTGGCTCACTACGCCCATCACCAGCTCTTTCATATGGCCGTAGTCGAGATCGCCAAAACGTTCCTGAATCAGGTCGGAACCCAGGTTCGAAGTCATGATGACCACCGTATTACGGAAGTCCACCGTTCTGCCCTGCCCGTCCGTCAACCGACCGTCATCAAGCACCTGCAACAGAATGTTGAAGACATCCGGATGCGCTTTCTCCACTTCATCAAGCAGAATGACGGAATAGGGACGCCGACGAACTGCTTCCGTCAGATAACCGCCCTCTTCATAGCCGACATAGCCCGGAGGCGCACCGACTAGCCGCGACACGGAGTGTTTCTCCATAAACTCGGACATATCGATACGTACCATGGCGTCGTCGCTATCAAACATAAAGTTCGCCAGCGCTTTGCACAGCTCGGTTTTCCCGACGCCGGTCGGCCCAAGGAAGAGGAAGGAGCCAATCGGGCGATTCGGATCGGACAGCCCTGCACGGCTGCGGCGAATGGCGTTAGAGACCGCATCGACAGCCTCATCCTGACCAATCACGCGATGGTGAAGATCGTGTTCCATGCGCAGCAGTTTCTCACGCTCACCTTCCATCATTCGCGATACGGGGATGCCGGTCCAGCGCGCCAGCACTTCGGCAATCTCAGCATCGGTTACACGGTTTCGCAGCAGGCGCATAGTTTTGCCTTCACTCTGTGTCGCCGCCGCCAGCTGTTTCTCCAGCTCGGGGATTTTCCCGTACTGCAATTCAGACATTCTGCCCAGGTCGCCATTACGACGGGCCTGTTCCATAGCGATTTTCGCCTGCTCAAGCTCTGCTTTAATGGTCTGCGTACCGGAAAGGGAAGCTTTTTCTGCCTTCCACTCCTCTTCGAGTGAGGAGTATTGACGCTCTTTCTCTTCCAGCTCCTCGTTGAGCATGTCGAGGCGTTTTTTACTCGCCTCATCAGACTCTTTCATCAACGCGCGCTGTTCCAGCTTGAGCTGGATGATGCGTCGGTCGAGCCGGTCAAGTTCTTCCGGTTTCGAGTCAATCTGCATACGGATGCTGGATGCCGCTTCATCGATCAGGTCGATGGCTTTATCCGGCAACTGGCGATCGGAGATGTAGCGATGCGAGAGCGATGCCGCCGCGACAATCGCCGGGTCGGTGATCTGCACATGGTGGTGCAGCTCGTAGCGCTCTTTCAGGCCGCGCAGAATAGCGATGGTATCTTCAACAGAGGGTTCAGCCACCAGCACTTTCTGGAATCGACGCTCCAGCGCGGCATCTTTCTCGATGTACTGACGGTACTCATCAAGCGTCGTTGCGCCGACGCAGTGCAGCTCACCGCGCGCCAGCGCCGGTTTCAGCATGTTCCCGGCATCCATTGCGCCATCGGCTTTACCGGCTCCGACCATGGTATGCAATTCGTCAATAAACAGGATGACGTTGCCTTCCTGTTTGGAGAGATCGTTGAGCACACCTTTCAGGCGCTCCTCAAACTCACCGCGATATTTTGCCCCGGCGACCAGCGCGCCCATATCCAGCGCCAGCACGCGACGGCCCTTCAGCCCTTCCGGCACTTCACCGTTGACAATGCGCTGCGCCAGCCCTTCAACGATGGCAGTTTTACCGACACCCGGCTCACCAATTAATACCGGGTTGTTTTTGGTACGACGCTGCAGCACCTGGATGGTGCGGCGGATCTCTTCGTCACGACCGATGACCGGATCAAGTTTGCCCTGCTCGGCCCGTTCGGTCAGATCGACGGTAAATTTTTTCAAGGCCTGACGTTGGTCTTCAGCCCCCTGGTCATTCACGTTCTCTCCCCCACGCATTTTCTCGATAGCCTGGGTCACATTCGCCGTGGTAGCACCCGCGGATTTCAGCAAATCCGTCAGCGTGCCGCGTGACTCCAGCGCAGCCAGAACAAACAGCTCTGACGATATAAAGTTATCACCCCGTTTTTGCGCCAGCTTGTCGCAAAGGTTAAGCACGCGCATCAAATCCTGCGAAGGCTGCACATCACCGCCGGTACCTTCTACCTGCGGTAAGCGGCTCAGCGCCTGTTCGATGGCAATACGTAACTGGCCAGCATTGACGCCAGCAGAGGTTAATAAAGGTTGAACCGAACCGCCTTCCTGGGTCAGTAAGGCGCTCATTAAATGAAGTGGTTCGATGAATTGGTTGTCGTGCCCCAGTGCGAGCGACTGGGCATCGGCAAGAGCAAGCTGGAATTTATTAGTAAGACGATCCAGACGCATAACTCCTCCCATAACAGGTCAAATTTGCTACTGGAGATTAAATGAGGTCATCCCTCAATTATTCAAGGTGATTGACCTGATTTATGCGAAGAAAACTTACGCGTACTGGATCGTCTTGATTCGCTAGGTTATATCAGCCAAATGAAACTTGCCATACGCCCGGTCGTCTTGTCCCGACGGTATGAGAAAAAATCACTCTGCTGGCTGAAGGTGCAGTGCTCGCCGCCGTAGATATGCTTGACGCCGACGCTTGCCAGCCGCTGACGCGCCAGCTGATAAATATCAGCAAAATATTTTTCACCCTGCGGGCGAAATGCGCGTTCGGCTTCAGCATCATGGGCCATAAATGCCTCACGCACTTCCGGGCCCACTTCGAACGCTTGCGGACCAATCGCCGGGCCGAGCCAGGCCATCACGTTTTCAGGTTTGTCGGCAAAACAGGCTATCGTCTCTTCGAGTACGCCAGCGCAGAGGCCGCGCCAGCCAGCATGGGCTGCCGCCACTTCACTGCCCTCCCGGTTACAAAAAAGCACCGGCAGGCAGTCGGCGGTCATCACCGCGCAAACCGTGCCCGGCGTATTGCTGTATGAGGCATCTGCGCGTTTCGAGCTATAGGGCTCGCCGTCGAGCTTCAACACCGCCGTGCCGTGCACCTGCTCGAGCCAGACCGGTTTTGAAGGCAAACCCGCCGCCGCAAACAGGCGCGCGCGGTTCTCTTCGACATGCTCATTATTGTCGCCGCAGTGCGCGCCGAGGTTCAGGGCATCATAGGGCGGCAGGCTTACACCGCCGATACGCGTTGAGCTGCAGGCCGCGACGCCTTTCGGCAGCGGCCAGTCCGGGACGATCAGTTTGGTCATAACCAGGCGACACCATCCTTATGGGTTTCAAAATCCGCGCGCATGGCGGCGATCAGATCGACCATATCTTGTGGGATCGGCGCATGCCACTCCATTTCGATACCGCTAATCGGGTGGTAGAGACGCAGCATAGTGGCGTGCAGCGCCTGGCGGTCAAACTTGCGCAGCGCATCAATAAACTCATCCGACGCGCCTTTCGGCGGACGAGGACGACCGCCGTAAAGCTGATCGCCCACCAGCGGATGGGTGATATGCGCCATATGCACACGGATCTGGTGCGTACGACCGGTTTCAAGGCGCAAACGCAGGCGCGTATGGATACGGAAATGCTCCATAATGCGGTAGTGCGTCACGGCCGGTTTGCCCATCGGGTGAACGGACATATGGGTGCGTTTGGTCGGATGGCGGCTGATAGGCTCTTCCACCGTACCGCCTGCGGTCATATGACCGATGGCAACCGCTTCATATTCGCGGGTGATTTCACGCAGTTGCAAGGATTCAACCAGTCGGGTTTGCGCCGGAACGGTTTTCGCCACCACCATCAGGCCAGTGGTGTCTTTATCCAGACGGTGCACAATACCGGCGCGCGGTACATCGACAATCGGCGGATAGTAGTGAAGCAGCGCATTCAGCACGGTGCCGTCAGGATTACCGGCCCCGGGATGCACGACAAAGTCGCGCGGCTTATTAATGACGAGAATATCGTCATCTTCATAGACGATATTGAGAGGGATATCCTGCGGCTCAAAGCGCGCTTCTTCTTCAATTTCCGCATTGATGGCAATGCGCTCACCGCCCAATACTTTCTCTTTCGGTTTGTCGCTAACGACATCGTTGACCAGCACGCGCTGATCGAGAATCCATTCTTTTATACGCGAACGTGAATAATCAGGGAACAATTCGGCCAAAGCCTGATCTAAGCGTTGACCGAGTTGATTCTCGGATACCGTTGCGGTGAGTTGTACCAGTTGTGCCATATACAGCTTCTTCGTTAACGTTGGGTTTTACGGCTTCGCCGTTTAATATAGTGTGCTATTGTAGCTGGTCTTAGTCGGGAGCAGGAGTAAAGAATCTCCCGCATGAACATTCTGAGGAAAGTCTAAACGTTATGACGCGCTTGAAATATCTGGTGGCAGCCGCCACGTTAAGTCTGGCTTTGGCAGGTTGCTCCGGTTCTAAGGAAGAGGTACCTGATAATCCACCAAACGAAATCTACGCGACCGCCCAGCAAAAGCTGCAAGACGGTAACTGGAAGGCGGCAATAACGCAACTGGAAGCTCTGGATAATCGTTATCCGTTTGGTCCTTACTCCCAGCAAGTGCAGTTAGATCTCATCTACGCCTACTACAAAAACGCCGATCTGCCGCTGGCGCAGGCCGCCATTGATCGCTTTATTCGTCTGAACCCAACGCATCCGAACATCGACTATGTGATGTATATGCGCGGGTTGACCAACATGGCGCTTGATGACAGTGCGCTGCAAGGCTTCTTCGGCGTTGACCGCAGCGATCGCGATCCGGCTCATGCGCGTGATGCGTTCAATGACTTCTCACGGCTGGTGCGCGGTTATCCGCAAAGTCAGTATGCGACCGATGCCAACAAGCGTCTGGTCTACCTGAAAGATCGCCTGGCGAAGTATGAATACTCCGTCGCGCAGTACTACACCGATCGCGGTGCCTGGGTTGCAGTGACCAATCGCGTGGAAGGTATGCTGCGTGACTTCCCGGATACCAAAGCAACACGCGATGCACTGCCGTTGATGGAGCGCGCTTACCGCGAGCTGCAGCTCAATGCGCAGGCTGACAAAGTGGCGAAAATTATCGCTGCTAATAACAGCAACGCATAACGTCTGTAAACGCAAAACGGCAGCCCGCGGGCTGCCGTTTTTTTATCCGTTGAATGCATCGCTGACGCGCTTTCGCGCCGGTGCAACCTATCAACTATGACTGCTAACTTCTCATCCGACAAGCTAAATTTCCCCTCTTCCTGCCCTGCCTCACAAACCCCTCGTCTTTGACAAAAAGTGACAAAATTACGTGATTTTAATCACACATTTTGACATTAGGCGCGCTATGCTGAAGTGACTTAGACGGAAAGACAGAGAGGTAAGATGTATGACAATGAACATTACCAGTAAACAAATGGAAATTACTCCGGCAATCCGCCAGCATGTCACCGACCGTCTCGCCAAACTGGATAAATGGCAAACTCAGCTGATTAATCCCCATATCGTCCTCTCTAAAGAGCCACAGGGTTTTACCGCCGATGCGACCATCAACACGCCTAACGGGCAGCTTGTCGCCAGCGCTAAACATGATGATATGTATATCGCCATCAACGATTTGATCAACAAGCTGGAACGGCAGCTCAATAAAGTGCAGCACAAAGGCGAAGCGCGTCGCGCCGCAACGTCGGTGAAAGATGCCAACTTCGTTGAAGAAGAAGAGTAGTCTCTACATTGAGTTTCCAACGCGCCTGCGGGCGCGTTTTTTATTGACAGAGCGAAAAGAGAGCAGTTACTTTAACTCCCTCGCTCGACAGGAAAAATGATGAAAACCACCCCGTTCCTCTTCGCACTCTTTTTTACCTTCCCCAGTTAGGGAGGCGATTCGTTTTGTGAGAGAAAGTGCGAAGACGAACAATAAAGCCTCCCAACCCGGGAGGCTTTTTTATTGATAACAATGAAAGGCAACAACATGACGGCTGAAAACCCCTTACTGGATTTACGCGTGAAGATCAGCGCGCTTGATGAGCAGTTGCTGACGCTGCTGGCCGAGCGCCGCCAGCTCTCCGTTGAAGTTGGCAAAGCGAAACTCGCCTCACACCGCCCGGTACGCGATATCGACAGAGAGCGGGCCCTGCTGGAACATTTAATCGAGCTTGGCAAAACGCATCATTTAGATGCCCATTACATCACCCGCCTGTTTCAGCTCATCATTGAAGACTCTGTTCTTACCCAGCAAGCCCTGCTCCAGCATCACCTCAACAACATCAACCCACGCTCTGCGCGTATCGCGTTTCTTGGCCCGAAAGGCTCCTATTCGCATCTTGCGGCGCGCCAGTATGCCGCGCGTCATTTCGAGCAGTTTATCGAGAGCGGCTGCGCGCGTTTTCAGGATATTTTTAACCAGGTCGAAACCGGCCAGGCGGATTACGCCGTCGTGCCGCTGGAGAACACCAGTTCTGGCGCGATTAACGATGTCTACGACCTGCTGCAGCACACCAGCCTGTCGATTGTCGGCGAGCTAACCGTTCCCATCGATCACTGCGTGCTGGTGTCGGGTACCACCACTCTTGAGCAGATCCAGACGGTCTACAGCCATCCGCAGCCGTTCCAGCAGTGCAGCCAGTTCCTGAACCGCTATCCGCACTGGAAGATTGAGTATTGTGAAAGCACCTCGGCGGCGATGGAGAAAGTCGCGCAACTGAACTCACCGCACGTCGCGGCGCTGGGCAATGAACCGGGTGGCGCGCTCTATGGTTTGCAGGTGTTAGAGCGCAACCTGGCGAACCAGACGCAAAACATTACCCGTTTTGTGGTACTGGCGCGTAAAGCGATTGACGTTTCTGAGCAGGTGCCAGCGAAAACCACCCTGCTGATGGCAACCGGGCAACAGGCGGGGGCGCTGGTAGAAGCGCTGCTGGTGCTGCGCAACCACAACCTGATCATGACCAAGCTGGAGTCGCGCCCGATCCACGGCAACCCGTGGGAAGAGATGTTCTATCTGGATATTCAGGCCAACCTGCACGCCAGCGCGATGCAAAAAGCGCTGCGCGAGCTGGGCAGCATCACCCGCTCGCTGAAAGTACTGGGCTGCTACCCCAGCGAAAACGTCGTGCCGGTCGACCCGGTTTAACGCTCAATAAAGAGCGCTTTCTTCATCCCTGCCACCGACACAGGCAGGGTGAAGATGGCTCCCGAAAGCGGATAATCGGCAATCTCCTGCTCATCCATATTTTCGCGGGTAGTAGTAATAAACAGCGTCTGCATATCCGCCCCGCCAAAGCAGACCATCGTCGGGCAGCGCACCGGCAAACGATACTCTTCCAGCTGCTCGCCCTGCGGTGAGAAACGCGCAATTCGCCAGCCGTCATACATTGCGCTCCAGTAGCACCCTTCGACATCCATTGCCGCACCGTCCGGAATACCTTCGCCCGGGTTAAAGCGACGGAACAGCTCGCGCCGCCCCGGCTCGCCCTGCTCATCCAGCGGCGTACGGTAAATTACGCCGTGTGGTGTATCAGAGGTGAACATCCACTGCTTGTCATGGCTGAAGGCCAGGCCGTTTGCGCCGTGAATATCGCATTGCACCACTTTCGGCGTCAGATCGTTATCCACGCGCAGCAGCAGCGCGCCGTTATAATCCCCCGGTGCCCAGAAAGTGCCGGCATAAAAGCGGCCATGATGATCGGTGCCGCCATCGTTAAACCGCGCCAGCTGCGGGTTCGACGGGTTATCGCACACTTTCTGTCGCAGCAGCCCGCGCTCGTCCGTTAGCCAGATGGCCTGACGCATGGCGACGATAAAACCGCCCTTCTCACGCAGCGCGAAGCAGCCCACCTCTTCCGGGAACGAGAGCACCGTATGCTCGCCTGTCTCCAGCCGGTAACGGTGGATTTCCCCTTCGAGAATATCAGCCCAGTAGAGCGCCTGTTCGGCTTCGCTCCAGGTCGGGCACTCAGGTAAATGTCCGGTGTAATCAAACAGTCTTTGCAACTCAGCCATTGCGCATCCCTTAAATAAAAAAAGCCAGCGGGTGACCACTGGCTTTTCAGTATAAACGGCTTTTAACGTTACGCCCGGCTGTCGTTGGCCTGGCGTAACAGGGTACGGCTCTCGCTCTGGAAACGCTGGGCATAATCGCCGAACCAGTGTTCAACTTTGCGGAAGCTGTCGATAAACGCCTGCTTATCGCCCTGCTCCAGCAGACCAATCGCTTCGCCGAAGCGCTGGTAGTAACGCTTAATCAGCGCCAGGTTATCGGGCGAGGACATAATAATGTCGGCATACAGCTGCGGGTCCTGGGCGAAGAGACGCCCAACCATCGCCAGCTCAAGGCGGTAGATCGGCGATGAGAGCGACAGCAGCTGCTCAAGCTGCACATTCTCTTCCGCCAGGTGCAGGCCATAAGCGAAAGTGGCAAAGTGGCGCAGCGCCTGGATAAAGGCCATATTCTGATCGTGCTCGACGGCACTGATGCGGTGCAGCCGCGCGCCCCACACCTGAATCTGTTCCAGGAACCACTGATACGCGTCCGGTTTACGGCCATCGCACCACACCACCACCTGCTTGGCGAGGCTGCCGCTGTCAGGGCCGAACATCGGGTGCAGACCGAGCACCGGGCCGTTATGCGCCGACAACATCGCCTGTAACGGGCCGCTTTTCACCGACGCCAGATCGACCAGAATGCAATCTTCCGGTAGCGGTGGCAGTTTCGCAATCACCGCTTCGGTGACGTGGATTGGCACGCTGACAATCACCATGCCGGCATCCGCCAGCAGCGTCTCTGCCTGCGCCCAATCCTCTTTCTCCAGCGTCCGCACCTGGTAGCCGGAGAGCGTCAACATTTTGCTGAACAGTTTCCCCATCTGGCCGCCGCCGCCAACAATCACCACCGGGCGCAGCGCAGGACAGAGGGTTTTAAACCCTTTGTCGTTTTCACTGGAGTAGGATTCACGCATCACGCGGCGCAACACATCCTCAATCAGATCGGGCGGCACGCCCAGCGCCTCGGCCTCTTTACGCCGCGAGGCCAGCATTGAAGCTTCACGTTCGGGAACATAAATTGGCAGCCCATAGTGGCTTTTGACTTCACCCACCTGCGCCACCAGTTCCAGCCGGCGTGCCAGCAGCCCCAGCAGCGCCTTATCCACTTCATCAATTTGATCGCGTAGCGCGGTCAGTTCAGCAGCCATAACACCCTCTTATGCAAAACGCGCCGCCAGGCTCTTACGCAGATCGCTGTCGATTTCACGCAGCAGCGCTTCGGTCGCCTCCCAGCTGATGCAGGCATCGGTGACGGAGACGCCGTATTTCATATCACAGCGCGGCTGCTCGGATGATTGATTGCCCTCATGAATATTGCTCTCAATCATCAGGCCGGTAATCGAACGGTTGCCATCTTTGATCTGCGCGACAACAGACTCGGCAACGGCAGGCTGGCGACGGTAATCTTTATTGGAATTCCCGTGGCTGCAATCTACCATCAGCGACGGTTTCAGTCCCGCCTGCTGCATCTCTTTTTCACACTGCGCGACATCCGCCGGGCTGTAGTTCGGCGCTTTGCCGCCGCGCAGGATTACGTGACCATCCGGATTGCCCTGGGTTTGCAGCAGGCAGACCTGTCCGGCCTGATTAATGCCAACGAAGCGGTGCGGCATCGCAGCCGCGCGCATCGCATTGATGGCGGTAGCCAGGCTGCCGTCGGTACCGTTTTTGAAGCCGACCGGCATCGACAAACCGGAGGCCATTTCACGGTGGGTTTGTGACTCCGTGGTGCGCGCGCCAATCGCCGACCAGCTAAAGAGATCGCCGAGGAACTGCGGGCTGTTCGGATCGAGCGCTTCGGTCGCCAGCGGCAGGCCCATGCTGACCAACTCGACCAGCAGACGACGCGCGATCTTCAGGCCAGCTTCCACATCAAACGAGCCATCCATGTGCGGATCGTTAATCAGCCCTTTCCAGCCAACGGTGGTACGGGGTTTTTCAAAATAGACGCGCATCACCAGGTAGAGGCTATCGCTGACCTCTGCGGCAAGGGTTTTAAACCGACGGGCGTACTCGAGCGCTGCTTCCGGGTCGTGAATCGAACAAGGACCGCAGACCACCAGCAGACGCGGATCGCGCCCGGCAATGATATTGGAGATGGTCTGGCGGGATTGCGCGATTTGCGCCTCTTGTTCGCGGGTCAGCGGGAAAGCGGTTTTCAGCTGTTCCGGGGTGATCAGAACCTGCTCGTCGGTGATGTGTACGTTGTTCAGCGCGTCTTTTTGCATGATCAAATCCTGTATGGCTCGTGTGCGATAGGGTTCCTCAAGCGAGGGAGCTGACACCATATCACATCAGGTAAAGATTTCAATCCACAAATCGTACAGATATCGTTACAACACCAACTTTAATAGCGCTTAAATGGCAGCGAGATGTAATTATAAGTTTACATCCAGCTGCCAGTGACGCTTTATACCGCGCTGATGCGCTGCGTTTTCCGCTGCCAGCGCAGGGCATCGATCAGCATAAACAGCAATAAACTGCCGCCCATAACCGGCATTGCCAACCCCAGCAGCAGGGCGATGATCGGCACCACACAGCGGCCCGCAATGGGCAGTTGCAGCCAGGCGTGCAGCAGCGTCTCGCTCGCCGCCGGGCGACGCATCCACCACAAACGATAGCCGACGATAATCATCACGCACAGCGCGCTGCCAAAGACGATTAACAGCATCTGGTTGGCAAGGCCGAACAGCACGCCCATATGGAAATCGACGCCCCAGCGCGTCAGCTTCGCCATCAACGGGAAATCGGCGAAGTGCACATGATCTATCACTGCCAGCGAACTCCCGGCAATGGCGACCGCATCCACCTGCGTCGGCCAGCGGCGATCGATCTCCGTAACCGTCCAGGCGTGATCCGCATCGCGCGGCGGGCGGATCTCAACTTTCTCTGCCGCAATCCCGGCCGCCTGCGCACGGGCAAGCACTGCGTCAAATAGCGCAGGGTTAAGCGTCATGTCGGGCATCGCCATCCCTTCATGGTGCATATGGTGTTCAGCGTGCGGATCGGCCGGTGCGGCTTCGCCCTGGAGCTGGGTATTCACCTGCGGGGTCATCCAGTTAAATGCAGCGCGCAGTTTATCGACATTACCGCCCGCCCACTGCGACCAGGTCAGGCCGGTGGCAGAGAAGAGCAGCATCCCGGCCAGCAGCAGCCAGCCGAGCGTGACGTGCAGACGGCGATGGTTCTGCACACGGTTATTGATGCGCCGCTTCGGCCGGGTAAAAAACCACAGCGCAATGCCGCCGAGTGCGGCGATCCACATCCACGACGCCGCCAGCTCACTGTAGAGCCTGCCGGTATTGCCCAGCAGCAGCGAGCGGTGAAGATAATCAATCCACTGGCGCAGCGGCAAAATACCGCTGGTACCGTAAACGGTCATCTCCCCTTTCACTTGTAGCGTCACCGGATCGACAAAAATCGCCCGGCTCTCCGAGACGCCAGGCTGTGGGTCAGCAAACATAACCCGTGTCGTCTCGCTATCGCTCAGGCCAGGCCTCACGGCCTGCAAGCGTAGATGGCCGCCCGTCACCTGTTCGGCGACGCGAAGCTGGTCAGCCAGCGGTTGCCGCTCGCCGCTCTCCACGCCATACAGCGCATCGTGATAGAGCCAGTTCTCCAGTTGCGGCGTGGCAACGTAGAGCGTGCCGCTCAGCGCAGCGATAAAGATAAAGGGGCCAACAAACAGGCCAATATAGAAATGGAGGCGTCGCAGCAGGTTAAGCCACGCCGCACGAGGGGTGCAGGAAGTCATACTTTTCCTCAAAAAGCGCAAAGGTGTGCCATTCCGCGCAGGCGGAACACTATTTTGGGGTCAGGAAAAGCGTAAATGCGGCGGCGCCCGGGTATCGGGCCAAAGCCAGGGGATAAAGTGCCATAGCCGTGGGCGCGTGCGGGCAGGCGCACAGGTCACGCGCAATACGCGCCCCAACAGCAGCAGGACAAGCAGGAAAATCAGGCCGGGAACATGGGCCAGCAGTACGCAATAACCGCACGCTTCAGCGTGATCAAGCGGCATGGCAGGCTGCGGGCTCTCCGGCTGCGACATCTCAGGGTGTGAATGTTCGTGGTGTGCATGATCGTTCTGCGCGGGCATTGGCATGCTCATCTCATGATGCATACCGGGCATCGCGCTCATCGGATCTTTTTGCAGGGCTGTTGAAATAAGGGGAGCGACAAGGATCAGCAGGATCGCAAACAGCGCCAGCCACAGGGCTGAGCGTTGGGCTCTCGTAGGATGAAAAACGTGCTTCACCGCGTCTCCTTCAGGTCGAAGCGGCATTGTAAATTAAACATCATCAGAAGGTTAATGATTTTACCCGAAGAGGCAAAACATCGTGCTAAAAAGACCAGAAAAGTTAGTTAAGCCGCTTTTGCAGGCCCGCCCACGCTATCTGGCCTGAGCCCTGATTTTCCCGGCGCGCCAGGCGAGTTAAGTGCAGCGAAATGCAGGGTTATGCATCTTCTGCCGCCATATTGCCGCCATTAAGCGCCGCCAGCGGGTTGAGCGTAACCGCCTCTTCGAGGTGATCGGGAGCGAAGTGGGCATAACGCATGGTTTCACGAATATTGGCATGGCCGAGGATGCGCTGCAGCACGAGGATGTTGCCGCCATTCATCATAAAGTGCGAGGCAAAGGTGTGGCGCAGAACGTGGGTTTTCTGCCCCTCGGCAAGCGCGATAGCGGTGGTGGCCAACATGCGGGTGAAGTCAGAATAACAGGGCTGAAACAGCGCCCCCTCGAGCGGAGCCAGCTCGTCGAACAGCCACTGCGGGATCGGCACAGTGCGGTTTCTGCCGCCTTTGGTTTTCACAAAGGTGAGCTTGTTGGGCACCAGCTGGGTGCGGGTGAGGGATTCTGCTTCGCGCCAGCGCGCGCCGGTGGCGAGACAAATTTTCACCACCCGGGTTAAATCGGTATTGCCGAAACGCACACAGGCCGCCAGCAGTTCGGCGATCTGTGCCTGCGTCAGCCAGCTCATCTCGCGCTCTTTTTCGCGAAACGGCCGCACGCTCTCCAGCGGATTAGGCAGCGACCACTCGCCCAGGCGCGTCAGCTCGTTAAACACCGCGCTGAGATAGTGCTGCTCGCGATTGACGGTGATGGGCTTCACTTTCCACTTTGCCGGGTCCGGCGTGTAGCCATTGTCAATCTCACCGCTCAGGCGTTTATCGCGATAGTGCGCCCAGGCTTTCGCCGTCAGCTGCGCGGCGATAGGATCGCCCAGCCCGCGGCAGACAATCTCCAGCTTCGCCAGCCGCGATTTACTCGCCGCCAGCGACTGACCATGCAGCTTGTACCAGAGCGCAATCAGTTCGCTTAAGCGGCGGCGGTCAGCCTTCTCGCCGAGCCAGGGTTTCTCTTCCGCTTCCCGCTTCGCCCACGCCTCAAAAGCTTCCGCTTCGCCTTTGGTGGAGAACTGTTTGCGGATGCGCCGCCCGTCGCGCCCCTGGGGATAGACTTCGCAGAGCCACTTCCCGCTCTTCTGTTTACTGACTGTCATTGCCGCTTACACATGCTTTTCCAGCGTGAAGAGCACCACGCCATACGGCGCGATCTCCGCTACACCGCACTCAAAATCGACCGCGTTATTGCTCAGGCGCACTTTGCCACCGGGCAAGCGCACGACATCAAAGACATCCAGCGCGTCATCAATGCCAATCACCCAGCGCCCGTTGCCCACCTTCTGCGCGGCGGTATCCACCAGCCAGCCGGCATGCAGCCCATCGATAAAGCACAGGCTATCGGTGGTGGCCGGAGCCAGCGAGGGATCTAATACCCAGACGCCCGCCTCTTTCAGCTCGCCGGACTCATGGCGGAATTTCGGAATGGTAATGACAGCCTCGTTCTGCGCAGCGACCGGCGCCGGGTACATCTCACCCTGTCCGGTTGCCAGCCACTTCAGGGAGACGCCGGTATCCAGCGCGCAGGTGACAACCACATCACCGGGGAAGAAGTCGCGGCGCACCCAGGTGCTGATGGTGCCTGAAGAGATGTCGAGCAAATCGCCCAGATCCTTTTGCATCTGGAAGCCATAGGCATCAAGGATACGACGCAGCACCGGGCGTCCGCCCGCCGAGAGGATCTCCTCATACAGCGCCTTACCTTTTACCTGCGGCTTCTCAACCAGATTCGCATTTGCAAACTCACCGTTTACCAGCCAGTGCAGATCCGCGCCGGTATCGAGCGCGCATTTGACCACCGCTTTATAGGGCACGCTTTCCCGCTGGATCCAGCTACTGATATTGTTCGCCGGCACATCCAGCGCCTCGGCAAGCGCTTTCTGACTGGATACGGAGTAGGACGACGCAATGCGATCCACCACATCCTGAACACTCATCTTGTTTTCACTCATGGACACCAACATCGAAAAAGTGATTTACACAATCGCATTTGCGATTTATATTGCTGTTCATCGACCAAAATGCACAGCAGTGCACTACATTTCAAACAACAGGAGATAATGCGATATGTCAGATGCAAAATCAATGCCGTCGCATCCGTTATCCGGCTCACAAATGCAATTCAGCACCTTTTCACATGGGCAGATGGATGAGCTGATGTCTGCCCTGCTGCCGGCGCTGCAAACCCTGATCCGCTCGGCGATGTCCGATGCGATGACGGTGAAGGATTTTGCCGCAATGCGCGGTATCAGCGAGCGTCTGGTGTGGCAGTGGCTGGATGAAGGGGTGCTGCTCAAAGCGCCGACCCGCGAGCATACCGACGCCGGTAAACGCAGCCGCACGCTGATTAACGTCAAAGCCTGGCGCGATAAATTAACGCAGCAGGCTATCGACTGCCGTTACATCGATCGGCGCTCTGCCACCTCATTCGGTTAATTTTGCATTTGCGAGTTCACGCTTACGCAGGAGGATCTATGGCGATCATCTCACCTGCCGCCTGCGCACCGCTGAGTGCCGGCGAGCGGCTTACCGGGTTAAACCACATCAGCGAGCTTCGCGGTCGCCACTGGGGCGACAGCTGGAGCGAGGTGGCGCGCTTTATCGACGATCTGCGTGACAGACGCGACGAGCAGTATGAGGCGAACGCCCGGGCGCTGGCGGCGATCTTCTTTCTCGCCCGCGTCCCCACTGCCCGCCAGGCGCTTGATCCGCATCAACTTACCCTCGAGGAGAAGCGCGCGCTGATTGCCGCCATGAACCACTTTCGCGTCGTTGTCAGCCTGTTTCCGAAACGGCTAACCATGCCGCTTTAACCCCAATTTTCAACTCAAGACGTCAACCCGTCGGGCATCCCTTTGCCCAAAATCAGGAGAGTTACCATGAGAAAGACCGCACTTACCCCCTCCACCCGCAGCGGCGATGAAGTCACGCTGCTGCTGGCTGAAGCCCGTAATAACGAACGTCTGCGCTGCGCAGGAGCCGTTTCTGCCCGCCTTGATACGCTGGCAAGCTTTATTACTTCGCAGCGCCTCGACTGGAGCGACGCCGCTGAGCTGTTGCGCCAGGAGGCGACCTATATTGATAACCAGGCGCTGGAGCTGCACTGATGGCCGATGAAATGGATGGTGTTCAACAACGCGAAATGGAGGAGCGCGAGCGGCATATCCAGCACGCCCGCCACCGCTTACTGCTCCCCTCCCGCTTAACCTGCGAATGCTGCGACATGCCGATCCCCGAGGCGCGTCGCATGGCGCTGCCGGGCGTGACCTGCTGCGTCAGCTGCCAGCAGATCGCCGAACTGAAAGATAAGCACTTCAGGAGAGGATAAGTGGCTGTCAGCCTGGCCTACCCCTGGAACGCGCCACTCAGCGCTATCGCCAGCCCCTACCTGACCCACGCCGAACAGCACCGCCGCAATCAGCATATTGCGGCGGTGCTGCAGGCGCGTCATGCGCTGGCGCTGCAACCCGCCTGCGTACGCCTCGCCATCAGCCGCACAGAGCAGGCGCTGGAAAAGGCGCATGGCGCTGCGCGGGCGCATGCCTTCCTGCTGCGTTTCGCCAGGCAAACCCTGCCGCGGCTAAAGGCGGTGAATGCCCGCTACCAGATCGATGGCCTGCCATCACGCGTCTCAAAGGCGCTCTTCAACGGCCACTTCGACACGGCTTTCCAGCAGGCGCTGGCCGGCCGGCTGGTCGATCTGATTAACCGCTACAACCAGCTCGCGGATAGCAACCGGGCCAGCGTCGACCGGCTGGCGGAAGATATCGCCCACTTTATCCGTGGCGAGCTGGCAGATATTGATGCCGATGAGCAGACCGAGCTGAAAACCCTGCACCGCTGGTATCACCATGCTGCTCTTATCGCCCTGCAATTTAACGTCACCCCACCGCACTGGCAGCGCGTGACGCAACACCGCGTCTGCGCGGAGGATCTCGCCCCGGCGGTGATCCGTCTTTTCAGCGAGCAGTGGTGGCGTGGCCATCTTCGCCGCGCCGCCGCCCAGTGGCGCGAACACCTGCACATCGCATTGGGCGTGGTGAGCCGTAAAACGCAGCCCTACGCCAGCCGGGACTGCATCACCACGTGGCGCGAGCAGAAGCGCCGCCAGCGGGCATTTCTCAAAAGTATGGAGCTGGAAGATGAAGAGGGAAACCGCATCAGCCTGATTGATAAGCATGACGGGTCGATAGCCAACCCGGCAATTCGCCGCTGCGAACTGATGACGCGTATTCGCGGTTTCGAAACTATCTGTCACTCCCTCGGTTACGTCGGTGAGTTTTACACGCTGACCGCCCCTGCCGCCTTTCACGCTACCTCTCACACCGGGCATCGCAATCTGAAATGGAACGGCGCCAGCCCGGCGCAAACCCAGGGTTACTTCACCCGCTTGTGGGCGCGCATTCGCGCCAGACTGCACCGCGACGGCCTGCGCATTTTCGGTATTCGTGTGGCGGAACCGCATCACGATGGCACCCCGCACTGGCACCTGCTGCTGTTTATGCAGCCGCAGGACAGAGAGACGGTGCGCGAGATCCTGCGCGATTTTGCCCACCAGCAAGATAACGAGGAGTTGCGCAGCGACAAGGCGCGAAAAGCGCGTTTTCATGCCGAGGCGATCGATGCGCAAAAAGGGAGCGCCACGGGGTATGTGGCGAAGTATATCGCCAAGAATATCGACGGCTACGCGCTGGAGAATGAAACCGACCACGAAACGGACACGCCGCTGAAAGAGAGCGCCTGCGCGGTCTCCGCCTGGGCGGCGCGCTGGCATATCCGCCAGTTCCAGTTTGTCGGCGGTGCGCCGGTCACCGTCTACCGGGAGTTACGCAAAATGGCCGACAGCGCCACGGCCAAAGGGCTGAGCGTGGAGTTCGCCGACGTGCATGATGCCGCCGATAACGGCGACTGGGCTGGCTACGTTAACGCTCAGGGCGGCCCGTTTGTGCGCCGTGACGATCTGCAGGTACGCACCCTGTATGAAGCAGAGGGTGAATTTAACCAGTACGGCGAACCGACGGTTCGTATTCGCGGTGTGTATGACACGACGATCGGCAGCGGTTCGCCGGTGCTAACCCGCCTGAAAAAATGGACCATTGTGCCGAAGCGCGCGGCGGCGGTTTTTCAGGGCGCGACTGCGCCAGCTTGGAGTTCTGTCAATAACTGTACGCCCTTCGAGCCGGGTAAACCGCTAACGGATTACCAGCGGCGGCAACTTACCTGCCGGCTGCGGGAAGGGATCCTCAGTGAACGAAACGGGAGGTTAAAAACCGATCTCAACATCATTAAGAATAATGACTTTTTGGCAAGCAATAGTTGGTCAGAATATTTGTCACTTCACAATACTGTTTTTTTATCAGCGACATAGTGATTAGACAAAATAATCTTCGCTTCCCATAAATATCCAGCCTATGATACTGTATAAACATACAGTAAGAGAATTCATGAGAGGAATTCATGGTCTTTGAACGACTAAATCAGACTCAGCACAAATGGGCATGCGTGCAATTCATTGCCGAGGTGTCGCTTATTGCTAACTGCAAGCCTTCCGACCTGAAGCTGGCCTTAAGCCTGATCGCGGACCTGGCGGAGAGCGAGAACACCACACCCGATGATGAGGATATTTATTACAAAGCCGAATAGCCCGCCGCCGCTGAACGCGGCCACTCTCTTTACCGTACGCTTTACGCACCGGCTAGCGCTTACCTCGCCCGGTGCGTCACTTTTTCCTCCCCCTTGTTGTACCAGCCACGCGCCAGCACCACTCCATAGCCCTTAGCCTCGCTCCTGCGGAAACTTAACCATGGAAAAAACCTTCCGGATGGTAAGAGACGCAAAACGATGAACGCGATAACACAACAGGGCGACACCCTCGATCTGATCTGCCTGCGCTACTACGGGCGAACGGCGGGCGTCGTCGAACGCGTGCTGGCCGCCAACCCAGGTCTTGCTGAGCTGGGTGTCGTGCTCCCGCATGGCACCGCCATCACCCTGCCCGATGTCGCGGTGCAGGCCATGCAGGAGACGGTAAATCTATGGGCGTAAGTATCGAGAGAATCAGCTCGTCGCTGGCCTACTGGATTAGCGTCGCCCTGACCTTTTTTGGCGCCATGACGCCGCAAGACTTTGCCGCTTACTTCGGCGCACTCGGCGTCGCCATGACCGTCGGCGTGAACTGGTATTACCGCCGTAAAAGCTATCTGTTCCTCAAATCCTGCGCGGTGAGCCAGGAGGTGGTCAATGGGCTTACCCGTTAAACGCTGTAGCGCGGCGGCGGTGTTGGCACTGGCGCTGCTGCTGCCCGATTTTCATCTGCTGCACACCTCCCAGGCGGGGCTGGCGCTGATTACCGATCTCGAAGGCTGCCGCCTGCGTCCCTATCAGTGCAGTGCGGGGGTCTGGACATCGGGAATTGGCCACACGGCAAAAGTGATTCCCACACGCGATATCAGCGAAAAAGAGGCCGCCGCCAACCTGGTCGCCGACGTGCTGAACGTGGAACGCCGCCTGGCGCAATGCGTGCCGGTGGAGATGCCACAACCGGTCTATGACGCGGTGGTCAGCTTCACCTTTAACGTCGGCAGCGGCGCGGCATGCGCCTCAACGCTTGCCTGGTACCTGCGCCAGAAGGCGTGGCAGCAGGCCTGCGATCAGTTGCCGCGCTGGGTCTATGTCGATGGCGTGCGCAACCGCGGGCTGGAAAACCGCCGCCAGCGCGAGCGCGACTGGTGCCTGAAGGGGGTGAAATGAGCGTCCGCCTGGTGATGGTGACCGCGCTACTGGCGACGGTGGCCGGGCTTTGGCTGTTTGAGCAAAACCACGCCCTGCGTGCTTCTTTAGCCAACGCGCAGCAGCTGGCGCGGGAGCAGAACGCCACGCTTACGCGCCTTAAAACCGCCCTCAACGCCACCGCCGAACTGGCAGCAAAAAATCAACAGGCGCAGGTCGCGCTGCGCCAGCAGCTCGATACCGCCAGCGCGCAGGCGCTGCAACGAGAAAACGCGATTGCGAGGTTATTAAATGAGAACGAGGCTTTTCGCCACTGGTACCGCACTGAGTTACCTGATGCTGTGCGCCGGGTGCACCAGCGCCCCGCCTGCCCCTCCGCCGCTCATTGTCTACAACAGCTGCCCGCAGGTCAGCCTCTGCCCGATGCCGGCAAGCGCACCACAAACTAACGGCGATCTGAGCGCCGATATTCGCCAGCTTGAGCACGCGCTGGTGCAGTGCGCGCTGCAAGTTGAAACCCTTAAACTTTGCCAGGATGAGATCAATGCTAAAACCCAACTCTCTGCGCAGCGCCCTGATTAACGCCGTCCCGGTGCTGCACGATACTCCTTCGATGCTGCGCCTGTGGGTCGATAAAGGCAGCAATATCGCCACGCTCGCCAGCTCCCTGTCGTTTGAAAAACAGTTCAGCCTCAACGTCGCCATTACCGGCTTCAGCGGCGATATCGACACGCTGTTTGTGCCGGTGATGGCGTGGCTACGTGATAACCAGCCGGACATTCTCTGTGTCGAAGCGGGGCAGAAAGGCGGCTTTAGCTGGACGCTGCTGACCAACGCCGACGGTACCCTGGAGGTGACGATGGTGCTGCAACTGACCGAGCGCACCCAAGTGAAAGAGCTCAACGGGACGCTTATCGCCGAAACACTGCCGGAACCGCTGCCGCCAGCCTTCGTCACCCGCCCGAAAGAGCTCTATATCAACGGCGAGCTGGTGAGCCGCTGGCAGGCGTGATCGCCTGTGCCGTACGCCACGGGCTGCGTTGTGCCAAAAGCCGGACAGCCTTGTTCAATTTTCAAAACCGGGGACGCATAGCATCATTTCGCTTATGAACAGACAACTTTCGCTTCACGAGCTGGCCCGCCAGCTTCGCAATATGATCCGCACCGGAATTATCGTTGAGGTCGACCTGAAAGCCGGGCGCTGCCGGGTAGAGACCGGTGGGATGGTGACCGACTGGCTGCAGTGGTTAACCCACCGTGCCGGCCGTTCGCGCAGCTGGTGGGCGCCCTCCGTCGATGAGCAGGTGTTACTGCTTGCGGTCGGCGGCGAGCTGGAGACCGCCTTTGTGATGCCGGGGATTTATGCCAACGACTATCCGGCCCCCTCCGCCTCGGCGGATGCATGGCACGTCACCTTCCCGGATGGCGCGGTGTTTGAATATGAACCGCAGTCCAGCGCGCTGAAGGTGAGCGGGATTAAAACTGCCGATATCACCGCGTCCGAGTCGATTACCGCCAGCGTGCCGCAAGTGCTGGTGAAAGCGTCGACGCGCATCACCCTCGATACGCCGGAAGTGGTCTGCACCAATAAGCTGATCACCGCCACGCTGGAGGTGCAAAAAGGCGGCACGATGAGCGGCAATGTGACGCACAGCGGTGGTTCACTCACCTCGAACGGCAAAGTGCTGCATAGCCACCAACACCCCGGCGACAGCGGCGGTACCACAGGAGCACCTTTATGACAGCACGTTATTTCGGCCTCGATCGCACCACCGGGCGCAGCCTGACCGACGTCGACCATATCCGCCAGAGCATCAGCGATATTCTGCGCACGCCAGTGGGCTCGCGCGTGATGCGCCGCGATTACGGTTCGCTGCTCTTCGATATGCTCGATCAGCCGCAAACCCCGGCGCTGGCGCTGCAAATTCAGGTGGCCTGCTATATGGCGCTGCTGCAATGGGAGCCGCGCATCACCCTCAGCGCGGTGACGGCCGAACGTCAGTTCGACGGCAAGATGGTGGTCAATCTGACCGGCCAGCTTGCCAGCACCGGCGAGTCCCTCTCTTTAACCCTTCCTGTGAGTTGATACCATGCCGATTATCGATCTGAGCCAACTGCCCGCGCCCGATGTTGTCGAGGCGCTGGATTATGAGCGCATCCTGGATGAGCGCAAAACGACCCTTGTTTCACTCTTTCCCGCCGATCAGCAGGAGGCCATTGCCCGTACGCTGGCGCTGGAGTCCGAACCGCTGACCAAGTTTCTCGAAGAGAATGCTTACCGCGAAGTGGTCTGGCGTCAGCGCGTCAACGAAGCGGCCCGCGCGGTGATGCTGGCGTATGCCTCAGGTGGCGATCTCGATGTACTTGGCGCGAACTACAATGTGTTTCGCCTGATTATCACGCCCGCTGATGATACGGCTATCCCACCTGTTGCAGCCGTGCTGGAAACGGACAGCGATTTTCGCCTGCGTATTCAGCAAGCACTGGAGGGCCTGAGTGTGGCCGGGTCGGTCGGTGCCTATGAGTTTCACGGCCGGAGCGCTGACGGACGCGTGGCGGATATCTCTGTCGTAAGCCCGGCGCCAGCCTGCGTCACTATTTCCGTGTTATCTCGCGACGGTAATGGTGAAGCATCACCCGATCTGCTCACAGCAGTTCGCAACGCGTTAAGTGGAGAAGATGTCAGGCCGGTAGCCGATCGCGTGACTGTGCAATCAGCCAGTATCGTTGACTATCAGATCCGCGCTTCTCTTTTCCTCTATCCCGGGCCTGAACGCGAGCCGGTTCGTGCCGCCGCTGCGGCAAAACTACGAGCCTATATCACGGCGCAGCACCGGCTCGGCCGGGATATCCGTAAATCAGCCATCTATGCAGCGCTCCATGTAGAGGGCGTGCAGCGTGTAGAGCTTGCGTTGCCCATCACAGATATTGTGCTGGATAAAACCCAGGCCTCTTATTGCTCTGATTTCAACATCGAAATCGGAGGTTCTGATGAGTGATTCGCGCCTGTTACCCGTGGGTTCAACCCCGCTTGAGGTGGCAGCGGCGCGAGCCTGTGCGGCCATTGAAAACACGCCAATACCGCTGCGCAGATTGTGGAACCCTGATACCTGCCCGGCAAACTTATTGCCCTGGCTGGCATGGGCATTCTCCGTTGACCGCTGGGATGAAGCCTGGCCGGAAAAGACAAAGCGCGACGTTATTCGCACTTCCTATTTTATTCACTCGCACAAAGGAACCATTGGCGCGGTGCGACGTGTCGTTGAGCCGCTCGGCTATGTCATCAACGTAACTGAATGGTGGGAAAACAACGATCCGCCGGGGACGTTCCGCCTTGATATTGGCGTACTCGAAACCGGCATCACAGAGGAAATGTATCGAGAGATGGAGCGGCTCATCGCAGATGCGAAACCTGCCAGTCGCCATCTCATCGGACTCAATATTATTCAGGATGTTGCGGGATATCTCTTCGCCGGTGGCACATATTACGACGGCGATATCATTACGGTTTATCCGGGTTAAGCGAGAACAGTATGACAACAAAATACAGAACGGTAGTCACCACCGCGGGGGCGGCAAAATTTGCTGCTGCGCTTACACCTGGCGGTAAGAAAGTAAATATCACTACGATGGCCGTCGGGGACGGTAGCGGAAAGCTTCCCGATCCCGACGCGGGTCAGACGAAGCTGATTAATGAAGTCTGGCGCAATAAGCTGAATAAAATCAGCCAGGACAATAAATATAAAAATTACATCGTAGCCGAGCTGATTATCCCGCCAGAAACGGGTGGATTCTGGCTGCGTGAAATGGGGCTTTATGACGACACCGGCACGCTGGTTGCTGTCAGCAATATGGCCGAGAGTTATAAGCCAAAGCTCGAAGAGGGTTCCGGGCGGGCGCAGACCCTGCGCATGGTTATCATCCTGTCGGATCTGGCCTCCGTTGAGTTAAGTATTGACGCAACAACGGTGCTTGCCTCACAGGACTATGTTGATAGCAAGCTCCTTGAGCATGAGCAGTCGCGCCGTCACCCTGATGCCACGCTTACCGCAAAAGGCTTTACTCAGCTCAGCAGCGCCACCGACAGCCTGTCGGAGACGCTCGCCGCCACACCGAAAGCGGTGAAAACTGCGTATGACCTTGCCAGCGCCAAATACACCGCGCAGAACGCCACGACTACGCAGAAAGGGATTGTGCAGCTCAGCAACGCAACCGACAGTGAATCAGAAGCATACGCCGCCACCTCGAAAGCACTTAAAGCGGTAGTTGATTATGCCAGTTCGAAATACGTCGCGCAGGACGCCACCACGGCGCAAAAAGGCATTATCCGGCTCTACAGCGGCACAGACAGCAACTCGGAGGCGCTCGCCGCGACGCCGAAAGCCGTCAAAACAGCATTTGATGTCGCAACAAAAGCTAATGAAAATGCCGAGGGGCGTGTACCGAAAGGGGCCGGTCTTAATACCTACGCAGAGCTTATCGGTGATGCTGCTGTTGATCTGCGTCAGCGTTCAGGTTTTTTTAATTCCCCATCCGCGTTAAATGGGATGCCCGGCGGTCACCCCTGGAAGCATTACATTAACTCTGCACATAACAATAGTGTCGGTTTTAATGCCACTATCGGCATTGATTTTTACGGCAATTTAATCGGCTTTGCTGCTGTGTGCGACGGTAAATTTAACCCGTGGAAGATGATCCACCACGACGGTTACAACAACTGTCCGCCAGGCACCCCGATTCCGTGGCCGTCCGATAACATCCCCGAAGGTTACGTCCTGATGGCGGGGCAGGCATTTAATACCAGCGCTTATCCGTATCTGGCGGCGGCCTATCCGTCAGGTGTGATCCCGGATATGCGTGGCTGGACGGTGAAAGGCAAACCAGCAGCGGGTCGAGCGGTATTATCTCAGGAACTCGACGGCATCTTATTTCATGACCACCCCGTCAGCGTTTCTGCGACTGATTTGGGGACGAGAGCAACCAGTGCTTTTGATTACGGCACCCCCCAAACAAGCACCTTCGATTACGGTACAAAATCATCTAATGCTGCAGGAGAACATACGCACATCTCGGGCGTGAGGACACCGCCTGATGTGGCGCTTTACGGTGTTACGCCTGTCGCAGTAGGGAATTACACTGCAGGTAGCAAAAGTGCCAGCACGTCGGCAATTACCGCTTCCGCAGGTAACCATGCGCACAGCGTGCCTATCGGAGCCCATAGCCATACCGTCGCCCTTGGCGCACACACGCACACCGTCGCGATTGGTGCACACAGTCATACAGCAACGGTCGCCGGGGTAGGCAACCGAGAAAATACCGTTAAAAACATCGCATTTAACTACATCGTGAGGCTCGCATAATGTTCAGAATGATCGACAAACCCAGGACGATCACCGTGTATAACCTGAGTACGGAAACTGGCGAACTTATCGGAAAAGGTAGTGCTTACATACCGCCTAATACGGGCCTGCCTGCGCACTGCACTGACATCGAACCGCCGAAGACGGTAAACAGCAAGATCGCGGTATTTAACTCCCTAACTACAAGCTGGGAAGTGAAGGAAGATCATCGCGGCCTGACAGTGTTTGATATTAATACCGGTAAGCAACTTTATATTTCTGCACTGGGCCCATTACCAGACAATGTCACCCTGCTTTCCCCGACCGGTAATTTTCAGAAGTGGGACGGCAAGAAATGGGTTGATGACGCAGAAGCGGAACGCGCGGCCAGGAAGCTGGAAATGGCAGAGCTGAAAAGCGTACTGATGACGCAGGCCAGTGAAGCTATTGCACCACTGCAGGATGCCGTTGAGCTTGAAATTGCCTCGGATGAAGAGCAGTCACAGCTTGCCGCATGGAAAAAATACCGGGTGTTTCTCAACAGAATAGACACTGAGGCATCAGACATTATCTGGCCGGAAAAGCCAGCATAAACCAGGCGGGCCTAAGCCCGCTTTTTTTATTGACCTTTGTTGTCCTGCGCAGCACCCAACCCGGACAAATAGCGCGCCGCGACGCCACACTCGAAAATAGCACTCACCCCAACACCACGGAGTTAAACGGATGAGTGATTATCATCATGGCGTTCAGGTCGTCGAAATCAACGATGGCACGCGCGTCATTTCCACAGTCTCAACGGCCATTGTCGGCATGGTTTGTACCGCCAGCGATGCAGACGCGGGGATGTTCCCCCTCAATGAACCGGTTCTGATCACTAACGTGCAGAGCGCGATTGCCAAAGCGGGCAAGCTTGGCACACTGGCGGCTTCGCTGCAGGCGATTGCCGACCAGGCGAAACCGGTAATCGTTGTTGTTCGCGTTGCCGAAGGGAGCGGTGAGGATGCGCAGGCGCAGACCCTCTCCAACATCATCGGCACCACCGACGAAAACGGTAAATATACCGGCCTGAAAGCGCTGCTGACCGCCGAAGCAGTGACCGGCGTGAAACCACGCATTCTTGGCGTACCGGGCCTTGATAGCCTCGAAGTCGCTACCGCGCTGGCACCGATTTGCCAGAAGCTGCGCGCCTTTGGTTATGTCAGCGCCTGGGGCTGTAAAACCCTTTCTGAAGCGATCAAGTATCGCGAAAACTTCAGCCAGCGCGAACTGATGGTGATCTGGCCCGATTTCCTCGCCTGGGATACCGCCAGCAACAGCTCTTCTGTCGCTTACTCGACGGCTCGCGCGCTGGGTCTGCGTGCGGCGATCGACCAGTCCGCCGGCTGGCATAAAACCCTCTCCAATGTCGGCGTCAATGGCGTTACCGGCATCAGCACCCCGGTGTTCTGGGATCTGCAGGAGTCGGGCACCGATGCCGATCTGCTGAACGAAGCGGGCGTCACCACGCTGATTCGCAAAGATGGCTTCCGTTTCTGGGGCAACCGCACCTGCTCCGACGATCCGCTGTTCCTGTTTGAAAACTACACCCGTACCGCGCAGGTGATTGCCGACACCATGGCTGACGCGCATATGTGGGCGGTGGACAAACCGATCACCGCGTCGCTGATTCGCGACATCATCGACGGCATCAATGCCAAATTCCGCGAACTGAAAAGCAATGGCTACATCATCGATGCCACCTGCTGGTTCGATGAAGAGGCGAATGACGCCGCATCGCTGAAGGCGGGCAAGCTCTATATCGATTACGACTATACGCCGGTGCCGCCTCTGGAAAACCTGACCCTGCGCCAGCGCATCACGGATAAGTATCTGGCGAACCTGGTCTCCTCAGTTAACAGCAAGTAAGGAACAGATAGATGGCAATGCCGCGAAAACTTAAATATATGAACGTGTTCCTCAATGGCTTTAGCTATCAGGGGATCGCCAAATCCATCACGCTGCCGAAGCTGACCCGCAAGCTGGAGAACTACCGTGGCGCAGGCATGAACGGCGTGGCACCGATTGATATGGGTCTCGATGACGAAGCCCTGTCGATGGAGTGGTCGCTGGGCGGCTTCCCGGATGCCGCCATCTGGGAACTCTATGGTGCCACCACCGCAGACGCGGTACCGATTCGCTTTGCCGGCTCCTACCAGCGCGACGACACCGGCGAAACGGTTGCCGTTGAGGTGGTAATGCGTGGCCGCCAGAAAGAGATCGACACCGGCGAGAACAAGCCGGGCGAAGATACCGAGTCCAAAATCTCCGTGGTCTGCAGCTACTTCAAGCTGACGATGGATGGCAAGGAGCTGGTGGAAATCGACACCGTCAATATGGTGGAGAAAGTGAACGGCGTCGATCGCCTTGAGCAGCACCGCCGTAACATCGGCCTGTAATAACCGCCCGGTCAGCCTGCTGGCCGGGTACTTTTGCCCGCGAAGAAGAGAGTGAGGATGCCATGAGCAACGAAACTGACAACGTGATTACCCTGGAAACGCCGATTAAGCGCGGTGAGCAGCTGATTGACAGCGTGACGCTGATGAAACCCAACGCCGGTACGCTGCGCGGATTGAGCCTGGCATCGGTGGCGAACGCCGATGTCGACGCGCTGATTAAAGTGCTGCCGCGTATCACCTCCCCGTCGCTGACGGAGCAGGAAGTGGGCGCCCTCGACCTGGTCGATATGGTTGCGCTGGCGGGCAAGGTGGTCGGTTTTTTGTCACCGGCTTCGGCACAGTAACTTTTCCGGCCTCTCTGTCGGTTGACGATCTGATGGCGGATATCGCGGTGATCTTTCACTGGCCGCCGTCAGAACTCTACCCCCTGAGCCTGACAGAACTCATCACCTGGCGCGAGAAAGCGCTACAGCGAAGCGGAAACAGATATGAGTAACAGCGCAAAATTAGAGGAATTGCTCACGGCTGTTGATCAGGCGACGCGCCCGTTTCAATCGTTGCAGACAGAGAGTCTCTCTCTGTCTGACAGCGTGAAAGGAACGGAGAAAAACCTGCGCGGCTTGTACACCCAGCTTGCGCAGGTCGACGACATCATGCGCGCGGAAAAAGCCCTTGCCTCCGTCAATGCGCAGCTGAGCGACATAAAACAGAACAGGCAAAATGCCGCTAACGGCACAGCAGCGCCAGCGATTATCGATCCCTGGAGCGGAAAACCTAAGTCGGAGAGAGCGCTCAAAAAGGAACGTCTCACCCTGCGCAGAACCATCAAAGCTAATAAGACATCCCTGAAGACGGCCGGTATTGAGGCAAGAACGCCGTTATCCGCGCGACTCCAGCTCAATAGCCGTATCAGCGATGAGTCGGCACAGTTGATCACCCAGCGCCAGGCGCTCAAACAGGAGCAGCATCAGAAGCGCCAGCTGCGTGCGGCAAAAATCCAGGCCGTGCAGCAGCGTATTCTGGGCGCAGGCGAAAAGATTTCGACCATTGGCGAGAAAAGCAAGTCGATTGCCACAACCGGGTTCGAGCTCGGCAAAAAAATTATGCAGCCGGGCTATGAGGCGTCGTTGAAAAATAGCCCGCTTGCACCGGCTGCGGCGTCCGATAACGCAGAGCCCGGTGCGCAGAACAGTACCCCCGCTTCAGGAACAGCGGTCGCTACGCTGCAAAACAGCTCGGGAACAGCCGTTGCTACCCTGCAAAACAGTACCGGTGCTCCGGGAACGGCGGTCGCAGCACTGCAGAATAGCGCTGCCGGCCCGGCTGCGGCGATGCAGGGCAATGTCGGCAACCTCGGTAGCGATCTCGAAGCCCTACAGGCGGCGTATCAGTCGCTGAGCGTTGATATTTTCAGTACGCAGGAGTCTTCCCTGCGTTCGCTGGTGCAGACTGCGACCCGCTATGTCGGCAAGCTGCAAGAGTGGGTACAAAACAACCAGGGGCTGGTGCAGAGCTTCGGGCTTATCGCCACGGTCGTGGTGGGCATCGCAGGTGCCGTTGGCACCGTGGCGGGAGTTATTGCGCCAGTGTTCACCGGCATCAGTACGCTAATCACCATCGCGACGACGCTCGGCAGCGTATTTACCACTATTTTCGGCGGGATAGCGGCAGTGATTGGCTCGCTCACGCTACCGATTGTCGCGACTATTGCCGGCATCGCCGCAGGTGCACTGCTGATATATAAGTTTTGGGAGCCGGTTAGCGCCTTTTTTGGTGGCGTTATTGAAGGCATCAAAATGGCGTTTGCTCCCATCGCCGAGCTGTTTGCACCGTTCCAGCCGCTTTTCGACGGTATAGGTAAAGCAATCCGAGATATTGGCGGATGGTTCGGCGATCTGCTCACCCCCGTCAAATCCAGCCAGCAAACTCTGGAGAGCTGCGGTAACGCTGGAAAAATGCTCGGCCAGGTGCTGGTTATGGCACTGACGTGGCCCCTCAAATCGCTGAAACTGCTGAACGAGGGGGTAGCATGGTTACTGAACAAGCTAGTTGTTATTAGCACACAGTCGGCTGATACCAGCCCCGATAAGCAGACTCAACCTGCTACTGGCGGCGCGGCGTTTGGCATGGTGCAACCTCCTCGCTTAGAGAACTATCAGGCGGCGCGCCCGGCGGCCGGCGGCTCCTATGTCGATCAAAGCAAGAGCGAATATAACATCACTCTGCAGGGAGATATGTCGCCCGGCGGCGATGGCGCGCGTCAGTTAAAAGATCTGCTGGCACAGCACGAGCAGGAGAAACGCACGGACTCCCTTTCACAATTCAGCGCGGCAGGAGGATACGCCTAATGATGCTGGCACTTGGGCTTTTTGTTTTTATGCGCCAGACCCTCCCTTATCAAAGCATGAAAAGGGAGAGCAACTTTAGCTGGGCCAGCAACGCCCGCTTCGGTAAGCGCGATGCCTTTCAATTCACGGGTCCAGGGAGCGAGACAATTGATATCACTGGTGAGCTCTTCCCGGAGCTCACTGGCGGCACGCTCTCGCTCTCGGCGGTACGTCTGATGGCGGAACAGGGCAAGGCATGGCCGCTGATTGATGGGACAGGCATGATTTACGGCATGTATGTCGTTAATAACGTAAGCGAAACCGGCGCTCTTTTTTACCCGGACGGTTCGCCGCGCAAAATCAACTTCACCTTGAAGCTGACCCGCGTCGATGAGTCGTTGAAAGTGATGTTTGGCGACATTTATGACCAGGGCAAGCAGCTGGCGACCGACATGCTGGAGAGGTTCTGATGCTTAATGCATTCACAAACGGCTTAGCACGGGTACGAACGCCGGCATTTTCGTTAAAACTCGGGGAAAAGGATATTACGGGCAATATTCAGTCCCGGCTGATCTCGCTGATAGTCACCGATAACCGGGGATTTGAAGCCGATACGCTTACGCTGACGCTTGATGATACTGACGGGCAAATCGAGATGCCGGAGCGGAGCACGCTCATCACACTGGCCATTGGCTGGCAGGGTGCTGCGCTGACTGAAATGGGCACCTTTATCGTCGACCAGGTCAGCCATAAAGGCGCACCGGATCAGGTTAGCGTTACCGCCAAAAGCGCGGATTTTCGCGGTAGTCTGAACAGCCAAAAGTCGGGCTCCTGGCATGATACGACGCTCGGCGCCATCGTTGAGGAAATTGCTAAACGTAATAAGCTGGATACCAGCCTGCCACCCGCGCTGGCGAAAATTAAGATTGCGCATATCGATCAGTCGAAAGAGTCCGATGCAGATTTTCTGACGCGCCTGGCGCGGCGCAACGGTGCCGAGATTGCCGTTAAATCGGGGAAACTGTTCTTCATCGTTCCCGGGATGTGCATGGTAGGTGGCAAGACGATGCCCTCGGCCACCATTGCCCGTGGCGATGGCGACAGCCACGATTTCTCGATTGCCGATCGCATCAACTACTCTGGCGTCACGGCATACTGGCAGGATACCGCCGCGCCAAAAAACCAGAGTAGTGTTCAGCTGCAGAGAAAATCATCGCAACAGAAGGTCACGCTCCTCGCACATCCACAGGCGGTCAGCAGCGCCAAAGCCTCAAAAGAGAAAACAGGGTCGACAGGCTACACCGCTGGTGCAGACGATAATGTTCTGGTTCTTAACACCCTCTTCGCAAATCAGGAAGAGGCAATGCGGGCGGCTAAGGCAGAATGGAGTGCAATTCAGCGTTATGGCGCACAATTTTCCCTTACGCTTGCGCTCGGTCGGGCGGATCTGCGGCCCGAAATGCCGGTCATCGTTACTGGCTTTAAAAAAGCGATCGACAATACATTCTGGGTGATCAAAAAAGTGACCCATACCATGAACACTCAAGGTTTTATCAGCAAAGTTGAACTGGAAGTTAACATCCAGAACACACAAGTTGAAATTGTACAAAAGGGCAAAAACAACTTATGACTTGCATTTGCAAGCTTAAGAGTTATCATAACTGGCATAAACACGAAGGAGACCCCATTATGATGCATTGTCCGGTATGCCAGCAGGCCGCGCATGCGCGCTCAAGCCGCTACCTCAGTACCGAAACGAAAGAGCGTTATCATCAGTGCCAGAACGTTGAGTGTGGTTGTACATTTGTCACTCATGAATCGCTGGCGCGCTATATTGTGCGGCCTGTGACAGTGCCAACGGCTTCGCCTTCCAGTCTGCGCTAACGTCACCGCCTCATTAAGCCTGCATCTGCAGGCTTTTTTTATGCCTGTAGATCGCCTGTTTTCCTGCCGCCACTCTGCCGCCACCAACAATAAAAAAGGGGTTAGCATTATGCTAACCCCTTGTTCTATAACACGCTTTGGATGTAGCGCGTGCGCTATCTTAGTTAAGACGCTCTTTAATACGAGCAGACTTACCGGTGCGCTCACGCAGGTAGTACAGTTTAGCTTTACGTACAGCACCACGACGTTTAACAGCAATGCTGTCAACTACCGGAGAGTGAGTCTGGAAGACACGCTCAACGCCTTCGCCGTTGGAAATTTTGCGAACAGTGAATGCAGAGTGCAGACCGCGGTTACGAATAGCGATAACCACGCCCTCGAATGCCTGCAGACGTTTTTTGGAACCTTCAACAACCCATACTTTCACTTCCACGGTATCACCCGGACGGAAGGAAGGTACGTCCTGCTTCATCTGCTCTTGTTCAATTTGCTTAATGATGTTGCTCATAATTTAATCTCTTATCCTGGGTAAACTGATATTTGGAGGGCTTAAGCCATCCCATCATGTTTCTGTTGCTGCTGTTGTGCGTGTTCGCTTTTGAACTCCGCCAGCAACCTTGCTTGCTCTTCAGTCAGAGCCAGGTTTTCCAGAAGTTCAGGTCTTCTAAGCCAGGTTCGGCCCAGCGACTGCTTCAGACGCCAGCGACGTATCTCGGCATGATTTCCCGACAGCAACACCGCCGGTACTTCCATCCCTTCTAACACTTCAGGACGAGTATAGTGCGGGCAGTCCAGCAATCCATCAGCAAAGGAGTCTTCCGTTGCTGAAGCTTCGTGGCCCAGTACGCCCGGAATAAACCGGGAAACCGAGTCAATCAGCGTCATTGCTGGCAGCTCACCGCCGCTGAGCACGTAATCACCAATAGACCACTCTTCGTCAATCTCGGTCTGGATTACCCGCTCATCTATCCCTTCGTAGCGACCGCACACCAGAATCAGTTTCTGATTGGTAGCCAGTTCGCTCACGCCCGCTTGATCAAGCTTGCGTCCCTGAGGCGAAAGATAAATCACCTTCGCGCCTTCGCCCGCCGCGGCTTTCGCTGCGTGAATGGCGTCCCGTAAAGGGTTCACCATCATTAGCATTCCCGGTCCGCCGCCGTAAGGACGTTCGTCCACGGTACGGTGCCGGTCATGAGCAAAGTCACGTGGACTCCAGCTCTCAATGCTCAGCAGGCCTTTTTTTACTGCCCGGCCAGTTACCCCGTAGTCGGTAATCGCGCGGAACATTTCAGGAAACAGGCTAATTATGCCAATCCACATAGCGCCGTCTTTTACCGTATATCCGGAGGTTTAAAAACCAGGATCCCAATCTACTTCAATGGTTTGAGTAGTGAGATCGACTTTCTTGATAACCTGCCCATCGAGGAACGGAACCAACCGCTCCTTGATACCGAACGCATCTTTCAGGTTTGCCTTGATGACGAGAACGTCATTCGACCCGGTTTCCATCATATCGATGACTTTACCGAGGCTGTAACCTTCAGTAGTCACTACCTGGCAACCCATAAGGTCTTTCCAGTAGTAGTCACCCTCTTCCAGTTCCGGCAACTGCGCAGAATCAACGAGAATTTCGCAATTCGTCAGAAGATTCGCGGCATCGCGATCGTCAACGCCTTTCAGCTTGATGACGATATCCTGATTGTGGTAGCGCCAGCTTTCCAGCTCGATGCTCTGCCACTGACCCGCCTTCTGGATAAACCAGGGCTGATAGTCAAAAATGCTTTCGGCGTCTTCGGTGGAGGAAAACACTCTGAGCCAACCACGAATTCCGTAAGAAGATCCCAGTTTGCCAACAATAATTGGCTCAGCAGGGGCCGATGCGGTTTGTTGCTTGCTCATCATGACCACCGTGACAGATTAAGCTGCTTTCTTTGCTTCTTTGATCAGCGCGGAAACGCGATCGGAAACGGTAGCGCCCTGGCCAACCCAATGAGCGATGCGATCCAGATCCAGGCGAGTGCCTTCTTCTTTCTCAGATGCGATCGGGTTGAAGAAACCAACGCGCTCAATGAAGCGACCGTTGCGTGCATTACGGCTGTCAGTAACAACAACCTGGTAGAACGGACGCTTTTTAGCGCCGTGACGAGCTAAACGAATAGTTACCATAACATCCTCTTGTGTGAATAAAACACCCGGCCCCATCGAGGAACGGAGCCTGGTGTCATATTAAAAGCCCGAAAATTTTACTGATTTTGGGGGGAATTGCAATCAAGATAAAGCAAACAAGGGAAATAAGGCGTATGTCGGTGCAGCCAGTTAGGTTCCGGCGTGCGCGCAGAAAGCGGAGCGTACACGTAGTACGTGAGCATTTCGAGCACACCCCGGGGCCAAAATGGCAAACAAGATAGCCTTATACCCTTGATTTAGCGGCCAGGGAAACCGGGGGGCATCATCCCCTTCATGCCGCGCATCATCTTCGCCATGCCGCCCTTCTTCATCTTCTTCATCATGCGCTGCATGTCGTCGAACTGTTTGAGCAGACGGTTTACATCCTGCACCTGCATACCGCAACCGGCGGCGATGCGGCGTTTGCGCGAGCCTTTGATGATGTCCGGGTTGGCGCGCTCTTTGAAGGTCATCGAGTTGATGATCGCTTCCATACGCACCAGCACTTTGTCATCCATCTGCGCTTTCACGTTGTCCGGAATCTGGCCCATGCCCGGCAGCTTGCCCATCAGGCTCGCCATACCGCCCATGTTTTTCATCTGGCGCAGCTGCTCAAGGAAGTCGGTCAGATCAAAGCCGTCGCCCTTTTTCAGCTTATTCGCCAGCTTTTCAGCCTGCGCGCGGTCAACTTTGCTTTCGATATCTTCAATAAGCGACAGCACGTCGCCCATGCCGAGAATACGCGACGCGATACGATCCGGGTGGAACGGCTCCAGCGCTTCGGTTTTCTCACCGACGCCGAGGAATTTGATCGGCTTACCGGTGATATGGCGGATAGAGAGCGCAGCACCGCCGCGGGCATCGCCGTCCACTTTGGTCAGCACGACACCGGTCAACGGCAGCGCTTCATTAAAGGCTTTTGCCGTGTTGGCAGCATCCTGGCCGGTCATGGCGTCGACAACAAACAGCGTCTCAACGGGTTTAATCGCCGCGTGAACCTGTTTGATCTCCTCCATCATCGCTTCATCAACGTGCAGACGACCGGCGGTATCCACCAGCAGCACGTCATAAAACTTCAGCTTCGCCTCTTTCAGCGCCGCGTTAACGATGTCGACCGGCTTTTGCGCAACGTCAGAGGGGAAGAAATCGACCTCGACCTGCTGCGCCAGCGTCTCCAGCTGTTTGATCGCCGCCGGGCGGTAAACGTCCGCGGAGACGACCATCACTTTCTTCTTGTGCTTCTCGCGCAGGAACTTACCGAGCTTACCAACGCTGGTGGTTTTACCCGCCCCCTGCAGGCCCGCCATCAGCACCACTGCTGGTGGCTGCGCCGCCAGGTTGAGGCTCTGGTTCTCTTCGCCCATCGCGGCAACCAGTTCATTGCGCACGATTTTGACGAACTCCTGGCCCGGGGTCAGGCTCTTGTTGACTTCATGACCCACCGCTTTCTCTTTCACGCGGTTGATAAAGTCACGCACTACCGGCAGCGCAACGTCGGCTTCCAGCAGCGCCATGCGCACTTCGCGCAGGGTCTCTTTGATGTTGTCTTCAGTGAGGCGTCCACGGCCACTGATATTGCGCAGTGAGCGCGACAAACGATCGGTTAAATTATCAAACATTGTCTCTCGCCTGAGGTGATACGATTGGCCGCCAGCGCGACGCATAACAGAAATTCGCCGCAGTATAGCATGAAGACATCGCGGCTGTATGTGATGGAACTGTTGGAGGCTGGGTCACGTAACGTTATACTGCTTCTCTTTCTCTCTCAGTCAACTGTCGACACGCCTATGCCCGTTTTTGCCCTGATCGCTCTTGTCGCCTACTCAACCAGCATCGCGCTGATTGTTCCCAGCCTGTTACAAAAAAACAGCGGCTGGCGCAAAATGGCCATCTTTTCAGCGGTGCTTGCGCTTATATTCCACGGCTTCGCGCTAAAAGAGCGCATTTTCCCCGACGACGGCGGTCAAAACCTCAGCCTGCTGAACGTCGGTTCCCTGGTCAGCCTGATGATCTGTACGGTAATGACCATTGTCGCCTCGAAAAACCGCGGCTGGCTGCTGCTGCCGATTGTGTATACGTTCGCGTTAATCAATCTCGCTTTCGCCATTTTCATGCCGAATGAGTTCATCACCCATCTGGAAACCACGCCCGGCATGATGGTGCATATTGGGCTGTCCCTGTTCGCCTATGCCACCTTAATTATCGCGGCGATGTATGCGCTCCAGCTAGCGTGGATCGATTATCAACTGAAGAACAAAAAGCTGGCTTTCAGCAATGAAATGCCGCCGCTGCTGGTGATTGAACGCAAGATGTTTCATATCACCCAGGTCGGCGTGGTGCTGCTGACGCTGACACTCTGCACCGGCTTGTTCTATATGCAAAACCTGTTCAGCATGGAAAATATCGACAAAGCGGTGCTCTCGATCATCGCCTGGTTTGTCTATATTGTCCTGCTGTGGGGCCACTATCATGAAGGCTGGCGCGGTCGTCGCGTCGTCTGGTTCAACGTCGCAGGCGCTGGTATTTTGACGCTCGCCTATTTTGGCAGCCGCGTCCTGCAACATTTCGTAAGTTAAAGCAAAGGAGTTCCCCCTGGAACACATCTCCACCACGACGCTGATTATTACCCTTATTATCATGGTCGTGGTTTCAGCCTATTTCTCCGGTTCAGAAACCGGCATGATGACCCTCAACCGCTATCGCCTGCGCCATATGGCAAAACAGGGCAACCGCGCGGCTAAACGCGTCGAAAAGCTGCTGCGTAAGCCGGATCGCCTGATTAGCCTGGTGCTGATCGGCAACAACCTGGTCAACATTCTCGCCTCGTCGCTGGCGACCATTGTCGGCATGCGCCTGTATGGTAACGCCGGTGTCGCCATCGCTACCGGTGTGCTGACTTTCGTAGTGCTGGTCTTCTCTGAAGTGCTGCCGAAAACCATCGCTGCGCTTTATCCGGAAAAGGTCGCCTTTCCCAGCAGCCTGCTGCTCGGCCCGCTGCAAATTATCATGCTGCCGCTGGTGTGGCTGTTAAACGGTGTGACGCGTATTTTGATGCGCATGATTGGCATTAAAGCTGATGTGGTGGTCAGCGGCGCGCTCAGTAAAGAGGAGCTGCGCACCATCGTTCACGAGTCGCGCTCGAAAATTTCCCGCCGCAACCAGGATATGCTGCTGTCGATCCTCGATCTGGAGAAGGTCAACGTCGACGACATCATGGTGCCGCGCAATGAGATCGTCGGTATCGATATCAATGATGACTGGAAATCGATCGTTCGCCAGCTGACCCACTCCCCGCACGGGCGCATTGTGCTCTATCGCGACTCGCTGGATGACGCCATCAGCATGCTGCGCGTGCGCGAAGCCTATCGCCTGATGACCGAGAAGAACGAGTTCACCAAAGAGGTGATGCTGCGCGCCGCGGATGAGATCTACTACGTGCCGGAAGGGACGCCGCTCAGCGTTCAGCTGGTGAAATTTCAGCGTAATAAGAAGAAAGTCGGCCTGGTGGTGGATGAGTATGGCGATATTCAGGGCCTGGTGACGGTCGAAGATATTCTCGAAGAGATTGTCGGTGATTTCACTACTTCCATGTCGCCTGCGCTGGCAGATGAAGCCACGCCGCAGAATGACGGTTCGGTGATTATTGACGGCAGCGCCAGCGTGCGCGAGCTGAACAAAGCCTTTAACTGGCGGTTACCGGAAGATGAAGCGCGGACCATCAACGGTATGGTGCTTGAAGAGCTGGAGGAGATCCCGGCAGCGGGCACGCGCGTGCGCATTGAGCAGTACGATATCGATATTCTCGATGTGCAGGAGAACATGATTAAGCAGGTGAAGGTGATCCCGGTTAAAGCGCTGCGTGAGAGCGTAACGGAGTAAAAAAAACCCTCTCAGCATGAGAGGGTTTTCGTTTTATGCTTTCGCTTTGGCGACGGTGACCATCGCGGCGCGAATGGTGCGACCATTCAGGGTGAACCCTTTCTGCATCACACCCAGCACGTTGCCAGCGCTGACCTCTTCCGACTCGACCATCGCAATCGCCTGATGCACATTCGGATCCAGCGGAACGTTGGTGTCGGCAATCACTTCGACACCAAATTTCTTCACCACATCCAGCATGTTTTTCAGGGTCAGTTCGATGCCTTCGACCATCGGCGCCATCTCGGCGTTCTCTTTGTCAGCCACTTCCAGCGCGCGATCCAGACTATCGATAACCGGCAGCAGTTCATTAATGAACTTCTCCAGCGCGAATTTGTGCGCTTTCTCGATATCCAGTTCGGTACGGCGACGCAGGTTTTCCATCTCCGCTTTGATACGCAGCACCGTCTCGCGCTCGCGGGTTTCCGCTGCTGCTAACTGCGCTTCCAGGTTCGCAATTTTCTCATCGCGCGGATCCACCTGCTCAGCGGCTTCGTCAGGCTCAACTACTGCCTCAACGTCGTCATGCTGTTCCTTGATAATTTCTTCCGGGGACTGCCCGTCAGGCGTTTTCTGTTCTTCACTACTCATGAATTTCTCCGCGTTTTTTTGCAATCATCTCGCTAACCTGCATTATTATGGGGATACGTTTCCAGGATTCAAGGGAACAAGTCAGATTGTCATCATTCATTCGCCACAAGGACCCGCAGAAAATGACCCAACATTTCAAGTGTATTGGTATTGTCGGGCACCCGCGCCACCCTACCGCGCTCACCACACATGAAATGCTCTACCGCTGGCTGCATGAAAAAGGCTATGACGTGATGGTTGAACAGCGCATTGCCCAGGAGCTGAAACTCTCACACGTGAGAACCGGCACGCTGGCGGACATTGGGCAGCAGGCGGATCTGGCGGTGGTGGTCGGCGGCGATGGCAATATGCTTGGCGCGGCGCGCACGCTGGCGCGTTACGACATTAAAGTGATTGGCGTTAACCGCGGTAACCTTGGCTTTCTGACCGATCTTGACCCCGATAATGCGCAGCAGCAGCTGGCCGATGTGCTTGAGGGTCACTATATCGCAGAAAAACGGTTCCTGCTGGAAGTGCAGGTGTGCCAGCAGGATTGCCAGAAGCGCATCAGCACAGCCATCAATGAAGTGGTGCTGCACCCTGGCAAAGTGGCGCACATGATTGAATTTGAAGTCTATATTGATGAAGTGTTTGCCTTCTCACAGCGCTCGGATGGCCTGATTATCTCCACGCCAACCGGCTCAACGGCCTACTCGCTCTCCGCGGGCGGTCCGATTCTTACTCCTTCGCTGGACGCCATTACGCTGGTACCGATGTTCCCGCATACCCTCTCCGCGCGCCCGCTGGTGATAAACAGCAGCAGCACGATCCGTCTGCGTTTTTCCCACCGCCGTAGCGATCTTGAAATCAGCTGCGACAGCCAGATTGCGCTGCCAATTCAGGAGGGCGAAGATGTGTTAATTCGCCGCTGCGACTATCACCTGAATCTGATCCACCCGAAAGATTACAGCTATTTCAATACGTTAAGCTCTAAGCTTGGCTGGTCGAAAAAATTGTTCTGAAAAGCGGTTGCGGGGCTTTACTGTATATAATTCCAGTTTATACTGTACGAAAACACAGTTATGGTTTTTCATACAGGAAAGCAACCATGTTGGCACAACTCACCATCAGTAATTTTGCTATCGTTCGTGAGCTTGAGATCGATTTTAATAGCGGGATGACGGCAATTACCGGCGAAACCGGCGCAGGTAAATCTATTGCGATTGACGCGCTCGGGCTCTGCCTTGGCGGTCGCGCTGAAGCTGACATGGTACGCGCCGGCGCACAGCGCGCCGATCTCTGCGCTCGCTTTGCCCTGAAAGATACCCCTGCCGCGCAGCGCTGGCTCGAAGAGAACCAGCTTGAAGATGGACGTGAGTGTTTACTTCGCCGCGTCATCAGCAGCGACGGTCGCTCCCGCGGCTTTATCAATGGCACTGCCGTTCCCCTTTCCCAACTGCGCGAACTGGGCCAACTGCTTATCCAGATCCACGGCCAGCATGCGCATCAACTGCTGATCAAATCCGAACACCAGAAAACCCTGCTCGATGGCTATGCCGGTGAGTATGCGCTCACTCAGCAAATGGCTGAACGCTACCGCGCCTGGCATCAAAGCTGTCGTGAGCTGGCGCAGCACCAGCAGCAGAGCCAGGAGCGCGCCGCGCGCGCCGAGCTGCTGCACTATCAGCTGAAAGAGCTTAATGAGTTCAGCCCGCAGCCGGGTGAATTTGAACAGATTGATGAAGAGTATAAGCGTCTCGCCAACAGCGGACAGCTGCTCTCTACCAGCCAGCATGCGCTGAATGTGCTTGCCGATGGTGAAGACGTTAACCTGCAGAGCCAGCTCTACAGCGCCCGCCAGCTGCTTACAGAGCTGACCGGGATGGATACGCGTCTCTCCAGCGTGCTGGAGATGCTGGAAGAGGCGGCAATTCAGATCAGCGAAGCCAGCGACGAGCTGCGCCACTACTGCGACCGTTTAGACCTCGACCCGAACCGTCTTTACGAACTGGAACAGCGTATCTCTCGCCAGATCTCATTGGCACGCAAGCACCATATCGCGCCGGAAGAGCTGCCGCAGTTCTACCAGTCTCTGCTGGATGAGCAGCAACTGCTTGAAGATCAGGCGGATTCGCAGGAGACGCTGGCGCTGGCCGTTAGCCATCATCACCAGCTGGCGCTGGAGAGCGCGCAGCAGCTGCATGCGCAGCGCGTGAAGTATGCGCAGGAGCTTAGCCAGCTAATCACTGAAAGTATGCACTTACTCTCCATGCCGCACGGCGTGTTTGAGATTGATGTGGCGTTCAATGACCATACCCTGACGGCGGACGGCGCAGATCGCATCGAGTTCCGCGTCACCACCAACCCGGGTCAGCCGCTGCAGGCGATTGCCAAAGTGGCCTCCGGGGGCGAGCTGTCGCGTATCGCGCTGGCGATTCAGGTGATTACCGCCCGTAAGATGGAAACCCCGGCGCTGATCTTCGATGAAGTGGACGTAGGTATCAGCGGCCCGACTGCCGCCGTCGTTGGTAAAATGCTGCGCCAGTTGGGTGAATCAACGCAGGTTATGTGCGTCACGCACCTGCCGCAGGTCGCCGGTTGCGGGCATCACCACTTCTATGTCAGCAAAGAGACCGATGGCGCAATGACGGAAACCCATATGCAGCCGCTGGATAAACGTGCGCGCCTGCAGGAACTGGCGCGTCTGCTCGGCGGCAGCGAAGTGACGCGTAACGCGCTGGCGAATGCCAAAGAGCTGCTGGCAGCGTAAACTTTTCGGTAATATGACGGTCTGACTTCTCGACAAAACGACAACAGACCCGGCCACAAAGGTTTTAAACTGGCGAAAGGTCTATTATTATCGGCATATTACATATGAGCCACGTACTGTTCGGGCCCGAAAAGGAATCAAATCACTATGCGCTGTAAAATGCTGACTGCTGCCGCAGCGGTTCTTCTGATGTTGACCGCTGGTTGCTCCACTCTGGAACGCGTGGTTTACCGTCCGGATATCAACCAGGGGAACTACCTGACGCCTACCGACGTTGCCAAAATCCGCGTGGGCATGACGCAACAGCAGGTTGCGTATGCACTGGGAACCCCGATGATGAGCGACCCGTTTGGCACCAACACCTGGTTCTATATCTTCCGTCAGCAGCCAGGCCATGAAGATGTGACTCAGCAGACGCTGACCCTCACCTTCAACAGCAACGGCGTGTTAACCAATATCGACAACAAACCGGCGCTCACCAACCAGCGCTAAGTTTGAACAACGCGGTTAAACGCCCCCTGTTTAACCGCCTGAAAAAGAAAAGGTGCTCAGTGAGCACCTTTTTTGTCTGTCGCGTCAGGCTATCCGGTCACGACTTGTTTGCCGCCTTCTCGTTCGCTGCTTTTTCAGCACGCTGGCGACGCAGCTCTTTCGGATCGGCAATCAGCGGGCGGTAGATCTCCACGCGGTCGCCATCATTGACGTTGTCGTGCAGTTTCACTGTCCGGCTGTAAATACCAACCTTATTCACCTTTAAGTCGATATCTTCGCGCAGCTCCAGCAGCCCGGACGCGCGGATCGCCTCTTCGACGGTCGCGCCCACCTCCAGCTTCACCCGCAGCAGATACTGCTTCTCCGGCAATGCATAGGCCACTTCAACAGCGATTTTACCCGGCACGGTAAACCTCTTTCGCGCGATGGGTAAAGGCCTGCACCATATTCGCCGCCAGCTCTTTAAAGATGCGGCCGAAAGCCAGCTCAATCAGCTTATTGGTAAACTCGAAATCGAGCTGAAACTCGACCCGGCAGGCATTTGAGCTGAGCGGGGTAAAGGTCCAGCCGCCGATCAGCGACTTAAACGGGCCATCCACCAGGTGCATCAAAATGCTTTTGTTCGCTTCCAGCGTGTTGCGCGTGGTAAAGGTTTTGCTGATCCCCGCTTTCGACACGTCCACAGCCGCCGTCATCTCCGTCGGCCCGGAGTCGAGAATTCGGCTGCCGGTACACCCCGGCAGAAACTGCGGGTAGGAGTCCACATCGTTCACTAACTGATACATCTGCTCCGCGCTGTAGGGCACCAGCGCAGTACGGCTAATCTGAGGCATAAGGTTTTCCGCATTCACACAATCGTTAAATAATAACATCTCCCCCGGTTGAAAGGAAAACGCGTTGCCCTAACTCATGCTAAGATAACCCGTTCAGCCTCACAGGACGCAACGAGGTCAGTTTCAGATATCAGATTACCGGATGGCTCCACGATACTATGACGAAGAAAAAAGCATATAAACCAGGTTCAGCCACCATTGCGCTGAACAAGCGCGCCCGCCATGAATACTTCATTGAAGAGGAGTTTGAGGCCGGGCTTTCACTGCAGGGCTGGGAAGTAAAATCCTTACGTGCCGGTAAAGCCAACATTGGTGATAGCTACGTGATCTTAAAAGATGGCGAAGCCTATCTCTTCGGCGCTAACTTCACACCGCTGACCGTCGCCTCCAGCCACTATGTTTGCGACCCGACGCGCACGCGCAAACTGCTGCTGAACCAGCGCGAGCTGGATTCACTCTACGGCCGCATCAACCGCGAAGGTTACACCGTGGTTGCGCTCTCCCTCTACTGGAAGAACGCCTGGTGCAAAGTGAAGATCGGCGTGGCAAAAGGTAAGAAGCAACACGACAAGCGTACCGATGTGAAAGAGCGCGAATGGCAGCTCGATAAAGCTCGTATCATGAAAAACGCGGGTCGCTAAGTGCTCGCCCGCGCTGCCCTCTCAAGCCTGGAGAGGGCATCAACTCCCCGCCCTACCGCTCCCGCAGCGCCTCGTTAAGTTTATTCAACGGTTTAATCAGATAATCCATCACCGATTTTTGCCCGGTTTTAATCTCCACGTTGGCGATCATCCCCGGCAGGATAGGGAAACTTTTGCCGCTGCGATTCTTCAGCTCCGCGCTCTGTGTGCGGACATAGACGCGATAGTAAAACTGATCGCGACGCACTTCATCCTGCAAGGTATCCGGTGAGACCACTTCGACAGTGCCCTTCAAATCGCCATAGATGGAAGAGTCATAGGCCGTCACCTTCACTGTCGCCGGTAAACCGGGGCGAATATAGGCGATATCACGCGGGTTGATGCGCGTCTCCACCAGCAGTTGATCCTCCAGCGGCACAATCTCCATCAGCTTGCCGCCCGGCTGCACTACTCCGCCCACGGTGTTGATCTGCACATCTTTAACGATCCCGCGCACCGGTGAATTAAGCACCGCGCGATCCAGCTGATCCGCTTTGCCTGCCATCACCTGTAGCTGCGCATCAAGATCGGCATTATTTTTCACCTGCTCTTCGCGGGCGCGCACCGCAAACTGGTTACGCGCCTCGTCGATCTTCCCCTTTAGCTCAGTTGCCTGGCGTTGCAGGCGGATCACTTCGACATCGCTCGCCGCCCCTTTCGCCACCAGCGGTTGCGTCATCCGCAGTTCTGACATCACCAGCTGATGCGTTTTTTGCAGATTCGCCACCGTCTCGTTGAGGTTGCGCCGCCGCGACTCATACAGCTGCCGTTCACGGGCCACCAGATCCGGCTCGCGCATCGACTCAGCGCTAAAGCGCAGCGGCTCGCCGGTCAGCTCCGAGCGCAGACGCTCGCTGGAGGCGCGCAGTGCCCGTACCCGCGCCGCTGCTTCGCCATAGTTGGACTGAAAACGGGTCGGATCGAGTCGCGCCAGCATCTGTCCGCGCTCAACAATATCGCCCTCTTTCACCATCAGGGCGCTGACAATCCCGCCATCAAGGCTTTCAATCACCTGCGCGTGGGTCGAGGGGGTGATTTTGCCGGTGCCAACCGTCACCTCATCAAGAATGGCAAACGCCGCCCAGGTAATAAACACCACCAGGCCAAGCAGCGTCAGCCAGATCACCGACGAGTAGAAGCGCCCCTGACGCGCCAGCTCATCCTGCATTGAGAGTTGACTCATTTCCCGCTCCTCAGACGATGGACGCCACGTTACTGTTGCGCGCCGCCTGTTTCAGCAGCGTATCGCGCGGCCCATCGGCCACCACTTTGCCGTTCTCCATCACCACAATGCGATCCACCAGGTTGAGCAGCGCCGGACGATGGGTCACCAGCACCAGCGTGCGTCCGGTCAGCCACTGTTGCAACTGGCGAATGACCCACGCTTCGAGTTGCTCATCCATGGACGCCGTCGGTTCATCCAGCAGCACAATTTGCGGATTGCGCACAATCAAACGGCTCAGTAGCACCATCTGCCGTTGCCCGCCGGAGAGCCCGCGACCGCCCTCATTAATCAGCCGATCGAGGCTGGCGGCATCCTGCTGCACAAGGTTGATCGCCCCGCTGATGCGCAGCGCCTGAATAAGCTCCGCCTCGGTAGCATGCGGATGCCCGAGCATCAGGTTCTGGCGCAGCGTACCGAAGAAGAGGCGCGAATCCTGCGACAGATAACCGACCTGGCGGCGCACATCAGTCGGATCGATATGCGCCATATCGACGCCATCAATAATCACTTTCCCTTTGCTGGCCTGCGCCTGGCCGGAGAGCAGTTTTAACAGCGTTGATTTCCCGGCGCCGGTTTTGCCGAGGATCGCCACCCGCTCACCCGGCTTGATCTCCAGTTCGTTAATATTGATCGCCACATCGCCCTTCTCTTCATCATAGCTGTACTGCATCTGCTGCAACTGAAAGTGGCCGGCCAGCACCGGGCAGTGCGCCATCTTCTTGTCTGCCTCTTTATCGAGCGGCTTTTTCAGCAGATCGTTGAGGCCGCTCATCGCCGATTTGGCATGCTGCCAGCGAGAGAAGACCATGGTGAGCTGCATCAGCGGCGCAATGGTACGTGACGAGAGCAAGCTACAGGCGACCAGCGTCCCGGTAGTAATGTCGCCATCGATCACCAGAAAACAGCCAAACACCAGCATCCCGGCATAGGTGATCTGCTGCACCGTTGAGGCCCAGCCGCTCAGGCGAGCGCCCCATACGCGCTGCTTCATGCCAACATTGGCCCCCACGGCATGGGTGTTTTCCCACTGCCGCTGGAAGTAGGGCTCCGCCTGTAACGCTTTAATGTCCTCCACCCCTTCGATGGACTCCACCAGCACCGCGTTGCGGATGGCACTCTCGCGCATCCCCGCTTTTGCCAGCTTCGCCATCGGCCACTGCACCAGCACCCCTGGGATGATAATCAGCGGAATGGCAATCAGCGGGATGATCACCAGTGGGCCGCCGACCAGCGCCATAATGCCGAGAAACAGCAGCACAAAGGGGATATCCATCGCCGCGCCGACGGTGGTGGAGGTGAGCAGTTCGCGCACCTGATCAAGCTCGCGCAGCTGGGAGATAAAGGATCCGGTCGATTTCGGGCGTGCATCGTTTTTGATCGCCATTGCGCGGGCGAAAAAGAGCGACGAGACATTGAGGTCGATATGTTTGCCCATAATGTCAGAGACATGGGTACGCGCGAGGCGGATAAAGAACTCCAGCGCCGCCGCCAGCAGAACGCCGAAAAAGAGCACCCACAGCGTCGGCAGCGACTGGGCCGGGATCACCCGGTCATACACCTGCATCGAGAAAAGAATGCCAGCCAGCGCCAGCACGTTCCCGACCACCGAGGCGAGCGCGATCTCCGCCAGCTTGCGCCCGCTGTGGCGAAAGTGCTTCCAGAACCAGTGCGCCTCCCACGGGCGGGTAAAATCATCGATCCGCGAATCGCGTCCGCGTGCGGCGATGCCCAGCATCACCACCTCAGGCTTCACGCGAGTAAGCAGCGTTTCCAGCGGCTCTTCGCGCACCAGATCGCCGCCGTTATCGAGCCAGTAGGTCGCCAGCCCGTCGGCATCCAGCGACTCGAGCAGCAGCAGTTCGCCGCTCTCGAGCTGCACAATCACCGGCAGGTTTTGCGCATTCCAGCGCATGCGGGCGAGCGGCACACTGCGCACCTGCAACCCCATTAATCCGCTAAGGCGCTCCAGCTTTGCGCTGAGCGGCAGGGCTTCAAACCAGCGCATCTGTTGACGCACCGCAGGCGCATCGGCGGGCAGGCCAAAGCGTCCTGCCGCGCGCACCATCACATTAATCCAGCTTTCGGTATCCGGCTCTTGCATTACCACTCCAGTGTTGTGCGCTTACAGCGCGGGCAGGTCATCGCCCACGGTACGACTACGTTCAACCCCCAGCATATCGAGCAGGTTATCTGCTGCGGCGGCATAGCGCACGGCGGCATCCCAGGCGTCATAGCGTGCGGTAATCGACGCGGTATCGGCCTGGAAGACATCCTGTTCAATGCTGAGCAGGTCGTTCAGGCTGCGCTTGCTCAGCCGGTACTCATCGCGGTAGACACCGCGCGCGCGCCCGGCGCTGTTGGCCTGCGCTTCGCCCGCCTGCTGGCGCAGCTGTGCGCCGGTCAAATCGGCCCACGCCGTGGCTGCCCGCTGGTTAACATCCAGCTTGCTGGCCTCCACCGCCGCCTGCGCATTGGCGCGATCGCCCTGCGCGGCATCAACGCGGGCGCTCACCGCCCCGCCCTGATAGAGCGGCGCATCGACCACCAGCTGTACCTGGTCATCCCAGTAGCTGCTTTGATCGTTCTGATAACGGGTGCGCCCCGCCTGCACCGAGAGCGTCGGCCAGTGCTGCGCCTGCGCCTGGCGAATACGCTGCTCTGCCGCCTGCTGTTTTGCCTGCGCGCTGCGCACGCTGTTATTGCGCTCATAGGGCAGCGCATCGAGGGTGATATTTTGTTTGAGGAGATCTTCAGGCAGGTCGGGCAAGTCATCAGCAACGACACCGGTCAGCACGCTGAGCGCCGCCTGGGCGGAGCGCATCTGCGCCTCATATTGCGCAAGGGTAGCGTTCATGCCGGCGATGCGCGACTGCGCCTGCAGGCCATCAGAAGCCGAGCTTAATCCCGCTTCGGAGCGCAGCGTCGCCATCTCCAGCACGCTATCCAGCGAGTGGATATTGTTACGTGCTGAGTCAGCCAGCGCCTGGTAGCGCTTGACCTGCAAATAGGCTTGCAGGGTCTGCATCCCGACCTCATTGAGCGTGCTGTAGAGATCGTAGCGCCAGGCATCTGAGAGATTGTGCTGCTCATCGATGCTGCCGCCGGTTTTGCCAAAATCGTAGATCAGCTGGCGTAAGGTGACGCCGCCGGAACCGTTGTTATTTAACGACCCTGAAGAGTCGGTGCGGTGCGAGCGCCCCAGGTTGCCCTGCAAAGAGAGCTGCGGGAACCAGGCGCTCTCCGCCTCGGTTAAATTGGCGTTGCCCACGCGGATCTGCGCGGCCGCCTGGGCAATTTTTGGGTTACGGGCAAAGGCACGCAAAATAGCGTCTTTGATCGTAAGCTGCGCCGCGCGCTGTTCGCTTGGCGCTCTCTGCCAGCGAAAATCCTGCTCTTCGCCGGGTGCTGCTAACAGACTCGTAACGGGCATAATCAACAACAACAACCCTACCGCTCTTTTCATTCATCCACCCCTGATGTGCCCGTGTGACCTCTTCCTTAATGCGCCTCATCCCTGAGGCGGCAGAACGTCAGATCATATTGACGTGCAGGCCATGCTGGATCAGCACATCGCTGAGGGTATTGGCCTGCGAACTGTTGTGATAAACGTCGAACTGAATGCCATCCACGTCGCGCTGCCCGCTGATAGCCCAGGTATCGCTGACGCCATGCTTGAGGTTGATCTCATCCCCGATGCTGCCTTTGATCAGCAGGTCATCCTCCGGTCTATCGGTAATGCTCAGCGCCTCGTTGACATCCAGCGTGACGCTGTTACTGCCCGACTTACCGAGATCAATCACCTCGATATTGCTGACTTTGCTCCCCAGCTCGATCAGGTTCAGCAGCAGGTTGGCACCATCAAGCACCAGCGTATCCATCCCCGCGCCGCCGTCGATCTGCACAAAGCCGAGCGAAGAGAGGTGGATAGTGTCGTTGCCGCTACTCCCCTCGACGCTCTCACCGCTTTCACTGGTGCCATCGGCGAGATCGATACTCAACCCGCCGATGGTGTAGCTCTCGTCGCTTGCCGTGGCAGCCGCCGCAGCTTCCGTCTCTGGCTGACGCGCCGTCTCCACCGTGGCCGTATGCTGCGCATGCAGGCTGTCACTGCTGGTGGAGTCCGACTCTTCGCTCGCACTCGCCGCCAGCAGCGAGAAGGTGTTGGCTTCTGCCATCAGCGAGGCACTGGTGCCCGCCGGCGGTGTGGTGGTCGGGTTGCTGCCGTTAAGGCCAACGTTGAGGTAGGCCAGGTTGCCCGCCACATCGGCGGCGTACAGGTTCACCACCGTATTGAGCGAGAGGATTTTCGCCAGGTCGAGGCCGACATCAAGCTGCGTCGACCACTTCCCGTCCGCGCCGACAATCGCCGTCGCCATGGCGAGGTTGAGTAAATTAACGTGAACAATCGCCCCTTGATTGAGATTAGCTGACGCCCCGCTGATCGTCAGTTTTGCCGACCCTACCAACCCTAGCAGGACGTTGCCGAGGATACTGGTCAGGTTGGTGATCGGGTTGGTGCTCAGCGTCGGCTGGGTCAGTTTCACCTGCACATCGGCTTCCGTGGCGGTGGTGTTGCCCACGCGGTCAGTGACCGAAATGCCCACTTTCGCCGCACCGCTGCTCAGCCCCTGCAGCAGGGTTTTATTCACCGTCGCCGTCCAGTTGCCGTTCGCATCGACGGTGGCGTTGATCGCCGTGCCTCCCACGGTCACCACCACTTTCGAGCCGCTGACCACCCCGCCAATTTTGCCGCCAATGACCTGGCCGTTTGCCGCTTCACTGATGTTCAGATAGCCATCGTTACCGAAGAGCGAAGAGAGAGAGATAGTCGGCAGATTATGGGTAATGACATCCAGCGGGCTGGTAATGTTTGCCACTTTCCCGGCGGCGTTGGTCACCGCGACGCTCACCGCCTGGGTACCGTCAGCCAGCGCGCTGAGATCCACCTTCGGCACCGTCACGCTCCAGCTGCCGTTCGACGCCACGGTAGTGAGGTAGTTTTTACCGCCAACCGTGACCGTCAGCTGCGAACCGACGGCGTTCTGGCTGGTGCCGGAAATTACCTGCGCGGTGGTGATATCCGCAAGGCTCAGGGCACCATCACCAAACAGCGAGGTGATCGCCACCGTCGGCAGGGCCTGGATCGCCACGCTGGCGCTCTGCACAACATTGGCAATGTTACCCGCGGCATCCGTCGCGCTGGCAGAGACCTGCAGCGCATTGTTGCCATCCTGCAGGTTTTGCAGCGACACCGCCGGGATCGCCAGCTGCCACTGGCCGTTGGCACCCACGGTGGTGGTGTAGGAGAGCAGTCCGACCTTCACGGTGATCTGCGTGCCCGCCGCCAGGTTGCTGCTGGTGCCGGAGAGGATCGGATTGGAGAGCAGATCGTTAAGATCCAGCGTCCCGTTGCCAAACAGCGTGTTGATACCGATCGAGGGCACCGCCTGCACAATGGCGTTCACCAGTTGGCTGCCGGTCGCGGTGTTACCTACCGCATCGGTTACCGTTGCCGTCACGCTCAGGGTGCCATCGGCGATGGAAGCCAGCGCACCGGCCGAGAGTGCCAGCGACCAGCGCCCATCGGTAACCGGCACCTGGTACGCCGTGCCGCCAACATTGACCGTCACCTGCCCGGAGGTCAGCCCGGTAACGGTGCCGGAGATAGTCTGCGCCGCCAGCGCTTCGCTCTGGTTGAGGAAACCATCGTTGCCAAACAGGGAGGTGATCGCCACCGTCGGCACATTTTTCACGCCGATAATCACCTGGCTCCCGGCCGTGGTTGAGCTGTTACCGTCCGGCGTGAGCAGCGTGATAGAAGGCGTAAAGGTGCCGTCCGCCAGCCCGGCCAGATCCGTCGGCGTCAGGGCGATGGCGAAGTTACCGTTAGCGTTCACCACGCCATTAAAGACCTTCGCACCAATCGTCACCTGTACGGTGCTGCCAATCGGCGCACCGCTGGCGACCCCGCTGATGGTCTGATTGACCAGCGAATCCGCCACGTTCAGCAAACCATCGCCAAACAGCGTCACGCTGTTGAGTACCGGCGCGACCAGGTTGACCTTCAGGCCCGCGCTCTGCGACGCCTGGTTACCATACTGATCGGTGGCGGTAATGGTGACGGTTTGCGTACCGCTGCCCAGCCCTTGCAATGCGGCTTTCACCGCATCCGGCAGGTTCACCGACCAGCGCCCGCTGTTATCGACGTTGGTGGTGAAGGCAGTGGCATCGCCAATCTTGATGGTCAGTGCGCGCCCGGCCAGGTTGGTCGCCGTACCGCTCAGCAGGCCGCTGGCGAGTTCAGGAATGCTCAGCACGCCATCGCCAAACAGCGGATCGAAAGAGATAGCCGGCAGGTTATGGCTGACGACGTTAAAGCTGGCATCACTCTTAATGACGTTGCCGAACTTATCGGTCACCGTCACGTTAGCAGTCGCCGTGCCGTCCGGCAGCGCGCTCAGCAGTTCGGCGGGAAGCGCGGCGCTCCAGTTGCCAAGCGCATCCACGGTAGCGTTAATCGCCCGGCCGCCGAAATTGACCACTACGCTTGTGACATTGGCGACATTGCTCACCGTGCCGGAAAGGGTCTGCGCAACGCCGCTTTCAACGAGGTTGATCACGTTATCGCCCGCGATCACCACATCGTTAACCACCGGCAGGTCGGTCAGCGCCAGCCCGACATCCACGGTTTCATACCGGGTATTGCCATTGGCATCGACGACACTCACCTGCAGTTGCAGGGTATCGGCGATCAGCCCCTGCCAGAGAGAAGGCGGCAGCGAGAAGCTGTAGGAGCCATCCGGCGCTACTGCCAGATCGTTAATGGTGAAGTCCGTGCCAATCACCTTCAGCGACACTTTCGCGCCGCGATAATCACCGCTCACCTTGCCGGTGAGCAATTGTGTGACCAGCGATTCAGCAACGTTGAGGATGCCGTCGTTAAATACCTGATCGATGGCCACGCCGAGGGATTGGTTCAGCGCAACGTTGAGCGACACACTGTTGCTGGAGGTGTTACCCGCCGCATCCGTTGAGGAGATGGTGACCACCTGCGGCCCGTCGGTTAGCGTGGTGAGATCGAGTTGCGGGAAGGTGTGGCTCCAGTTGCCCTGCTGATCGACCGTGCCGGTCCAGCTTAATGGCCCAAGCTGAATCGTCACGCTGTTGCCCGGCTCGCCCTGCCCCTGCAGCACTACGCCGGAGACGGCGTTAACGCTGTTCAGCACCGCCGGGACGCCGAGCGCATCGACCGCCAGCAGCGGCGAAGAGGCATCAACGGTGAACTCCTGTGTGGCGTTCGTCGCGTTGCCCGCCGCATCGCTCAGAGTCGCAGTAATGGTGTAGCTGCCATCTTCCAGCGCCGCCATATCTGATGGCGGCACGTCGACCGACCATGTGCCGTTAGCCACCAGCGCAGTGTAGGTTTTGTCATTCAGCGTGACGGTGACCAGGCTGCCGTTGGCATCCGAGGTGCCGCTGATGGTCTGCGCCACCGCTTTTTCACTGCTGTTGATCACGTCATTACTGGTGAATTGCGCCATCGCCAGCGTCGGCGCGACGGTATCAACGACCACCGTTTGCGAAGCTGTGGCGCTGGCCTGCGTATCGCTCTGCACCGTCAGGGTGTAGTTACCGTCAGGCAGCGCAGTGCGCGGCACATCCAGCGTCCAGCTGCCATCCGCGTTGACCGTCGCCGTGCCGAGGATCGTTTGCCCATTCAGGATGGTCAAGGTGGTGCCGTTAAGGTTAAAGGCGCGACCGGAGAGTTGCAGCGTACCGCTGCTGAACTCTGTGGCATTGACATAGTTGTCGCCCGCGACCAGATCCATATTCACTGAGTAGGTTGGCGGCGTGAGATTAATACTCAGCGTGCCGCCGTTAGTCGCCGTACCAACGTTGCCTGCTTTATCAATCCCCTCAACAGTAATGGCACCAGCCTGCAGCTGCGCAAGCTCGCCTGGCGTTAACACCAGCTCCCAGCTGCCATCAGCCAGCACGGTCGTTTCAAACACTTTTCCGCCCGCAAAGGTGACGCGCACCGTATCACCGGTGGCTAAGCCGGTTGAGGTGCCGCCAATCGCCTGGCTGGTCTGGCTTTCAGCAAAGTCGAGCAGGTTATCGCCGGCAAACGGCGCGGTCACGCTGACCGTCGGTGGGTCGAGCAGCAGCGTGGTGGTAATGCTGGCCGTACCCACGTTTTGCGCACCATCCGTCACGCTGACAGTGACACTCTGCTGACCGCGCGCCGCAATGCTGCTCCAGTCATCAGCATCCATCGTCAACGTCCACTGGGTGCCGTTCACCGTGGCATCAAAGGTTTGATCGCCGATGGTCACTTTAACCTGCGTGTTAGCCGGGTAAGAGGTTGAGAAGGTGCCGCTCAGCGTGGTGCCCGCCGCCGCTTCGGCCGCGCTGACATAGCCATCCGCGAAGACAGGCGCGGTGATGGTGACCGATGGCGGCGTCAGCGCTACCTGGTAATCAACGGTGCTGGTGTTGCTATTGCCATACTGATCTTCGGCATAGATCGAAATCTCATGCGCGCCCGGCGCGAGAGATTGCAGCGTCCCGGCGGGGAGCACCACAGACCAGTTACCGCTGGCATCAACGTTGGCGGTATAAGTCACACCGTCGACGTCGATCTTCACCGTCACATACTGGTTCGGCCCGGTGGCGCCGGTCAGCCCCGACAGCGTCACCTCACCTGCCGCTTCGGCGATATTGACAATGCCATCGCCAAACGGATTCGTCGCCGTCGGCGCAGGCAGCGCGGTGTGTACCGTCACATCCGGGGTTTGCTGCGCATCGGTGGTGGCGGTGTTGCCCGCGCGATCGCGCACCGTCACGCTAAACGGCAGCGAGTCGTTGTCGCTCAATGCCGCTAAATCGCCCTTCGGTACTGTTACCGTCCAGTCACCATTTTCGTTGACCGTACCCGTATAGGTTTTCGTGCCGAGCACCACCGACACGGTTTGCCCGGTGCCAATCACCCCGGTATTACCGGTGATCGGCTGATCGCTCAGGGTTTCAGCGCTGTTAATGGTGAAATCGCCGAACGGCGTCACATAATTTGCCTGCGGCAGCGCATTGATAATGGCTTCAAAACTGCCCTGCCCGGTCGACTGGTTACCTGCCGTATCCGTCACCGTGACGGTGACCGGCAGCACGCCATCCGGCAGCGCCTGCAACGTGGCGCTGTCGACATTCAGCGACCAGGTGCCATCCGCATTGATGGTCGCCGCCAGCGGCGCACCGTTATTGATGCTGACGGTAACCGAGCCAACGCGCGATGGATCGAGGTTAAGCTGCCCGCTCAGGGTTTGTGTAGCCGCGGCCTCGGTGGCGCTGAGAATGCCATCGGTAAAGAGCGGGGCCAGTTGCGGCTCAGGCAGCGGATCGGTGCGGATTTCGACGCTTGTCGGATCAGAAACCGTTGTGTTACCCGCACGATCGGTGATCGAGACCTGCACATTGTGCGTCCCGTCGGTGATGGCAATCAGCTGCGCTGGCGTCAGCGAGACGATCCAGTTGCCGTTGTTATCGACGGCGCCGGTAAACGCCTGACCGTTATCAAGGATAATGCTTACTGACTGCCCAGGACCGACCTGACCGGTGGAACCCGTCAGTTGCACACCGGCGTTGGCTTCCGCCTGACCGAGAATATTGTCATCGCCAAACAGCGGGTCGGTGAGAGTGGCCGTTGGTCGGGTCAGCACGACATCAAGATTGCCATTGACCGTCGCCGGGTTACCAAACGCATCCACCCCGCTGACCGTCACGGTGTACTGACCGCTGGTGTCCAGCGAATCGCGCGGGATCACCACCGACCAGGCACCATCGTTAACCTCACCGGTATACTCCTCGCCATTGATGGTCACCACAACCGGTGTGCCGTTGGTAAGGCCGCTGGCACTGCCGCTAAGCGTACTGTCGCTGGCGGCTTCACTGATGCTAACAATGTTATTGCCGAACATAGGGTCAAGCGTCATCGTTGGGCCATCAATGGTTTTGACGTTGATGTTGACCGGCTGCGGGTTGCTATTGCCTTCGGCATCGGTGGTGACGAAGGTGATTTGCGACTGGCCCTGCGGCAATGCCTGCAAGCTCCCCGCCGGGATCACCATGCTCCACTCGCCCTGCTCATTGACCAGTGCCGAGAGCGTAGTGCCGTTAAGGGTAAGCGTTACCGTCTCACCAGGGGTGCCGGTGCCGCCAATCTCCTGATCGACAGCCGCTTCGGCAATGCTGATGTAGCCATCGCCAAGGAACGAGTCTGCAACATCAACCACCAGCGTCGGCGCGCTGAGATCGACCGTCACACTACTGCTGGCGCTCGCCGGGTTCTGCGCGGCATCGACCGCCGACGCCGAGATGGGATATGGCGTACCGTTTGTTGTCTCTTCCAGCGCCTGCATATCTGCCTGCGGCACGGTTACGGTCCAGTTACCGCTGCTGTTCACGCTGCCGGTATAGGTTTTATCGTTGAAAACAACGGTGATCACCGTTCCTGCCGCCAGCGAGGTTGACGACCCGCTGATGTTCAGCGGCTGGCCATGTTCGAGGGCGTTAATCACATCATCCTGCGCCACCGGATTAAGGGTGATGGTCGGTTGCGACGCAGGCTGCGCCGCGAAGGTAACGTTATGGCTGGAGATAGTGCTGTTGCCTGCCACATCGTTCACCGTCACCGAGATGGCCTGACGGCCATCCGGCACCTGCGCCAGATCGGCTGGCGGTACCGTTACCGACCAGCGCCCCTCGGCATTAACCGTCGCCGTGTAATTTTTGCCGTTTAAGGTGACCGTCAACGTCTGGCCTGCTTCGACATTCTGTGAAGAGCCGGTGATGGTCACCCCGCTCTGCCCGCTCGCTTCCGCGCGGTTTACAAAATCATCTCCGGCGACTTTATCGATCTGTACCTGCGGCGCGTTAGCGGGAGAGGCATCCAACGTAAAGCTACTGGTTTGCGAGCTGCTGTTACCCGCGGCATCGGTAACGGTAACGCGCACCGCTACCGGGCCATCCGGCACGCCAGCCAGCGCACCGGCAGGGAGCACCACGCTCCAGGTGCCATCCGGCAGGATAATCGCGTCATAGTTCTGCCCGTTGACCAGCACGATAACGGTTTGCGCCGACTGCGCATCGTAGTCGCCCGTGCCGCTGATGGTAACCGCGCCAGCGGCTTCAGCGCTGTTAATGATGTTATCAGCGGTGACGTCATTGATAGCGAAGGTCGGTAAAACCGTATCGACGGTCATCGGTGCTGAACTGCTGACGGTGTTCCCCGCCGCATCGGTCGCGGTTACCGTTACGGTATGGCTGCCTTCGCCTAGCGCGCCCAGTTGTGCAGGCGTTAGCGGCAGTGTCCAGTTGCCGTTTGCATCCACCTGAGCGGTGAGCGGCGTGCCGTTATCAAAGGTGATGGTCACACTCTGCCCTGCACCAACCACACCGGTATTACCCGCCAGATTACCGCCCGCAGCGGCTTCCTGAGCGTTGACTACGCCATCGCCAAACGGCGCATTCACCACCGGCTGCGGCAACACATGGGTGATGATAGTAAATGGCAATTCGTTAGAGACAACTGCATTGTTGGCATCCACACCGGTGACCGTCAGCGTCGCGGTACCATCGGCAATGGCGGCGGCGTCCGCATTCGGCACCGTCACCTGCCAGCTACCGCCCGCTGTCACGGTGGCGGTGTACTGCACACCATTGAGCGTGACGGTAATGATGTTCCCTTCCGGAATACGCACCGAGGTACCGCTGATAGTGAGGCCATCGGCAATGTCGGCCGCGCTGACGCGGTTATCGCCGTCCACCGGGTTAACGGCTATCGCACTGGCGGTAGTATCGACTTTGAAGGTGCTGGAGACCGGCGGCGAGGTATTGCCCGCGCTATCCTTCACCGTCACGGAGATGGTGTAGCTACCGTTGGTCAGGCTGCTGAGCAACGACGGAGTGACAGGAATGGACCAGAGGCCATCGCCGCCCACCACACCGGTAAGTGTTTGCCCGTTGAGTATGACGGAGACTGTCGCGCCCGGCTCGGCCGGAACCGTGCGTCCGGTCAGGCTAAAGCCAGCGTTCTGCTCCGCCAAATCGATAATGTTGTCGCGGGCGACAGGATCCATCACCACGTTAGGTGCAGTGGTATCAACATTGACCGTGCGGATGGTGGTAGTGACGTTGCCCGCGCTGTCCGTGGCGGTAACGGTCCATGAACTGGCACCGTCAGGCAGGTCGCCGAGCGCGCCGCTGCCGAGGTTAACGCTCCAGCTGCCATTGGTAAGGGTTGCCGGGTAGTTTTTGCCGTTAAACGTGATGACCACCGACGCCGCATCGCTCGAGGTGGTGCCAGAAAGCGTGATACCGGCGGCGATATTGCTGCCGTTCAGCACATCGGTGCCGTTGATCGGTGTAACGCTTAAGGTCGGCGGGGTTTTATCCACCGTAAAGTTGACGGTGCTGTTAGCACTGTTGCCTGCCACATCGGTCGCCACGATGGTCAGGCTGCCCGGCCCTTCGGCTAGCAGCTCCATTGCCCCCTGCGGCAGGGTCAGCGACCAGCTGCCGTCGGCATTCACCACGCCGCTGTATTGCTGGCCGTTCAGGATGGCGACCACTTTTTGCCCGGCGCCGGCAACATTGGTGTTGCCGGTCAGCGTCTGGCTCTGGCCCGATTCCGCCAGGCTCACAATGTTATCCACAAAGGCCGGATCGACCGACACGCTCGGCAAGGTATTGATCGCTACCGTGAAGTTGTGGCTATCAAGCACCGTACCGCCGCTGGTGGTGACCGTGGCGGTGACCGTCTGGGTGCCATCTGCAAGTGCTTCCAGGGCGGCCGGATCGACCACCGTTTGCCAGGAGCCATCTGCCTGAATCGTTGCCGGGTAGTTCACGCCGTTCAGCGTAACGGTAACGACTGTACCCGCCGGTAGCCCGGCACTGTTACCCTGGATGGTTAAGCCATTCGCCGCTTCGCTGGCGTTGAGGTAGTCATCGCTGGCGATAATGTTGATCGCCACTGCATCGCTGGTGGTATCGACACCAAAGCCCGACTCAATGGTGGTGCTCTGCCCAAATCCGTCCGTCACGCTGACGGTGAGCGTTTGCCCGCCGTCGGTCAGCTTTTGCAGCTCAGCGGCAGGAAGGGTTACCTGCCAGTTGCCCTGAATGTCCGTGACCCCTTCGTAACGCACGCCATTTAACATCACAGTGACGATACTGCCCGCCTCCGCGTTGGATGTGCCATGCAGGATCTGGTCAACTTTAATTTCTGCCGCATCCAGCGTGTTGCCGTCAGTAAGCGCCTGTACACCAATTTCCACGCCGCTGGTTTTCACCGCGATCGGCTGCGTAATAGTGGTGCGGTTACCGGCCGCGTCGGTCAACGTAACCGTCAGCGGATAGCTGCCACTCTGAAGCGCGCCCAAATCTGCCGCCGGCAACGCGAGTTGCCAGTTACCGTCGCTGCCGACCACCGTGGTGTAGGTTTTGCCATTCAGGGTGACGACGACGGTTTGCCCCTGCTCGCTGACCCCGCTTACACCCCTTAAAACCTGATCCTGGCCCAGCTCTGCGCCATTCAGTTTGCCGTCGTTGGTCAGCGGCAGCATGCTCAGCGCCGGGAATTGCGTATCCACAATTGCCGTCTGAGTGAGCGGGGCAGTGTTACCCGCCGCATCGCTGGCGTTCACTGTCACAGTGACCAGGCCATCTGGGATATTTTGCAGATCGCCGGCAGGAATGGTCACTTTCCAGGTACCGTCGTTATCCACTGTCGCCTGATAGGTTTTACCCGCCACCTGCACGGTGACGCGCTGCCCGATGCTGGTCACGCCGGTGTTGCCGCTCAGCACCTGATCGACGCCTTTCTCGGCCGCATTGAGATAACCGTCGCCAAACGGTGCATCCATTACCGGCTCAGGCAAGCGGTGAACTTGCACATTCAGCGTGCGCGAGTCCTGCGCGCTTTCGTCGTTAAGCTCTACCGTGGCGGTAATGACGTTTGGCCCGTCTTCAAGACGCAGCAAATCTTGCGACGGGATGGTGACGCTCCAGCGCCCGGAGGCATCAATACTGGTCACCGGGTAGTTGATGCCGTTGACGGTGACATAAATCGTCACGCCTTCACCAAAGACGGTGGTGACGCCGCGCACTTCAAGCGGGTTTTCCGCTTCGCTGGCGTTGAGATAGTCATCGGTAGAGAGGATGGCGATGGCGACACCGGTCAGCGTGGTATCGACGTTAACCGGAACTGTCCTGACGATCGCATTGCCATCCGCATCGTTAACGCTGACGGTCAATGCGCTGTCGCCCTGCGGCAATAAACCGAGATCGCCCGCAGGGATTGAGGTTTTCCAGCTGCCGTCACCCATCACTTCAGCATAATAAGTTTTGCCGTTGAGAGTAATGGTCACCAGCTGGCCCGGCGGGATGTTATAGGTCTGGCCAGAGAGCACCTGCGTGATGAGGATTTCGGCGCTGTTAATGATGTTGTCGGTGGCGACCGGATTAATGGTGATATCCGGGGTGTTGAAGTTGGTGCTGAATTCGCGCGTCTCTTCGGAGACGTTTCCGGCGATATCGACCGCGCGATAAAGCAGGGTGTAACTCTGCCGGTCTTCCAGCAGCGCCATGTCTGCCGCGGGAATAACCAACTGCCATTGACCGTCAGCATCGGCGATTGCGCTGTAGGTGCGGCCATTAAGCGTGACGTAAATCGTGCTGCCGGCATCCTCTGCACCGACATAGCCGCGGACAATTTTATCCGCCACATGCTGATCCTGATCGAGGATGTCGCCCGGCGTGAACTGAGTAAGTTCAAGCACCGGCGGCGTGGTACTGATCATGATTTGCGTATCCGCCGCCGCGGTCGCGCCCGCAGGGGTCACCAGCGCAAAGCGTAAGAGATGGAAGCCCTGTGAGAAGGTGTTCAGATCGGCTGGCGAGAGCCAGACGCCCCAGCTGCCGTCATCTGCAACGGTAGTGGTCCACTTTTTGCCGTTGGCGCTGATGGTGACAGTACTACCGGCATGAATCGCTTCTGTCATACCGCTCAGGAGCTGCGGCTCGGTCGATTCGGCAAGGTTGATGATGTTATCGGAGGCAATCGAGTTTATTCTGAGCGTCGGAACCGCAGGTGTTTCGCCGCCGCCGTTATCTCCCCCTCCGTTGTCACCACCGCCGTTGTCGCCACCGCCGTTGCCGTTGTCACCGCCGCCATTGCCGTTATCGCCGCCGCCGTTGTTATTACTGCCGCCACCGCCGCTGTTATTAGCTGCAGCGGCTACGCCCACAATACCGCCAACGGCGGCCAGGCCGCCGAGCACCGCCAGGGCAGATAACCCGCTGGTGCCAACCAGCGACCCCAAAGCGACTTCGCTAAACGCGGGAACGATGGTCTCTGCAGCGGCAGGCCCCGCTTCGGCTGCATACGGGAACGCCGCATGGTGTGTACCAAGTTCATCCTGGAAAATAAGCTCGCTGTGCAGGCCCTCGCCATCCACGGTAAAGAAGCTGGTGTAACGCACTGTGGAGCCATCTTTCATATGGACGATCAGGTCGTTTCCTTCACGCTCGAAGAAATTAACCGACTCCTGCGACGCATTAACGCGGACGATACTGGTTTCAGTCAGATTGACTACTCTGTCGCTGCCTTTTGCATATTGTGCAACAACATCGCCAGTTTTTTGGTTTATTACGTCGACGGAACCAGGAAGACTATTTTGCGGGGCCATATTTTCACCTCGGAAGCGAAAGCAATATTAGAGCGCCTGCGAGCATCTGTTTTTGCGCAGGATTGCGGGTTACCAGTTCAATAAGCTTGACAGAAAGTCGATGTGGGACAGCTGTGATAAAAAACAGATAAGCTATTGTTTTTCATTTATTATTTTATTCCGTTATCATTTAATAAATTTTTACATTAAGAAAGATATAAACAACCTTCTCTATTTAGGCAACGTTTTAAATCACAAATTGATAACAATTACTTTCGATACACAATATATTTTAATGGATATATCTGAAATTGCTTCCCGATAAAATTTGCGCATAAAGGAATTAATAGAAACTGAATTAACTGGGGAGGAAATGTAAAGAAATTTACAATGTATAATATATTATTAAGCATCTAATAATATTATCTGTGTGGTTTTTTACTTATTTGTTTACGTGAGGAATAATTGTTTTTCTATATAAATATCGCGCTTTCATACGCGGTTAAAAAACAAGCAAATCATTGAAAGTAAAACGATGTGGATATGGACTGGCATGTCGCGGTAAAAGTTTGCTATACTCCTTTTCACACTTTTGGGGCTGATTCTGGATTCGACGGGATTCGCGAAACCCAAGGTGCATGCCGAGGGGCGGTTGGCCTCGTAAAAAGCCGCAAAAAAATAGTCGCAAACGACGAAAACTACGCTTTAGCAGCTTAATAACCTGCTTAGAGCCCTCTCTCCCTAGCCTCCGCTCTTAGGACGGGGATCAAGAGAGGTCAAACCCAAAAGAGATCGCGCGGATGCCCTGCCTGGGGTTGAAGTGCTAAAACTAATCAGGCTAGT